>Ga0209656_10000038_pt1 | contig 95960 bp, 94 predicted proteins | sample BogFormECP12_OM2_FD_188239 | JGI IMG/M metagenome (GOLD analysis project Ga0209656, IMG submission 188239) | Bog forest soil microbial communities from Calvert Island, British Columbia, Canada - ECP12_OM2 (SPAdes) (version 2) | ecosystem: Environmental > Aquatic > Freshwater > Wetlands > Bog ...
CGGTCGCCACGGCAAAGAAGGAACTCGGGGGGATGTCCAACGAGGCGGCGATGACCTACGCGGTCGGACTCGTCGCGCTCGCGGGCCTGGGTGCCTCCACCCACCTGGATCGCGTGGGGCACCCGGCTTGCAACCTCGTCATATCCAACGTGGCGGGCGCCAAGGAGACCCGATACCTCAACGGTGCACGCCTCCTTGGTATCTACCCGGTCTCCGCACTCGCCGCCTCGATTGGGCTCAACGCCACGCTGGCGTCCTATCACGACAGCATTGACTTCGGATTTGTCGCCAACGCCGCGGCGCTCGACGACCTACCGCAACTCGCCCACCACACGCTGCAGGCCTACGAGGAGCTGAAGGAAGCGGCGGGAACGCAGTCGGCGCGTTCGAAGCGCGCGTCTTCCTGACCGAGCGCTACCTCGCCCTGAGGCTCATTCATGCGAGATCCCTTTCGTCGCTTATGCCGTCGAAGTCGAACTGAGCATCAGCGCGAACGGGGTGGTGTGATCGTAGAGAACTGTCACCACGACCCGCCGGAGCGCATCATCGACCTCAAAACATCGGCGACCGCTCCTCACCGAGCCGCCGCCCGGTGAGGGTGTGCGACACGATCTGAAGCCACACGTTGTGGATGCCGACTGCCCACGGCGTCGGGAAGTGGCCCTCCATCGCTCGCAGCAGCGCAGGAACCCGTTCCAGGTCGACCTCGGCGCCGACGCCTCGCACCAGGACGCTCCATCCGAACTTCCGGTCCTCGTCGATGTGGTCGACCTCGAAGGCGAGCATTGGTTGCTGCATCGCCGCTCGTTTCGCGCCACCCTCGACGCGGAAGACGATGTCGTGTCCGGCCATGGCGTAGTTGACGGGCACGGCGAGCGGTCCGAGGTCATCTTGGTACACGAGTCGCCCGACGCGTGCGGTAGCGAGCAGGCGAAAGCATTCGTCGGGCGAGAGGTCTTCGAGCTCGCGTTGCGTCATGGTGCGATTCTCGTCGGGGCGCACGGCGGCCGCCACGGCCAAAGGTCCCATCCGGCTGGCGCCGCAGCTAATGTGGCCGAGTGCGCCGACCCGCGGGCGTGGGGTTGGCGTGCCGTCCAGTCGGAGCTTGGCGACGGCAATCTCGTGAAGCCGCTTCAGCTATACGGGGATAACCAACCGGTTCCCGGAACCTTGCTGTCGGACTCCAGTGCCACGATCGCCACATGACAATCACAATCCCCGGCGGGCAACATATCCAGGTTCGGGTCAGCGGGACGAGCACCGAGTGGACCGCCGAACCGGCCGAAATTGCCCTGTGTAACAACAGATTTGGCTCCAGTACCGTCCGGCATCGATGCGGTGATTCCTGCCGATTCCCAGTTATTGACGGTGAGTAACGGAAACCGCTTCGCGCCCCACCGCTGCGACGATACGGTCCGCAGCCCACCGCTGGTCGAGAATGTGGGTCTAGGAGTTCCGTGTCCTAGCTAGATTCCTTGGCTGGTTAGCCAGGAGTGAATTCGTTCTGCGACGTCGCGCCAACCGGGTTCGAGCATCTACCTGTCGGCTACTGGACTGGTGGAATGGCGGCGTGGAACCGATGACTGGCTTTGGAATCAGAGGATTTCGTAGCTTTCAACCGTCATCTGGACCATGCCCCCGGCGGGGGGCCTCTGAGCACACGTTTGCCCCCGACGGGGGTCTTCTGCTGGCCAGCGTCTGCCCGTGAACTCAGAGGCGGAGAAGTCGCCAGCTTCAAGGTGAGTTCCGATTCGACGTTTCTCGAACAATTCGCCAGTTAGGTCGGTGCAGGGGCACAACATCCATTGGCCAGGGCGGGTTGCTATTGCGCTCTACGGATGACAAACGCGTCTGTGTTCTCGTCGTAACCGACCGTCTCGTCCACGAACAGTTCCCCAACCGTGTGGCCGTCCTCAGCGACCGCAATGAAGGTGGCTTCTTCCTCGTCGTATGTCACCGATCCTTGCACGAACATCGCCGCGACCTCGTGCCCATCCGCTCCGAAAACGACAAGCTTCAAGCCTCCGGCATCCTTGAGGTACTGCGCCGCTTCGGCAGGTGTCGTGACCATCGCTGGGATTCCTCTCTGCTGATGCTTTGGTTGCCGCAGAGTATTCCCGAGACGAGTAGCCAACACGGGTAGTACAGATGCCCAATGTGCTCTTCAGCCGTGCGCCCTTGCGGCGGCGCGAGGCAGCCGTTCACTGGCGATTGCCATGTTCTCGGGAGGTCTTCGGTCTATTGACGGCCAAGGTTCCGTAGACCGTCAGCCGACCGCCACGAGCTGCCGCTGTCGGCGCTCGCCGGCAGCCTGCACGATTCGCTGTGCCGTCCTGAAGTTAATCCCTGATGCCTTGGCGGCAGCGTTTATCGACGCACCATTACGGTGTGCTGCCAGCACCGCGACCACAGTCTCGACGGGTTGTGTGGTCACCCTGGATGCAATCAGCTCCGACGCAAGGTCTGAATCGACCCTTGCAATTTCTGCATTGACCTGCTTCGGGTCAGTTCGTACTGAGGGCTGCACTGTCGGTGCCGGGCCGGGTTGTACCGATGCAGACCTCGGTACCCGCTTGGCTTGTACCGGCCGGGCCCGGGCGCTGGTCATTGCGGGTGCGACATCACCATTTGCACGCCGCGTTAGCGTTTGCGTCAACCGCTGCAGCGCTGGGGGTTGTGTATTGGAGGACGTGGTCCCGGTGCGGGCTCGGCGTACCGGTTGGTCCCCGAGCGCAACCAGCATCAGCGTGCTGACGGCCACCGCCGTGTCGATGATGGCGGGGAAGATACAAGCAATCTCTGAGTTGTATCCGACGGCTTGCATCAGGTCGCGCAGCGCGAGAAAACTGACGGCGAACGCGCCTACGCCGATGGCAGCAACAGCGCTGACCGCGCAGCAGTAAACCCTGCCGGATGCCCCCGCACGGACGGCCAGGGCGATGCCGTGCACGGCGGCGAGAAGGGCCATGGGAGGTACGGCGGCGGCACCGACCTGGATGACGACCTGTGGGACGTAGCGCAGCACCGCATGAGTGATGTTGCCGAGAAGGCTGACCGTGGTCGCGCCGATCAGCAGGCCCCAGAAGAACCGGACGGCACGGCGGTGATTCCCCTGACTGATCTCGGCCTGGGTCGTCATCGCTTCCCCTTCCCGCCGGTGAGGTCGTACGTCACCTTCTGTTGACCCAGCTCAATGACGAGCGAGGCAGTCGCCCCCACCGCCGTGAGGTAGGACGCCAGAGTGCTAATCAGCATGTCGTCCTGGCGCTCGACCTTGCTGATCTGCGCCTGTCCGACACCGAGGTTGGCAGCCAGCTGAATCTGCGTCAGACCCGTTGCTCGGCGTATCGCGGCGAGGTCGATCATACCTTGATACTACCTTGAAGGAATACTACTTTATAGGAATACCCGAAGGGTGGTAATGGCGGGTACTCAACCACATGAAAGCCGCGAACTAGTGAGCTCCTGCTTGTCTGGGTGGAGCTGCCGGGAATCGAACCCGCAGCTCTACCAGGGCTTTTGCCTTCTGAGCTGCCGGTTCGTTCCGTCTCGTTCCGGCTCAGTACCTCCCGTTACCTGCAGTTGCGTTCTCGGGTCTTGACGTCGTCAAGAGTGGCCAGCTAATCCATCGAGCTGGTCCTCGGGCGGATCACGCGGCGGCGGTGAGCAATTCCTGCAGGGCGACCTCGAAGTCGTCGGCCAGGTCCCACACGTCGGGCACCAGTTCCCAGCATGAGTTGATCCCGACGTCAAGCTTGCCGGTCAGCGACATCACCGTGATGTTGAGGCCGGTGCCGTGGAAGATCGGTCCAAGCGGATACATCGCCTTGACCTGGCAGCCCAGAAAGTACAACGGCACCTGCGGTCCCGGCACGTTGGAGATGACCAGGTTGTGCACCGGTCGGCGAGTCAGCACCGCACTGGCGAAGAGTCCCACCGCCGGAGCCAACAGCGCCCGCCCGGCAAACTGCGCCCAGTCCAGCAACAGCGTCGCCCCGATCGCCGCGCTGTGCTCCTTGGCCACCCCATTGGCGTGCGCGATGGCGCGCAGCCGGTCGGCCGGGTCGGCGATCTGAGTCTGCAGGCGGGAGAACAACGCCGTCAACTGGTTGCGGCCTGGCCGGTCGGACTTTTGATGCACCGACACCGGCACCGTGGCCACCAGCGAGGTGTCGGGCAGCTGACCGCGATCGAGCAAGAACTTGCGCAGCACCCCGGCGCACAGTGCCATCACCACATCGTTGACCGTGACATTGAACCTGTTCTTGATCGTCTTGACGTCGTCGAACTCCAGGCGGGCGTAGGCGATGTTGCGCCGGCGGGTGATGGAGTCGTTGAACGGGGTGCGCGGCGCCCGGAACGGCGCCGCCATGGCCCGCCCGCGGCGCCCCCGGCGCACGGTGTCGACGATCGTTGACGCCGTCAACGGCACCACGGTGGCCAGCTGCAGTGGCCGGGCCGCGAACTTCGCCAGGCCCCGCACCGCCATTCCCACCGAGTTGCTGTCGCCCGGCCCGTCCACCGCCTTCGGCGCCGGCGTGTCCGGTTCGGTGCCGCACAGCTGCGACAGCAGGTTCGCACCGCCCACCCCGTCCACGCTGGCGTGATGCACCTTGGTCATCACCGCCAGCCGCCCACCCGCCCGGGCGTCGGTGCCAGCGATCCCCTCGATCACCCACATCTCCCACAGGGGCTGGCCGCGATCAAGGGGCAGGGAGGCGATGCGCCCACAGGTCTCCGACAGCTCGACGCGCCCGCCGGGCGCCGGCAGCCCGATGCGGTGCAGATGCCGGTCCAGATCGAAACTGTGGTCCTCCACCCACACCGGATGGTCCAGATTCAACCGGCTGTCGGCCAACCTCTGCCGAAACTCCGGGATCGACTTGATCCGCACGCCCAACTCGTCGCGCAGCCGAGCGAAGCTGTACCCGCCGGGCACTGTCGCGGCGTCCAACTCCAAGATCGCGCAGACGTGCAACGGCTGTGAGGGCGTTTCCAAATACAAGAAGCTGGCATCCAGCCCGCTGAGCCGTTGCATACGTTTCCCTTCCACCGGTCGAGGGGGGTCACTGCCGCCAGCCGACCCGGACTGCCGGCCGGGGCGATGCGATCGAAGACCGGCCGGCGGCACTCCAACGATCGCGGTCAGAACTTGATGGCGAACCCGTTCAGGTCCTGGCTCAAGGGGCTAGCGCTCATAACGACGACTGTCCCGAGTCTCAGGAGTGAAAATTCGTTGAGAAATCCGCCGCCACCATTGTGCGCTTATCTGCGCTCGATTGAAAGTAGGTTTCAGGTGCCGATATCCCCAATCCTCTTGACACAGCGGAAAATTCCACCGTTTGACGGGCAATGCCCGGCCTAATCCTATTGACGCATTGTCAAATACGAAGCGAGGTTTCAGGCGAGGTTTTGGGTTAGCGCGAACATGCGGAGCGTGTCACCACCGGCTACGCCGCGGTGAGCGAGCAATCGGTGACGACCGACTTCGAGATCGCCGAGGCGCTTGAGGCCGGGTGCCGCTCCTGGTTGAGTGACAGCCCGTCCCCGCCATACCGTGTAAACCGATCTGTTGACGTCACCGAAAGGGTCCGCGTGGCAAATGCGAAAGCGTGGGTAATTTTCGCTGCCGTCTTCGGTCTGGCTGCGTGTTCGTCGTCCTCACCATCGCGGCCGCAAGCCGCCACAGCAAGCTCAACAACCCCACAGCCAGCCGTTACTACGACGCGTGCCGCCCCCAACGCCACAGCAGCGCCCAACGCGACTGCCGCTCCCAGCACGACCGCATCCTGCGTCGGCTTGCCGATCTGCACCCCGCCGCCCCCGGACGCTGAGGGCAACCCAGCCTGCTACTACCGTGATGGTTGGGCTGCCGACACGTCAGGCTCTGGGATTAATGTCTACTACTTCCGCGAATCGTCCAATGCAGTTAACGGCGAGCAGGTGACCGCCGACGTTCGGCTGAAGGACGGCACCACGGCTTCCCAGATCGCCGCAATCGATCCGGGTCAATTGAATGATCAGATTCAGTTCCCCGGCATCGACACATCAGCAGTGCAGGAGGTCTTGCTGACGACTAGCGCTGGGCGGTGCTTCGTCATTGGCCCGGGCAGTTAGCCGTTCAAGCCCATTTTGGTCACCACCAGCAGGCCGCGGTGGTCGGATCGGCTATCGATGGTGCGGTCGCAGCGGTCGAACTCGGCCGGGGTAGCTTCGAAATCGCTTGCGCCAAAATGCTTGCCGACCGGGCTGCTCAGCTGGTGACGGCGGCCGCCTATCAGACGCACGGCGCTATCGGTATGACGAAGGAGTACCCGTTGCATTATCTGACCCGCCGACTCTGGGCCTGGCGAGACGAAGCCGGCGGACACCATCGCTGGGCGGACCGACTCGGCGTGGCCCTGGTCGCCTGCGGTCCCGACGCCTTGTACCCCGCCATCCAGTCCGGGTCGGAGGTGATTTAGTGAACCGACTGCAGCGCGACGACGGGGTCACGTTGGCCTTCCAGGTGCACAACCCGAAGGCGCCAGGCGTGCCGCTTCTGCTCACACACGGTTTCGGCGCGACCGCGGGTATGTGGGACCCTAATGTCGATGCCTTGAGCGTCGACCGGCCGGTCATCGTGTGGGACCAGCGCGGCCACGGCAGCAGCGACGCACCCGACGACATGAACCGCTACACCGAGCAGATCAGCGTCGCCGACATGGCGGCCATTCTCGACGCCGCGGGTGCCGATCGGGTTGTGCTCGGCGGAATGTCCTTGGGCGGCTACCTATCCCTGGCCTTCCACCTCGTCCATCCGCAGCGGGTGGACGCGTTGGTGCTGATCGACACCGGGCCGGGTTACCGCAATGACGAAGCCCGTGACAAGTGGAATGCGTGGGTAGAACGACGCGCTCAACAACTTGAGCGGGGCGAAATGCCGGCAGACATATCCGCGGAACTCGCACAGGCGGTGCATGCGCACCCCGAGGGGCTGCCCCGCGCCGCCCGCGGTGTGATGGCTCAAAAGGACGCTCGTGTGATCACATCGCTCGACAGCATCACGGTGCCCACGTTGGTGATCGTCGGCGCCGAGGACACCGACTTTCTGGCCGGGGCCAACTACATGCACCGTCACATCCCCAATTCCCGCAAGGTTGTCATCGACAACGCTGGGCATGCGGCGAATATGGACCAGCCCGAGGCGTTCAATGAGGCAGTGCGCGAACTACTGGAACAGCTGTGACCGCTCCGGATGTCACCGTCGAATCCACCGGCCACGTGGCTGTAGTGGAGATCCATCGGCCCCCCAACAACTTTTTTGACAGCGCCTTGATCAAGGGCATCGCCGACGCCTACGAGCGGCTGGACGACGACGTCGAATACCGGGCGATCGTGTTGTGCGCGGAGGGAAAACACTTCTGTGCCGGCGCCGACTTCTCCCGGCCCGCCGAAGATCGTGTGTCGCCCAATGAGCTTTACGCTCAGGCCATCCGGTTGTTCCGCACTAGCAAGCCGGTTGTCGCCGCGGTGCACGGCGCCGCGATCGGCGGCGGACTCGGGCTTGCCCTGAGCGCAGACTTCCGGGTGGCCGCGCCCTCCTCGAAATTTGCGGCCAACTTCAGCCGGCTCGGGTTTCATCCCGGCTTCGGGATAACCGCCACGTTGCCACGTATCGTTGGGCAGCAAAAAGCACTTGAGTGGATGCTCACCGGTGAGCGTTTTGGTGGCGAACTCGCCCACACAGCAGGGTTGGTCGATGAATTGGCCGCCGACGGTGGTGTGCGCCCGGCGGCGATTCGGTTCGCCGAACGAATCGCGGCCTCGGCTCCCTTGGCACTGACAAGCATCCGTGCCACCGCGCGCGCCGGACTCGCTGAGGCTGTCGCCGCGGCCACCGCCCGCGAGTTCGAAGAACAAACCCGACTACAAGCGACCGCCGACTTCCGCGAGGGCGTGGCAGCAGCGGCCCAGCGTCGCGCTCCGACGTTCACCGGTCGCTGAAGGGTGCCAGTGCCCAACTAACTCTGTGGAGCTGCCGGGAATCGAACCAGGTGCAAAAAATGCCTTGAGCTGGGAAAACCTCAGATTCAAGCACGCGAAACGACGCGAGACGACCCGAAATGACCTGCGGATACGCCGAAGGTGTTGATGGCATCAACACGTCATCAACACCAGGGCTTTGTTTCGTCTGCCCGCGTCGAGAACCATCTCATCTGATTTTTACGACCACCTTGCCCTTAGCACGCCCCTTCTCGACGTAGGCCAGAGCTTGGGTGGTCGATTGGAACGGAAAGACCCGGTCTACAACGGGACGAATAGCACCGGAGTCGATGAGCGAGCCGAGCTCGCGTAATTGGTCCCCGCTTGCCCTCATGAACAAGAACGAGTAGGTCACCCCACGGCGTTTAGCTTTCCGCCTGATCTTGAGGCTGAGAATCCGCATCGCTTGTATGAAGAACCAGTTGGCCCCGAACTCCTTGCCGAAATCGGGCTCGGGCGTGCCGGCCACCGAGATGACTTTTCCGCCGGGTTTGAGCACTCGGAGGGACTTTTCGAGAGTCTGACCGCCCTGGGTGTCAAGGACAACGTCGTAATCATGAACGACGGTTTCGAAGTCATTGCTCCTGTAGTCGATGACGACATCGGCTCCTAGGCGCTTCACCCACTCAACGTTCGCAGTGCTCGTGGTGGTCGCGACGGTGGCCCCGAGATGCTTTGCCAGTTGAATCGCGATCGTTCCAACACCCCCGGAACCGGCGTGGATGAGCACCTTCTGTCCGGGTCGCAGCTTCGCTTTTTCTATCAGCGCTTGCCATGCGGTCAGGCCTACCAGGGGTACCGAAGCTGCTTGTTCCATGTCCAGCCCCTGCGGCTTTTTCGCGACGTCGTTCTCACTAATTGCGATCAACTCCGCGAAGGCGCCTATCCGATCCTTGTCGGGCTTCGCGTAGACCTCGTCACCGGGTTTGAACCGCTGCACATTTCGCCCAGCCTTAACGACAACGCCAGCGAGATCGTTGCCCAGCACCAGCGGCAACTTGTACGGCAGCAGGGGCTTGAGCTCGCCACTTTTAATCTTGAGATCCAGGGGATTGACGCTGGCGGCGTGAATCTGGACCAAGACGTCACCGTCCCCCACTTGGGGATCGGGAAGTTCAACCGCTTCAACTCTGTTCGCTTTTCCATACCGACGGATAACGAATGCTTTCATCGTTTGCCTCCGCCGATCTCGGTTCTGGTTGATGGCGTGCGTGATGTCGCTCATGTGGTTCTCCTAGTAGTTACGAGTGATAAACGGCTGCCCGCAGTGTGGGCGGGGTGGAGGTGGTGGGTGAGAAACTCGACCTGGTCGCGTACCAGCGCTTGGAAGACCTCGCCGATGTAGAAATCGAAATGGCCGGCGTCGTAGCGTTTGATCTCGCCTCGGGGTGCGGTACGCGCATAGCGCAGCGTTTGGGTCGGTGGCGTGACGGTGTCGGTATTGCTGACGCAGAACAGGATGGGGAAGTTGATTTTCTTCGCCGCACGCCCGGGCCGGTAGGCCATGAGGGTCGGAGCCACCCGCGCTGCGACCTCGTTCCGGAAAGTCGTGTCAGCCGGCTGTAGCGCCTCGTAGCCCGGAAGAGCGTCCGAGGCGTTCATCAGGGCAATCGAACCGGGGGGCCCGGCGAGCGGAATCATCACAGGCGCCCGGCGTCCGGCTACGGAAGCGAAATCCTTTGCAACAGTGCGTAACACCTTGAGGGATGCAGCCGGGCCAAGTGCGAGTGCGGAGGCCAAACCGTCGGTGAATGGGCACTGGGCCACGGCCGCTTTCAGTTCGGGGTGGCGTGAGGCGACGGTGATGGCGTGGCCGCCGCCAAAGGAGCTGCCCCAGATGGCAATTCGTGCGCCATCGACGTCACCACGATTCTTCACCCAAGCGATGGCCGCGTCCCAGTCGGCGAGCTGTCGTTTGATCGACAGGAGCTGGCGGGGTTGGCCGCCGCTGTCGCCGAAGTGCCGGTAGGTGAAGGCCAAGGCGGCGATGCCGGCCCGGGCGAACCGTTCGGCGAAGGCGTGCAAACGCATTTCGCGGGTGGCGCCGAGGCCATGCCCGAGGATGACCACGGGCGGCGCGGGGACGCCAGCGGGCAGGTAAAGCCATGCGGCGCAAGTGTCCTCGCCGGAGGCGAATGAGACGTCGTGACGGGTTGGGGGTGCTGCAGCGGTCATGACCGGCTCACAGCGCCGTTGGTCGAGCCGTGCCCGCGGATCCGGCCCGCTTCGAGCGCTCGTGCGTACGTGTCCCCGTGGTAAAGAGGTAGCTCGCCGGTGGCCTCGGTGCTCGCAAGGTAGTCCAGCATCAGTTCCTGACCGTCTTTGGACTGATCGGTGCCGAGAAACTCGGTGCGTTCGACGTGCAAGCCTTCCGACAGCTCCATCGAGCCGCCGAAGTACACCGCCCTTTTGATCGCCGCGACCGCCTCTCTGGGCCGCAAGCCGAAGTACTCGGCAAGCTCGGTCGCCCGCGTAACGACGTCGTCAGGCGCCACGACCTCGTCGACGGCCCCATTGGCCAGCGCCTGCGCGGGCGTGAACGGCTTGCCCTCCAGGATCGCAACCAACGATCGGTGGGTACCGATGAGGCGGGTCAGCCGCTGGGTGCCACCACCGCCGGGATTAATTCCCAGGAGCACTTCGGGCTGGCCGATGAAGAACTCCCCGTCAGCCATGACCCTTAGATCGCATGCCCAGGCGAACTCCGCGCCCAGGCCGAGAGCCGAACCGTTCAGGGCGGCAACGAAGATGACACCGCTGGCGTTCATCCGCAAAAACGTCGCGTGCAGGCGGTCGAGTTGGACAGCGCCCCACAACGGAGTCCTGCGCACCACCGGCTCCAGGACACGGGCGCGATCTGCGCCCCTGGCCACGCGTGCGACGGCAGAGGCGCCGCGTCGGCCCAACGGAGGGACCGCAGCACCCTCCTCTTGCAGCCACCGCACGTCAGCATGGCTGACGAACCGGCCGGGACGCGCCCCCGTGAACACGACGGCGTGCAAGCTTGGATCACGGTCGACGCGGTCCACCAACTCTTCGAGCTCGTTGGCGATGTCGAGGCCGAACAGGCTGTGCTGTCCGCCGTCGATCCGAACGATCAGCATGGCTCCGCGATCCTCGATCCCAAGGTGGCCGCTCATGGTGTGTCCTTCCGCTGCTGCTGTAACGAAGTTATACGGTACTATAACGAAGTTACAAGACAATGGCAACAGTCACCTCCGTGTGTCACCTCTGCGGGAGGGGTCGGATGTGGAATCAGTGAGGAAGCATGCTGGACAAGTCAGAGAGTCCGACACCGGATGGCGTGCGCGAACGGCTCATTCACGCCACGATCCGTCTACTGGCCGAGCAAGGCCCCTCGGCTATTAAGGCGCGGACGGTGGCGTCGGCGGCCGGGCTGTCGACGATGGTCGTCTACCACCACTTCGGTGGAATCCCTGAGCTCACCCGTGCCGTCGTCGACTATGGCTTCAAGGAACTCGACGACGCGCTTGCTCAGTTGCCGGTGACGGAGGATCCGATCACCGATCTGGCCGTCGAGGCGTTGACGTGTCGGCGGGTCGCCCGCGAGAACCCCCATTTGTATGACCTGATGTTCGGGCTGTCGACCCGCGCGACGTACCGACCGCTGCGGGACACTGATGTTCGTTATAGCGGCCGCTCTCCGGCCTTCCAAGCCGCCTACGCCCATATCGCAGAAGCGTGCGAGCGGCTTGTCAGCTCAGGCAGGATCAACGAACAAGAAGCTGAGGGTGTAGCTGCACAGCTGTGGAGCTACGTGCACGGCTTCATCACCCTCGAGTTGGTGGAGACCTTCGTCGGCTTCGATGACCCGGTCAGGCAGGTGATGCTGCCGATGGGTGTGAATCTATCTGTGGGGCTGGGCGATACCCGCGAACGAGCCCAGGCCTCGCATGAGGCGGCCGTGCGCCTTTACGACTCGATCACGCGTGCAGACAAGCGCCGGGTTACTCGGGCGACCCAGTCTCGCAAGCGGAACCGTTGACGACTGGCACGAGTTGGTCGTGCCTCCCCAATGCCTCGCACTCCCTTTCGAGGACCGGCACCACGTCAGCGGCAAAGCGCCTCATCCAGGGCCATGCCGCCGGCGAATTCAGCGCAGCCTTAGCCCAGTTGGCGACGATAACCGCGCGCGGCACGTACACCCGGCTGCGCCGGCGCTCGAGTCCATCGACGATCGCGGCAGCTGCCCGGTCGACGCTCGTGGTCACGTTGCCCGGGTACGGCAACCGTTTGCGTAGGTCTTGAAAGGAGGGAATGTCAGCCTCGGCGCCTCGGACTAGGTCCGTATCAATCCACGAGGGATGCACGAGTCCGACCGTGACGCCGAGGTGCGCCACCTCCTGGCGATATGCCAGGGCGAGCATTTCCACTCCGGCCTTGCTCGCGGCATATGAGGCCATTCCAGCCAGCGGCGTGAACGAAATCGCCGACGCTATGACGGCGATATGGCCGCGACTGCGCTCCAGATGCGGCGTCACGTACTTGAGGGTGCGGTACACACCGTTGAGGTTGATGTCCACCACTCGCTCAAATGACGCCGAATCCATCTGGCGCACCGTCCCATAGGCCACAACCCCAGCATTGGCAACGACGATGTCGATACCACCCATCGTCTCGGCACACGCATCGATCGCCGACCGTAGAGCCGCCCCGTCACGGACATCGGCCTCCCACCACGACGCGCCGGGGCCCAGGTCATCGGCGAGGGTACGCAACCGATCAGGCTCAAGTCCGATCAACGCCAGCTGAGCACCCCGGGCGGCGGCAACACGTGCGACCTTCTCCCCGATGCCACGTGCCGCTCCGGTGATAACGACTCTTCGACCTGCCAGCTTGCGACGCATTGGACGAATGTAACTTCGTTATAGCCGGAACGCAAACCGACGTTCCCGCCGACCTAACGGCCCAGCCGCGAAGTGCGGCCGACGCCCGCTGGCGCGCTTGGCATCTCCGAGGACCCGATTACAACTCCCCACAGTCCAGGAGGATCTGCGCATTGCGAATGCCTGATTCGAGGATGTCGTCTGAGAGTTTCGGGTCGGAGACGGCGCGTGCGAGTTGAAGGGTGGCCACGAGGAGTGTGAAAAGCCCGACCGCCCTGGTGCGTGCGGCGGACGGGTCATGTGGCGACAAGTGCGCTGCAATCACGTCGACGATGGATTGCATTCCCTCGGTGTAGGAATCGCGGACGGCGTCATCGCAGCGGCCAATCTCATCAAGCAGGGCAGCCGACGGGCAACCCGTGCTCGGGTGATCCCGATGATGTGGCGCGAGGTAGTCGAGGATGAATTCCTCCAGTGCCGCCCGGCCCTCGGGTAGCGAGTCAAGGACGGCGCACTGGGTGGCTAGCTGATCGGCGACGACGTTGGCCACGAGATCGTCCTTGGACTCGAAGTGCGCGTAGAACGCGCCGTTGGTGAGCCCCGCGTCAGTCATGAGCCCAGCGACACCTGAACCGTCGATGCCGTCCTGCTTGAGACGTCGACCCGCGGTCTCGATGATTCGCCGCCGCGTTGCGGCTTTGTGTTCCGAGTCGTACCTCGCCACAGCTCGCGTCCTCCGTCGTCATCTGAAAGTCGTCCTTGCCAATCATACCCGATTGCCTTACAGTCGTAATATTACGATCGTACGCCAATAACGGCGACAGCGAGGAAGAGCGGGATACGCGATGACACGTCAGGCTTACGACCTGCGCGGGAAGGTCGTGCTCATCACCGGCGGAACCGGCGGAATCGGCAGCGCTACCGCCCGGGAACTCATCGGCCGCGGCGCGAAAGTGGCGCTCGTGGATGTTGATCCCGAGACGCCACAGATCGCCTCGCAGATGTCGTCACTCTCGGCAATGGGCTCGATCGCCGACGTGTGTTCTCGCGACGCTCTCGACGTCGCCGTCGCCGATGTCGTCGACCGCTTCGGACGGGTTGACGTCGCGATCGCCAACGCGGGCATCTTGTCTCGCGCCGCAACATTGCGCGCCATGCCGATGTCGTCGATTGAGTCCGTGCTCGCGGTCAACGTCTCGGGCGTCGTCAACACCATCCAGGCGGCCATGGATCAAGTGATCGCTCACCGCGGCCAATTCGTCCTAATCAGTTCGGTATTCGCGTTTCTCAACGGGATGGGCACGATTCCCTATGCCATGAGCAAAGCAGCTGTCGAGCAACTCGGCCGAGGACTGCATGTGGAGCTGGCCGCGCACGGCGTCTCGACCACGATCGCCTACTTCTCACTCATCGAGACGAACATGATCAAGCAGGGCGTCGACGACGATCCCGTCGTCGACGAGCTGCTCGCGACCCTGCCGCGGGCGCTTCTCAAACGCCTTCAGCCCGACATTGCCGCGACCGCAATCGCCAACGGCCTCACGCATCGTTCGCCGCGCGTCATGGAGCCGTCCCGGTGGAAACCAATCTCGGCGCTACGGGGGCTCATCGCCCCAGCCATGGATTCGCATCTGGCTCGTGACCGGCGGACCCTGGCCGCCTTGTCCGAACTCGATGCGCGATCCCGCACCGCACTGTGACAACCAAACCTCCCAATGTCCCTGCGAGGAAACACGATCGAATCGAAAGGCACGAAATGACTACGTGGAAAGATACTCCGAATCGCAAAATCAACGTCGGCGGCGTCGAGTTCGCCTACCGTGAACTCGGCTCTGGCACAGACGTTCCGGTTATATTCCTGCACCACCTGACCGCGGTCCTCGACGACTGGGACCCGCGAATCCTTGAAGGTATCGCTGCGCACCATCGCGTGATCGCCTTCGACAACCGCGGTGTCGGCGGGACGGGCTCGTCGGTGCCACACACGGTCGAGCAGATGGGCGCCGACGCAATCGCTTTCATCCGCACATTGGGCCTCGAAAGGGTTGACCTATTCGGGTTTTCGCTCGGCGGCGGGGTCGCGCAGATGGTCGCTCTACAAGCACCGGACCTCGTGCGACGAATGATCCTCGCCGGCACGGGTCCGCGCGGCGGCGGCGGCATCGACCAGATCACCAAGATCGCCGTCGTCGCCTACCTCAAAGCGGGCCTGACGTTCAGCGACCCCAGGAATTTCCTGTTCTTTCCGCGTACCGCCGAGGGCAAACGCGCCGCGTCGGACTACTTCAACCGCCTCAAGGAGCGCACCCACGACCGTGACAAGCGAATCTCGATGCAGGCCCGAATCGCTCAGCTCAAAGCCATCCGCCACGCCGGGAAGAGTCAACCCGACGACCTCTCGGTCGTCACCCAGCCCGTCTTCGTCGCAAACGGCGACCACGACCTCATGGTCGACAGCAGCCACTCAGCCGACATGGCACGCCGACTGCCGAACGCCCGACTGAAGATCTACCCCAACTCGGGACACGGCGGCGTGTTCCAGCACCACCGAACCTTCGTACCGGACGCGCTGCAATTCCTCGCCGGGGAATCAGCTTCAGACACCTTAAGGAGAACGTCATGAGCGCACATCCGAGTCAGCACAACTACGCGATCACGTCGTACAGACATGCGCCGTCGCGCACTGTCACCGCAGCGGGTGTCACCTACGCCTACCGCGAACTCGGGCCGAAGGGCGGGGTTCCCGTCATCTTCTTCGTCCACCTAGCCGCCACGCTGGACAACTGGGATCCCCGGATCATCGATCCGATCGCACGGCGGCATCACATCATCGCTTTCGACAACCGCGGCGTGGGAGCCTCTAGCGGGACCGTTCCCGACACCATTGAGTCAATGGCCGATGATGCCTACGCATTCATCACCGCACTCGGTTTCGACACCGTGGACATCTTGTCGTTCTCTCTCGGCGGGATGGTCGCTCAGGCACTGGTGATGAAACATCCCGAACTCGTCCGCAAATTGATCCTCACCGGGACCGGACCTGCAGGCGGAGAAGGCATTGACAAGGTTGCCGGAACCACTTATTACGACACACTGCGTGCGACCCTTTCCCGGCAGGACCCCAAGGAATTTTTGTTCTTCAACCGCGACGACATCGGCAAACGCGCTGCACGCGAGTTCGTCCAGCGCCTCGAAGAACGCACCGAAGATCGAGACAAGCCGATCGCGGTGAAAGCCTTCCTAACTCAACTCAAAGCGATCAAACGTTGGGGGCGCTCAACACCTGCCGATCTGTCCGTTATCACCCAGCCGACATTGATCGCGAACGGCGACAACGACCGCATGGTCCCCAGCGTTCTCTCCGAAGACATGCACCGTCGGATCGCAGGCTCGAAGCTCGTCATCTACCCCGACTCCGGCCACGGCGCGATCTTCCAGTACCACGCCGAGTTCGCCTCCACCGCAATGAAATTCATTGATGATTAACCGAGAACCCACACCTCACATTTTGAAGCTTCGAGGGCGCACGTGCCCTTGACGGCGCGTTGGCCATAACGAAGACAGGCCAAGCCTTTCGCCCTGGCCAGCATTTTCTCGGTGGAGCTGCCCGGAATCGAACCCGTTTCGGGATGCTGGTCTCTGAGCCGAACCGGCACTGAGCTGTGAAACGACATCGAATGTGATTCACCAGAATTGGCCCTGTGCACACTGAGTGTGGCCAAAATGTGTCCAGCCGTTCGCTCGACTGAGAACGCCCAGTTGCGCTCGCTTCGAGCGCCCAGATATGCGCAGCATGCGATGTGGGGCGCAAGGAATGCTAATCAGCGACATCGGCTGTAATTCAACACCTTTGGCGTTGGCCGGGATAAGGCCCAACTCTGATGAAAAGCGTTGATAGTTATCTCGATGTGGTTGCCGCTGCCAGAACCGCGTCGTTGACCGCGGTCGGCGTGATTGCGACGACGGTTTTCTGGGCGCGACTGACGATATCTAGCAGGTAGCGACGCTTAGGACGCCTCGATGTCAGTGCGTGATCGACGGCCTTCGTGACCTTTTTGGGATCGGCAGCACGTTTTTGCAGACGTCCCATCAACTTGCGACTCCCCGCGAGGTGCGACGCATACAGTCGGCGATGCTCGTCACTGAGTTGTTTGGTCATATGGTCGTAGTCGTCGAGCGCGTCAGCCCACATGTCGGTACGGATCGGCCCTGGCTCGATGAGTGACACGGGAATGCGCCACGGACGCAACTCCATACGGAGGGCATCGGCCAGGGACTCGATGGCGTACTTCGATGCGTTGTAGGCGCCGGTGCCCGGTGTGGTGAACAATCCACTGACCGATGACATGAATACCACCCGCCCCCGGGCGTTACGGATTTTCGGCAGCACCGCCTGCGTCACTGCGATCTGCGAGATGACGTTGATGTCGAGTTGCTGGGTCAGATCATCGAGGGATAAACCCTCGACCGGCCCGTTGACGATGATGCCGGCGTTGTTGACGACGCCGTTCAGCTCAGCGGGAAGCTGATCAGAGAGCGCTGCAATCGCGGACCGGTCGGTGATGTCGAGCGCGATCGCGTGAACATTGGGCAAGCGGTCGAGGCTGTCGAGGGCGGCGTCGGATCGAGCGGTGGCATAGACGTTCCAGCCTCGCCGGCTCATGCGCTCGGTGATCGCCAGGCCGATTCCTCTGCCTGCGCCGGTAACCAGTACGGAAGGCATCTGTTCAGACCGCCTTCGCGGAAAGGCGCCGCTGCCAGGCGAGCAGGATCGGCACTCCGATGGTCTCGAGCGTGATCGCCCCCACGGTCATGGGGTGCGGACGCCCGCGTTGTTGCCATGACCTCAGCCGCGCGAGGCCGCCAATGGCAATGGTTGTCGCCGCGAAAGATAAGGCCGGCGAACGCTCGACTCGTCCGAGTTGAGACCAGATGACAGGCCCGACCGCGAATTTGAACACGTTGGCATAGCGGAGAGAACTGTCCACGGTCGGAATCACATCGGGTGAGCCACCCGGCACCCCCTGCGGGCCTCGAAGAATCTCACCGGCTGCGCTCGCCACGGGTATCGCCGCGAGCACCCCGAGCGTCCATTGCAATCTTCGCCGGCTGTCGCTACTTTGCTGGATCACGCTCACTCCTTGTATACCGATCGGTGTACTAACTTCGGCCGACGTTACTCCTCTGTGCGCACGATGTAAACCGATCGGTATGCTTGGGCTATGACCACCCAGCGTGAGGCACGCTCCACCGATGGGCGCGGCGGCCGCGGCGCACGACAGCGCATCCTCAATACGGCCACCGACCTGTTCTACCGCGAGGGCATCAACGCCACCGGTGTCGGACGACTCGCCAGCGAAGCGTCGGTGTCCAAACGGACCCTCTATCAACACTTTCCGAGTAAAGCGGCTGTTGTCGAGGAGTACTTGCGTTGCATTCAGCAGGGCGTCGGTGACCCCATCCGGCCCGGCCTGGACGCCGCCAACCGCATACCGCGCGAGCGCATACTCGCCCTGTTCGAGACCCCTTCACCGGGCGGGCAGATGCGCGGCTGTCCCTTCCACAATGCCGCCGTGGAGGCGTCCGAGGTCATGCCGGAAATTCACGACATCGTCCACGAACACAAGCGCGCCTACATCAAGGGCCTGATCACGCTGGCCCGGCAGGCCGGAGCGGCCAACCCCACACTGCTGGGCAACCAACTCGGCCTTCTTTACGAAGGTGCTGCCGCCTTGTCGACCTCGCTCGACGACCCCGCTCCCTGGACACACGCACGTAAGGCGGCGACGACGCTCATCGATCAAGCGATGGGCCAATAACGGTGGTGGCTTACCGCCGGCGACGCCGATCTCGGGTTGCACCGGGGGGTGCTGGGATATGAGTTCATTGAGGTGACGGGCGACCTGCTCGAGCGGCTCGGTCGAATGCGCTTCCATGAGCTAAGGCACACTGCGGCCTCGCCGATGATCGCCTCGGGGGCGAATGTCAAGACGGTGCAGTCGCAACTACGCCATAAAACGGCGACCATGACGCTGGATCAGTACGGGCACCAGTTCCCGGACGACCTTGACGACGTGACCAATAAGATGGGCGACCTTGTTTCGGGGTGTGCCCAAAATGTGCCCACAAAAGAAAGCTGGCCAGAGCCTGTGGCTCTGACCAGCACTTTCTCAGTGGAGCTGCCGGGAATCGAACCAGGCGCATAAATCGCGCTGAACTGCGGAAACAGTGGAATCGACGACGCGAAACGACGCCAAATAACGCCAAACGACCTGGGGATACGCGGAAGGTGTTGATGGCATCAACACCTTCCGGGATCGCGAGTACCAGCGAAATTTGGCTCCGCCAACGAAGCAGCGGCCTTCGAAGGCCCACATAGATAAAGCGCGGCAGAGAAGTGCCGATCACCGCGCCGTGGACACCGGCCGGCTTAATTCGAGACGGTTGCCCTCGAGGTCGTAGAACCACACGATCATCCGCCGCCGCAAGACACGACGCCTATGCCCTAGGCCCAGTCCGCGGACCCTCGGCCGCCGATAACGTCGACATCTGTCAGGTCGGTCCGCTCGCCAACACCAGCTCCAGATCCCGACCTCGCCGATAATCTGACACAACCCAGTCCGTTCTCGGCATTGACTCCGAAAGAGACCGCGGCTCAACGGTTGTCAAGCCCGGGGGAACACCGCACGGGGTTGGGGCGGGTCTCTGATGATGGCGGGAAGGACGAAGACCTCAATGTAATGTCGTGCGACGTCGGCGTTTTCGCTATCGGGAATGATGCCGAGGAGAAGACTCAGGGCGGTTGCGATGAGGAACTGGGTCAGGTCTTGGGGGTGGATGCCGCGCCGGAAGTGCTGCCCGGCGTCCTCGCGAAGCATGGCTTCTATCCGCGGTTCGGCCAGCCGCATTACGGTACTGCTGTTGGCCAACATCTGGGCGACGGTGCCCTCATCATCCGCTTCTGAGATGGTTTTGAGTAGCGGGTCGTGGGCGAGTTCAGTGGCGACGATCACTAGAGTGTCCACGATCATCTCGACAGGGCCAGCGCTCTCGTGGCGCTCTAGCAGACGAAGCATGTGCCGTTGCGTCGTTCGTTGAATGAGCGCGGCGTCGAGACTTTCGCGGTTGGGGAATTGGCGGTACAGCGCAGCCCGTGAATAGCCGGCGTCTTGTGCGATGGTTTCCATGGTCGATCCGCGATGACCGCGGACTCGAAAAGACCGCTCAGCGGCGTCCAGGAGGATCTCGCGTGTCTGCTCAGCGGTGTTGCCGCCGCCCACCGGTCGGCCGCGGCCGCGGTGCCGTGGCGATGTTGGCAATCTTGGTGTCCTGACTTCACGTGGCCTGGCTGCTGTTGTGATCGCAGTTCTCTGCTTCGTTAATTGTGCTGAACACTAGTCGTCCAGGCATCGCGTCGGACCCATCAGCGGTGTCGTGCTGTTGTTTCGGTGTGCCCTGATGACGCGGGGTGTGCGGATACACGGCAGGGCTACGCAGGTGCTTGCCCCGCATGGCGGCGCATTCGTTCACCAAACTCTGGCCAGCCACAGCACGGAAATGATACGTTCTGCCAGATTCGTACATTTTCGGAGGAATCCGTTCAACGGGATTGAAGGGGTCGCAATGAGTGCTCACACGTTTGGTTGGCGGCGGTTCGGGTTGCTAGCGTGCACCGGCGGCGGGGTGCTCATGCTGACGTCGGTGCTGACGGCGGCGTTCGCGTCCGGCGACGCAGACGACCCGCTATCCGGCAGCGACACGGCGATCATCCTCGGCGGAACCTTCGAGTCGACCCCGTCGACCTCATTCGCGCAGGCCGCCGAGAATCTGTATCTGCACCCGCTGGGTTTCGACGATGGCGCGACCTATTCGACGGTCTGCGACATGGTCGGGACCGACCCATGTGCCGCGCCGCTGCAGGTGCTGACGACGCCCGAGCTGATCCAGCAGGGCCCGAGCAGTCTCACCGACGCGGACGACGTCGTTCTCGCCGTCGAGAACGAATTCACCGCGAACCCAGGCGCTTTCAGCGCCGAGGACCCGCTGACGATCTTTGGATACTCCCAAAGCGCCGCCGCCGAGTCGGTCGCCATGACCCAACTCGCCAAAGACGGCATCCCCAGCGCCGATCTGCACTTCGTGTTCATCGGTGACCCCTCCCTCCCGAGCGGCATAGGGCCGAATCTGATGCCAGACCTGGACTCGCTAATCGGCTCGAGTGAGGCGAACACTATTCTCACCGATCTCGGCCTCAGCGATTCCGGCGTGTACAGCGTCCTAGCCAACGTGACCCCCAATGATCTATACCCGGCGACGATCTACACGCTCGACGGCGACGGGGTCGCCGACTTCCAACAGGACTTCACAGCCGGAGGTCTGTGGGATTCGCTGTACAACCTGTTCACCACGCACGCGGAATACTTGGGTTTGACACCGACGCAAATCGCTGACGCGACCACGTCGATCGACGGCGACCTCACAAATATCGACATCTCCGACAACATCAACAGCTTCGATGCGCTTATTGGTGCACTCGATAACGGGATCGGCAGCAGCGGACTGTTCGAGAGCCTATTCGAGTCCCTGCAACTGTATTTGACCAACATGTTCTGACCCGACTCGTGGGCGCACCCAGCAGCAGAGTAAGACAAATCTGCTTAGCGGCCCGCGCAGCGACGGATCGAGGCGCGGTCACCCCAACATTGATAGAGAGTTACGAAGAAATCGACGGCTCGGTCCCCTCTGGGATTATTGGATCCGAGAGTGCGGCGGAACCCTTTCGGCTATTTACGCATGCCGCCGCTGACCGCGATGTCGTCTCCGGTCACAAAGGACGACGCATCGCTGGCCAGATACAGTGCGGGGCCTATGATTTCGTGAAGCTCGGCGACGCGGTGCTGAGGATTCATCCCGGCCAGCATGTCCAGCGAGCCCGGGTATACCTGCTCGGCGTCGACCAGCATCTCGGTCGCGAAGGGGCCGGGGCAGAGCAGGTTAACTCGCACCGCCCACGGCGACCAGGTGTTTGCCATCGACACGGTGAGATTGCGCAGCGCCGCCTTGGACGCACCGTAAACGACTGAACGTGGATGTGACGGGCAGTAGCCCTCCATGGAGCCGATGTTGACGATGCTGCCACCGCCACCGTCGCGCATCACCGGCGCGATGCACTGGCTCATCCGCAGCGCACCCTCGACGTTGACGTTGAATACCTTGCGCCACAACTCGGCTGAGACGACACTGACGTCCTGGACCGGCGGGTTGATTCCGGCGTTGTTGAACAGCACGTCGATGCGCCCGTAGTGATTGACCACCGCGTCGAGGAAATCCGGTATGGCGTCCCATTCGCCGACGTGACAGGCAATCCCGACTGCTGTGCCGCCGGCTGCCCGGATCTGCGCCGCGACCTCGTCGCAGCGGTCCTGCTTTCGGCTGGACACCACCACCGATGCGCCCGCCCGGGATAAGCCGTCCACGATGGCCCGCCCGAGACCACGGGTGGAACCGGTGACCACCGCGACTCGGCCCGCCAGATTGAACATTTCACTCGGATGTTGTTCTGCCACAAACAAACTCCTGCCAGTCACATCGGATCGGGTGACTCGATGAGGCCCTCGATCGTGGCGTGCAGAACCGATCTGCTGCCGTCCGGCAGCACGCGGCGGGCCACCAGGAACTCGCTGCCCATCCAGCCGTGCCGGATGAACTTGCCGAAGCGCAACCGCGTGCCGGGCGCCCCGCTAGCGGCCGCGAGCATCTTGATGCGCTCCAGCGCCTCTTTGACCGCGGGGCCGCTCAACGGCCGCGCTGCCGCCAGCGCCGTCATCATCAGCCGGCCGACGTCGTAGCAGTAGATCGGGAAGAAATAGGCGGGACGCCGGCCGTGCCTTGCTTCGAATCGATCCAGGAACTCCTGCGCGACGAGGTTGCGTTCGTCGTACTGGTCCAGACCGATCCAGCCGGCCAGTTGGTGGCACCACCAGTCCGAGGTGGCGGCGAACTCGAAAGCCGTGGTGGTGTACCGGCGCGGCATCCAGCCGATCGCCTCAAGCGCCTCATTCATCCCGATCAGGCCCAGCCCGAACCCGACGTGCATCAGGGCGTCGGGTTTGTCGGCGGCCAGGGTGGCCATTGCCTTGCGCTTGTCCGCTTCCACTTGTGGGACAGCCACTTCTGCGGTGATCGTCAAGCCGGCCTGTTCGCAGGCGCACCGTGCTGTCCTGAGGTACTCGCGACCAATAAGGGAATCTTCGAAGGCGAGGCCCACGGTGCGGCAACCGTCGAAGACGGCCACCGTCGCCATGATGATGGGCTCTTCCTCCATTGAACCGGCGGGCAGCCCGAACACCCACTCCCCCAGCATGCTTTCCGAAGCGCCCATCGTGATGATCGGCACCTCGGCCGCTTTCTCGACGTAGGGCCGCAGTGCGACACCGTTCTCGGAGACCCACGGGCCGAAGATGACCAGGGCGTCGTCGGCCAGCAGCTCATGGAACGCATCGCGAACTGCCCGGAACGATCCGTTGGGCAGGCCTTGCACGGCTCGCACGACGAATTCGACGGGGCGGTCGAGAATGCCCCGCTGCAGATAGTCGTCAGCGACCAGCTGAAGCGACGGCAGGATCGTATCGTCAAAGTTGCCTTCGCTGTTGAGGTAGTCGATGAGCAGCCCGATCCGCGCGGGGGTTACCTTTGCGGCCATGCCTGTCCCCCCGTGATCGACGCCGTCTCGGCTAGGTCCACGATGCCCGGGGGCGCCGCCGTGACAAATTCGATCGCGTGCACGGCATGCATTGCCGTTGCCAGACAACCCATTTCGGTACGATCCTCGCCGCTGGTACCGAGCACAAGGTTGCACCGTAGCGTGGGGGCGCCGTCGAATTCGATCTCGTAGCCCTCACCGGTCGACCACTCGTGGACAACCTCGTCGTCGAGCCAGGTGACATGTTCGACGACGATGGTCACCGGGCCACAGTCCGCACGTACGCCCAGTTTCATGGCCGCCACAGTTCCAGCCGCGATCTCGCCGGCGGCGACGTTCAAGCTGGATCGGGTCACGGCCGTCTCTCGAAACGGTTCGGCCGCAACGACTTTTAGATTCAGCGCCCGGGCCAGCACGTTCGCGGTGGCGATGAACGCACTGCCCGCGCGCGCCGGGTCGCTCAACAGCGGCGCCGTGGATTGCGGCGGCTGCCCGTATCCCATCACGTCGACGAGCATCTCCCGGCTCGGATAGCTGGCGTAAGAAAGCGATTCGCGGACCGTGATCCTGCTGCACCCAGACGACAGCCGGGCCAGCAGCGGGGCGACCGCCTCTCCCCAGAAACCGGGAAAGATCCCCACGCCGAGGAACGTAGCGCCGCCGCGACGGCATGCCGCATCGATTTCCTTGGCTCGTGCCGGATCGAACGCGTTGACGTCGATGAATGAACTGCCCGTGGCGATCACGTCGATGCCCGCCAGTAGCAGGTTGGTTACGTCGTCGAAGCACTCCTCGGGATGATTTTCCACCGCGCCCATGTAGAGCACCACGTCCGGGCGTGTGCGCACCAGCCTTGCGTTGTCGTCGGTGGCCAACACACCGGTCGCGGAGCACCCCGCCAACGTCCCGGCATCCAAGTTGACCTTGTCCGGGTCATAGACGCGCACGCCGACGAGTTGCAGGGCGGGCGCGTCGATGATGGCTCGCAGCGCAAGCCGTCCGGTGGTGCCGGTGGCCCACTGTGCCACCCGGGTCACCGTGGCCACGACAGCTGCAGATCGGGGACGAATCGCAGCGGTGGCCGGTACCGGACCTCGTAGCCGGGTGTCAGCGTGTATTCCGGTATGCGCCGGTGCCATTCGCGCAGTGCGATCCGCAGCTCGCGACGCGCCAAGTGAGATCCCAGGCATCGGTGTGCGCCGCCGCCGAACGCCAGATGACGGTTTCCGGCGCGGTCGAAACGAACCGTGAGCGGGTCGGAGAACTCGGTGGGATCCAGGTTGGCCGCGCTGAGGTTGACCAGCACGTGGTGCCCCGCAGCCACGACCTCGCCGCCCAAGCGGCTCTCCTCTCGCGCCCACCGCACGACCATCGGCACCGGAGTCTCCCACCGCAGCAACTCCTCGACCGCGTGCGGGATCACCGCGGGGTCGGTGACGATTTCGCGGCGCCGGTCCGGATTTTGGGCCAGGTAGGCCCAAAAGCAGGTCAGCGAGTCGGTGACGGTGTCGAGCCCGGCCGTCAACAACACGAAACAGGTGCCGAGCGCCTCATCACGGGACAACGAATCCTCGGGCAGCGACACGTCATCGTCGCCATGTCCGACGATCGCCGACAGCACATCACCGCGCGGGTTGGCCTCGCGGTCGTCCAGAATCCGATCGAAATAGGCGTAAACCTGTTGCGCGGTGTCGCGTTGAATCGCGGAGCGCTCTTCGGCAGTGGACTCCACGGCTCCGGGATGCAGCAGCCCGTCCCGCAGTCGCACCAGCGTTTCGAGCTCTTCCCAGGGCAGGCCCATCAGACCGAGAAACACCGCTGACGGGAAGAGTTCGGCGAATTCGGTTGTGAAATTGCATGATCCGCGATCGATGAAGGTGTCGATGAAGTAGTTGACCCGTTCGGCGATGTCGAATTCCTGGGCTTCCATCCGGCGCGGGGAAAACAGCGGATCGAGAAGCCTCCGATAGCGCCCGTGCTCGGGCGGGTCGACCCCGAGCGGGATCAAGGGCCGGGTGTTGCCCTGCTCGACCAGATCGGCCGAGGAGAACACCTCGGGCTTGCCCAGCGTTTCGGTGGTCAGCTCGCGGGAGGCCACCATCACGCTGCCGTTCAGGCCGAGCACGGCCTGCTTGGCCAACGCATGGTTGCTGGGGTGCGGGTCGGCCGACGAAAGCGACGAGGCACCGTTGACGAAGTCAAATCTCGACACGGGGGCGCTGGCTCTTTTGGTGTTGGTGCTCAATCGCTTTCCTCGGTGAAAGGCTGCGGGCTCGGGCTCAAGGTACCCCACTGCCCGCATAAACGTCTAGACATACCTCTAGAGGTTTATGGCGGTGCGGCTGCGGGCCCAGCCGCCGAGCAGGGCTAACGGTGGTGGTTGAGATCGATCAGGGCACCCGCACGCTCACCGAGCAGCGCCCGACGCAACCGTCCCATGTGCGCATTCCAATGCGCCTGTGCCCCATCCCCATCGCCGGCTTCGATGAGATCGGTGAGCAGCTCGTTGGCGCGAATGTTGCGGCGCCACGCCGTCTGCGGCTCCTGCCCGGTGCGCATCCGCACATCCGCGACCGCCCGCGCAATGACCTCGTTGAGCATCTCGCTGATGATGATCAGCGTCTGATTGCCCGCGAGGTGGACGATATCGCTGTGGAATTTGACCATGGCGTTGGTGCACGCCAGCGGATCGTGCACCGACCGCTTTTGTTCGACGATCACCTCGCGTAGCTGCGCCACGGCGCGCTGGCGCTGACGCGATGTGGCGATCATCCTGGCCGCCGCCGGCTCGATCACCGCGCTGGCTTCGAACACGTCGGCCAGCGCGACGCTACGCGATTGCAACACCAGGGCCGCCGCACGCGCGGTCATGCGCTGGTCGGGACGGTGCACGATCACCCCGCCCAACACGCCGCGAACGACCGAGATCAGGCCTTCGGCCTCGAGCGTCCGCAGGGCTTCGCGCAACGACGGACGCGAGACCTCGAATCGCTCGATGAGCTCGGCCTCTGTGCCCAACAGGTCGCCCTCGTCGAGATCTCCGGTGATGATCAGCCCGCGCAGCTCGTCGGCAATCTGCTTGGGCTTCGCCACGTCACTCCTTCACCACCGACCGGCAGGGTCTCCCGTCAACGTCTTTACAAACGATACATCTAGAGGTTTAGATTGCGCGAAAACGACCCGACGGAGAACATGAGCAATCGGCTGAGCGGCAAGGTCGCATTCATCACGGGGGCGGCGCGGGGTCAGGGACGCGCGCACGCAGTCCGGATGGCCACCGAGGGCGCCGACATCGTCTGTATCGACATCTGCGAGCACATCGAGTCCAACAACTATCCGCTGGCCACGATCGACGATCTGGAGACGACGTCCAAACTCGTCGAGAATCTCGGTCAGCGCTGCATCGCCGTCAAGGCGGACGTGCGCGAACGTGATCAACTGCGAAACGCGTTGGACGAAGGCTTCTCCGAACTCTCCCGCCTGGACATCGTGGTTGCCAACGCGGGCATCCTGCCGATGGCGATGGGCGATCCGCTGCCGTCTGATTTTGTGGACGCCACCGACGTCGACCTGCTCGGCGTGATGAACACCATCGCGGTATCACTGCCCCACCTCGGCGACGGCGGCTCGATCATCGTGACCGGATCGACGGCCGGAATGATGCCCGCCACCACGACCAACCCGCTAATGGGCCCGGGCGGCGCCGGATATGCGTGGGCCAAGAACACGCTGATCGGTTACGTCGAACAGATGGCACTTCATCTGGCGCCCAGGATGATTCGGGTGAACGCCATCCACCCGACAAATTGCAACACGCATCTGCTGCACAACGACGGGCTGTATGCAGTGTTCCGCCCCGACATGAAGGAGGAAAAGCCGGCCCGCGCCGATGTGGAGCCGGCCTTCACCCACTTCCAGGCGATGCCCATCCCCTACGTCGAGCCGGAGGACATCGCCAACCTCGCGGTCTTCCTGGCAAGCGACGAGTCACGCTACGTCACCGGACAGCAGATCCGGGTGGATGCGGGCGCGCTGTTGAAGTTTCCGAACGGGCCGGCGTGATGGTCCGGGTGATCCAATGGGCGACCGGCCCCGTCGGTTCGGCACAACTGCGCGAGGTCATCGATAACCCGCGCCTCGAACTGGCCGGGGTCTTCGCCTACAGCCCAGCAAAAGTGGGCCTCGACGCCGGCGCGCTGGTCGGCCGGCCGCCGACGAACGTCACGGTCACCGGCGACAAGTCCGCGATCCTGGCGCTCGACGCCGACGTCGTCTTGCACGCCGCGTCGAAGGCCGTCCGCGAAAACACCAACACCGACGACATCGTCGAGCTGCTGGCCAGCGGCAAGAGCGTGATCACCACCACCAGCTACAGCCACCTGCCCACCTACGGCCTCGACGCCGAGAAACGAATCGCGGACGCCTGCAAGCAATCCGGAGCACGCTTTCATGCTGCCGGTGAGCATACCGGATTCATGTTCGAGCGGCTGGCCACCACCCTCACCGGGCTGTCGCAGCGCGTGGACCGGATCACCGTTTCGGAGTACGTCGATTGCTCGGCGGTATCGGAAAAGGGCATGCTCGTCGACCTGATGGGAATGGGCAAGGACCCGTCGGACATCACCGTCGACGCACCGATGTTCCGAGCCGTCTCGATCCAGTACGAGCAGGCTCTGGCCTCCACCGCCGACGTCCTGCAGTTGGTGATCGACGACATCCGTCCCAGCATCGACACCGCCACAACCGATCACGATGTGCCCGTCGCGTTCGGCATATTGGCGGCCGGAAGCGTTATCGCCCAGAAACTTTCGTGGACGGCCTGCCAACACGACACACCGGTGCTAGTCGCCGAGGAATACTGGACCGCCACCCGCGACGTCGTCGATTGGCCCGACCTTCCCGACGAACAGTTCTTGGTACGCGTCCGCATCGACGGGGCGCCGCCGATCCGGGTGGATCTGACCATCGACAACAACCCGCTCGACGAGCTCGCCGGTTCGTCCGGCGGCCAGCTCGCGGTTGCGATGACCGCGGTGCGCGCGATTCCCTATGTGCTGCAAGCACCCCCGGGCATCGTCACGGCACCGGTATTTGGCGCCTACCGATGGCGTTAAAGTCCACGGAAATACGGTCCCGACCGGGCCCTCGTCAAGAGCAACTTGGCTCGCATTGACAAACGTCAAACCGGGTTGCCACCCGGTTAGCGGATGTTCCACGCCCCTCTCGGATCTCCTCAACCACTTGCGCAGCCGGTTGGGCTGACGAGCCGTCCTGCGCGGTTTGCGCGATGGCAACCTCGGCCACGATGCGAATGCCCTTGCGCTGACAGGCACTTCGGAAGTTCTTGCTGTACGTCTCGCCGATCAGGGACTGTGATGAAAAGAGAAAGCTGGCCAAGGCTTTTGGCCTTGACCAGCATTTCCTTAGTGGAGCTGCCGGGAATCGAACCCGTGAGGTGACCTGCGGAAATGCGGCTTGACCTGCGTAGCGTTACGCGAAGGCACGGCAGATTCCGCGAAAGTACCTGGGAATTACGCCGGAGTTGTTGGCGAGTCCAACATGTCCGCGCTGCTGGCCGCCGTGCCGAGGGTGTTTGCTGGTCTACCGCTGATCTACGAACAGTCGCCAGGCGATCGAGCCAAACCGCACATTAGTGGCCGAACGCCGAACCGGGCGTCCGCTGATCGAGTCAGACCGGCGTCGGAGCACCGAATGCGTGACGCCTGATCACATTTACGAGGTCGTATTCATCGAGTTCCGATTGACGACCGGGTCGGTGCGTCCGGTGCGTCTCAGGAAGCCGCCACCAGCTGTCCCTGCCGACGCTCGGCGGCAGCCTCCACGATCCGCTGCGCAGTCCTGTCGTAGATCCCCGAGGCCTTGGCACTAGCGTTGATCGACGCGCCAGCACGGCTCGCTGTCAGGACCGCGATCACCGTCACGACGGGCTGTGTGGTCACACCGGATGCGATCAGTTCCGACGCAAGGTCTGTATCGACCTGTGCAATTTCTGCATCGCCCCGTGCGCCCGCAGTCTGCGCTGAGGCCTGCACCGCTTGTGCCGGACGGGGGTGTATCGATGCATAGTCTGGTACCCGCCTGGCTTTTACTGGGTGTGCCCGGGCGCTGGTTGTTGTGGGTGCGACCTCACCTATTGCACGCCCTGTCAGAGTTCGCGCCAACCGTTGCAGTGCTTGAGGTTGTGTATTGGCGGGCGTGGTCACGGTGCGGGCCCGGCGTGCTGGTTTGTCCCCCAGCGCAACCAGCATCAGGGTGCTGACGGCCACCGCTATATCGATGATCGCCGGGAACATCCATGCAGTTGCGGAGCTGTACCCAATGGCTCGCATCAGATCGCGCACGTCCAACCTCATTTCGCTGCGGAAATTCGGTCTCCCGCTCGGCTTCGTCGGAGCGTTGCTGTTCGTCCTTGTCGAACGGGTCATATATCCGCATGGCCGGATCCGGCTCTTCCTCGGCTAGCAGCTGGTCCAAGCTTTCAGGCGTCGGCCCCAAGGAGCCACGACCGTATGGACGCTCGGGCGGCGAATATCCCTCGTCGAGTACGTCGTCGACGCCGCGGTCGATGAGGGTGTCCTCTGGCTGCAGTTGGTCGTCCTCATCCGCGCTGTATTCGCCAGCCGACGCTTCCCTAGCGCCATCCGGAGTACTCATCACTCAACAATGTCACTGGACCCGGGAAGCGCCAGGGTGGGGGTGAGAGATCGCATGCTTCGACTCCTTCAGATTCGACCGAAAACGATTACTGATGTGCGATACACCGGTAAGCCTGCAGCCAAATCTGCGGTCGCCAGCTTGCGCACGACCTGCTCCGTGGCATGCCCCGTTCCTCATTGTTGACAGTCACAGTCACCCAGCACTCAGCTTTCGCGGAGCCGAGCGCCCACCAGCACGGGTGCCGCGGCGTCCCCAAAAGCGGCTATCGGCTACTGCGCGTTGACCGCAAGAAACTCGAGCACAGCCGAATTGAACGCGGCCGGTGACTCCAGATGCGGCACGTGACCCGTTTCGGGCACCCCGACGAAACGGCCCTTGGGCATTCTGGCCGCGAACCCCTTGGCCATTGCCGCGATATTGCCCTTGGCCCCTTGATCTTTGGGGGCAGTGTACTTCGCGCCCACGTAAGTGCGGTCGGACAGGCCGCAAACGAATAGCGACGGGAGCGGTAGCGAACCAACGAAGTCCACGGCAGGCTGGTTGAGAAGCATGTCGGTGGCCGCAGCGGAGCTTTGCACCCAGCGCTCGAACTCGGGCCCTCGACCCACGGCCCTGCGCACCGCGACAAAGGGTTCGATGAGTCGCGGAGCTTTGTTCACGAAATAGTGCGCCATGTGTTGGCGGATCTGATCGGCAGTCATAGAGCGTTCGTCATCTGCCCAATCCTGATGCCCTACCGGGCGCATCAGCCCCGCTGTGTCTACAGACTGGCGATCTGTACAGCTGATATGTAGGCACTGTTTGTCAAGAGGCAGGTGAAAGCCGCCCCGGTTTGGTGCCGGGGCGGCTTTCGTTTGATCGATGTCGGGTCCGGTGCCGCAGCGGTCGTTGGTCAACGACGGTGGAGTCAGACGGATATGCGCGGGTTGGGTACCGCAAGACGATGATTCGGCGCGAACGGTGGCTGCTCTCTAGAGACGGGCGTCACGGAGAGACTTGGGTCGAGTCTCGTTGTGGCTCATAGCTGTAACGCAGATCCAGTTCGCCTACCTCGCCGTGGCCGGACTCGATGCCGATCAAGTCATCGTGGCGCGGTTAGTTCAGGGTGGCCAGCGACCAGCACCAGCCGGCCAGTTCGCGGGCGATGGCGACGTTGGCCACCAGGGGGTTCTTCTTGCGCTCCAAAAAGCGGCACCACTGCTGATGCAGGCGTCGGTTTCCGGCGTGCCCACGCGCTTTGAGCGCGGGGTCGACTTTGACCCAGCGGGCCCGCATCGTCGGGCCGGGATTGCGGTAGGCCGCGCGGTGATGCCAGGCAGCCTCGATCAACAGCCTGCGCACGTGGGCGTTGCCGGCCTTGGTGATGGCGCCCTGTACCCGAGATGCTCCCGAGGAGTACTCGGTGGGGACCAACCCGACGTAGGCCCCGATCGAGGCGCCGGTGAAGCGGCTCCAGTCACCGATCTCAACGCTTAGCGCCAGCCCGGTCAGCGCCGAGATACCGCGCAGGCACCCGAGCCGGTCGACGGCATCGGCCCACCGGGGTGAGGCTGCCACGGCGACGATCTGCTCATCGAGGCGATCGCGCGCCGTTGTCGCGTTCAGCACGGCATCGAAGTGATGCTCGAACGCCGATGTCGTGTGGACGTCGTCGAAACGCTGCCGGCGTAGCCAAATTTCATGCAGCCCGGTCCAGCCCTGCCCGCCGGAATACACACGGCCTTGCCGCAACAGCAGTTTGGATAACCGATGCCGCACCCGCATCAGATCAGCACGGGCATCCTCACGGGCCCGCACCAGATCACGTACGGCCTCGACATCCCGTTCGGGCACCGACACGGCGGTGATCGCACCCAAGCGCAGCAACCGGGTTAGATGGGCGGCGTCGCGAGCATCGGTCTTGATCCGATCCCCAGCAGGGCGGATCAGTTTCGACGGCGCAGCCACCACGCACTCGATCTGGGCGTCAGCGAGAGCTCGCGCCAGCCCGAATCCCGTCGGACCAGCCTCGTAGGTCACCCGCACCGGGCCACGCAACTGGCCTAACCATCCGAGGATCTCGCCGTGATCCGGGCACAACCGCGCCCGTGACGTCGACCCATCACTTTCGTCAACCGCATGCGCAACCACCGAAAGCGCATGCACATCCAACCCGACACTCGTACCGTTAAAACTCACCGGAGGCCTCCTGATCTGCAACTGTGGCTCTACCGGAGCGAGTGTCCACCCGCCACCGGCAACCCACGTCCAATTGCAGCCCGAGGCCTTCGGCCTCGAGTCAGCCTCCATACCAACTTGTGTAATAGGCGGTAGGTGATCGCGGTCTGCAGCCGTGATCACCGAGCACCGATTCGAGATCGCTCGCCCCATACCTGTCGCCCATGACCGTGTGGGTTGACTCCTAGACGGCTTGTGCCTCGGATCGGTGCGCCCCGCGCGAGGAGTGGCTGAAGAGAGGCCTGCAAAGCCGAAAGTTGGTGTGCCCTTCTCGCTTTCCATCCAGAAATTCGAGGCGAGGAGCCAAATAGGTGTCAACGACATCGACGACCCCGGAGCGCATGGTGATAGCGATCGATCCCCACAAGGCGTCCTGGACCGCCGCAGTGGTCGATGCGTCGCTGCAGCCCGTGGCAACGATTCGAGTCTCAGTGAGCCGCGACGGCTACCGTGCATTGCGTCGCTTCGCCCGCCGGTGGCCCGATCCGACCTGGGCAATCGAAGGCGCATCTGGCCTGGGTGCGCCGCTGACAGCGCGGCTACGCACCGACGGGATCGACGTCGTCGACGTGCCCGCCAAGCTCGCCGCCCGAGTACGGATGCTGTCGACCGGCCACGGCCGCAAGAACGACGATGCCGACGCTGTGAGCGTGGCGATCGCCGCGCGCAGCGCACCTAGGTTGAATTCCGCCGCGGTCGACGGGGCTGTGACTGCCCTACGCGCGATCGTCGACCACCGCGACGACCTGGTCAAAACCCGCACCCAAACCGTCAACCGCCTCCACGTTGTGCTCACCAACCTCACCCCGGCAGGCGCCAACCGTGAACTCACAGCCGAGCGGGCCGCCGAACTCCTGCGCGGGATCCGTCCCCGCGATGCAGCCGGCAAGACCCTGCGGAGCCTGGCCGCCGATCTCGTCGCTGAGATACGCCAGTTGGATCGCCGCATCGCCAAGGCCGCCGCCGACATCCAGACCGCTGTCACCGCCTCCGGCACCACTCTCACCGAGCTATGCGGTGTCGGTGCATTAACCGCGGGCAAGATCCTGGGCCGGGTCGGCACCATCGATCGATTCCGCTCCGCCGCCGCGTTCGCCACCTACACCGGTGCCGCACCAATCGACGTGTCCTCCGGAGACGTTGTCCGACACCGGCTCTCCCGCGCCGGCGACCGCCAACTCAACCTCTGCCTCCACGTCATGGCCCTCACCCAGATACGACAGGACACCCCGGGTAGGGCCTACTACCTGCGGAAGCGAACCGACGGCAAGAGCCACAAAGAAGCGATGCGATGCCTCAAACGGCGGCTCTCCGACGTCGTCTACCGGCAACTGCGTCGCGACGCAAACAGACTAGAGGCAGGCCCGGGAGGACACTCGGGGGCGGCTCTGTCGTCCAGCGCGGCCAGCTGAAACCCCGCACGCTGACTCTTCGGACAAGTCACTTCCCGGACCCACCAGCAGCCACCATACAACCGACCAACCCAGGTCTTGACACAGAGAGGCGCCGTCTAGATGGACAATTCTCATGCTGATGCGTCCAGCGTGTGTCAGCGGGTCGTCGCGTGTCTTAGGACATCGCTAGGACACGACGAACAAAGGGAAAGAAGCATGGCGGCGTGTCGTCACCGATGTTGGCCACACTTCTGACTCGCTTGCCGGCGTCAAGTGATCAGCAGACACAACTCGTTGACCTTGTTGCTTGCTGGGGTCAACGGGCCGCAGGCTCTGCTGCGCCGCGATGGCTTACTGCGGGTGCTTCACCAGGTAGTCCGCGACGGGGATCGGTGAGGTCGCGGAGTAACCGGTGGGCAGGCGCACGTCACCGGCAGTCGTGTTGAAATAGACCTCCCACCGGTAGTACCCGGCAAACGCAGCGGGATCGGCTGCGAGCACCGCTGCGTAGTCGTTGACCGCCTGCACGTATTGGTTCGAGTTGTTGTACCGGTACAGCGCGTATTCGCGGTCGTCGGCGAAGCCGTTAACGGCGAGGCAGCGGCCGGCCGCCATGATGCTGTCGTGGGGCGAGAGGATGTCGCCGCCCTCGCCGTAGGCGCCAAAGGTCGAGGGCAAGAACTGCATAGGGCCTAGCGCGCCAGCGGTGCTCACGCCGGCGACGCGGCCGAAGCCGGTCTCGATCAGGTTGATCGCCGCCAGATAGGTCCATCCGACGCCGGACACCGATTCCGCCTCGCGGTAGTAACCCCGCAGCTCGTCGGCCGGCGTCGGCGGGTCGATGCGCCACGCAGGCAGCGTATCTTGCGTTTGGCCCTCGCTCATCGCGGTGAGCTGCCGACGCGCGTCGACATTGCGGTCGTAGATTTCGAGAAGCGACGGCGGGATTCGCGGGCGCGCGGTCGGGTCCCACTCGGGGTGCCGTCCGAGGGCGTAGTAGGCCGCTTGCTGGCGGCGCGCCACCGCCTTTAACACAGCCTCCGACGACGACGGGTCGCGCAGCACGTGCTCGTCGGCAACAAGGTCGTCGGCCAGGCGCGCGGGGTCGGATGCCAGCCGCCACTGCGGGGGGTCGGATGCCAGCAGCGGCTGCGCGGGCGGGAGCGTGGTCGCTGTGGCGGTCGCCATCGTTGTGGTTGACGGCCTGGTCGACTCTGAGCAGCCGACGAGTGCGAACATGATCGTGACGACGAGAAGCAGCGTGGCGCGGCGAATCGTACCGATGCTCGCGACAGCCGACCGCAGCACGGTGGCGTCGACACGGTTGTGGCTCAATGTGTTTACTTCCCGGCGATTGCGTGAAATTGTTTGCGGTCCAGGTCTTGCGGGCCTGCAGCGAGTGTATTGCTCCCACCCCTCGTTGAAAGTAGCGTTGACCGCATGTCTTCGGGGCCTGTTTATTACCAGCGCTGTCCTCGGTGGAGGTCCGCTCGGTGAGGCCGTTACAGCGGGCCCTTTAGGACAGCTTCGCGTGGCGTTACCGGGCGCAGCGTGGATGATCGGGCGGATGCTCGGCGGAATGGTAGGGCTGGTGAGCGCCCCCGGACAACGGAAAGTTGCTGGGCCCGGCCGCCCCGACGAGACCTTTTCGGTCACCATCGTGCTGCGGCGCCGGCCTGACGCCGGGGCGGTACCGGACTTCAGGCATTTCGTGATCACGCCGCTCAGCCGGCGGCGCGGGCTGTCCCCGATGGACTTTGGGTAGGCACGGCACTGTGATTCTTCTACGGGAGTCTCCGGAGAGGAATCACAGTGTCGGCACCAGCCCGCCGTCGCAGCGCAGCGCTGCTCCGGTCACGTAGGACGCCGGCGCGCTGCACAAGAAGGCGGCCACGGCGCCGAACCCGTCGGGCTCTCATACCGGCCTGCGGGAGTCTCACCGGTTGAGGATTGCTCGACGTCGGCGACCGGGATGCCGGACCGAGCCGCGGCCGCTTCATTGATCTGGCGCGCGCGGGGCGTTGCGATTCGGCCGGGCAGTAGAGAGACAGCATTTGAACCTGCGACCACTTGACCCCCAGGTTAAAGAATGGTGTTCGCACATGTGTGTGGCTGCGCGCTGCCGTGCGGTGTCGTTCCAGTCCGCTGGCATGTAAAGCGCAGGTCAAAGCCACTTTCCAGACACCACCGAACGTCAGCGCACACATGCGGACACCACGCGGAAAAACCCGCGAATTCCAACCCAACTGGCGCACAAACTGGCGCAACTGGCGCAAAAATTGGCGCAACTGGCGCACTCCCCAGGCAGAGAAAGGTCCGGAAACGACGCGATCATTGGTACACCGGAGGCATGTACGACGTCGGCGAACTGGTCCTCTCCACCGAGGGGCAGTGGATGGTCCGCCCACCCCAACACTGCGCCAACGGCCACCGGCTCGCCGGTCGCTGCATCGTCGGCACACTGCCATGCCGCTGTCAGGACCGTCACCTCACGTGGTGCTGCAACACCTGCGGACACACCACCTACGGCCCGGCGCTCAGCCCGCACTGCTCACTGATGAACGGGCCAGCGCCTAACAGGTGACAGGTGAGAGTTGACCAGCGTGCATTCCACCCCCAAGACCGTGCGCTACACTTGGCCCTGTGAGCACCGGCATCGGCAAAACCCAGCGGCGCATCCTCGACGCGCTACACGCATCCGAGAACAGCGTGCTCACCGTGATCAAGCTGGCCGAAAAACTGGGCCTGCGCGATAACCAAGTCCGACGCGCCGTGCACGCACTGGCCGATCGCGAGCTGGTGGTGCTCACCAAGGAGCATGCCCGCTGGGCCGGCGTCGGCCAGTACGGGCCACTCCGCCGTCGCGACAACGGCTACTACGACCTCGACACCGGCAAGCAGGTGGAGTACGGGCCGGAAGTGCCGACCGCCGACTTCGACAGCCACTGGGACGAGCTAGACCGCGGCTGGAATCGCGTCGAATACGTACACGCTGGGATGCCCACCGGAGTCTCGTTACTCGTTTGGACGCCGGAGGCAGCAGCAGCGGAAGCGGCAAAATCGGCCGCGTTCCGCAAAGCGCATTCCTAAGAGCCTTGGCTTCGAGAGGCGATACCGCCCTCCGGCTTTTTAGCTGCCCTGCGCAGGGTTCACCCCGCAATCCCAGCCAATTCCGTAAATAAATTGTACTCAGCGGGTGAGAAAGGCCCGAGGACGGCTGGACCAATCCGGGATGTTTGTGCCGTCCCCGGACGGGTCTGAATTTTACGGCACCACACCCAGCCGCCACGCCGCCGCATATTTCATCACAACTGTGAATTAAACTTTGAGGTATGCCCAGCCCGGCTTACCTCGACCTTGGCGGTTTGGTCGACCGTCCACGCTGGCCTAGCACCTATTCCGTCGACGTGATTCAACGGCCCTGCCTACGATGTTCGGCTGCACCATTTCATGTTTGCTTGAATCCCGCGACGGGCAGGCCCGCGAAGTTACCCTGCCTCGCGCGGATTAGCGCCAGCTAAACAATTCCCATTGTGTCAGCTGCGTTACTCGCCGCGGATGCGACCCGGCCGCCCCTCGCGGATTCTTTGAAGTGCCATTTGAACGCCGCGCTTGGTGAGTCCGACCGCCTTGCCAATTTTTCCAGCGTCCCAACCTTTGTCATTCAGCATCACGATCAGACGGTCTCTTTGGTCGGCACTCATCGTCGCCGGGGCCGCAGGCCGGATCCGCTTCTGCAGCTCCTCGCTTCCGCTGACCTCATCCGCACCATGCCGGGACATGAGCTAAGCGTAGATCGCCCAGCCCCGGTACGGCCGGCACGACAAGCGGGGAGCGGCTAGCATTGCCGGTCCACCGGACCCGGTAGCTCGGGCACCGCGCTCTCGTTGTAAGACTTGTTGTTTGGCGGAAGCTCAGTTCCGCATGGCCCACAAACCAAGCCCGCCACCGTCATGGCATCACCTCGGCCCACTGCATGTGCCCCTCGAAGCCAAGCGAATTGGCGATTTCACAGTAGCGGTCTCGGTAGTGGCGATATTCGGCATGAGCGCCACGGGCGCGGGCCAATAGCGCCCGCAGCCGTCGGACGTATACCTCGTTGAGCACAAATCCGGGATCGGTCGGCACGGCCGCCAACTGATCGACCGCGCTTTGCGCCTCATCAAAATCTTCATCGCCACCGCGTTGCAGCAGCGCCTCTGCAAGGACGCTGGTCGCCAACGCAATCCAAATGGACCCACCCCATTCGAACATGCGGTTGACGACTGACCGTGACAGTTCGACGCCGCCGTCGCAGTCCCCGGATCTAACCTTTTCCCGTGCGATTTCGATGTCGATTGGCGGCACAATAACCTCGGTGATCCGCTCATTGGAGGGGCGCACCGCTGAGAGCAGCGCGAGGCCCGCGTTAGTCTCTGTACCCCCTCGGTGCACTAGGGTGACACCTCGCGCCGAGCGCGCTAGCTCAACTGCGAGGTCGTCGCCGGATTGCTCTGCCTTGGCCAATACTTCTGACGTCTCATGCAACGCATTGTCGTCGGGCAGCACCATCCCGTACGGAACGCCGATGAAGTACTTGTACCAGCTCACCCCGGCAAGCATCATGGGTGGGAATCTGTGCGCCATCGCGATTGCGCTGTCGAGATCGTCCCGCCAACCGCGAATTCCGAGACATGCGCGGGCGAATCCGCGTATCGCGATCGCATGTGTCAACGGCGACGGGACGATCATGTTGCCTTTGGCGGCATCACCCTCGGCAAGGTCGATCAGTCGTTGCGATAACCGAAGGGCTTCTGCCATCTCGCCAATCTCGTATTTTGCGACGAGCGCCCCGGATGACAGTGCAAGGATCAATGACGAGTCACCGATCGATTCCAGTAGTTCGATGTGTTCCGTGGCCAGACGAGATGCCTCGCGGCGACGCCCGTGCACGGTTTCCGTCATCAACTGGCCGAGCATACCGATGGCCAGAGACCGCTGATCCCCCGCTGCAGTGCACAGGTCGCGAAGCTCGTCAAAGCCTGTGTACAAGCCGGGTCCTCCGACACGAAATGCGCTTGCACACAATAGTGTTCGCGGTGCGATCCGCATTGGCAACCGGTCCGGATAATCAGCGGGTAACCGGTCGGCGACCTGCTGAGCGCGTCGCCAGCTCGCATGTGCTGCGGCGATGTCGCGATTCGTCAACCAGGTCCCGGCGCGCATGTGCCAGCCGTAGGCGGCGTGCCCATCACCGGCGGCCTCCAGATGTTCGGCGATCAACGCAGCATTCTCCTCAGCCGCTGCCGGATCACGGGCTTCGATGGCGGTGGCCAGACGCCGGTGCAGCTCGGCGCGATCCGACTTCAGCTGTGACTCGTAAGCCACGGTGCGGATCAGCGGATGATGGAACACATATGCGGGATTGCGGGTGAACGTGATCTGATCGATCAACTCGCCGCTCACCAGATCGTCCAAAACAGGATCAAGACCCAGCGTTTCCAACAAGTCCCGGCCGAACTTCGAGCCGATGACCGCCGCAGCACTCAACGTGCGCTTGGCCGCCGGGGCAAGCCGGTCGATGCGGGCGGCGATGGTCGCCTGCAAGGTGGCCGGCACACTGACCTCACCGACATCGGCGATCAATTCGTAGGCGCTGCGGTTGCCCCGTAGAACGCCGCGCTCGGCCAGTTCGCGCACGATCTCCTCAGCGAAGAACGGATTACCGGCAGCCCTGTCGGCGATCTTCTGGCCCAGTGCACCAACCGAGGGGTCGGGGCCGAGCAGCTCTGAGACCAGTGCCGCGGTTTCCGAATCACTCAGCGGCGCAAGGGCGATGGTTTGAGCACCGTGCACCCGAGCCAACGCCCCCTCGTACTCCGGTCGGTAGGTGGCCAGCACCAGCGAGGGCGTCTGCGGGATCACGGTCAGAAAATCGGCGATCATCGACTCGCTGACCTCGTCGATCCAATGGGCGTCCTCAACGACGTAGACCGCGGGCGTTTCCCGAGCCAAGGAAGCGGCATTCAGCAGCGCCGTCAACCGTCGCCGACGGGCGTCGGGATCGATTGCCGGTAACGGAGCATTCGGGTCGGCGATGCCCAGTAGGTCATCAAGCAGCAGCAAGTCCTCGGGGTCTGCGTCGGGAACGCGGTCGCGCACTCGATCGCGAGCGGTCTGCCCGTCAAGATCGCTGACACCGAAGGCGGCGCGTAACAGCCGCGCGACGGCGTGGAAGGCAAGTTGGCTGGTATGCGACTCGCAGAAGGTAGTGAACACTTCCACACTGCGGTTACTAGCCATCGCCGCAACCTCGCGCACTAGACGGCTCTTGCCGATGCCAGGTGACCCCACCACCTCGACCACTACGCCGTGCCCGTCGATGGCACGGTCCAACAAGCCCTCGGCGGCGTTCATTTCCCAGCGCCGACCGACCAGGTTGGACTCAGCGCGCCTGACCGTCCGATCCTGGCGCATGCCCAGCAGGCGGCAGACCGGAACGTTGTCATCGGCACCCTTGATCCGAACCGACTCAGGCTCACTGAGAGCCGCTGCGCCATCAACGAGTCGTGCTGTCGACGCGCTGAGCATCACGCCGCCAGGTGGAGCGACCGACTCCATTCGTTGAGCCATCCCCACCTGCTCGCCGATAGTGGTGTAGCCCAAGGAAGCCGAACCGACTTCGCCGGCGATCACTTGACCCGAATTGAGCCCTACGCGCAAGGCCAGTTCGACGCCGTCATGATCGCGAACCTGCGCGGCCAACCGTGCGAGTTCGTCCTGGATTGCCAATGCCGCAAGACACGCCCGCACGGCATGGTCCTCCAACGCTAGAGGCGCTCCGAAGACTGCCATGATCCCGTCGCCGGTGAACTTGTCCACCGTGCCGCCGTAGCGCTTCACCATCGCTGTCGTGATGTTGACGACTTCGGCCATGATCTCGCGCAACCGCTCCGCCCCGACGGCAGAGGCGATGTACATCGAGTGGACCACGTCGGCGAATAGCACCGTCACCTGCTTGTACTCGGCCAATCGAGTGGCTGATGCAAGAGGCGTACCGCACTCGCTACAGAACTTGGCCGTCGGGCTTGACTGCGCGCGGCAGGAAACACAGAACAGCCCCGCCGCGGTCAGTCCACCGCCACCATCCCCGCTGGGGTCCACGTCAGTATCGTTTCACTGCTGGTCAACGATCTCCGTCATATCGCTGTGCCATCTTTGACACGAAGTTTCGAGACCCTCGTATGTCGTCTATTTGGAGACGGCAGCGGTAGTCTCCGACCGTCGTCATTGCATTGCCTCAGCCCACGCCATGTGCCCCTGGTAGCCAAGCGTTCTCGCCGACCTCGCCCGGCTTGGTCACATCGGCCTCCGAATAGATCGCGGTGACGCCGAACTCCTCCTCGATGCTGCGCCGCTCTTGCTCGACAGCATCCTGGTCACCGAAACCGTTGAAGGTCACGTTCGCGCCCTCGGCTGCAAACGCGCGTGCGATACACGACCGATACCGGAAGTGGAGCCAGTTACCACGACGGACTTTCCGTGAATCACCAGGCCGCCGCTCCCTTCTCGCCACCCCGGCCGTCACCGTCAGGGCCGCGCCTCGAAGATGAGGTTGAACGGTGTCTGTGTCGCCCTCCGGAACCGCGTGAACCCACCGTCATCGACCATCACTTTCCTCAGACGCCGTTCCCCGGCTTGGGCGCCCAAGGCCGGTCCCTGCCGCGCGAGCGACACCGGAACACAGATCAGCGATGATGCACCGTAGTACAGTCGGCCGACCGGATTCAGGTTCTCCGCGACGCTGTCGCCGGCGAACGGTTCGACGAGCAGGCAGTGCCCGTCGGGTTTGAGTGCCTGTCTGGCGTGGCGAGCCGCGCCGGACGGGTCTGCCATATCGTGCAAGCAGTCGAAGAACGCGATGAGGTCATAGTCATCGCCCCGGTAGGACGTGGCGTCGGCGAGCTCGAAGCTCGCGTTGTCAACTCCCGCTGTTGCCGCGCGCTCGCGCGCGGTTTCGATCGACTCGCCGTGATAGTCGATGCCGACGAACTGCGAACTCGGAAATGCCTGCGCCATAAGGATTGTGCTAGCGCCGTGCCCACAGCCCACGTCGGCGGCCTTGCCGCCAGCAGCGAGCTTCTCGATGACGCCGTCGAGCGCGGGCAACCACGACGCGACCAAATTCGCGTTGTAGCCGGCCCTGAAGAATCGCTCGGTGCCGTAGAACAGGCACCGATGATGCTCGCCCCATTCCATGCCGCTGCCGCTACGGAAATTCTCGACCGCACGGTCACGTACATAAAACAGGTCTTGGACGATCTGGTACGCGCCCGCCAGATCGACCGGACCTTTCGGATCGGCGAGGCAGAACTCCTGCTCCGCGGTCAAGTAATACGTGTCGTCGGCTTCGTCGTATTCGACATAGCCGCCCGCAGCCTGATTCGCCAGCCACTCGCGGATGTAGCGTGCGTTCGTCGCGGTCTTCTGCGCCAGCTCCTCTGCTGACAAACGGTGCCCGGCGAGCGCCGTGTACAAGCCAAGCTCGTCGCCGATCAACATCAGCACCGCGCTCACCGACGCGCCGAGATCCCCGATCGCCTTGCCAAGAAATGCATTGAGTTTGTCTTCGGTAGCGGTCATCGCCAGCTCCTCTGTTCACCGCGGCTCAACGCTAAACCGGTCCGGCGTCAACCGGCGCTGATTTCACATCTCCCGGTTTGTCTACCGGCTACGCGCAGCACGCGGTCGCTGCGGTCATCAGACCCTCCGCCGCTTCCGGCCCCCGGTTTCCCAGTTCACCAGCATAGGGCGCAAGGCGATTCCCCTGAAGAGGGTTTGATCAGGTCGCATCAGCGACACGTCTCTGTGCCTCGGGGCGTGGCCGTCTGGGTCGGATTCCGCCGATGTACGAGGTAGGAGCGCGTCTGTTGTGAGATTCTCCAGGGGTGTCCGCTGCTGCGGCGGCTGCTCCTTCGGGGGTGGTGACGTTTCTGTTCACCGACGTCGAGGGGTCGACCCGTCGGTGGGAGAAAGACGCGGATGGAATGCGGTTGGCGCTGGCCGCGCACGACGAGGTGCTGCGCAACGCGATTGAGGCCCACGGCGGCTTCATGTTCAAGCACACCGGTGACGGCGTGTGCGCCGCGTTCGCCTCGCCGCGCTCGGCGGTAGATGCCGCCGTGGCCGCGCAGCGGGCGCTGGAGTTGCCGGTGCGGATGGGGATTGCGACCGGCGAAGCCGAACTGCGTGAGGGCGACTATTTCGGTGCGGTGCTCAACCGTGCCGCGCGGGTGATGGCCGCCGGGCATGGCGGTCAGATCCTGCTGGCCGAGTCGACGGCGGGTCTGCTCAGCGGCGTCGATCTGGTGGACCTGGGGCCGCGGCGGTTGCGGGATCTGCCCACTGCGGTTGGGGTATTTCAGGTACGAGCGCCGGGCCTACGCACGGACTTTCCGCCGTTGCGGGCACTCGATGCGAGTCCGGGGAACCTCCGGCCTCAGACCACCAGCTTCATTGGGCGCGAGTCGGAGGTCGCCGATGTGCAAGCTGTCCTGCAGGCGCATCGGCTGGTGACCTTGACCGGGGTGGGCGGGGTCGGCAAGACCCGCCTGGCAACCGAAGTCGCAGCGCGGCTTGCCGATGAGTTCCCAGACGGGGTCTGGGTTTTCGAGCTTGCCGCAGTCAGTGATCCGGCGGCGGTGCCCGACGCCGTGGCATCGGTGCTGGGCATCACCCAGCAACCGGGCAAAACCGTGAGCGAATCGATTGCCGCCGCGCTGGAGGGCAGAGTGCGGTTGTTGGTGTTCGACAACTGCGAACACGTGCGCGACGCCGCCGCAGATCTAATCGAGGCGATCCTCGCGCACTCAGCGACGGTGAGGATTTTGGCCACCAGCCGTGAAGGTTTGGGGGTCGCCGACGAACAACAGTGGCTGGTGCCCTCGCTGGATGTCGGCGCGGGCACCGACTCGGCGGCGGTGAGCTTGTTTGTTGAACGCGCCCGTAGTGTGGCGCAGCGATTCTCGGTGACCCAGCCAAGCGAGGCGCTCACGGTCCTGGAGATTTGCCGCCGCCTCGATGGAATCCCCTTGGCCATTGAGCTAGCAGCCTCCCGGATGGCGTCGATGACCGCCAGTGAGGTATGTGATCGTCTCGGCAAGCGGTTCCGGCTGCTGGTCGGGTCGCGGCGCGGACTGGAACGCCACCAAACGCTGCGCCACGCGGTGGCCTGGTCATACGACCTGCTCGATGACTCCGAAAAAGCGCTGCTGGGCCGCTGTTCGGTCTTTGCTGGTGGATTCGATCTCGAAAGCGCCTGCGCCGTAGCCGGATCAGACGACGCCGATGACTTCGCCATGCTGGATCTGCTCGATACTTTGGTGCGCAAGTCGTTGCTTGTCGCCGACCGGTCTTCGGGGCGGACCCGGTTTTCGATGCTGGAGACGGTCCGCCAGTTCGCTGAGGAGCAACTCGTCGCGAGCGGGGCGGCGAATGACGTGCGAAACGCCCACGCCCGTCACTTCGCCGGGCGCGAAACCGACATCATGTCCTTGTGGGACAGCCCCCGACAACGGGATTCGTACGAGTGGTTCGCCGTCGAGCTGGCCAATCTGCGCACGGCGTTTCGGTGGGCCGCCGACCAAGGCGATCTGGATGTCGCCGCCACCATCGCCACCTATGTGGGGTTGCTCGGCTGTTCTGGCGAAAACTACGAACCCATAGCCTGGGCCGAGGAGCTCATCGAGCCCGCCCGCGCCGTCGACCACCCCAGGCTGGCGTTCCTGTACGTGCAGGCGTCGTTGTGCTGCGTCGTCGGACGCATCGAGGAGGCTGTCGGCTATGCCGACGCCGGCCAGACGGTTATCGCCACTGGCCACTACGAGGTGCCGTTCGGCCTCGAGGGCGGGCTCGGCAGTGCATACCTGTACATCGGCCAGCCCGAACGGTACGTCGAGGTCCTCCGCAGCCAACTGGCACGCGGTCACGACACCAATACACTCACCAGGTCATTTCTCGTACTCGGCCTGGTGGCCGCCGGATCCATTGACGAGGCGATACTCGCCACCAACGGCCTCATCGATGCCGCTGAAGCAACCCGCAATCCCTATATCCTTGCGTACGCACTTCTCGCGTATGGATTTGCCTTCCGCGACGCTGATCCCGGACGCGCGCTCGAAGCCCTACGTCGTGGCCTGGTCATCGCGCAAGACAGCGGCAACCGTCTCTGGGAGACACAACTGGTGTTCATGCTGTCCGGACTCGAGGCCCAACACGGGGACCGGATGGCCGCGTTGGATTACCTCACCGTGGCCATCCGCAATCACCACGAGTCGGGCACCACCGGTATGATCCACAACCCCCTGGCCGTCCTGGCCTCCCTTCTCGACCGGCTCGGACGCTACGAACCAGCGGCCACCATCGCTGGCTTCGCAGCGTTCAATCCCCTGGCCGCAGCGACGGTCCCCGAGATCACCACCGCGATCACCCACCTGCGCGATCTTCTCGGCGACCAGACCTACGAGTCGCTTGCCGGCAAGGGCGAGTCCATGACCACCGCCGCGATGGTGACGTACGCCTACGACCAAATCGACCAGGCCCGAACAGAACTCGAACACCCCAGCTGAATGCCCCCTCAGGAGCCGAGGCGCTCGGCGAGGGGGTAGGTGTGCAAAAGTCTGTCCGAGCGCCGCATCCACGCTCACCGCCGCATAATCAGGGACCGCCCGGACGGATCACCGTCCGGGCATCCTTGTGCCACTAAACCGGCCAGTAAAGGTGACCGCCGTCCTGAAGGCCGCTGAGGCGTCCAGATACCACCCGGTACTAACACTCATCGCGCTGACCGGTCTCCGCCGAGGGGAAGCGCTGGCACTGCGCTGGGACCGGGTCAACCTCGACGCCGCTGAGTTGAAGGTGCAGGACACGCTCGGCCGGATCGGCAAGGAGCTGGTGATCGACGAGGCTAAAACGGAGCGGTCGCGGCGTCCTGTGCCACTGTCCCCCAGCCTTGTAGCGATGCTGCGCCGCCACAAGGCTGCCCAGAACGCCGAGCGGCTGGCGGCAGGCGACCAGTGGGAGGATCACGGGCTGGTGTTCACCACCGCGTTGGGTCACAAAATCGAGCCACGCAACCTGCTCCGCACCATCGAGGTCGCCGCCAAGAAAGCAGGCGTGACCGGTATCGGCGTGCATACCCTGCGGCATTCCGCGGCGACGGACTGGCTGAATAGCGGTGTGAACATCAAGGCGGTTGCCGATTTGCTCGGGCACAGCAGCATCGCGATTACCGGCGACATTTACGGACACACCACCGACACCACTGCCCGCGCCGCCATCGACGGCCGGACTGGAAGGCTAGGACTCTGAGTCGTCCTGGTCGTCGTCCCAGTTGATCGCTTCGAGTTCCCGCCTGGTTTCCTCGGCCCGCGCAGCGGCCTGTCCTTCGGCGCTGGTGTCCTGCGCGAGATTCCTCTCGGCTACGGCCTCGGCTTCGGCCACAAGCGCCTTCAGCCTTCGCTGATGCTCCGGGAGGGTGAACCATTCCTTGCGCGCCTTCCGGAGCACCACCGTGTCGGGGCCGTTCGGTTCGGTCGGCAAGAACCGCAGCGTAAGCAGCGCCGGGACGGTCTCGCGCTCGTGTTGCGTCAAGTTGCGGGTGAACTGCAGGACGAAGCTCAGCCCGGTCGAGTCTCTCGGGTCTTGGGTTACCCCTTTGATCTTCAGCGTTGCTTCGGCCATTGCGTCTCCCCTATCGGCCAGCGGCGAGCAAACTCCTGGTTGGCGCATCTGGTGGCGCAGAAACCCCCTAGGGGTATCGTCCGAAACCGCCAAAAACACCCTCTGACCTGCGTCGGGCTGACAGGATTTGAACCTGCGACCACTTGACCCCCAGTCAACGGAAACGGTTCGCACGCTAGACGGCGCCGTGATGGGCCTTAAGCCCCCACCCGTGCCGGACACCAAGGTCATACCTGTGCCGGTGGCCGGAGTCCATGCCGCCCGCGTTGTATCGGAATGAGCGCCACGAGCCCGTCGAGTCGTGGGCGGCCGAGAAGTTGGCCCGGCTATCTGGCCGCCGCCGTAGACATTAAATACCGCAATATCAAAGGCGATCCGTTGTGGGCATTCGCCGCAATCTCGGGGCCAGGCAGCGGATAATTCACGTATGTCGGAGCGCGCGCCGACTTCGGCAACGGTTACCAGGCTCGCAGGGTGCTGTCTGTTGGCCGCGTCGCTGGCGGCGGCATTGATGTTCCCAGTCGCGGGCGGTGTTGGGCTGTTGTTCAACCGTGCGTTCGACGTTGTCGCCGACGAGTCCGCACAAATCCTCGAAGGTGACGTCCCGCAGGTCTCGACGATGGTCGACGCCGCGGGAAACCGGATCGCCTGGCTGTATTCCCAGCGGCGGTTCGAGGTCCCCACCGACCAGATCGCCAACACGATGAAGCTGGCAATCGTGTCGATCGAGGACAAGCGGTTCGCTGAGCACTACGGGGTGGACTGGCCGGGCACGCTGACCGGCCTGTCCGGCTACCTGTCGGGCAACCTCGACACCCGCGGCGGATCGACCATCGAACAGCAGTACGTCAAGAACTACCAGTTGCTGGTGACCGCGCAGACCGACGCCGAGAGGCGAGCCGCTGTGGAAATCACACCCGCGCGCAAACTGCGCGAGATCCGGGTAGCGCTGACGCTCGACGAGAAGCTCTCCAAAGCAGAGATCCTCACCCGCTACCTCAACTTGGTGTCGTTCGGCAACGGCGCGTTCGGTGTGCAGGATGCCGCTCAAACCTACTTCGGCGTCAACGCCTCGCAGCTGAACTGGCAGCAGGCCGCGTTGCTGGCCGGCACGCTGAAGTCGACGAGTGCGCTCGACCCGTACACCAACCCCGAGGGGGCACTGCAGCGGCGAAACGTCGTGCTCGACACCATGATCGACAATCTCCCCCAGTATTCCGACGAATTGCGTGCCGCCAAAGCCCAGCCACTGGGCGTGCTACCCCACCCGAATGAGCTGCCCGGTGGCTGCGTCGCCGCCGGCGATAACGGCTTCTTTTGTGACTATGTACTGGACTACCTCGCCCGAGCCGGCATCAGCAAGGAGCAGGTTGCCCGCGGCGGTTATCTGATCCGCACGACGCTGGACCCCAAGGTGCAGACGTCGGTCAAGGAGGCCATCGACAAGTTCGCCAGCCCGACGCTCGACGGCATCGCCAGCGTGATGAGCGTGATCAGGCCCGGCAAGGACGCGCATCGGGTGTTGGCGATGGCCAGCAACCGCACCTATGGCCTCAACAGCGACGCGCAAGAAACGGTGCAGCCGCAGCCCTTTTCGCTCGTCGGTGACGGGGCAGGCTCCATCTTCAAGATCTTCACCACGGCGGCTGCGTTAGACATGGGCATGGGTATTAACGCTCAACTGCAGGTGCCGGGCTTCTTTCAGGCCAAAGGCTTGGGCAGCAGCGATACGCCCGGCTGTCCCAAGGAAACCTGGTGCGTGGCAAACGCGGGCCGCTACCGCGGTTCGATGAACGTCACCGATGCGCTGGCAACCTCGCCGAATACCGCGTTCGCGCGGCTGATCCAGCTCGTCGGGGTACCGCGCGCGGTCGACATGGCGGTCCGGCTGGGGCTGCGGTCCTACGCGATTCCGGGAACGGCGCGCACCTACGACCCGACCAGCGGTGAAAGCTTGGCCGATCTGATCAAGCAACAGAACATGGGCTCATTCACTTTGGGTCCATTCCAACTAAACGACCTCGAGCTCTCCAACGTGGCGGCGACCCTCGCGTCCGGCGGCATGTGGTGCCCGCCGAGCCCGATCGACAAGATCTTCGACCGCAAAGGCAACCAGGTGTCCGTGAACGCCGAGGCCTGTGACCAGGTGGTGCCGGAAGGACTGGCGAACACGCTCGCGAACGCCTTGAGCAAGGACGATCAGGGCAGCGGCACCGCAGCGGGCTCGGCCGCCGCCGTGGGTTGGACCCTGCCGCTGTCGAGCAAAACCGGCACCACTGAGTCGCATCGATCGTCGGGATTTGTCGGCTTCACAAACAACTACGCGGCGGCCAACTACATCTTCGACGACACCGGCGCGCCCGCGGGCATCTGTTCATTCCCACTGCGCAGGTGCGGGAAAGGTGACCTGTATGGCGGTAGCGAGCCCGCTCGCACCTGGTTCGAGGCGATGAAGCCTATCGCCACCGATTTCGGCGACGTGCATCTGCCGCCAACCGATCCGCGCTACGTCGACGGCGCGCCGGGCGGCCGGGTACCTGATGTGTCCGGCCTGACTGTGGACACGGCGCGTCAGCGGCTCAAGAACGCCGGTTTCCAGGTCGCCGACCAGCCCACCTCGGTCAACAGCTACGCACCCTACGGCGCCGTGGTCGGGACCACCCCAAACGGTCAAATCATCCCCGGGTCGATCATCACGATCAACATCAGCAACGGAATTGCGCCGGCACCGCCGCCGGCTCCGGTCCAGCGCGGGCCGATTGTTGCGGCTGACGGTCCAAGCGAACCAGCCCCTCCCCCGCCGCTGGTCATCCAGATCCCTGGGCTGCCGCCGATCACCTTGGGAGCGCCACCGCCGCCTGGACCACCTGGCTAGAAAACGGCCCCGGGAGGGGCCTCCGGGAGCCATTTCCGCTGGTAGCGGGACGGGATTCGAACCCGCGACCTCTGGGTTATGAGCTATGTGCCGGGAGTTCTTCCTTGCTCGCCTAGACTCAAAAGTCCAGGTCAACCAGCCTGAGCTCGGAAGTTCAAGTGCACAACGCTATGCGGGTGTGACCCGGTTATATCGGCCAGATTTCTGGATGCTTCGGGTGTTGGAGCGGGACGGCGCGTGGCAGCTCGCGGCGATCAGAAGTAGAGATCGTGTCGAGCATCAACACCACGTAGCGTCGCCATCCGCCGCTTGAGGGATCCATGGTCCAGAGCACGCTGTTGAGCATCGACAAGATCCGCGGCAGATCCTCGGCGACTAGGTCCTGGCGGACCTGCCCGGCCCGCTGGGCGCTGACGGTTAGATCGCTGAGGGCTTCGTCGAGCTGCTTGGAGATGTTGGTCAGGACGTCGGCTCTCCTGGCTGCGGCGAGAAGATGGTGCTCGCTTGCGCCGAGCGCCGTTGCGGCCTCAATGAGTCCGGCGAGGCCGGCCAGCGGGTTCGGATTGCGTTTAGCGTGTTCGATTGCGGGTGAGATGTTTTCGTCGATGATCTGATCGAGGGTGGCGCGGATCAGATGGGCCTTGCTTGGGAACCGGCGGTACAGGGTGCGCTCCCCACCCCAGCACGCTCGGCGATCGCATCGATCGGGGCATCGGGTCCTAATTCGGCGTAGATGTCGCGGGCGGCGCGCAGGATGCGATCGGCATTGCGCGCAGCATCGATCCGCAGTGGCCGATCGGCTGACGTCGTCATGCGGTATTTCCCTGATGGTCGTTTCGCTGCCAACGCTGTCCTGCCAACGCCACTGGCATTCGGCGCCGCGCTACTCGCGGATGACCCCGCGAAGTGGCATCAGCCCGAGTTCGTTGTGGCTCATGAACCCTGGCGGTGCATCCACGACGGCGGGGATCGCGTTCGCGGGACCCATCGCAGTCCAGGTGTAGCCGGGCAACGCGTAGCCGCCGTCGGGATCCTTAGCCCCTTGCAGGATCAGCTCAGTGGATGAATCACCCTCGATCACGATCCGGTAGTGGTAGTGCTGCGGCCAATCCTCTTGTGGCTCAATGGCATCGAATGTGTCCATTGTGTAGATCTCGTGGAAGACGATGAGCGGTCTGTTGTTTACCCATGATGTCCATTGGTGGTGCTGGCGGGCGACGGTGCCTTTCTTGATCACGCCTGTGAACCCCGGCATGTCGCTGGTCTCGCTGCCCTCGAAGGGGATGTCGCGGGTGGCGACCCCGAGTTCGACTTCGGTCGTGTACTTGTCGACTGTCTTGCCCATTCCCTCCACGATCATCGCCATCGACTGCGCGAACAACGGCCACGCATTGCCTAGGAGGTTCGGGCCGTCCCGGAACGTTTCCGGATCGCTGCCCATGCCCATTTCGTATAGATACTTCAACGTGTCTCTGCCGAAGTTCACGACCTCGTAGATGTGGATGGTGTCGATCTGGCTGACGATTCGGGCCAGCGTGAGAACGAGCAAGTCCCCTGCGAAACCGGGATTGACACCGCCGGCGTGGAACGAGGTGCCGCCCTCGAGGCACGCTGCGTGGATCTTGTCGATATCGGCTTGGCTTTGTTCGGTTCGGTACCACCATGCGCCACCCGAAGCGACGACGTTTTTGCCCGAGCGCAGCAGACGGCAGACCTCGTCGGGGTCAGACCACAGCGGTGCATAGAAGATGCAGTCGGCGTCGAGGGCTTCGATAGCGTCCTTGTCGTTGGTGGCGAACACCCCGGTCGGCGCCTTGCCACAGAGGTCGCCGGCATCTTTGCCGACCTTCTCAGGACGGTTGCAGAGCACCCCGACCAGTTCGTAGGCAGGGTTGTGGGCGAAATGGCGCAATGCGATCGTTCCGACGTTGCCGACGCCCCACTGGATAACGCGATACTTCTTTTCGACATGTGGTGTGGTCGTCACCGCTTGCCCTTTTTCGAGCGTCGCCATTGTTCCTCCTTCGATTGACGATGACTGCTTCTCGTCGCGTGCGGGTGACAGCTCTACGACTCGGCGCCTGTGTTGATCCTCACCGGCAGCCGTGGCAGAGTGCAGGTTGCCGACGGCCATTTGATCGCGGGGCTGTACCCGGGTGCGACCTCGAAATCTGTTATGCGACTTATCCATTCGGTGACGACGGTGGTCAGCTCCATCCGCGCCAAATGCGCGCCAAGGCAGCGGTGCGGACCGCCGCCGAATCCCCAATGCTTGTGGATTTTGCCGTCCATTACCAGGTCATCGCCGGAAGTCGCATCGCTGCCATCCCGGTTGATCGCGCCGAGGCAGAGTCGCAGCTGTGCTCCCTCGGGGATCGTGACACCTGCGACGGTGACGGCCTCGGTGGTTATCCGCCCGACGACCGGCGCGGCGGGCTCCAGCCTCAGCATCTCCTCGACGAACATGCCTACCTGGTACGGCTTTTCGCGTAGGTAATTGCGCAAGTCGGGGCGCTGCGCCAGCTCTAACAGTGTCGCGCCGATCGCGGAGGTCACGGTGTCAAGTCCGGCCAGGACGAGCACGAATGCCAGACCAAGGGCCTCCGTGTCGGTGAGCGCATCGTCACCCGAGAGGACCTGGGAGAGGATGTCGTCCCCAGGGTTCGCCCGATGTGTGGCGACAGCATCGGTGAGATACTCGTAGAGTTCCACCGCCGGAATCAGGTCGGCGCTGTCCGGCTCGCTGACCAGGCCCAATGCGATGATCGCGTCCTTCCACCTGATCAGCCGCTCTCGGTCTTCGAGCGGGAGGCCAAACAGTGTGAGGAACACCTGCGACGGATACGGGGTGGCCAGGTCGGCCATCACCTCGCATTCCCTCCGCGCGGCGATGGCGTCGATGATCTCGATCGCCTGTTCGCGAAGGGACGGTTGCATCGGCCCGAGCGTCTGCGGGCTGAAGAACGGATGCAGGATTCTGCGGTAGCGAGTGTGATCCGGTGGATCACACGCCAGCGGTATCAGCGGTACTGGACTGATGAAGTCGTCGAAGCCCCTTGACGACGAGAACAGAGCCGGATTGCGCAGCGCTGCAAGTACATCCTCACGGCGAGTGAGGTAATACCAGCCTTCGCCGGTCACCACTGGCCCCATGTCCCGCAGCGTCTTCCAGCCGACACTCCTCGCGGTAGCCAGCGGTAGATCGGCGTAGTTGATTTGCGGGAGTGTGGTGATGGCGGCTGGCTCGGTCATTTGATCGACACTCCGGCATCGACTTTGAACTGCAGTCCGGTAACGAATCGCGATTCATCGGAGATCAGGAACAACACCGCATTGCTGACGTCTACGGGCTCGATGAACGGCGTGGGCATGGCGTTGACAAACATCGGTATCAGGTCCGGACGTTCTTCACCGAGAGTGGCGCCGAAAGACGACGGAATCATTCCGGTGGGCGTCCCGGTTGGATGCACTGAGTTAACCCGAACACTCTGTGCAGCAAGCTCATTGGCTAGCGCAATCGTCAGACCTACAACACCGTGCTTGGCTGCGGTGTACGGAATTTGTAGCGGGAACCCCTTCATCGCACCGGCCGAGCTGATATTGACCAAGCTGCCGCCACCTTGCGCGAGGAGGTGCGGTATCGCCGCGGCGCAAGTGTTCCACGTCCCGATCAGGTTCACATCGACTACCGTGCGCCAGTGCTCGGAAGTTGTTCTGTCCCAAGGGGCGACTGTCAGGACACCGGCGTTGGCGACGGCACCGTCCAACCCGCCCAGTTCGTCGACGCCATCGCTGGCGGCTGAGCGCAATGCCGCTTCGTCACGGACATCAGCGACTCGGCTCACGCAGCGGCGCCCGTGTTCGGTGACCAAACGGACGGTCTCGGCTAAGTCATCCTCAGTAGCCAGGTCGTATTCGATCTCCGGCAGGGACCGGCAGAGGTCGATGAGAATAAGATCCGCGCCTTCCTCGGCGAGTCTGAGCGCGTGACTGCGCCCTAAACCCCGTGCGGCGCCGGTGATCAACACTCGCTTGCCGGCGACCCGCCCGGTCGACTGCGCCGTCACGTCACCACATCAGTCCGCGAATGATCTCTGCCTGCGGAATGTCCTCGACGGCGATGAGCCCCTGGGGGGCGCGACAAATCCAGTCGATCGCGTTAACCACCCGAGCTGCCGTGGAGAGACATCCCGCCTCTGTGACGTCGAGCCCGGGGTGTGACACATGTGTGTTGAGCTCAACGCGGGGATCTCCGTCAACCACGACTCGGTGGACACCGGGGTGGCCTTCGGGCGGGTACGCCCATTCTGGTGCCGAGGCGTTAGTGAGTCGCGTGATGTGTTCCATGGTGATCACCGGAACTCCACCGCGAACACCCTCGACGGCGAACTTGACCGCGGCCATCTGTCCCGGCTCCACCGTCGCCATCTTGCATTCGATCCGTTTGTCGGTGTACCACGGCTCGATGCGTTGTCGAACCTCATCGAGTTGCACTCCCAACTGCTCGGCGAGGTTGCGAACCGCTCCGCCCCACATCGTGGTGAGGACGCCCGGCAGGAACAGCATCGGCGTCTCGTCCTCGGCGCTGACACCGAAACCCATTTGCTTACCGGTGAACTCGAAGTCGTCATAGTTGCCGTAGTCGAAGATCTCCTGAACAGTGATCGATCTGGCGCGTGTGGCCAGGCTCAGCGCGGAGTGCACCTCGGTGTCGCCGGAGTAGCCGGGGTCGATGCCGTTGACGTACAACGAAGCGTTGCCTGCCTTGCAGGCTTTTTCCAGCGGTATCCGCAGCCAATCGTCTGCCTGACGAGGTGTCACGAGCCACACCATCGACGTCGCGGCGATGTTGATGCCCGCGGTGAGGAACTTGGACATCTGCTCGATGACTTCCATCGGCCGTGTCTCACCCTGAGCGGTGTAGACCACACAGTCCGGCTTCAGCGCAATGAGCCCGTCGATGTCATCGGTCGCGATCACGCCGGTCGGCTCGCTCGACCCGCACAATTCGGCCGCGTCGCGCCCGATCTTGTCCGGGTTGGCGGCATGCACACCGACCAGTTCCAGGTCGGGACGTCCGATGATCGCCTTCAATGAGTGGATCCCGACGTTTCCGGTGGAAAACTGAACTACTCTGCGCATCCTGTGTCTGTCCGTCCTTGATCAGTAGTCGGGAATCGGCAACGGTGAATTGTTGGAGTCGATTCCGCCGTCCACGTGGAAGATGGCGTTGGTCGCGTAGCAGTCGCGCGTGGACAAATAGACACACAGCCGTCCGAGGTCGGCGACGTCACCTAGCCGGTGAAGCGGCGTCGATTCCTCCATCTTCTCCCGCGACCCGGGCATCATGTCCAGGCTGCCCTGCAGGCCGTCGGTCGCAAAGGACCCTAACGCGATGGCGTTGACCCGTATCTTGGGCGCGAGTTCCTGCGCCATCGCGCGGGTGAGGGCTTCGAGGCCGCCCTTGGCAACGCAGTATGCGGTCAGTGCGCGAATGCCGAAACGCGCTGAACCGGAAGAGATGTTGACGATCGACCCGTGTCCGGCCGCGATCATGTGGGGTGCGGCGAGCTGGCTCATGATGAATGCGGATGTGACACACCAGTCGAACGTGTGCCGAAAATCGTCGTCGGTGATGTCCAGGAAGCGTGCGTAAGTCGAGCCGCCGACGTTATTGATGAGGATGTCGATGCGCCCGAGCTTCTCCATCGCGGTGTTGACGACGCGCTCGCCATCGGGCCGGCTCATGGCGTCTGCGACGAGCGCAAGTCCCTTGCCGCCTGCGGTTTCGATGCTCGAGATTGTTCCGACGATGTCCGCCTCGGTGCGCGCGGTGCCAACCACCGTCGCACCCGCCTCGGCGAGAACCCGGGCGATGCCCTGTCCGACACCCTTGCCTGCCCCGGTGACGATCGCCACCTGCCCGGTCAGATTGAACTGCTCCAGCGCCATTCAAATCCTCTCGTCCCCATCATGTGGTGCTCATCTAACAAATAAAACTGACCAAAGTCAACGGACTCACACGCGCGAATCACCGGCGCAGGGCGATACCCTCTACCCCATGGCGGGCATAGGGACCAGAGGTACGGACTATGGCAACGGTGGATAAACCGTCGGCGCGGGAGACCAAGCGCTTGCAGACACGGGAGCGCCTGATGGGAGCTGCCATTGCCGAGTTCAAGCGAGGCGGCATGGCCGATGCCGACGTCGGGACGATCGTTGCCGCCGCCGGAGTCGCACACGGCACCTTTTTCTTTCATTTCCCAACCAAGGAACATGTGCTGTTGGAACTCGAACGGCGCGAAGAGGAGCGCATCGCCAAACAGCTCGACCGATTTGTGGACACCGCGCAAGATCTGTCCTCCATACTCAGAGAGGCGGTTCGACTCGTCCTGGGTTTGGAGCGCCGCCTCGGTGCCAGTCTCTTCAAGGACTTTCTTGCTCTGCACTTCTCACAGACCCGTCCCGCGGACGAAAGCAAAGAGCATCCAGTCATCCTGCGAGTCGCCCAAGAGATCGAGCGAGCCCAGCAACTGGGCCACGTTGCACCGGAGGTCGTTCCGGTGAACAGTGCCGTGTTCTTCCTGCTGGGTCTTTATGCGCTGCTGACCACGACACACGATTGGCCAACGCAGAGCGCGATGCTCGACGACTATGTGGCCAGCACGCTGCGCAGTATTGAGAAGCACTAGCCGATTGACGATAGTCAGTCTGTGCGCGAAGATCGGGCCAGCCGATCCGTAGGAGGAATCTTTGAATTCGCCCACGTTGACCGCCACAGGCAGCCAGATCGACGACCACTTCGAGCAGTCGCGCGTCGCACAGCGGCAGGCCGACAAGTGGCTCATCTCGGGCAGTATCCTCATCGGAACCGCGGCCCTCGGCATCTTCGGCCTCCCGTTGTTTCTCCGGGGGGTTTGGCTGCAGCGGAGGGCGCAACGCGACGGGTTCTCGGTCCGGCCGATGCTGGTGACGTTGCTTGGTTACCTGGTCATCATCGACGCCGCCATCAATACCGTGGGATGGGCGCTCGACCTGGTCGCCAATCACACCATCCTGGCTCGAATCCTGTTGAACGGCTGGGGCGCCATGTTCGACGCCGGCTATTTCTGGCACTACAACGAACTGTGGGTCGGCGGTGCGGCAGGGCCAGGCGAGAAAGCCCTCGAGGTGGGTCTGATCCTCACGGTTTTCACCATGCGGATCGCGGCCGCGATCGGCTTCTTACAGATGAAGCGGTGGGGCCACCAATGGATGGTCATCACCTGCTGGATGGGCGTGCTGATCTGGTGCGTCTACGTATTCAACATGACGATGTTCGCCGACGTGCGCTACGCCGGGGTCATATTCCCAGTCGTCGGCTGGTGGCTCTACGACATCTTCTACATCACCCCATTCCTCGCGATTCCCTACCTGCACACCATCAACCGCGAGATCTTCACCGACTGACTTTGCAAACTATTGACCTTACTCATTGACTCTGGTCAGTAATTACGCTACAAAGGCTAGACCATGGCGCCACAGGTCAAGGCCACGGCACGCGAGGTGCGTCGGCGACAAACCCGGGAACGCATACTCGGCGCGGCGATCGCCGAGTTCAAGCGCTCGGGGATGACAGGCGCCGATGTGAACGCGATCGTCGCGGCCGCGGGCGTCGCGCACGGTACGTTCTTCTTCCACTTCCCTAGCAAGGAGCATGTGCTTCTTGACCTGGAGTTCCGTGAAGAAGCACGCATCGCCGCGGAATTCGCCAAATATCTCGAAGACGCACACGGGCTTGCTGCCGCGTTAACAGAAGTGGTCCATCTTGTGGCCGGCCTGGAGCAGCGGCTCGGTCCGCTGCTCTTCAAAGAGCTACTGGCGCTGCATTTCTCTCCGACACGCCCCAATAAGGACGACTGGAGCGATCATCCCGTGATCGTCCTGCTCGTCGATGAGATCGAGCGGGCGCGATGCGATGGCGAAGTGCATCCGGAAGTGGACGCCTTCTACAGTGCGACGTTCTTTCTGCTCGGCATCTACGGCGTCCTCACCACAACCGACAATGCCGACAAGCGGGACACGATGCTGACGAAGCTGATCGCTACCGCCGTGCGCGGTCTGGAGGTCCGATGACGCGATCGCCTGTGCCACAAGCCATGAACAAGCCACAAGCCATCAACAAGGAGGTCTGAAGTGGATTGGATCTGGGAGATCCTGCGCTATGTCGCAGCTTGGGGAGGGACGGGACTGGTCATCTGGTTCTGGTACTGGATGTTCTCGAATCTCGGCACGTTCTGAGCGTCGATGATCGAGCCTTCCGACGCCCATGCAATGGCGATCGAACGCAGTTGCGCCGTAACGGCGGTCGCCCTCAGCGGGCGGCGCCGCGAGGGTGCGCGCCTGGTGACCGGTGAGCATCGCGCGTTCAGTCTGAGTTCACACCTCAATTTCGTGCACGTCCCGTACCCATCGATCGAAAGGGACTGGACTCGCAGGACCCTGACATGCGGTGTGGCACTTCAATGTTCACCATCAAAGGAGCGACTCGCAACGTTTCGGCTGAACGAGCTGTCGGCACGCGAACTGCGGGCGATCACTCTCGTCGACGCCAGCGTGGCCCTAGGGTGGATCGCCTCGAACTGGCCCGGACTGCTCGTTGAAGCGCACCGGGTGCTGCCAAACCTCCCAGCGTTGCCCGCCGATACGGATGCCGGCGAGATGGTCAACCGGGCGATCTCGATGTCGCGCAGCGCCGCGCCGCTGGGCGTTCATCCACTCTTGGGCCGATTGCCCCTGGCCTACACAGCGCCTCAAAGTCTGCCTGACAAATTGCGTCGCAGCTTCGGCAGAATGCCTTGGACCACTACGCAGAAACGGCTGCCACGCCCGTACTCCGTTCCGGTCGGTGGCGACGGCGGCGTGCGCAACCCCAACCTGCCGCCGCCCAGTCGGCCTCAGGACAACGACCTCGATATCACTCCAGAGCACCGGCCGGGCATCCCCTACCCCGAGTGGAATTCCTGGACAAAGAGTTTCATGCGGGACCATGTTGCCGTTCTCGAACGCAGGCATGCGACCCCGACGCGTTCACCGGGCTCTGTGTCCGCAGAGCTGCGGAAATGGTTTGAAGAACACACCCACCGGGCAATGAAGAACCGCCTCGAGGACGGCTCGGACCTGGACGTCGAGCAGTACGTGCGTCACTACATCGACCTCGCGACCGGCGAAGCGATCGAACCGCGCATCTTTCGCGACTTGTTGCCCACCAGCCGCGATGTCACAACGGCGCTATTGCTGGACGGCAGTTCGTCATTGGGTGTGCACGGCGGACGGATCTTCAAACTGGAGTTGGCCTGTGCCGACGCTCTGTCGAATGCGATGACACTCGCGCGGGAGCGCCATGGAATCTTCGTATTCACCGGCAACACGCGACACCGTGTCGAAGTCAGTTGCCTCAAGGACTTCCAGGATCGGCGGTTCGTGCCGCCAGGCCGACTCGGTCTGGCCACCGGCGGCTACACCAGACTCGGTGCACCATTGCGCCACTTGACCAGTCGGCTTCTTGCTCAGCCCGCCGAGCGGCGGCTGCTCATCGTGATCGGCGACGGCCTGATCTCCGACGAGGGCTACGAGGGGCGCTATGCGTGGGCCGATGTCGCGCATGCGATCGAGGAAGCGAACGACGCCGGCGTCTCTATCTACTACCTAGGTGTCGGACCGACCCGCGTTGACCCGCTTCCCGAGGTCTTCGGACCCCGCCGCTCCCAGCGCATCCGGCGGGTCGAGGAGCTTCCGCGGGTATTAGCCCACGTTCACCGTGAGCTGGTAACCGCATGACCGACAACACGCTGGGGAACAAATGACCACCGACACCTATTACTCGAACGGCAACGAAGTCCAGTTGTTCGAGCAGGCCCATCGGCAACGGCTGCCGGTGATGCTCACCGGCCCGACCGGCTGCGGCAAGACGCGACTGGTCGAACACATGGGCCTGCTGCTGAGCCGACCCGTGGTCACTATCAGCTGCCACGACGATTTGACCAGTTCGGACCTCGTGGGCAGGTTCATGGTGACCGGCGGCGATGTGGTGTGGACCGACGGCCCACTGACTCGGGCCGTGAAGGCCGGCGCGATCTGCTACCTCGATGAGGTCGTCGAAGCACGCCACGACTCACTGGCCATCCTGCATTCGCTGACCGACCACCGCCGTGCTCTCTACCTCGACCGGGCCGAGGAAGTCGTCAAGGCGCCCGAAACCTTCATGCTCGTCTGCTCCTACAACCCGGCCTACCGCAGTTCGCTGAAGGAACTCAAGCCATCCTTCCGCCAGCGCTTCGTCACGCTTCCGATGCGGTATCTGCCCGCGGACCGCGAAGCCGAGGTGATCGTCGCCGAAGCGGGCATCGAGCCTGCGACCGCGAAAAGGCTCGTTGCCTGCGCCACCGCCATCCGGACCGCCGACCACGCCTTCCACTTCGAGCCGCCATCTACCCGCGTCCTGGTCACCGCCGCACAGCTGATCGCCTCCGGCGCAAACGAATTAGAGGCGGCCGAAGCCTGCATCCTCGCACCACTGTCGACCGACGGTGCCATCAACGACGGCTTACGCGAGGTCGCCGTCGCCAGCCTCGCCGCCGCCGACAGCTCGCGCACGTCTCACTAGCAGAACCGGGAAAGGAGTCACCACCATGGATCAGAAGGAACGACAGCGCAAGAAAGCGCTCATCATCTTGCAGATCGTCATCTACGGCTACCTGCTGCTGATGTTTGGAATTCAGCTCTACATGTCCTTTGCGCGCGGCTGGTGGGAATTGTGAATCTTCCGCTACTGAACCGGCTTTCGAGCGGGAAATCAGCCGCACCCGATGACCCGGTCAGCCTCGAGGACCATCACGACGAATCCCGTCTCGCGCAGCGCCGGGCCGACAAGTGGATGATCGCCGGAGCCGCCCTGATGGGGATGTGGGCGCCGGGCCTAATCGGCTTCCCCATCTTCATGCGCGGAGTCTGGCTACAGCGCCAGGCCTTACGGGCAGGTCTGTCCGTGCGGCCGATGATCGTCACCTTGATCGGTTATCTGGTGCTGATCGACGGAGCCCTCAACAGCCTGGGCTGGGCACTGGATCTGGTCGCCAATCACACGTTGATCAACCGTGTGCTGATGGTCGGCTGGGGCAACATGTTCGACGCCGGTTACTTCTGGCACTACAACGAACTGTGGGTCGGCGGCGCCGCCGGCCCCGGCGAGAAAGCGTATGTGGCGGGGTTGATCCTGACGGTGTTTGCGATGCGCTGCGCCGCGGCGATCGGCTTCCTGCAGATGAAGCGGTGGGGCCACCAATGGATGGTCATCACCTGCTGGATGGGCGTGGTCATCTGGTGCGCCTACGTGTTCAACATGACCATGTACGCCGACGTGCGCTATGCGGGCGTGGTATTCCCCGTCATCGGCTGGTGGCTCTACGACATCTTCTACATCACGCCGTTCCTGGCGATCCCGTACCTGCACACCGTCAACCGCGAAATCTTCACCGACTGAACACCTTAAGGAGCACAGCTGTGACTTCACCTCTACCCACACCGGCGTTTACCGAAGACAAGGACCCAGGCGAAGATCTGCCCCCTGGCACCACGCCGTACTACGCCAGAATGCACAAGTACATCAAGCGGGCGGTCATCGTCTGTCTGGTCGCCCTCGTCATCGAAGGTGCCTTCACGCTGCCCTTCATGGCGGTCTACTACGGCTATCCGACTCTGAGCCTGACCCAGATCTGCAGTGAATTGCTCAAGGTCCGCTACTCCGACGACACCTTGGAGTGCAAGGTACCTTATCCAATGTTGGGGCCACCCGAGGGCGCCGAGGGCAAGGACACCGCCCGGGACCAGTGGGGCATCCAGCCGGTTCCGAAATATCACCGGCTCAAATTCCGCGAACTGGTGCGCATCCACGATGCACGTGTGGCTCGCCAGGCCGCACAGCAGCAAGGTGCTCCGCATCCGTGACCAAGGCACTCGAGGAGCACGCACACAACTGGGATCTTCGTCACGAGGATTTTCAGGACAATGACTTCCTATATGAGGTCTATTCGGTCATGCGTCGGAATGCGCCCTTCGCCCATACAGATACGCCGTTTCTGAGCGCCACTCCCGGCGGCGCGTGGGTGGCAACGCGATACGCGGAGTGCTACCGGATTCTGCAGGACTGGGAGCACTTCTCCAGTAACCCGACGCCGGAAGCGTCTGAGCAGCTCGCGGGCGATCTAGTGATCACCCTGGATCCGCCTCGGCAGCAGAAGTTCCGTAAGGTGCTCAACCCCTACTTCTCGCCGGCGCGGATGAAGGCGCTGCGGCCACAGATTCGGGATGAAACGGACCAGTTGATCGACGCCTTCGTTGAACTGGGGAGCGGTGACCTCGCTCAGGTCGCCTGGCGACAGCCGGGCATCGTCTTCTTCAAGTATCTCCTCGGATTGCCGATCAACGACGTCCCGCTGTGTATCGAGTTGACGGACACCGCGCTCAACGGTGAAACCGAGGAAGCTCGGATGGGTGCGTGGGGCGGCCTCTATCAGCACCTCCATGATGCGGTGTCGGCGCGAAGCACCAAGCCTCCGCAGGACGACATGATCGACGTGCTCCTCAATGCCGAGATCGACGGTGAGCGGCTGCCTTTCAGCGACGTTGTTGCCAATGCCATGCTGCTGGTGCAGGCAGGCCTAGAGACGACCGCCAACGCGATGTCGTTCGCATTCCACTATCTGGCAACGCATCCCGACGAACGCGACCGGCTCGCCGGCGAACCGGAGATACTGCCACGAGCCGTCGAGGAGTTCATTCGCTTCGGCGGATCGATTCACGGCATACCGCGAACTGTCGCCAAGGACGTCGAGCTCGCCGGACAAACCTTCTGCCCTGGCGAGTCGGTACTGGTGAACTACGCCTCCGCTAACCGCGACCCGGACGAGTTCCCTGAACCCGATCGGTGCATCCTCGATCGCCGCGATAATCGCCACCTCGGATTCGGGGCCGGAGTACATCGCTGCCTCGGATCGAACCTCGCCCGCCTGGAATTTACGGTTGGTCTTGAGCAGGTGCTGTCGAGGATCCCGGACTACACCCTTGCGCCCGGCGCCGATGCCACGTTCCACGGCAACTCCGTCACGAGGGGATTCCGAAAGATTCCCGTCGTCTTCAGTCCTGGAATGACAACAGCCACATGACATTTCGGGTGGTTCAGTGGACAACGGGCAACGTCGGCACGAAGTCGGTACACGCGATCGTGGAGAACTCGCTGCTCGAGCTGGTCGGATGCTACGCGTGGTCACCGGACAAGGTCGGTCGCGACGTCGGGGAATTGTGCGGCATCGAACCACTCGGCGTACTGGCCACCGACGACATTGACGCCCTCATCGCACTCAAGCCTGATTGCGTTGCGTACAACCAGATGTTCGCCAACGTCGACGATCTGGTCCGGATTCTCGAGGCGGGCATCAACGTTGTCACTACGTCGGAGTTCATCACCGGCCATCGACTCGGCGAGGGGCGCGAACGCATCGTCACGGCGTGCGAACTGGGTGAGTCGACAATCTTCGGCAGTGGCCTGAACCCGGGCTTCATCGAACTCTTTGCGATCGTTTCGGCAGGACTCTCCGACAGGATCGACCGGGTGTGCATCGTGGAATCGTTTGACACGACGATCTACAACTCGCCGGAGACCGAGAAGATCATGGGGTTCGGATACCCGATTGATCACCCGGACCTGCTGGCGGTGACCGAGGAGGGGTCGGGGATCTTCCGCGAAGCCGTCCTCATCGTCGCCGATGCGCTGGGGGTTGAGCTCGACGAAATTCGTTGCGAGGCCGAATATGCCGAAGCCACCGAAGACGTCCATCTTCCCGGGGACTGGGTCATCGCCAAGGGTTGCGTGGCGGGAATTGACGTGAGCTGGAAGGGCTTTGTCGGTGACCGTGATGTCGTCGAGGTACGTGGGGTGTGGACCAAGGGTCAATCGCTGGAGCCTAAATGGACGATGGGCTTCGGATACAACATCACCGTTGAAGGCCGACCGACGATCAAGACAACCCTGGCGTTCGAGCCGCCCGCAGATTTCGTCGCAGAGACGATCGAGGAATACATCCTGCTCGGTCTGACCATCACAGCCGTGCCGGCCATCACCGCGATACCGGCCGTCGTCGCCGCGCCACCCGGCATAGCGACCTATAACGATCTGCCACTACTACTTCCGCGTGGAGTCATCAATGCCTGAAGAGACATATCGAGTTATCCGGCTGGTGCGCAGATGACCGAACAACGAGAGACGCAGCTTCATCACGTCGTGTTCGCCGTCGCGCCGGAGCGGCAGGCGGCCGTGGCGCAGATGTTCACCGAACTCGGCTTCAGCTTCGAGAACACCGAGCTGACCGAACTCGGTTTGACGATTCATTTGGACTGGAACGGCGGTGTCGAACTGATCAGCGCCATCCCCGGTGCGTCCGCCGAAGTGGCAGCATCGGTCAGTGAATTCGTGAAGCGCAACGGCGACGGCGTGTACACCGTGGTACTCCGCGTCCCGGGGGCATCCGATGCCGAAGCCATCACCGAACGCTACGGGTCGAAAATCCGTTTCCGGCAGAGCATTTCCGGTGAGGGTTCGTATCTCGATGAAATCGACCTGTCGGTATTCGGCCTTCCGCTGACCTTGCTGTCGACCAATATCCCGTGACGAAGCCAGCAGCTAGGAGACGTCGTGACCGTTGACGCGGCCAGGCCGAGTGTTTTCGACGCCGGACTACCCACCCTGAGTTATGACCTGACCGACACCCCGCAGCAGATCTATCCGCAGTTCCAAGCGGCCCAGCAAAAGGCGCCGATCGCTTTGGGACCCATTGGCCCCGAGGTACTCTCGTACGAACTTGCCCGGACGGTGCTTCGTGATCCACGGTTTGTCATCCCTCCGGGAATTCATCTCTCCGCACACGGGATCACGTCGGGACCGCTGTGGGACAGAGTCACCCGCAGCATCTTGAACATGGAAGGTGACGAACACCGTCGACTGCGCAGCCTCGTGTCCAAAGCTTTCACGCCGCGGGCGACGGCGCGCATGGATGACACCATCCACGTCGTCGTCAACGAGCTCATCGATCACGTCGCGGACTCGGGTCGTTGCGAATTCGTAGCGGACGTCGCACGGCCATATCCCATCCCGGTCATCTGCGCGTTGCTCGGTGCACCTCGTGAGGACTGGCAACAGTTCTCGCGGTGGGCCGAGGACATCTTTAAGATCGTGAGCTTCGACTGCGATCTCTCCGAGGAGGAGCCCTTTGTCCTGAAGGCGTGGGGTGAGTTCGACGACTACATCGACGACATGGTCGCGCGTAGGCGTCGACACCTGACCGAAGATCTGCTGTCTGAACTGATCGGCATCGAGGACGCGGGTGACCGCCTCAACGCCGGCGAGTTGCGCATGTTGGCGTTCAGCATTTTGGTGGCCGGCACCGACACCACGCGCAGCCAACTAGCCGCATCCATGCAGGTGCTTTGCGATCACCCCGAGCAGCTAGCGCTGCTGCGCGACCAGCCCGAACTGGCAATGCGCGCTGTCGAGGAAACCATGCGACATTCACCGTCGATGTGCAGCACGGTGCGAAGCGTCACCGACGACGTCGCGATCGTCGACTACACGTTCCCCGCAGGCACATTCATCTTGGTGAACACTTACGCGGCGAACCGTGATTTCGCCGTCTACGACGATCCGACGCGCTTCGACATCACCCGCGACGACCCACCACCCATCTTGACGTTTGGTGGAGGCGTGCACTACTGCCTTGGTGCCAATCTGGCGCGGCGTGAACTCGCCGAAGCGCTCAAGATCTTGGCCCGGCGCCTGCCAAACCCCCGTTGCGCCGGGCCGGCGCCATGGAAGCCGCTACTCGGCATGAGTGGGCCGACAAGCTTGCCCCTGGAGTTCGGCTGATGTCCGACAAAATCGGATCGCTACGGCACTACCAAGAGACGCGACGCGCTCATGTCTGTCAAAGAGGGAGAAGCCATGCTTGAGGGTCGAAAAGTCCTAGTGACCGGCGCGACCGGTCAGATCGCTGGTCCCATCGCGGAGAACTTCGCGGAGACCAACGAGGTGTGGTGCGCCGCGAGATTCTCCGATCCGACGCGCAAAGCGCAACTCGAGGCAATAGGCGTGAAGACGGTGGCGTGGGATATGGACTCCGGCGATATGTCGGCGCTGCCTGACGACTTCACACACGTCGTGCATTCGGCGCTTCATGTGAGTCCGGACTACGACGCGTCAATCACCAACAACGCTGAAGCAACCGCTCTGCTCATGCAGCATTGCAGGAAAGCCAACGCATTTCTGCATGTTTCCAGCACGTGCGTGTACAAACGGCACGACGATCATCCCAATCACTTGTATGCCGAGACTGACCCGCTAGGTGGCCTGGCCAGTTATGCAGAGGTGTACCCGGTGATCAAGCTGACTTCCGAGGGGTCCGTCCGCGCGGCCGCCCGAATGCTCGAACTTCCGACAACGATCGCGCGGATGAATGTGGGATACAGCTGGACCGGCCACGGCGGGTTGCCCGTGATGATGTACCACACGATGAAAGCCGGCCAGCCCTGGCCGGTACCTATCGGTTACTACAACCTAGGCTCCCCGATCGGCGGCGTCGACATTGCCTTACAGGCGCACAAGCTTCTCGAAATCGCTAGCGTCCCAGCTACCGTCGTAAATTGGGGCGGCGATGACGCCGTATCGGATCGCGAGATGGGCGAGTACGTCGCCAAGTTGACAGGCATCACCTTGAACCTGGCTGAGGGCCCGATCAGCTTTGACTCCTTCCCCTCGGATAACAGTCGCCGCGAACAGCTCATCGGCAAGTGCTCGGTGCACTGGAAGGACGGGGTCCGAGACACTTTCCAGCGGCTGGGGATAGTCGACAAATAGGCCAGGGCTCGAGAAGTACGCGTAATTCTCTGCGCAAAATAGGGATTATTCTCGATGCGCGGAGGCCGCTCGCCGGTGCAGTCTGAGCAGGTTGACCGCCATTGACAAATCGTCGACGGGTATGCCAGCTTCCAGGACGCCATGGCAGCGCCAAATACAGGCGCATCTGACGCAGGCCTTGACGTGCACTTTGCGTCGCCTAAATTTACACCTTTGACCTGCGGTTTTTCCCTGGTGGAGCTAAGGGGACTCGAACCCCTGACCCCCACACTGCCAGGAGCGGGCAGACCCAGTGACCAGGCACGATCGGCCTGAAAGGATCGTGTAGGGAACGTCGCTGGGATAGCAACTGTCGTCACGGTTGTCGTCAAGGTTGTCGTCAACTCACAGTGCGAAACAGCGGCACTCCCACCGCTTCTTCATACCCGCGCTCCCGCGCTGACGATCGGATGCGTCAAGGGTGGCGAAGCCATCACGTAGTGACGTCGAAGACGCCCTTCACCCGGCCGATCGGGAAGTCAGACACTGCCGAATGAAGTAGCGCTTATCGGGCGACGTAGGAGCTGCTGGGGTTGTGGTGGTCCGCTTTGATGTGAGCTTGCATGAGCTTGTTGTCGGTGGCGAACAAGAAGTTCGGTTTCGCGCGGGCCGCATGGCCTCTTCGTCCCGAACGCTGATTCGATGTACCAGGAATGGTCAGCCAGTGTCATTGATCTGCACCGATGTGATCGTCAATGGTGTCGAGTGCCCCGTCGTATTGATTTGTCGGCTGCCTCCTTGCTGCCAATCGGCCTCCCGAGTCGACGCAGCGACGACTACGGTGGTCCCTGTTGCAGTCAGTTGTATGACTGATTCCCTTTGGACGTACAGCACCCCCCGTGCTGGTGCCCCGCATCACTCGAAGGCTCCCGATGGATACCCCGACAGACCTCGTCGTCACCGGGACGACGGTGCACACGCTCGACCCGCAGACGCCCACCGCCGAGGCGTTCGCGGTCCCTGGCGGCGTCCATACCTGGCACGTGCGGCATCGGCACGTCCTTTAGCTCTGCCGCCCGTGCGCCATTGCGCCGAAGCGTGTCGGTTGGATTGACCGCAGCCGCATCGACGCGGATGCGCAATTGGCCGGGGCCGGCATCGGGTTGCGGCAGGTCCAAGACGTGCAGCACCTCTGGGTCACCGAATTCGGTCGGGCCGACAGCTCGCACCCGCGCCACAACACTCCAGCGGGCCAGACATATTCCTGCTGGGCAAGATTCGGCACATCTTCCGCGCTTCCCGAAGGCGTAACCAACACCTTGTTAGCAATCCCAGTGTCCGGCAATGGCATTGCGGTGGCGGCAAGCTTCCCTAGAACCCGACCGCCAGCTGCAGCCGCCGACGAACGGGCCCTGCTACTGCCACGCGGCCCTTACGACTTCGGCATCAGTTTGCATAGCCAACGGCGCGCATCGGCTGAACCACCTTGCCGAATCTCAAACCGGCCGCGCGAATTTCGGAGTAATTCGGCGCTTCACCGTTGACCCGTGATCTTCTCGGGGGTGATGCGCGCGACCAGTCGGGCGGCGTCGTTGACCGATGCAGGCCAGAACGTCAGATAGTCCTGACCGGTGTACTTGCGGGACAACTCGTCGGGCAGTTCCCGGCCGGGATCGGGCGTCAAACTGACATTGCCGCGGACCTCTGCGTAGAGGTAGGGGTTATCTGGCGCGCTGATGACGAGGGTGACCCGCGGGTCCCTCATCATATTTTTGCCTTGCTGTCGATCCACTGTGGTGGAGACAAGCAGGTCGTCGCCGTCTCGCTTGACCCACACAACGGTCAAATGCGGTCGGCCGTCGGGCAAGATCGTAGCCAGCGTCGCGAAGACCCTACCGTCATCGACATATTGCTTAACATCGTCAGGAAGAGCCACAGCCACCCTCCCACAAACAGATGTCGGGCGACTCGCATTCCCAACGGCATCGACACGTCCCCCACGGGGTTGAACCGTAGCAGCCTTATAGTCCAGTCGAATTGGCAGGTAATTTCGGCGCCGGTAACCGCTTTTTGTGGCGATCGAGCCCGTCGATCACTCGGGTCGCCCACTCGGATTGCATCCGGGTGAATTGCAGCCCGTTCTCCAAGGCGGCGCGGGCGAAGAAGTCGGCGTCATCGTCCGACCAGTCCTTGGAATCGCGGATCTGCTCATAGCGAGCGTGCTCGGCGTCTGCGAAGGAGCGCAGCGACTCCAAATACTCACGCGCCTGCGCAGGAGTGAGGTCGCCAAGCAGGAACACCCGCAGAAGTTGAGCGCTGCGAAACGGCGGGTCGTCCTGCGGCGAGGTCATCCACCGATGCAGCTCCGCGCGGCCGGCATCGGTGATGGCGTACTCCTTGCGGCCGCGCGGCCCGACGTCGGACACCTTGATCAGCCCGGCGTCGGCCAGCTTGCCCAGCTCGCCATAGAGCTGACTTTGGGTGGCCGGCCAAACATTGGCCATCGACTCCTGAAACCTCTTCAGCAGGTCATACCCGCTGGCGGGGCGCTGGGCGAGCAGCCCCAACGCGGCATGTCGCAGACTCACCACGACAGCCTAACAGGTCTCTATTGACAGGTCTATATTGACATGTCATCAACGACATGTCAGCATAGACATGTCATAGCAGGAACGTTATCGATAAGCACAGTAGGAGATCACCATGACCCAGCCAGCCGAGACCGTCGTCCCGTTTTTCCGCACCGGCAGCTACGCCCCGGTCAGCGACGAATTGACCGCCTTCGACCTGCACGTGGACGGCGCCATCCCGCCCGAGCTCAACGGCTGGTACCTGCGCAACGGCCCCAACCCCCGCCAGGACACCGATCACTGGTTCACCGGCGACGGCATGATTCACGGCGTGCGCCTGGAGAATGGGCGGGCGGCCTGGTACCGCAACCGCTGGGTACGCACCGAGAGCTTCGACCAGCCCGCCCCCATGTACAACCCCGACGGCAGCCGCAACCTGCATCGAAGCGTCGCCAACACCCACGTCATCCGGCACGCCGGCAAAACACTGGCACTGGTGGAGGCAGCACTGCCTTATGAGATCACCAACGAGTTAGACACGGTGGGTGCCTACGACTTTGGCGGCAAGCTGGTCAACTCCATGACGGCCCACCCCAAGATCTGCCCCACCACCGGCGAATTACACTTCTTCGGCTACGGCAGCCTGACCGACCCGCATGTCACCTACCACCGCGCCGACGCGTCGGGGCAATTGACTATCAACCGCGGCGTCGACGTCAAGGCGCTGACCATGATGCACGACTTCGCGCTCACCGCAAAGCACGTGATCTTCATGGACCTGCCGATCGTGTTCAACCTCGACATCGCGAGAAACAGCAAGGGCGACATCCCCTTCCGGTGGGACGACAATTACGGTGCCCGGCTCGGCGTGCTGCGCCGCGACGACCCCTACGGTCCGATCCGCTGGTTCGACATCGACCCGTGCTACGTCTTTCACGTCGCCAACGCCTACGACAGAGGCAATTCGATTGTGCTGCAAGCTGTCCGGTATCCGGAACTGTGGCGTGACAACGACAAGTGGCATACCAACAGGGGCTTCGGGACCGAGGGCGTGATGTGGCGCTGGGCCATCGATCTGGACCGCGGCAGCGTCGACGAGCACCAAATCGACGATCAAGGAGTTGAGTTCCCCCGCATCGACGATCGCCTCGCCGGACTGCCTGCCCGGTATGCCATCACCGTCGGCAGCCAAGACGGCGTTGCGCCCGTGCCACGCAGCGGCAGCCTGGTCCGCTACGACCTGGACCGGGGCAGCGCCGAGGAGCATCTCTTCGACAATGACGGCACGCCGGGCGCACCCGGCGAGGCGGTGTTCGTCCCGGCCGGGCCCGGGGCCGACGAGCTCGCCGGCTGGTACCTGTCCTACGTGTACGACCCGGTGCGTAACGGCAGCGACCTGGTCATCATCGACGCATCGAACTTCACCGGTAAACCCGTTGCCCGCGTGCACCTTCCACAACGCGTACCGCACGGATTCCACGGTAACTGGATCACCGACTGACCAAGCCGGGGTGCAGCGGTAGGACAGAGTTAGGCATTCGGCCCGGTCGACCCCCTCGCCCGCGAACAAGAAACCCGCCCTCGATCAATGGTCAGGGCGGGTTTTCTGTCTGTGGAGCTAAGGGGACTCGAACCCCTGACCCCCACACTGCCAGTGTGGTGCGCTACCAGCTGCGCCATAGCCCCAGATGTTGTGCCCATCGAAGCTACACCACGGCCTGCCAGCCTTCAAAGTCGCAGGTCACGCGGCCCGGGCGATCGCGCTAGCGCAGCGGGTCGAATTCGCTCAGCCCTGGCGGCTGCTTGCCGGTGGTGATCTGCTCGGCCAACAGCCGACCGGTCGCCGGGCCCTGCTTCATGCCCCACATGCCGTGCCCACCCGCGACGAAGATCCGCTTCTCGGCCAGCTGGCCTATCAACGCACGTCCGTCTGGACTCAATGGGCGCGGGCCCACCCATATCTCGTCGCGCTCGGCCCAGCGAACCCCGTCGAGAAATTGGCTCGTCGAATCGACCATGGCGTCGACGACGGCGGCGGACGGAGGCGCCTCGGGACGACGTAGCTCCATCATGCTGGTGACCCGCAGCTTGCCGTTCAACGGCGTGCACGCTACCCGCACGTCCGGCAGATAGATCGGCCCGGAAACCGGCCGCTCCACTGGCACCGTGAAGGAGTAGCCGCGCCCGGCCTGCACCGGAACCCGGACCCAACGTCTTACCAGTCCCGGCAACCATGCACCGGTCGCGATCACCGCCACGTGAGCCGTCAACGCAGGACCACTAGTGGGTTGCACGGCGACGCCGTCGCCGGAGATCCGCACGTCGGCGACGTCCACGGTGTCCATTGCCGCACCCCGTTCGACGACTGAGCGCGCCAGTGCGTGCACGAACTTTCCGGGATCGACGAACCGCTGCCCGTTGATGTGGACACCGACGGCCACCGCGCTCGACGCCAGCGGCACTAGCTCGCGGACCTCGGCACCGCTCAATTGCGTGGCGGAGCTGGGCTGCCCGGCGTCCCGTAGCCGTTGCAGTTGCTCGAGCAGGTGTTCGGCGTCGGCGGAGGTGCGGAACAGCGCGGTGATTGGCGCATCGGTGATGGGCGCGTCTACACCGTTGGACACCAGCACGTCGTAGGCCGCCATGCACTCGTCGTTGAGCGTCAGGTTCGCCCGCACCGCTCGTTTCCACGACGACTCTCGGCAATTCGTCGCGAACCGCAGCAGGAATTTCCACAAGGCCGGGTCGATGCTCGGCGGAATCCGCACGGGTGCAGCGCGATTCGGCAGCGATCGCAGGGCGTATCGCAGCGTTCGGGGGTCGTTGAGCGGAATGCTCAGCGCCGGCGCGATCCATCCAGCGTTGCCCCAGGAGGCGCCCGCCGCAACACCTGTGCGGTCGACTACCGTCACCGAGACCCCGTGCTCTTGCAGAAACCACGCCGTCGACAATCCGACGATGCCGGCACCCACCACGATCGCTGATCGCGGTCGGATCCGACTAATGCCAACCATCAACAACCTCCCGGGCGTCGCCGTCGCTGTCCATGGTGGCGCGGATCCGCGCGCAGTGCGGTCGACGCTGCTCAGGCCAGTTCCGACGCGGTCCCGGTCTCCCATTCACTCGGCGGCGGCGTGTGACCCGCTACCCGCGTTTCCGGTGCAAACACCCAACCCACCCCGGCGGCTAGCAGCACGACCCCGCTGATCCCAAATCCCCATGCGTAGCTCAGGTGCTCGGCGATCTGAGCCACCGACAACGAACCGACGATGGCGCCCAGATCAACCATCATCTGAAACGTCGACACCGCGGTGCCCGTGCGTGCAGTACTGCCGAGGATGTCGGCGATCGCCGCCTGCTGCGGCGAGGCGAAAACGCCCGAGGTCGCGCCCGCCACGCACGCCGCAACCAGGAAGACGGGCACTGACGACGACGCGCCCAACCAGATGGTCGACACCGCGGAGGTGAGCAGCCCGCCGATCACCAGGCTGCGCCGGCCGATCCGGTCGGACAGATAGCCGCTGGGCCACACCACGAGCAGGTTGCCGAGCGCGAACATGCCCAGCACCAGACCCGTCATCCTGGGCCCGCGGCCCAACACGTCCGAGACGAAGAGCGGCACCACGGCCATTCGCAATCCGAACACCGCCCAGCCTGTCGCGAAGTTCGATGCCAGCGACGCGCGGTACGCGCGGTGCCGAAGCGCGGCACGCACCGTCACCGCCGGCTCGGCGTGCTCGGCCGGCGCGCCCAGCGTCGAGCGGCGCAAGCTGTAGGACACCACGATCGCGGTGATCAGCACCAACACCCCGTAGATCAGAAACGGTGCTTTGAGCCCCAAACCCGCGGTGAGACTGCCCACCAGTGGCCCGGCGACCGACCCGATCAGAAACGAGGTCACGAACAGCCCCGCGACCCGCCCGCGCGCGTCGGCCGGGCTGATCCGGATCATCAGACCCAACGCGGAGATGAAGAACATCGTCGACCCGATGCCGCCGATCGCCCGGTAAACCAGTAGCTGCCAATAGGTTTGAGCGAACGCGCATACCGCGGTGGAGACCGAAACGATCAGCAGCCCGGCCACGTAGACCCACCGCTCCCCCAGCCGCTGCACCAGCAACCCCGTGGGCGGGGCGGAGAAGAGCCGCATCACCGAGAAAATCGTGATCGAGAACGTCACCGCGCCCAGGCTCACCCCGAACGTCCGGGCGAAGGCCGGCAACACCGGCGACACCACACCGTAGCCAAGCGCGGCCACCGCGTTCGCCGCGATCAGCACCCAGGCTTCGCGCGGCAGCCTCGTCGATTTGCGACTCCACCCGCCGAAGCGGGCGCGTCGAGTGGCGAGGGTCACCCGATGACTTTATCCACAACCTCCTGGGCTGCCTGCTGAACCTCGGCTAAATGCTCCGGGCCGCGGAACGACTCGGCATAGATCTTGTAGACGTCTTCGGTGCCCGACGGGCGTGCGGCGAACCAGGCGTCGGCCGTCGTTATCTTCAGCCCGCCCAGCGGCGCGTCGTTGCCCGGCGCCCGGGTCAGCTTCGCGGTGATCTGCTCTCCGGCCAGCTCGGTGGCGCTGACTTCGTCGGCGGACAGCTTGGACAGCCGGGCCTTCTGCTCGCGGCCGGCGGGCGCGTCGATCCGCGCATAGGTCGGGGCGCCGTATTTCGCGGTCAGCTCCGCATAGCGCTGCGACGGCGAGACACCGGTGACGGCCAGAATCTCGGCGGCTAGCAACGCCAGGATGATGCCGTCCTTGTCGGTCGTCCACACCGAGCCGTCGCGCCGCAGGAACGACGCCCCCGCCGATTCCTCGCCGCCGAAGCCGATGGTGCCGCCGATCAGGCCGTCGACGAACCACTTGAACCCGACCGGCACCTCGATGAGCTTGCGGCCGATGCCGGCGACCACCCGGTCGATGATCGACGAACTGACCGCGGTCTTGCCGACGGCGATGCCGTCCGGCCACGACGGCCGGTGCGTGTACAGGTAGTCGATGGCCACCGCCAGATAGTGGTTCGGATTCATCAGCCCCGCATCGGGCGTGACGATGCCGTGGCGGTCGGAGTCCGCGTCGTTGCCGGTGGCGATCTGGTAGCGGTCCCGGTTGGCGATGAGCGACGCCATCGCGTCCGGGGAGCTGCAGTCCATCCGGATTTTGCCGTCGTGGTCAAGCGTCATGAACCGCCACGTCGCGTCGACCAGCGGATTGACCACGGTCAGCTCGAGGTTGTGCCGCTCGGCGATTGCGGCCCAGTAGTCGACGCTGGCCCCACCGAGCGGGTCGGCGCCGATCCGGATTCCGGCCTTGCGGATCACGTCGACATCGACGATGTTCGGCAGGTCGTCGACGTAGGCGTCCATGTAGTCATGCCGCTCGGCAGTCTGCAGCGCGCGGGCCAGCGGCACCCGCTTCACCGCCTCGCCCTTTCGCAGAATCTCGTTGGCACGCTTGGCGATTGCGTTCGTCGCGTCGGTTTCGGCCGGGCCGCCGTTGGGCGGGTTGTACTTGAAGCCGCCGTCATAGGGCGGGTTGTGCGACGGCGTCACCACGATCCCGTCGGCCAACGCGTCGGTGCGGCCGCGGTTGTAGGTCAAGATGGCGAGGCTGACCGCCGGAGTCGGCGTGTACCGGTCGGCCGAGTCGATCATGGCGACGACGTCGTTGGCGGCCAGCACCTCCAGCGCCGAGACCCAGGCCGGCTCCGACAGCCCGTGCGTGTCGCGGCCGATGAACAGCGGCCCGGTGGTGCCGTGCGCGGCGCGGTACTCGACGATGGCTTGAGTGATCGCCAGGATGTGCGCCTCGTTGAAAGCGCCGTTGAGCGCCGAGCCGCGGTGCCCCGAGGTACCGAACGCCACCTGTTGGGCGACGTCCTCGGGATCCGGTTCGATCGTGTAGTAGGCGGTGATGAGATGAGGCAGATCGACAAGGTCTTCGGGCTGGGCCGGCTGACCGGCACGGGGGTTGGCCACCATGGCTGCTAATTCTGCCTGCGCTCGCCTCCCTCTGGGCTGCGTAAGTCTGGAGTTCCGCCATACGCTGCGTAGCGCAGCGGCAAACGAAAGGAATCAAACCAGTGGCAGCCCCCGACTACCGCGAGTTGGCCGCCGTCTTCGTCGGTGGCGCGCTGGGCACCCTGGCGCGTACCGGCCTGAGCAGCCTGGTGGTCACCGATCCAACGCGCTGGCCCTGGCCGACGTTCACGGTGAACATCGTCGGCGCCTTCCTGGTGGGCTACTTCACGACGCGGTTGCTCGAGCGGTTGCCGTTGTCGAGCTACCGCCGGCCGCTGCTCGGAACCGGGTTGTGCGGCGGCTTGACAACGTTCTCGACCATGCAGGTCGAAACGCTGAAGATGATCGAACATCACTGCTACGGCCTGGCCGCCGGATACACCGTCGCCAGCATCGCGGTGGGGTTACTGGCGGTGTACCTTGCCACCGCGATGGTGCGACGGGTGCCGGTGCGATGATCGCCTGGGTCGGCGTGCTGGTCGCCGGCGGATTCGGTGCGGTGCTGCGGTTTCTCGTTGACGGCGCGGTGGCCCGACGGGCGGCGCGGTCGTTTCCGTTCGGGACGCTGGCGGTCAACATCAGCGGCGCCGCACTGCTCGGCCTGCTCGGCGGCCTGGCGTTGAGCCGGCACGCCGCATTGGTCGCCGACACGGCCTTCGTCGGTTCCTACACCACGTTCTCCACCTGGATGTTGGAAACCCAGCGGCTCGGCGAGGAGCGTCAGGTCCGTGGCGCGGTCGCCAATCTTGTCGCAAGCATGGTGTTGGGCATTGCCGCCGCGCTGCTCGGGCAGTGGGTCGCGGGTCGACTCTGAACCTGCCTCAGAGCGAGGGGAACTGGATCGGGCACTCGATCTGGTTGCCCACCGTCAAAGTGCCCTTCGGATACACGTTGACGTCGACGCACTGCGGCTTGGTGTTGTCCATCGCGTAGTAGTCGTGCACGTAGTCGTCGGGTTTCGACATGTTGCCCCGCTCGTCCTTGGCGCGACACCGCAGCGTGTACTGGCCGGGAATGACGTTTTCCCAAGTGAACGACCAGCCGACCCAGGCCCATTTGCCGACTGCGGCGTTGTCGAGCTTGGCGAACGACCAAGTATCACCGCCGTCGAGGCTGACTTCGACTTCGGTGATGCGGAGCCCGCCGGCCCAGGCGCGGCCGCGCAACTCGACGGCATCCGTCTCCTCCAGGTGGCGGATACGGCAGAGGAAGTCGGGGATTCCGGGTGGGATCATCATCGCGCGGACCTGTTGGAAGGTGGCAGGAATTCGGTTGGGGTCGTTGTCACTTGACGCGTAGCTGTACCACTTCATCTGGTTCTTGGTGAGCCGCCAGTCGATCGCTTCAATCGAGCCGAGCCATTTGACGTTGGCCATCCCCAGCCAGCCGGGGACCAGTAGCCGAAGCGGGAAACCGTGCTGCGGCGGCAACGGCAATCCATTGATCTCGTAGCACAGCAGGACGTCGTTGGCGGGGTCCATCGCGTACTCGACGGTCAGGCTGCGCTGAAAGTGCTGCACTTCCGCCCCATTTGGCGGACCCTGGATGCCCGTATCCAGCCCGGTGAACAGGATCTCCACCGCGCCATCTTCGATTCCGGCCTCCTCCAGCACCCCGCTCAGCGGCGTGCCCGTCCACTCCGCGGTCCCGATCGCGTCGTGGTTCCACGGCACGTGCGCCCACAGACGCCACCGCTGGCTCGCGCGTCCGTTGCCGCAACATTCCATCGTGGCCGGGATGGTGACCTTCGGCCGACTGCGGATGTTGTCCATGTCCAACGCGAGCGCGTTTTTCACCAGACCGTCGACGTTGAGCCGATAGGTCGACTCGTCGAGCATCGGGATGTCGTAGTGGATCAGAAGGTAATGCATCCCAATCGGGGTAATTGGATAGGCCATGCCCTCGAGTTGCATGCCGTGACAGCGGCTCTTGCCGGCAACCTCCATCACTGTGAAATTGTCCAGCCGGTCAGTGTGCGCAAAGTCGCGGTACGGAGGCACGTCGGCGTCGAGGTCGACGTGCAAGTCGAAACGCTTGGCGTTGGCGGACGGGTAGCTTGTTTCCTCGCTCATGGCTTCTCCTGAGCTCGTTGCAATCGCCTGCGGCTTAACTAGGTTCGACTATTGACGCGATTGCCGCCGTTATCCATAGCGCAAACCATAAATCGGTGGGCGCGATTCACGCTGCGAAAAGGCGCGAGACCGTACAAGCGGAAGATTCGTCGCTGGCGACAATCATTCGCGGAACCTCAAGCGCAAATTGCTCGTAGCCGAGTTTCTAGCCAGAATCTGAACGCAGATCAAAACATTGGTTGCTAGCCGAGCAGCGTTGCCAGCACCGCGGCGTGACTGCCTTCCACGTGGCGGGTGGCGGTCACCAGCGTCACGACGCCGCTCTTGGTCAGCCTGCGCAGTTCGTCGAGCGCCTGGCTGCCCTGCAACTCCTCGCGGTATCGCGCGGCGAAGTCGTCGAATCGCTCCGGCTGGTGGCTGTACCAGACGCGCAGTTCTTGGGACGGCGCAACCTCTTTCAACCAAGTGCCCACCCGCGGATCGTCTTTGCGGAATCCTCGCGGCCACAACCGGTCCACCAGCACGCGCCGCCCGTCGTCGGGGCCCGGGTCGTCATAAACTCGGGCCACGCGGATATTGCGCTTGACGCCCATCCGGCCAGGGTAGCGCCGTCAGGTGAGCGCGGGCACGACCTTGTCGACGAGCAACTGGACCGACTTCCACGCCTCGTCGACGGGCATACCGCCGACCAGTGGGTGCAGCACAACCGGTCCGTAGTCGGTGGCCCTGGCTTCCGAGCGGACCTCGGCGATGAGCTGGTCGGGGGTCAGGAAGCGGTACCGTCCCGACGCCCGCACCTCCTCCAGCGTCTGAACCCCGGGCAGGTGCATGAGCGAGCGTTGGTCTTTCGACCATCCGCCGTAAGTGACTGCCTCCCAAAGGACGTGCTCACCAAGCTCGGCCCAGGCCCGGTCCGGATCTTCGTGCAAGTAGATCATTCCGCGGTTGACCGGCCCGGGCATGATGACCAGCGGCGATATCCCGACATCGGCACACAGCTGGCGGTAGTAGGCGGCGACATCGGGCACATGGTCGGCCAGGCTGAGGGGAAGACGAAAACGCGCCGCCCGCTGCGCGGTGACGCGCGCGCCTCCCCCGACGTACAGCGGTGGATGCGGCCGTGTCCACGAACCTGTTGCCGACCAGACGGACAGCATCCGCTCGATCAGGCTGTCCATCAGCTTGCCGCGCTGGCTGAAATCGACTCCCAGCGTGTCATATTCGATGGTGCGGTAACCCAAGCCAATCGTGGTGTGCAGTCGGCCGCGGCTCATGTTGTCGACCAGCGCGATGTCTTCGGCCAGCCGGACCGGATTCCACAACGGCCCGAGCGCGCAGTCCACGCTGGCGATCAGCGTCGAGGTTCGCGCCAGGAACATCCCCGCCGCCATGATCGGATTGCAGCTCCACCCGTGCCCGGTCGCGTGATGCTCGTCGACGCTGATCGTGGTGATCCCCCGCGACTCGCCCCATTGCGCGAGTTCGAGTGCGGCACGGAGCAGTTCGCTCTGTGTGCGCGGGTTTCCTTGCGGCGAGGCGAAGTTGAACCGCAGCACCGTCAATAACATGTCCGACCTCCGGTCAGGCTCTAAGCCGGCGGCGCCGCCGATTGTAGGAAGGCGGGAAAGTCGGGAAACAGTGCGCGGTCGACGATCTCGATGCGGGTGCCGGACGCGTCGATGTAGTAGGCGAATAGTGCCAGATCCGGCGGAGATGTGGCGGCGGTGGCTTCGAACGTGAAGCCGTTGGCTTCCAGCATCCGGGCGGTCTCGGCAAGGTCGTCGGTGAAGTACCCGAGGTGATGAATGGAGTTGCCCGGAGCCGCGGTCCACGGGCTGTCGGGCACCTGCTGGATCAACTCCACGTGTGGACTTTGCAGCGAGTAGACGAACGTGGAGGTGAGTTCGCGGGTCCCGTTCGCGGTGCGGAACGGCAGCGTGTATGTCAGCGGGGTGATCCAGCGGTAGCCGGCCAGTGCGCTGAGGCGGGCTATCGCGGCATCGAGATCGGGCACCACGATGCCGGTGTGGTAGAGGTCCTCGGGTCGTAGTGCGAATGCCATCGTGCTCCTTTGCGATTTCAGACGCAGTCCGATGCGCCGTCGACGACGAACACCGCGCCGCTGGTGTACCTGCTTTGCTCGGTGCACAGAAAAGCCACCGTGGGTGCAATCTCCTCGACGGATCCGAAGCGCCGCAACGGGATGTGAGCCAGTTCGGACTCGACGAGTTCCTTGGCGATGTGCATCGGCGCGGTCATCGGCGTGTCGATCGTGCCGGGCGCGACGGCGTTCACCCGGATTCCCTTGCCGGCCCACTTGACGGCGAGATTCCTGGTGACGTCGATGACCCCGGCTTTCGCCGCGCCGTATCCGGGCACCAGCGGGACGGCCCGCAGCGCTGACATCGACGCCAGGTTGACCACACTCGCGCCTCCCGTGGCGGTCGACGCCCTCAGCGCGCGGTAGAGCCCGACGGTCAACCGGTACGGACCGGTCAGGTTCAACGCGACCGACGCCTCGAACCCGTCCGGCTTTGATTCATCAAGGCCGTCTGGGAAATTCGCGCCGGCGTTGTTGACCAGAACGTCGAGCCGGCCGAAGTTCTCCGCCAACGCATCCACCGAGTCGTGGTCGGTCATCCGTAACTGGCGATAGGCCATCCCGGACAGATCGACGTCGTAGTCGGTTGCGGCCGCCTTGGTTCCGGTGATGGTGACCTCTGCACCGGCGTCGCGAAACAGCACGGCGGTCGCGTAGCCGATCCCGCTGGTGCCACCCGTGATCAGCGCTTCGGTGCCGGTGAAGTCGAAGCTGACTTGCGCTGTCATGTGTTTCTCGCTATTTGTTCGGTGAGCCAGGCCCTTTCCCAGAAGTTGGTGGTGTCGGCCAAGAGCTTTTCGTGGGCCTCTCGCAGCACCGCGCGCGCCCCCGAATGGTTTGCGGGTGACAGCTCAGCGAGATGGATGGCGTGCAGCGGCCGGTCGGCGTCCAGATGTTCGCGCGCGCGATCCACCAACGCGTCGGCACCGGCCAGTTCGACCACGTCGGCGCTGACGGCGTCGAAACCCACCGGATACAGCTCGGTCGTCGACCGGTGATGGAACCAGCCCGAGTAGTTCTCCCAAATCGCCCGCACATCCCAGGCGACCTTCCCATAGCCTTGGCCCACTTCGTATTCCGCGGGCAAGGTGATCTCCCGCATCAGGGTTGCGACATCTTTGCCGGCGTTCATTCCGGCGACGGTCTGGTCGTGAAGGTACTGGATGGCGTTGCGCAGCCGGGTCAGCTCGGCGTTGATACGCTCGGCGCCCGAGATCGGTTCGAAGTGGCCGGTCACCAGCAGTTCGGGATGCAGGTCGCGAACCCGTTCCACCGACGCGATCGCGGCCAGTGCGTCGCGGTACCGGTCGCCGCGCATGGTGACCAGGTTGGGAATGTGCCCGAACAGCGGGCCGAAGGTATTCCCGCACAGGCAAATCCGCTCTCCGGGAAGCCATATCACCAGCGAGTCGTTGGTCTCGCCGCCGGGTACGGAGATCAACTCCATGCGCCGTCCGCCGACCTCGAGCGTGAGGGTGTCTTCGAAATCGAGGTCGACGGCCGGAATGCTCTGAGCCGGCAGACGCTTGGTGCCGAGACGCCGCTGGATGGCCTGGATGCCGGTTGCCAACGTGTCCTTGAAGGCGAACGCACTGCGGCTGGCCCGGTACGGGATGAGGCGTTCGTTGTCGTCTCGCCATAACGTCCAGTTCGCGTGTGCGACAACCGTTGTATCCGGGTCCCGCACGCTGTCCAAACCGCCGACATGGTCGACGTGGCCCTGGGTGAAGATGATGTAGCGCACCGGTGAGGAGTCGACAGCGTCGAAGTTGGCGCGGTGCACCGGGCCTTCGAAACCCATGCCGGTGTTGACGATCACCCGGCCGTCTCCGGTGGTCAGCAGGTAGGAATTCGATAGACCAGGCGAGCACCACAGCCCCGGGGCGATCTGCTCGGCCTTTTCGGCGGAGGCCGGGCGCATAGCGTCGGCACCCGGCCGGCTGCGATAGACCGGTTCGAACATCGCTGTTGACTCCTTCATTCGGGGCGGACGTCGAACCGGTCGAAATAGAAGTCGAACCGGGCCCGGAGTTCGTCGGGCGAGATACCGAAGTGGCGTTGCAGGTCGTAGCGGACACGGCCGTGCTTGCCGCGCGGATTGCCGTCCAGGTAACGCTGGAAGCCCGCGCGCACCTTCGGTGTCAATTCGACTCCGCCACGGCGGTAAAGCTCGTCGAGCAACGGCATTTCGTTGCCGTCGAGGTGGTGGAAGCTGATGTCGATGCTGCGTTCGGGCGGCACCAGGTCGCGGTCGCGCACGCACGCGCTGAGCAGCCGGTGCACCCGGTCACTCCAGTAGTCCAGCAGCCAGTCCGGTTCGATGCTGGTCCGGCGCAGGCGATCCGAGTAGGCCATCATCGTGATCGCCGACTGGATCACTGCGACGGGATCGCGGTGTGTGAAGGCCACCGTCGCGTCGGGAAAGGTGGCCATCAGCGGGCCGAGCTGCTCACAGTGCTGCGGACTTTTCAGCACCCAGGTCTGTGGGCCCCGCAGGAATGTCAACGCCTGCAAGACTTTCTTCAAGTAGGCGTAGTGCCGATTCTGGTCGAGGCCCAGGTAGAAGTCTCGCCAATCCGGCACGCGGGCATGCCATTCCAGAACGTAGCCGGCCAGATCCATGTCGAGGAGTTCGACTTCCTCCTCGATCGCCTCGGGGAACCGGTCGTGCATGGCGGCCACCACCGGAGCGCTCGCCATCAGCGCGTCGTGTTCGGACTTGGCTCGCGCGTAGCGGGGGTCGACACCGAAGATGTCTGGGCCCTGACCGAGCGCCGGGATCGGATCCTGGCTCTCCCAATACGGCAGCGCGCGCCGACGTGGATCGGCGGCGATGAGATTTACCAGATGAGTGGTGCCGGATCGCGGCATTCCGACGACGATGAACGGTTTCTCGATTTCGATCGACTCGATCTCGGGATACCGCGTGATGAGGTCGGCTAGCGAGAGCCGGTTGCGCAGCAGGCGAACCACTCGTTGCCGCAGCGAGGAACGGGTGAGCTGAGTCAGACCATGGTCGCCTTCGATCGCGGCCACGTGCGCGGTCAGGCGGTCCCGGAAGCCGTCGCTATCGTCCAGGTCGTCGCCCACCGAGGCCTGGTCGATGGCTTCGGCGAGCATCTGGTCGATGTCGAATTCGACGTGTCTGGCCTCGGTGAACTCCAGAATCTGACGCTGCACGTCGGTCAGCCGGGGCGACGTCAGGTCGTCGAAGTCGATGTCGTCTACGTCGCCGACCGCGGAGCCCACGCCAGCAGACTAGCGCCCAGTGGCGCGGCGTTTAGCCGCATCGTGTCGGGGTATGCCGACTAAAAAGCGGGTGCGCATCCCATCGCCCGCATTAATCAGCTTTTCCCGGTACTGGAGGTACGGAAATGGCCGACATGATTATTCAATCGCCCGACGAAGTGATCGCGTTTCTCAAGGCACAGCACAACCTCATCGAGGACATGTTCGACCAAGTCCTACTCGCATCGGACCCGCAAGCTCGCGAGAAGCCATTCGTGCAATTGCGGCAACTGTTGGCAGTGCACGAGACGGCCGAGGAAATGGTGGTACATCCTCGGGTGCGCCGCGAGTTAGACGCCTTCGACTCGGTCGTCGATGCTCGGCTCGAAGAGGAGCATGACGCAAAGGAACTGTTGTCGAGGATCGAGAAGATCGATATCACCTCACAGCAGTTCATCGATGAGCTCACAAAGCTGCGGGATGCGGTGCTGGACCACGCCCAGCATGAGGAGAGCTACGAATTCCCTAAGTTGCAACAGGGACTCGACGCCGACGAGCTCAAGCGGCTGACAACAGCAGTACGGGCGGCTGAGGCCATCGCGCCAACCCGTCCGCATGCCGGCGTGGAATCGGCGATGTTGAATTTTGCCGTCGGACCGTTCGCGTCGATGCTCGACCGCGCCCGCGATTTGATTGGACATGCCCTCGGCTAAAGCAGCGTCTCCGTAGTGTGGGTGACGTGAGCGTCGCCCCGGATACGACCGTTGCTCTGCAAGACCGCTTCTTGCGCGACTTGCCGGAGATGGCTGTCCGCTGGCACGCCGAGACCTTTCCAGACCTGCGGCTGCTGGCGCTCAACGAGCCGCTGGCCGCCGAGCTTGGCCTCGACCCGGCCTGGTTGAGCAGTCCCGACGGACTGCGCTTCTTGGTGGGCAACCTGGTTCCCGGCGGCGCCGCTCCGGTAGCGCAGGCCTACGCCGGGCATCAGTTCGGCGGCTACGTGCCGCGGTTGGGCGACGGGCGGGCACTGCTGCTGGGCGAGCTCGTCGGCGCCGACGGCCGCATTCGCGACATTCACCTGAAGGGTTCGGGCGCCACGCCGTTCGCCCGCGGCGGTGACGGCCTCGCCGCGGTGGGACCGATGCTGCGCGAATACGTCATCGGCGAGGCGATGCACGCGCTGGGCGTCCCGACGACGCGGTCGTTGGCCGTAGTCGCCACCGGACGGCCGGTGCACCGCGAGACGCAGCTGCCCGGCGCCGTGCTCACCCGCGTCGCCAGCAGCCACCTGCGGGTCGGGAGCTTCCAATACGCCGCCGCCACAACCAATTTGGATCTGTTACGACGGCTGGCCGACCACGCGATCACACGTCACCATCCCGAGGCTGCGGACGCCGATCACCCTTACCTCGCGCTGTTCGAAGCCGTGGCCAGGGTCCAGGCGTCGCTGGTGGCCCGATGGATGCTGATCGGCTTCATCCACGGGGTGATGAACACCGACAACATGACAATCTCCGGCGAAACCATCGACTACGGGCCCTGCGCCTTCATGGAGGTCTACGACCCCGACACGGTCTTCAGTTCGATCGATCACTGGGGGCGCTACGCCTATGGCAATCAGCCCGTCATCGCCGGGTGGAACCTCGCCCGCTTCGCCGAGGCGCTTCTTCCGCTGCTCTCCGACAACGCCGAAGAGGGCATTGCCCTCGCGGAAAGCTCGTTCGCGGCATTCCGCGCCGAGTACGACACGGTCTGGACGTCGGGGATGCGAGCCAAACTCGGCCTGCCCGCCGACGTCGACCTCGCGGTCGTCACTTCGCTAGTCGACGAGTTGCTGCCTCTGCTGAAAGAGAGCCGGGTGGATTACACCTCGTTTTTCCGCCAACTCAACGAGGCGGCCGGCGGCGAGACCGGGCCGGCTGGCTTCGACGACTGGATCTCACGCTGGCGAGCGCTGGGTCCGGACGCCGCGTCGATGGATAGCGCCAACCCGATCTACATTCCGCGCAACCATCTCGTCGAGGAAGCCCTGACCGCCGCGACGGCGGGCGACATTGATCCGCTGGAGCAGCTCCTCGCCGCCGTGACAAAGCCTTATAGCGAACGACCGGGCCTCGAGCGCTATGCGGAACCGGCCCCCGAAGACTTCGGCCCCTATCAAACCTTCTGCGGCACCTGATGCGATTTCGGCGCTGAGCCCAGCTTGTTCGCTGTGCGAATTCCGCTGTCCAGCAAGCCAGCCGGAGCGTACTTCTTCAGCAGGGACAACCGCCGTGCCAGGGGTCCGGCCGGGTACCGCAGCTTCGGAGTGCGGTCGGTGGCTGCCTTGAGCACGACTCGTGCGACGACGGCGGGGTCATCCCCAGCGCGTACCGACTTGGCCAGAATGTTCTTGACGTGCTCGCGCACAGGCGCATAGCTATCGATCGGCGAATCGGCGTCAGTCGCGCTCGCCTCAAACGCGGTATTGGTGTAGCCGGGTTCGACGACCGAGACCCGCACACCGAATTCGCGAGTTTCATGGTCGAGGGATTCCGAATAGCCTTCGACCGCGTGCTTGGACGCCGAATACAACGCGCCGTAGGGCGCCGGCAAAAATCCCAACACCGAGCCGATGTTGATGATCCGACCGCTGCGCTGCGCCCGCAGATACGGCAGCACCTCGCGGGTCACCCGCACCAGCCCGAAGAAGTTGGTGTCGAAGAGCTGCTGAGCCTGGGCGGTCGAACTCTCCTCCGCGGCGCCGAGGACGCCGAATCCGGCATTGTTGACCAGAATGTCGATCCGACCGGCCCGCTGGACAACTGTCGACACCGCCGCAGCCACCGATTCGGGATCGGTGACGTCCAGCTGCACGAGCTCCACGCCGGCAATCGGCTCGGTGTTTCGCGGATTGCGGCTGGTACCGAAGACTTCGAAGCCCTTTGCGGCGAAGGCGGCCGCGACCGCGTGACCTATTCCCGAAGAAGCCCCGGTAACCAACACCACGGGCGACCGTTTCGTCATGTCCACTCCTAGTAAACCGATTGGTGTACTTCCATTCGGCCGCCACGCTACACCACTTGACGCCCGATGTAAACCGGTCGGTATACTCCTGTCATGAGCAAGCAGCAGGTGTCGAGCAGGGGCGGCCGTGGCGCACGCCAGCGCATCCTGGATGCTGCGGCGGAGTTGTTTTACCTCGAGGGCATCAACGCCACCGGCGTCGAGCGACTCGCAGCCAAGTCGTCGGTTTCTAAACGCACTCTCTACCAACATTTTCCGAGCAAAACGGCGGTGGTCGAGGAGTATCTGCGCAGCATCGAACAAGGCGTCGCCAATCCCCTGCAGGGCGCTGATCAAACGCCGCGCGAGCGACTTCTGGCCGTCTTCGAAGCGCCCACCGCCCGCGGCGGACCGCTACGCGGCTGCCCCTTCCACAACGCGGCCGTCGAGGCAGCCGGAGGCATGCCGGGAATTCAAGAAATCGTTAGCGCAAACAAGCGCGCCTTCATCGGGAGACTGACCGAGCTCGCCAAAGAGGCGGGCGCCGCCGACCCGCAACTCCTGGGCAACGAGCTCGGCGTGCTCTATGAAGGTGCCGCCGCACTGACCACGTCGCTCGACGACTCCTCGCCGTGGGCGCCGGCTCGCGCGGCAGCCGAGACGCTGATCGATCAAGCGCTCACCCGCTGATCCTCGAACCGACGGCTAGGGCGCTCGTTCCGCGGCGTACCTGGCAGCCGCTGCCACATCTGCCCCACGAATTTCTGGGTGGAGCCAACACACAGTTTGCCCGCCTCCGAGCGACAACCCAAGACACGCAATGAATTTGTCGCTTAGGCGGGCACAACGAACACCCCAAACCCGGCGAGACTCCTGTGGCTGATGTGATGGTTGCGGGTGAGACACACGCCGAGCGGCACGACGTCGGCAACGCCTAGCGTGCCCCACGCACCAACCGGCCGGGGCGCGCGCCGGTGTCGACGTTGTCGCGGCGGGTGACGACGCCGTTGACGATCGTCGCGGCGTAGCCCGAGGCACCCTGCACGAGTCGGTTGCCACCGGCCGGCAAGTCGTAGGCCATCCGAGGGGCGTGCAGCGTGAGCGCATCCATGTCAACCACGTTGACGTCGGCGCGCTTTCCGATCTCGATGACGCCGCGATCGGAGAGCCCGAACAGCTGCGCGGTGTCGTGCGACTGTTTGCGGACGACGTATTCCAGCGGCAGCTTCTCGCCGCGGTGACGATCGCGCGCCCAGTGGGTAAGCAGGAAGGTGGGATACGACGCGTCGCAGATCATGCTGCAGTGCGCGCCGCCGTCGGATAGACCGACCACGCCCGCGGGATGGGTGAGCATTTCCCGGATCGCGTCGTGGTTGCCGTGCGAGTAGTTGTAGAAGGGCAGCATCAGCATCGACGTTGCGTCGGATTCCAGCATCAGGTCGTAGAGCGTGGCCAATGGGTCCTCACCTCGCTCGGCGGCGATTTTCTCCACGGTGCGCTCGTCGGTCGGCTCGTAGTCAGGGGGATCGCCCAGCGCGTAGAGCCGGCCCAGCGAATATTGCGCGAGGGCAAACATGTTGTCGAACAACAGGTTCGGGTCCGGTGGCAGGTCGTCCTCGGAGAGGATCGCCGTCTTGACGGCCGGATCGGCCAGACGCTGCGCCAACTCCTCGCGACCGCATTCGGCTTTCAGCCGACGGAAGGTCGGGCGGTGGGTGAACGCGTGATGCCCGGGGAAGCCGAACAGCATGCCGAACGGTCGCGCCGCGATCTGGGGATACAACCGACTGCCCGCTTCATGAGCGGCGGCCGAGATGTCCATCTGTTCGCGCCACAGCTCCGGCGCGGCGTCCACCTGGATCATGCCGAACGAGATCGGCCGATCGATCTCAGCGCCGAGCCGTTGCATCCAATCCAGTTCCTTTTTGGGCGCGATGATGTCCTCACCCGCGACGCCTTGCGGGGCCAGCTCGAAGACGGCTTGGCCGCCGGCCGCCATGGCCCGGCCGAGTCCGAACAGCTCGTCCTCAGCGGCATAGGTTCCGGGCACCGGCTCGCCGTCGATGGCGCGGTGACCGATGGTCCGCGAGGTCGAGAAGCCCAGGGCCCCGGCCTCGATGGCCTCCTGCACGAGGCGCGCCATCGCCGCGATGTCGTCAGGTGAGGCGGGCTCGTTGCGGGCGCCGCGCTCACCCATCGCGTAGGCGCGGACCGCACCGTGCGCTATCTGGCTGCCCACGTCGACGGCGAAGTCCTTTCTTCCGACCGCATCGAGATATTCCGGGTAGCTCTCCCAGCCCCAGGAGATGCCCTCGGTGAGTGCGCTGCCGGGAATGTCCTCAACACCTTCCATCAGGCCGATCAGCCAGTCCTCTGTGCCCGGCCGCACCGGCGCGAACCCGACCCCGCAGTTACCCATGACGACAGTGGTCACGCCGTGACTGCTGGACGGCTCCAGCTTGTCGTCCCAGCTGACCTGGCCGTCGTAGTGGGTGTGGATGTCGACGAATCCGGGCGCGACGATCTTTCCGGTTGCGTCGATGGTTTCGGCGGCCTCGCCTTCCAATGGCGTGCTTCCGGGCCCGCGACGATGAACCTCGACGATTCGGCCGTCTTTGACGGCAACATCGGCGTCGTATCGGTCCGCACCCATTCCGTCCACAACGGTGCCGCCGGTGATTTTGAGGTCGAACACGATTACTCCCTTGGTCTGCCCCGCTCGCCGCTACAGTGGACCAATGTAACACCGTTACAGACGCGACGGGAGGGCTTCGATGACGACCCACGCAGCGCGCGATGTGCGGCTTGAGGATGCGATCGGCGCGCCGCCACAACGCCCGACCCTGGTGCCCGCGGAGCGCTACTACTCCCCCGCGTTCGCAAAGCTCGAAGTGGAGCGGATGTGGCCGAAGGTGTGGCAGGCCGCCTGCACAGTGGATCATGTCGCCGAACCCGGCGATTATTTCGAATACCGTTGCGGCCCTTATTCGGTACTTATCGTGCGCGGCGACGACGGGATGCTTCGCGCTTTTCAGAACGTCTGCCGTCACCGCGGCAATTCGCTGTGCGCCGGCTCGGGTGCGGGCTTGGGTGAGCTGCGCTGCGGTTACCACGGCTGGACGTGGGATCTGCGCGGGGTTCTCAAACGGGTCCCGAATCGCAAGGGATTCGGAACTCTGCAGATGTCGGAGTTTCCGTTGTTCGCGGCCCGTGTCGAGGTCTGGGAGAGGCTCGTCTTCGTCAACCTCGACGTCAACGCGGCGCCGCTGAGCGACTTTCTAGAGGCGGTGCCGGATGACATCGCATGGCTCGGGCTCGGCGACTTCCGGTGCTACGGGACCATGACCATCGAAGTCGAGGCGAATTGGAAGACGATCGCCGACGGGTTCAGCGAGACCTATCACGTCCAGACGTTGCATCCCGAGTTGCACCGCTGCATGGATGATGTCTATGCCCCGCAGGTCATTTGGGGGCACACCGGCAAGTCCGAGCAGCTCTACGGTGTGCCGAGCCCGCACCTCAAGCAGACACCCAGCGACGCCGAGGTGTGGGACTCCTATGTCTGCACTCAAGGGGCGCTGATGGGCGTTGCGGAGGGCACCCCGTTCCCGGGTATCCAGCCGGGCCAGTCGGTCATGGACGTAATCGCCCAGCGGACAAAGGCTTTCGCTGCTTCGCGCGGGGTCGACCTGAGCTGGGCCAGCACCGACCAGATGATGCGTCTGCACCAGTACAACGTCTTCCCGAACATGACGCTGCTGGCCAACGCCGACCATTTGACGGTCATGACTTCACATCCGGGGCCCGATCCCGATCACGGCGAGTTTGTCATGTTGTTGTGGACGCGTATGCCGCCGGGTGCGCCGCGGATCAAGCCCGCCGATGTTCGGATGACGGCCAATGAGGCCGAGCCCGGTCTGGTAATGACGCAGGACATTAACGTGTTGGCGGGACTTCAGCGCGGTCTGCACCAGCCCGGGTTCACGCACTTGACGTTGTCCAACGAGGAACGACGAGTGATCAACATGCATCGCAACCTGGAACGGTATCTGGGGCTGCCGGAATCGGCCCGCATAAAGGGGGGTGAGACCAGTGACGGAGCCGATTAGCGCGGAAACCGTCCTCGACACCGCCGCCCGCCTGATCGAACTGCACGGCGTCGAGACATTCACGATGCGCGGCCTCGCCGAGGAACTCGGGGTGGCGGTCACCTCGATCTACTGGCATGTCGGCGGCCGAGACAAACTCTTCGACAGCCTGGTCGACCGATTGCTCAGCGAGATGGCACACCTGCCCGTCGAGGGTGACACCGCAGTCGAACGCATTGCGTCACTTGCGCGCTCGCAACGCCGGGCGCTGATCGACCGACAACACCTGCTCGCTATCGCGCACGAACGCGACCGGACGCCGGTGCTGTTTCTGCCGATTCAGCAGACGTTGGCGGCGCAGCTAGCCGAGTTGGGCGTGACCGGAACCGATGCCGCACTCATCCTGCGAGCGGTGCAGGTTCATGTCATATCGTCTGCGGTGATGCAGTTCTCGGCTGTTCGCGGGGCCAAACACGAAGAGGAGGACCCCTCGCTGTGGGACGACGACTGGCCCGACCAAGCACTCGTCCAGGCGCTCCAGTCCCCCACCGACTACGACGCGATCTTCGAATACGGCCTCAACGCGCTGCTGAGTCAGATGCCCTCGGGCGGTTGAAACGACGCGATCAAACGGCCGACATCGCGTCGCCGCGACTCCGCGGGCCACACCACCCAGGTGCGGCGCACCACTGGTTTGCCGACTAACGGTGACCACGTCACGTCGTCGGGCAGCGGTTGCAGCCCGTTCTCGGGTGCCAACGCGAAGGCCTGTCCAGTGCTTAACGCCGCGACCTTGACCGCAGCGATCAGCACTTGATCATCGGGCACCGGCGACCCGATATCGACGCCGTGGCTGCGCAGGACGCCCGTCAGCTCGTCATACCAGGCGGGGCTGCTGGGACGGGGGAAGCCGACCCACTGCAGTTCGGCCAGCTGGTCTAGCTGGACGCCGTCGGAACCGGCCAGTCGCGCAGCAACTTTCGATGAGATGAGTACGCCAAGAGGTTCTTGGACGACCAGCATCGCGTCGAATTCCGATCCGGAAGGGCGTTCACGGACCAGACCCACGTCGAGTTGATCACTGCGCAGGGCCTTGATTTGTGCGGCCGTCGAGAGGTGCTGCGGGACGACGCGCGTATTTGGGGATTCCACCGCGAATTTGGCGAGCGCCGTAGGCAACACGTCAGGATCCAGCTCCAACGGGACGCCAAGCCTGATGACCTCGCTGGATCCGGTGCTATAGGTGCTCATCGTCCGCACGGCCTGGTGATAGCGAGCCAGGACCGCACGCGCCTCGACGAGCAACGCCGTTCCTGCCTCGGTTGGGCGTACGCCGGTGCTGGTGCGCTCTAACAGGGTGACGCCGAGTTCGCGTTCCAGAGCGCTCACCGTCTGCGATAGCGCCACGCTCGGCGTCCAGACCGGACCAGACACTCCGATGAGCCTGGCCGGCTACCTGGCCGACCACTCCGATCTGTGGGATCGCATCGTCGCCAAGCACGGCCTTCGCCCACTGAGTCTGCACCAACTGGTCGGTCACGGTGATCAGCACGCGGATTTCGCGTTCGCCTACGGCGCACCCGAAGGGCCGCGCGCCTTCGTGAGTATCGTCAAGCTGCGCCAAGCCGGGTTCACCGAAACCATCGACACCGAGGATGCGTTCCGCAACGCGCTGCAGTCGCTCATCGATCACAAATTTCTCCCACCCGCAGCATTGGACGCCGCCTAGGGAGTTGGATTGACTGCAGCCACCCGAAAGGACCCGTCATGACCGCTGCACCCCCGCAGTCCATCGCCGGCATTGCCATCCCCGACACCCCGCTCACGCGTGAAATCACCGAGTACATCCGCGACACCGAAGACGAGCTGTTGTTCAACCACTCCCGCCGGGTGTTCCTCTTTGGCGCACTGCAAGGTCGTCGACGTGGTCTGCAGCCCGACCTCGAATTGCTCTACACCGGGGCGATGTTCCACGATATCGGACTCACGGAGGGCTACCGGACGTCGATGCTGCGCTTCGAGGTCGACGGCGCGAACGCGGCACGGGATTTTCTCCTGGAGCGTGGCTTCGACGAGGCCACCGCGCGTAAGGTCTGGCTTTCCATTGCGCTGCATACAACGCCCGGCGTGCCGGAGTTCCTAGACCCGGAAATCGCGCTCGTCACGGCCGGAGTCGAGACTGACGTCCTGGGCATCGGTCGTAACGACCTATCCGCCGAGGCGATTGAGGCGGTCACCGCCGCGCATCCTCGACCCGACTTCAAGAATCGGATCCTCCGGGCGTTCAACGACGGCATGAAGCACCGGCCGCACAGCACCTTCGGGACCATGAATGACGATGTGCTGCAACACTTCGACGACTCATTCGTCCGCGACAACTTCGTTCAGATCATCCTCAACAACAGCTGGCCGGAATAGGAGAACGACGGCTAGGGCGATCCCTTTCGCACTGCGGCTTCGATCTTGTCGCCGGTTTCCTTATCTATGTTTTTCCAGTACTCGAACGCACGCTCCAACACCTGCTCGGAGACCCCTTTGAGCAGGTGCCCGGCGACGTTGGAGACCAGCCGCTCACGCGCGGCATCGTCCATCACCTCGCGAACCAGGGTGCCGGCCTGAGTCCAGTCGTCGTCGTCGGCACGCAGGGTGTAGGCGGTGCGGACCATCTCCCCGTCGGTGTGCCAGAGCGCCTCGGCGGTACGCGACGGATCAGCTTTGGGTCCGCCCTTGGAATTTGGCGCATACACCGGATCGCTGACCGGGATGATGCGCATCGCACCATCCTTTGAATAGGAATGCACCGGACACTTGGGCGCATTGACCGGGATCTGCTGATAGTTCACTCCGAGGCGGGCCCGATGAGCGTCGGCGTAGGAGAACGTGCGAGCCAACAGCATCTTGTCCGGGCTGAACCCGGTGCCCGCCACCTGGTTGCTAGGCGCAAACGCCGCCTGCTCGATCTCGGTGTGGTGATCGGTGAAGTTGCGGTCCAACACCAGCTTGCCCACCTCGATCAGCGGGTAGTCGGCATGCGGCCACACCTTGGTCAGATCAAACGGGTTGATCCGATAGGTCTTGGCATCCTCGAACGGCATGATCTGCATCTTCAGCGTCCAGCTCGGGTACTCGCCGCGCTTGATCGCCTCATGCAGGTCGCGGGCGTGGTAGTCGCCGTCCATGCCGGCGAGTCGGTCGGCCTCGTCCTGGGTCAGGCATTGGATGCCCTGGTCGGAGACGAAGTGGTATTTCACCCAGGAGATCTGCCCTGCGGCGTTGATCCAGCTGTAGGTGTGCGAGCTGTAGCCGTTCATGTGCCGCCAGCTGGCCGGGATACCCCGGTCACCCATCAGCCAGGTGACCTGGTGCGCGCTCTCGGGGGAGAGGGTCCAAAAGTCCCATTGCATGTCGTTGTCGCGCAAGTTGTTGTCGGCGCGGCGTTTCTGGGAGCGGATGAAGTGTTGAAACTTCATCGCATCGCGGATGAAAAAGACCGGGGTGTTGTTGCCGACGATGTCCAGGTTGCCTTCGGAGGTGTAAAAGCGCAGCGAGAACCCGCGCGGGTCGCGCCAGGTGTCTGGGCTGCCGCGCTCGCCGGCCACAGTCGAGAACCGGATCAGGGTGTCGGTCTTGGTGCCGGGTTGAAAGACTGCGGCGCGCGTGTAGGCACTGACGTCGCCGGTCACTTCGAAATGCCCGAACGCTCCCGAGCCCTTTGCATGCGGCTGACGCTCCGGGATGCGTTCCCGGTTGAAGTTGGCCATCTGCTCAATCAGATAGTGGTCCTGCAGCAGGATCGGCCCGTCGGTGCCGATCGTCAGCGAGTGATCATCACTGGCGACCGGAATCCCCGCGTCTGTGGTCGTCGGGTTGAGCTGCTGGTTGCTCTGCTCGTTGTTCATGGGATTCATGTACCCAGTTTCGGACCTCAACCAACGGCCCGGCTGCGCAAGATCAGCCATTTTTCCCACAAATCGCGACGCCGGATGCAAATCCCGATCGGGGCAGGCGCTGCCCTTAAAGGAGGCAGCGCCTGCCGCTAGAGCACCGACAAGGGCAAAAGGCACAACAGAGCAGGCCAGAACGTGATTTCACTCCGCGGATGGAGTCGGCCAACGTCCGAACGACAGACGCTCGAAGCAGTGCTTTGGTTGGTGGTCATGCGTATTCTTTCTGTGCTGATGATGGGTGATCTGCCGCCGGGCACAACACGACCGTTTGGGGACGTAGTCCTGCGGGCCATGGCCGTTGCCGATCGCCGCTATAAGCGAAGTTGATGGCGGGCCGGCGGGAGACCACACTATGACGTCGTTAGAGCTAACCAGCAGTGGCACAGCAGATTTCGACAAAGGCGGCGTCTACTTCATCGGCAACGCGACCACATTGATCCGCTTCGGCGGATTGACAATCCTGACCGACCCCGCCTTTTTACACAAAGGCGAGCACGTCTTTTTGGGTCATGGCATCTGGGCCCGGCGCGAAGTCGAGCCGGCCTGTCAGATCGCCGACCTGCCCCCGATCGATTTGATCGTCTTGTCGCACTACCACGGCGATCATTTCGACGACGTCGCCGCCCGAGAGCTCGACAAGAAACTACCCATCATCTCCACGGCAGACGCGGTGGACAAACTCAGCGCTCTCGGCTTCGAGCACGGTCATCCCCTCGAGACCTGGGAATCGTTGGAGGTGCACAAAGGCGACGCGACGGTGACGATCACCGCGATGCCCGCCAAGCACGCCACCGAGGAAGCCGTCAACGAGCTGCTGATGCCGGTCAACGGTCACCTGCTCGACTTCAGCCGCAACGGCGATCACCTCTACCGGCTCTACATCACCGGCGACACGATGCTCGTCGACAGCCTCGATGACATCCCACGGCGTTACCCCGACATCGACCTCGGCCTGATCCACACCGGTGGCACGACCTTCCTTGTCACGGTGGTCACAATGACGGGTGAGCAAGGAGTGCAGGCCGTCGAGATCACCAGGCCTCGCACCGCCATTCCGATCCACTACAACGACTTCTCGGTTTTCCTGTCGGGGCTCGACGATTTCAAAAAGGCCGCCCAGGCCTCGACCGCCGACACGAAGTTCGTCTACCTAGCGCACGGCGAGACCTACACCTTCACGCCCAACGCGTGACCGCAATGCTTTTTCTTTGCGCTTCCGTGGGCTTGCGTTCACGAAGCGGACGTTAATTGCGTGCCCGGAGTGCAGACATCGCTGCGAGAATGACGGCCTGCGCGCCGCGGCGCGCATAGCTGCGGTGCCGCCAATTTAGGACTAGGACTGACCATGACTGATGTCGATCACACAAGGCCCGCCGACCTCGTCGAGCACTCCCGCACCGGGATGGGCGCGCAGGCGCTGCAGCGGGCGATCACCGATCACCTGCGCTATTCGGTCGGCCGGCCGGCCGCGGCGCTGCGGCCCGAGCACTACTACCGGGCGCTCGCGCTGGCCGTGCGTGATCGCATGCAGGACCGTCGGGTGGCGTCGACGCAGACCTCGCTGGATCTCGGCCGTAAGGTGACCTGCTACCTGTCGGCCGAGTTCCTGATGGGTCCGCAGTTGGGCAACAACCTGCTGAACCTGCGCATGGAGCGGACGGCAAAGGCCGCGCTGGCGGCGATGGGTCAGAATTTCGACGAGGTCCTGGCGTGCGAGGAGGAACCGGGACTAGGCAACGGCGGCCTCGGCAGGCTCGCCGCGTGCTACCTCGACTCGCTGGCCACCCTCGAACGTCCCGCGATCGGCTACGGCATCCGCTACGAATTCGGCATCTTCGACCAGGAGATCCACGACGGCTGGCAGGTCGAGCAGACCGACAACTGGCTGGACCACGGAAACCCTTGGGAGATAGCCAAACCCGACGTCAACTACCTGGTCAAGTTTGGCGGCTACGCCGGGCACTACAACGACGAAGCCGGCCACGACCGCGTCCGATGGGTGCCGAGACGTTTGCTGAAAGGCGTCGCCTACGACACGCCCATCCAGGGTTACGGCGTCAACACCTGCAACGTGCTGACGTTGTGGAGCGCACGAGCCGTCAAGTCGTTCGCGTTGGAAGCCTTCAACACCGGCGATTACTACGGGGCGGTCGAGGACGAGGTCATGTCGGAGACGGTGACCAAGGTGCTGTACCCCAACGACGAGCCGGAGGCGGGCAAGCAGCTGCGCCTACTCCAGCAGTACTTCTTCGTGTCCTGCTCACTGCAGCACGTGCTGCACATCATGGACGATCTCGCCGACGTGTCCATCAAGGAACTCCCCCGGCGATTCGCCTTGCAGCTCAACGACACCCATCCGTCGATCGGGGTTGCCGAGCTGATGCGGTTGCTGGTCGACGAGCGCCAGCTGGACTGGGAGGAGGCGTGGGACATCACGGTCGCGACGTTCGGCTATACCAACCACACCCTGTTGCCCGAGGCGCTGGAGACTTGGCCGCTGGAGATGTTCTCCGAGTCGCTGCCCCGCCACCTCGAGATCATCTACGAGATCAACGCCGGTTCCTGGACG
>Ga0209656_10000039_pt1 | contig 91171 bp, 51 predicted proteins | sample BogFormECP12_OM2_FD_188239 | JGI IMG/M metagenome (GOLD analysis project Ga0209656, IMG submission 188239) | Bog forest soil microbial communities from Calvert Island, British Columbia, Canada - ECP12_OM2 (SPAdes) (version 2) | ecosystem: Environmental > Aquatic > Freshwater > Wetlands > Bog ...
AATGAAGCCAAGGCGTCTTGCCTATGCGGGGGAGAGGCGTAGGCAAGACGCCTTGGCTTCATTCCGCGCTGCGCTCAAGATTTCGCCCGATTATCTTCCAGCCTTGCAAGGCGCCATCCAGATCGAATACGAGGGTGGCAGCAAGGACGCAATTCCACTCCTCCAGCGTATGCTTCGCGGTCATCCTGCCGACCAAACGAGCCACGGCATGCTGGCGGTGCTCGAGTATCAGCAGGGAAATTGCGCGGTCGCGATTGCTCATTTTGAGAAGGCCGGAGAGTTGTTTGACTCTCGCCCCGACGGGCTGCATGCGTATGCCGCGTGCCTGGTGAAGCTCAGGCAATTCGATAAGGCGGCCGAGGTTTTGCGGCGCTGCTTGGCACTCAGCCCGCAAGACGGGCGAGAGCGTCATCTGCTCGCCGCCGTCCAGTTGATGGCTCACCAGCCGCAGGACGCGCTTGCCACACTGCAGCCGATGCTGCAAGCAACCGATCCGGATGTGGAGACTCTGGAATTAGCGTCCCGCGCGTATGAGGACTCCAAGGACACGCCACAGGCGGTGAGTGCTCTGCGCCAGGCGATTTTGCTCGACCCGCAGAACGTCAACCTCTACGTGGATTTTGCCAACCTGAGTTCTGCGCATGATTCTTTTCAAGTGGGCATTGACGTGGTGAGCGATGGTATTGGCCAGATGCCGAAGGCGGTGCCGCTCTACTTGGCACGTGGCGTTCTCTACGTTCAGTTGGCCCAGTACGACAAGGCGGAGGCCGACTTTGAAACAGCCCACCAACTGGATCCCCACCAGTCTCTCAGCGCTGCCGCGCAGGGACTCCTGGCGGAGCAGGAGAACAATCTGGAGGGTGCACTGGCGAAGGTGCAGACAAAACTGGCAGAAAAACCGAATGATCCGGTTCTGCTCTACCTGCGGGCGGACTTCCTCTCGCAAAGAGGTGTCGAGCCCGGCACACCGGAATTTCAATTGGCGATGCGATCCGCCACGCGAGCCGTCTCCTTGCGGCCGGGGCTGAGCGGGGCTCGGACGGTGCTGGCAAAGCTTTATCTGCAGACCGGCGATTACCGCCAGGCTGTCGAGCAATGCCGGAAGGCTCTGGAGCAGGATCCGAAGGATCAGACTGCTTTGTATCACCTGATCCAGGGATTGCGGAAAACAGGGGACAAAGCTGAGATCCCTGACCTGCTGAAACGACTGGCGCAGCTGCGCAAACAAACAGCGCACGAAGAAAGCCAGCGCTACCAGTACAAATTAGTGGAAGAAGACGCCCCACCCAAGTAGCCGACACTTCTGCGGAGTCGACCTCGCGGTTCGACCTTGCGACGCATCAGGCTTTCAGCAATACATACGTGCTGTAACTTTCCTTATCGATCTTCATAAACGGACGCAGGGCCACGCTGCTTCCGTCAGCGGCCGTGGCAAGCCAATCTCCCGTGGCGTTGTTTGCGGGCTTGGCTTGCAGCAATGCGTTGCGATCAAAACTGGGTTGTGAATCGGCGATGGCGAATAACACCAGCGGGCCTTGCACCAAAGCCACTACGTTGGGATGATTTGCGTCGACCGTTTCCAGCCGAACGGGCATGGGGAGTTCCAGTTCGACGCGATCGCCGTCTTTCCAACTGCGCCGGATGCTGGCGAATGTGCCCGGCTGCACTGGATCGGAAACTCGATTGCCATTGACGGAAAGGATTGGGTTCGGCGTAGCCCAACCGGGAATGCGGAGACGGAGCGTAAAGTCCTTGGGCTGTGAAGCCGACACTTGGATCTGGATCTTGTTATCGAAGGGATAATTAGTTTCCTGCTTTAGTCCGTACCGTCCAGCAGCGTCATTCCATTGCACGCGCGAAGGCGTGAACAGATTTACATACACGCCATCGGCGGAACGCAGATACGCGCTGATGTGGTAATCGGCCGCCAGTTGCGGGAAGGTTCCGGAACAGCACGGCCATTTCTGGCCGTACCACACCTTCTTGCCGGTTGTGGCGTAGTCGGAATAGTAGAACGAAGTACCGTCCGCCTGAATCGGCCATGCCCCGAGGATCGTGTTGTACAGGACGCGCTCCATGCTGTCGCCGTAGCGCGAATCCTTGGTAACACGAAGCAAGTAGCGCGTGATTTTGAAATGGCCATAAGCGCCGCACGGGGTTTCGAAGCTGGCGTGAGTGGACGCCAGACTGTCGCCCAGTTGACCGCGGCCGGGCTCTCCAAACGCTTCATCAGGTCCCCAGCCGCCGGTCGCGAAGCTTTCTGTCGTCAGCAGCATCTCAAACCCGTTTTTGGCGGCCCGCAAATGTTTTTCGCTTCCCAGCGTGATGTAGGCTTGCATCGCCGAACTGAAGGCATTCACATGGCTGTAGGCATGTTCGAAGGGCAGTACGTTATTGCCTTCGGCAAGGGGATTGAAATAGGTGTCGTCTTCAAGATACTGCTTCGCCATGTCGCGGTAGAAGGCGTGGCCGCTGCGTTGATAGGCGAGAAACAGATTTTCGGGCAGAGTGTAAGTCTCGTCCCAGGTGAAGGAAGTATCCTTGTGCGGGCGGGAGCGTTGTTCTTGCCGTGAAAGTGCTTTTTCAGGCAGATAGGCGACCATGGCGTGGGTCAGCTTTTCGTGAATATCCATGGCCAGCGGATCGTGGACGAACTCGTGGGCGTCGATCAGGCCGCAGGAAAGCTTGTCATAGGTGTAGGCCGGGAGCCGATAGCCCGCGAAGAACTTAGCCTTGGAATCGAGTGTCTCCCCGTAGCCTTTCACCAGGCGATTGACTTTTGCCTTGGTAGGTTCATCTCCCGTCACGGCGTAGGCGCGTGCCAGTCCGGAGAGATATTGTCCGAAGCTGTGGCCAGCGATGAAGCCATGAAAATCATTGCGCTCCAGGCTGAAGCCAGTCAGATCGTACCAGCCGCCCATGTCTTCGCCCGGCGCAGGCAAGCCCGCAACCTGACGGAAGACCTTGAGCAAGCGGTCGTCGTCGAGATTCAGGAAACGGGCATGGTTTTCTTTGAACTGACGTTTCATGGGACCGTCGAGCAGTTCCACGTCGGAATAGGCAAAAGTTGCGAGCGGAGTTTGAACCGCGACCGTCCCTTTATCCAATGCCCCCCATGCGGGAACGATACGAGTTGCGCAAGCCGCTGCGGTCGTAGCCGTAGCTGCTTTCACAAAGGTTCTGCGGCTGACGTGGGGAGACATTTTCTCCACCTCCTGAGCAAAGGGTCGCAATCGGGAAGTTGTAGCAAACGTTTACCAATCCAGCTTCCGCCTCCGGCGTTTATTTGTCAACTCTATCTCTGCGGAGCTTCTTCATGTTTTTCACCCAGACTAACGAAATCATAGGCAGCAAAAGTGACCGGAATACACTCAGGCGCCAAATCCTTGCTTCAGCGCATCGTCTTCAGCGCATCATCGATTTCTGACATGTCGCTCGGGAGCAGCCGGAACTGTGCTGCTCCGATGATTCCCGAGACTTGTTTTACGCTGCGAAAACCGACAATCGCGCCGGTTACCGCCGGATTATTCAGGGTCCAGGCAATGGCCACTTCTCCGGGAGTGCGCCCATGCCGATTTCCGATTTCATGCAGGCGCTCCACTAGTTCTAGATCCCGGGAAAGCAGCGGTTCCTGAAAGTTAGGGAGATTTCTGCGCCAATCCTCAGCCGTGAAGTTGGCTACTCGCTCGCGCGTCATCGCCCCGGTGAGCAGACCGGCGGACATGGGCGAATACACAATGACACCGATGTTGTTGTGCGATGTGAAAGGCAGGATTTCTTTCTCGATCTCACGGGTGACGATGGAATAAGGCGGCTGGAGCGATGTGATCGGGGCAATGGTTTGTGCCCGCAGCATCTGGGAGACGCTGAAGTTGGAGACGCCGATATATCGGATTTTACCTTCCGTCCGCAGGCGCGCTAGCTCTGTCCAGCCTTCCTCGATGTCCTCATCCGGCTCGGGCCAATGGATCTGATAGAGATCGATCACATCCGTTCGCAGCCGGCGCAAACTGTCTTCGCATTCACGCCGAATCGACTGAGCTTTGAGGCACGCTCCAATGGTTCCGTTGGTGTCCCAAACCCGCTCGCACTTGGTAAAGACGTAGGGCTTTGGAGTGCATCCTTCTAGCGCGCGCGCCACTACTTCTTCTGAATGGCCGAGACCGTAGAGTGCGGCCGTGTCAATCCAGTTGAGACCGTAATCTATAGCAGCGTGAATTGCAGGGATAGAGTCGTTTTCGTTTTGGGGTCCCATGCTCCCGTTCCAACCACCTCCTCCAATAGCCCAAGCGCCAATTCCGACGGGCGTAATGTAGAGGCCGCTGTTTCCGAGTTGCCGTTTTTCCATAGAGAATCACCTTGGTGTGCGTTTGGGCTGAAGCATATACCAACTGTGAAATCGCTTGCTCAATAATCTCAAGAAACGGGACGTTAGCTTGCCGGGAATTCGAAACTGGAAACAAACAAAAGGGGAACCCAGAGTGCAACCGGGAGGGCCTACTCGTCCGCCATTTTCATGATGGGTGTCGCTGAGGGTGCGTCCTTTGGAAGGCCGAATTGATCCGCTCGCATGCGCCACTGAGCCGGTTCAACTGGCAGCCCGCTGGACGACCGTGTGCCATGAGTTTGAAGGAAGGAATCCTCGGCAATTAACTGTAAGCTGCTGATATATATAAGCTTACTTAGATTGCTTTCGGCGAATGTTGTTGTCTGGGAGCGGTGTTGCCGAAGTCCGCCGTCCAAAGCCGTCCTCGATTCTGCCTGCACGTTCCCCTAAGGTGAGACTCGGAATGCGCACGTCCACGCGAGGTCCTCTGCGGCTCAGTGTAGAGCGAGTGGGTGCGGTTAAAAACTTCTTGACAGCCCCTCCGGGGCAAGGCTATAACCTGTTTTGATTAGGCGAGAAATCGTTTACTTTGTTGACCTAACCACCGCGCTGTGGAGGGGAACACTGTGGCAAACTCGAAGCCTTCATCTATTCTGCAGATGTTGTCCTTTCTGACTCTAGTGTTTTGCGGTCTTCCCGGCTTTGCTCAATACAGCAGCAACGTGCAGGGTGTGGTTTCGGATCCTGCAGGCGCAGCGATCAACGGAGCTTCCGTTGTATTGCGCAACCTGGATAACGGGGTCACGGCCACGACCACTACGAGTGATTCTGGAAACTACCGCTTTAGCAGCCTTTCGCCGGGCAACTATGCAGTGTCCGCCGAGGCCAACGGTTTCAGGAAGACGGAATCCACCTTTGCGCTCAACACCTCGGAGACGAAGGGCATTAATCTGGCTTTGCCGGTCGCTAGCGCCCAGCAAACGATCACCGTTGAAGTGCATGCTCCGTTGGTGGACACCGATGACAGCCGCCTGCAGGCGACTCTGTCAGCCGATACCGTTCGCGATCTGCCGTCGGCGAATCGCAACCTTTGGGATATCTTGGCCGTCACCCCCGGCGTGGTGGGCGTAGGCACGCGTCTAGCTGGAGAAGCTCCCGGTGGTCTGCCCGACAACTTTGGAACTCAAACTCCGCAAATCAGCGCCAATGGACGCAGTTACACTGGCAACGTCGTCATGGTGGACGGCTTGAATGTGACCAGCCCGGTCCAAAACGGCAATATCATTCTTGCGCCAATCCCGGATGCGGTGCAGGAGGCCTCGCTGCAAACTAACTCATGGTCCGCTGAAGACAATCTGGGCAGCTCAATTCTGATTCAGGTCACCACAAAGTCGGGGACCAACCAATTTCACGGCACGGGCAGCCTGTTTTTCGCTAATCAAGATTTGCAGGCGACGCCGGACTTTGTCTCAGGGCCAGCTTTGCCCTATGCCCGTAAGGATCTGGTAGGTGCGCTCGGTGGACCGATTCGTAAAGGCAAGACTTTTTTCTTCGCGGATTTCGAAAAACTCTGGTCAACCGTGCCCGGTGCGACGGGGCAACAGCTATTTGAGGATCCGGCGTTTGTGCAATGGGCGCAAGCGAACTATCCCAACACCGTTGGGACGCAGGTTCTCGCGGGATGGCCGGCCACGAATCTGTTTGGCGGCACGGTTGCCCAAACGGCGCAGACCTACCTTCCGGCTGGGTTGTGCGGTACATCGGGAGCACCACCCTGCAGCCTTGCAATGGTGGACACCGGCAGCTTCAACGCCGCCGAATACTACAATGCACTGCAATACAACTTCCGGCTCGATCAGTACTTCACCGATAGGGATCGGTTGTACCTGAGCTACTATAACGACTCGTTCGATCAGCAGCAGAAGTCTCCGAGGCCGAAGCTGGGCTCGTTGGATATCATGAGAAACCGGTATGCCCAGATTGACTTTACCCATACGTTTAATTCCAGTCTCCTGTTGGAATCGAGTTTCGCTTTTGCCAGCGTGGGTGGGGCCAATGGTCAGGACGCCAATTTGAGTGTACCCAACGTTTCCGTCGCCGGGAATCTCACCGGTTGGTCGGTTGGAGGTGGCTGGGGACCGGGCGAGTACAGGGGTCCGATGTACAACTGGCGTTCGGTGTTGAACTGGGTGCATGGAGAACACACTTTCAAGTTCGGCTATGACGGTGCCAGGGGCATCGAGCATGGTGATTTCACTCCAGCCAACATTCGTCCAGGCTTTACCTTCAACAACCTGCTCGACCTCGTGCAGGACAATGTCCACCAGGAGTCGGTGGGCGCCTATAACCCGCTGACCGGGTTAGCCGGGACCGTGCAGTTCGGCGGCAAGGAAGACCCCTTCGGCTTTTTTGCGCAAGACGACTGGAAGGTAAAATCGAATCTTTCCTTGACGCTTTCCATGCGCTGGGACGACTTTACCAATCACACTCCCTGGGGAAACAGCAACTTCCAATTTAGCGCGCTGAACCTGGGAACCGCGGGCAACTTCAACGAACAGGTTCAGTACGCCACCGTCGGGACAGTTCCGGCCGTATTTGCCCACGCCATGGCAGCCATCTTTAGCCCGCGGATCGGCTTCGCCTGGGATCCAACGAAGACTGGTAGGTGGGCCGTGCGCGGTGGAGTCGGTGTGTATCATGACTGGATCGCGATGGGCCAGACCATCGACCAAACGCGCAACAATCCTCCCGGAGTGTTGAGCGAGACGTTCACAGACGTCGCACCAACCGTGAATGGCGTACCGGGTCAACCGCTAGGTAACTACTTTTCCATTGCGCCCTCCGGTAGTTATCCTTGGGGATTTGTCTTGCCCCCGATTCCGGCAGGGAGTTTGAATGCCGCTGGCGGGATCGTAGGGGTGCCGACCAATGTTGACTCCCTTGATCGAAATATGAAGGCGCCTCTCGCCGCGAACTATGTGATCGGTGTAGAGCACCAGTTGCCAGCAAACTTGGTGGCGGGCGCCAATTATTCCGGTTCACGCAGCTACAACGGCCTCACGGGAGCGGATGTGAACCGTGTGCCCGGCGACGTGAGTTTCTCGGGGGCCGCAGGCAGCGTTGTGGAGACATTCGCCCGCCCGAACCCCAACTTTGGACAAATCATTTATGTCAACAATGCCAACCGGGCTACTTACAACGCAATGATTCTTACCCTCCGCGGACGAGCCGGACACCGAGGAAGCTTCCAGGCTTCGTACACTCTCTCCCATGCCAAGAATTATCCTGAAGCGAACACTCGTTTCGATCAGGACGGCCAGAATGGGGGTGCGAACATCCCCGATCAGAATGCTTATTTTAGCTATTTCGGGGACGCTAATTACGATGTGAGGCAGCGCTTCTCGTTCTCTGGCGTGTACACGATACCTGGGCTCAAGAGTGGCGTTGGGCGAATATTGACCGGAGGCTGGGAGGTGTCGAGCATTATTGCCGTCCAGACGGGCACTCCGTTCTGGGTGATCGACAACCGTCCGCCTGACGTGATGTGCGACCAAGGTGGCACGCCGACTCCGTGTTCCAGTGCTGCAGCCGGGAGTCCCGTAATCACGCCGAACGTGCTTGCGCCCGACAGTGGTGACTACACCCTTAGCGGGGTCAATTACAGCGTGCCGAACCTGCCCAGTCAAAACTTTACTGGGTCGCATAGCCGTTCGGCCTACATCAAGGGAATATTCACGGCTGCTGATTTTCCACGGCCGGCTCAAGGATCGGAAGGCAATGAGCCCCGCAACATCTACCGCAACCCGGGCATGTTCCAGGCGGATGCCAGCGTCTTAAAGAACAACAAACTGCCCTGGCTTGGGGAGCAGGGCAACCTGCAGTTCCGTTTTGACTTTCTCAACGTTTTCAACCATGGCAACTTGGGCACTGTCGATCCGAACATGGCGGATGGCACTTTCGGCAAAGTTACCAGCACTCTCAATCCATTCGACGCGAGAAAGATTGAGCTGGGTGTGAGGGTATCGTTCTAGTTGGGTTTGAGGGGGGTATTGCAGGGCGAGCCGGAGGGTCGAACTTCGGCTCGCTAGTTTTTTGCCCGGCAATAAAAGACGCAATGAGCGCAGCTGTGGCAGAGCCTACGGTCTTGGAGTTTTGCCTCAGACTGGAAAGTCGTGTTTCGCGGCGCGCGTATCAACGAGTACTCTAGGATATTCAGCGATTGAGGGATGCCATGAATCAGTTTTCCGCCTCAAGGCGCCGTTTTCTAAAACGAGCTTCCAACGTCGGGATGGCATGTTCCGCGTCGGGGTTATTCGGAAACTCCGTCTTGGCATGGGGTCGCCCGGGCCAAGCTGTGTCCTCCGCCAGCGCCAGCGCACCTGCCCGCGTCTATGTCGATTCCAGACGAACCATCGCACCTCTCGATCGCAATCTTTTCGGCTCGTTCCTCGAACATCTGGGCCGGGCAATTTACGAGGGGATCTACGATCCTGGTTCCAAGTTGTCCGACTCCAATGGATTCCGCAAAGACGTTCTGAACGAAATCCGGCAACTCGGAGTTCCGATCATTCGCTATCCGGGAGGGAATTTTGTTTCCGGCTACAACTGGCTGGATGGCGTTGGTCCGAAGAAAGACCGGCCGCGAGTGCTCGACAAGGCGTGGGACACGACCGAGTCGAACCAGTTCGGAACCAACGAGTTTCTTGCCTGGTGTAAAGCCGCGGGCACCGAGCCGCTCATGGGGCTCAATCTGGGCACTGGGACGGCGGAAGAAGCGGCAGCACTGGTCGAGTACTGCAGCGTCGATAAAGGAACCAAATGGAGCGACCTTCGCCGGCAGCATGGCATTCCCGATCCTTACAAAGTGCGGCACTGGTGCCTGGGTAACGAAATGGACGGCCCGTGGCAGATCGGACACATGTCAGCCACGGAGTATGGCCTGAAGGCCGCCGATGCCGCGCGGCAGATGCGATACGTGGATCCCTCTCTCAAGCTAATCGCGTGTGGCTCGAGCGGTCCCTTTATGCCGACCTATCTCGAGTGGGATCGCGAGGTCCTGGAGCAGTGTTACCAATATGTGGACGGTCTCTCTCTGCACCGCTATTTTGGGAACAATGAGCGCGACACGGGCGGCGATACTTCGAAATATCTCGCCATGAATCTGAGTATGGAGCGGCAGATCGCCGAAACGATTGCTGTCTGCGACCTGGTTCGCGGGCATGTGCGGTCCTCAAAAAAACTGTGGTTGTCCTTTGATGAATGGAATGTCTGGTACCGCACGAACAAGGGAGATGCCGTGGATGGGCACCGGCAGGAAGCCCCGCACTTGTTGGAGGAGGTCTACAACCTGGAAGATGCGCTGCTGGTCGGGGGACTCATCAATTCATTGCTGCGCAATGCGGATCGGGTAAAACTGGCCTGCCTCGCGCAGTTAATCAATGTAATTGCTCCGATTATGACGGATGCGAACGGCATCCTGCGGCAGACCATCTACTATCCGTATAGCTGGGCATTGCAATTTGCCAGCGGTGCGGTGCTCGATCTTCTGGTGCAGTCTTCGACCTATGACGTTTCCGGGTTAGATCAGGTAGGACATGTGGATGTCGCTGGTTCGTTGGACCGCGGTGCCGGCAAGCTCGCGCTCTTTATTCTGAACCGCGACCTGTCGAAGGCTCATGACGTAGAGATAGTGTGGGAGGATGCAGTTCCTGCCCGTGTGATCTCGGCATCGGCGCTGACCGGCGACGATCTGAAGGCTACGAACACATTTGCCGCACCGCGACGAGTGGTGCCGCAGCCGTTTTCGGCGCCCGCCAGCAGCGACGGACGAACCAGATTTGAGGTTCCGGCGCACTCTTACACCGTCTTGCAATGGGCTTTGTAGAAACAGGGTGAATCGATATGGCAGACAAAGGAAGCATCTCGCGCAGACAGTTTGTCGCTACGGCAATTTCGGCGGCCGCCGTCTCGTCGCTGCCGGCTCATTCAGTTCTGGCTGAGGCAGGAGTCGTCGGGAAGGCCATGCCGCAAACTCAGGTGGCGCTGACGGACTCGCCCGGGTGGAAAGACCAGGGCGTCGAAAATCTCGCCAAATCACCTCACGCCAAGTTGCGGGATATTCCAGTGCGTGCGGTGAGCATCACCGGAGGGTTCTGGGGACCACGCCGCGAGATCAACGTGACCAAAAGTATCCCCACCATGCACGACCTGCTGGAAGCGAACGGCCGCATGAATAACTTCCGCCGTCTGGTGGGCAAGAGCACTGCCGCACAAATCGGTCCCGTGTTTTCGGATTCCGATGTTTACAAATGGACTGAGGCGGTGGGATTCGTGCTGCAATCGGGTGATCGTCCTGAACTTCGGGCAAGCGCTGACAAGCTTGTTGACGAAGTGGTCGCCGTTCAGGAACCGAGTGGCTATCTGAATACTTACTATCAGGATGACCGCAAGTCTTTGCGCATGCTCCCGCAAACCCAATCGACGGGTCACGAGTTGTATAACATCGGGCACATGCTCCAGGGAGCCATCGCTTACTATCGGGCAACCGGCGACCGCAAGCTGCTCGACGCCGGCATTCGTTTCGTTGACGATTTTCTGATTCCGAATTACGGTCCCGCGCCGAAAAAGCCCATCGTTTCCGGGCATCCTGAAATCGAGATGGGATTAATTGAGCTCTACCGCATCACTGGCGACAAGCGCCAGCTTGATCTTGCGGGTTACATCCTGCAGGGTGACGCACGCATCGAGCTACCGGAGCGCCGCACCATTTACATGTTCAGTGGAACTCCGTTTACTGCACGGACCAAAATGCAGGGACACGCGGTTCGGGCGATGTACGCGTGTTGCGGCGCGACGGACTATTACCTGGAGACGGGCGATGCCGAGTATTGGAAGACGCTGAATACTCTCTGGAACGACATGACTACCACCAAGATGTACGTTACGGGTGGGGTCGGTTCCCGGTCTGACGGGGAAGCGTTCGGGGACGCGTACGAACTACCAAACTTCCGCGCGTACGGCGAGAGTTGTGCCGCCATCGGCAACATGATGTGGAACTGGCGCATGCTTGCCGCAACCGGGGACGCAAAGTTTACCGATATCATCGAGCGCGCTCTGTATAACGGAATCAATTCGGGGATGTCGCTCGACGGCACGCTCTACTGCTATCGCAATCCGCTGGCCTTCGATCCATCGACTGGCGATAAGATCCGGAATTCCTGGTACGACGTGACCTGCTGTCCCCCGAACCTGGAGCGCACATTCGGGTCGCTCCCGGGATATTTCTACAGCACCAGTGCGGACGGAATCTATGTGCATCTGTACGATAATTCAGAGCTCAACTGGGGATTGGAGAACGGTGTTGGTCTCAAAGTCACACAGAAGACGAATTATCCATGGGACGGCAACGTGGAAATTACGGTCACGCCCGCCGAACCATCGGAGTTCACTTTTTATCTGCGGATTCCCGGCTGGGCCGATCGCACGCTAGTGACCGTGAATACCAAAGCACTGACGGGCGCGACTCCGGGAACGTATCTTCCGATCCGCCGCCGCTGGTCGCCGGGCGACGTCATCCAGCTAAAAATGGAAGTCACGCCCCAGATCATCGAAGCGAATCCCCGGGTAGCGGATGACACTGGGCGGGTCGCGATCCAGCGCGGACCACTGATTTACTGCCTGGAGGAGATCGATCAACCCAGCGGCATATCTCTGAGCGACGTTGCGGTCAATCCTGGACGCCAGGCGGCAGAGCAATTTCAAACCGAATTCCGCAGCGACTTGCTCGGCGGCATGGTCGTACTTCATCACACCGGCGCGCTCTACGAACGGGGTACTGCCGGAAAGGCGCTCTATTCACGATATGGCAGGGAAGCGAGAACGCAAAAGGTTCCGCTTACGTTCATTCCTTATTATGCGTGGGCCAACCGGCAGGCGACCTCAATGCAAGTGTGGAATCTGCTGCTGCAGACATAGCGGACGCTCGAGACTCACCAAGCGAGACGCACAAGGGAAAGACCCTGCCGAGGCAGCATGAACTGCAGCTCAACACTCCCCTGCTTTGTGTCGATCCATTCGGGCGTGTTCAGAAGCTGCAGCTGACCGGCACTCTCCAGACGTGTGTATTCTGTCTGGGAAGGTGACGGCGGCGAACCCATCTCTTTCCACACCGTGAAAGAGTCGCTGTGGCTGGAGTCTACCCGGAAATGTTCGACTAGCGGGCGTTTTGCATCCATGGGCAGACCGGTGATGACCAGGTTGATAGGCGCATCGGGGAAAGGAACGTCGTCGTCGTGATAGTTCCACACCAGAATTTCGATTTCTCGGTTCTTGCGAGTCGCAATCGCGTTGATGTCTGGTATTACCCGAACTCCATCCCGCACAACGTCTTCGGTTGCCAATCCTGCTGAGCTGGTTATCTTCACGCGTTCATTGCCCAGGAGTCCGAGCATCCGAAAGGCGTTCAAGACGGGCTTGTCCAGGCCATTGGTCGCCAACTCTCGAAAACCTGCGAAATAGGGCTGGTCCTCAAACTCAAATGCCCAGGTGACCACTCCAAGAAGATTGACCCGTTCCCGACGCGTCAACGCTAGGATATTATTCAGAACTTCGACGGTGTAGGCGCCGTAGAGCGGACCGTTGCGGTATAAGTTCTGCGGATTCTTTTCCGCGGAACAAGCCGCGCAGCCCTCAGGATCAGACTCTCCCAAAATGATGGGAGTCTGTTTCCACTCAGGAAACGATGCCACGATCTTGAACCCTCTCTCGATGGCGGCAAGCTGGCGACTGATGCCCATCTGTACGTGGTCTGCTTGCCACGTGGGAGATCCTTTGGGATGAAAACTGATGAAGTCGAGGTGCGAGCCGACCTTGCCGTTCGCATAATTCTTCTGATGCGCGCAGTGTTCGAGGAAGGCCTGTAGAAAGGTTGCTGCTTTGTCATTGCCCGGGCCCGTGGTGTCTGGCCCTCCAATTCGCGCCTCAGGAAAAGCTCGCAGGACCGCATCGACCGAAAAGTCATACAGCTTGAAATATTCTTCTGGCGTTCCCTGCCAATAGCCAATGTCAGGTTCGTTCCACACTTCCCATAACCAGGTCTTCAATTCGGCATCTCCATATCGTTCGCGAAGATGGTGAACGAATTGGAAAACTAGTTCCGACCACTTCTGATAATCATTTGGAGGGTAGGCCCATCCCGTGTAAATGCCGCCGACCTTGCCCCGGGGAAAATCATGACGGTAGGGCTCCGGGTGGGATGAGAGCGCCTTCGGCATGAATCCAATTTCCACCAGAGGCTTGACGCCCGCGGCGTGAAAGGTGTCAAAAATTCGATCCAGAATGTCCCAGCTATATATGGGATGACCGGATGAACCTTCCGTGTATGCATTCGTCGATCCCCATTTCAGAGATGCGGATCCGTCGCCGGTCGTGAGCAGATTGTGAGTGCGTATGTACACCGGCACAGCATTCGCGGCCGCCAATTCACCGAGTAACTTCTTGCCGTTGGGGGCGTAGGTGTAATTGGGCTCGTCGTACCCGAAGTAATTCCAGACAGGCGAGACTTGTCCGTCTGGTTGGTCGAAGTGCGCCTGGATGCTCACGTTCTGCGACGCTTGCTGGGGCCAGCACAGGGGATTTAGCAGAAAGAGGAGTACAACGGACGACAGAATACGCTCCCGCCTCCCACCACTGCGCGAGTTGCGCGATGGGAATCGCTTTTTCAGCGCGAAATTATTATTGTTCCTGTTGTGCACGACCGCTCCGGCAGAAAGGTATTCCGGCATCCATTAACGCCTTCTTTATGCCTCTACTGCTAGGCAGCGCCTCTGGCAGACTCTGCCACGGCGATTAATGTCGGCAGGACCTCTCCCAGGTCGCCAGTCCGCTGTCCTAATGCGAAATACAATTTGCTGTACAAGGCGTACAGAGTGCCGTAGGTCCTTTGCGCCGAATCGTCCGGCAAGAACGCGCGGTAGGGAGGACAAATTCTATCCTGTGCTTCCTCGATCGTCTTGAAAGTGCCAGCCGCCAGAAATGCAAAGATCGCAGATCCGAGACTGACCACGCTCTTGCTTGGAACCAATACCGGGCGCGCCAGCACATTGGCGTAGACCTGGTTCAGAACATCATTCTTCTGAGGAATGCCTCCAGCGTTGATCACTCGTTTGATGTCTACTCCATGCTCAGCCATGCGATCGAGAATCACTCGGGTATGAAACGCGGTTCCTTCGATCGCAGCAAAGAGTTCGTCTTGCGCCGTGCTCTGCAGGTTCCATCCTAAGGTGACGCCGCGCAGGTTGGGGTTTACCAGGACGGTGCGGTCTCCGTTGTCCCAGGTCATGCGCAACAACCCGGTCTGGCCGGCGCGATAGTTTTCCAGGCCCGCGCTCAATGCCGCTACGTCAGTGCCTGCACGAGAAGCGATCGCACTGAAAATGTCTCCAACGGCAGAGAGTCCGGCTTCGATTCCGGTGCGCAGAGGATGCACACTGCCTTGCACCACGCCACAAACTCCTGGCACCAAGTTCACCGACGGAGTGATGCCAATGATGCAAGTCGAGGTGCCGACCACGTTCACCATGTCGTCGGTTCGGCATCCTGCGCCGATCGCATCCCAATGTGCGTCGAAGGCGCCAACCGGGATCGGAATCCCCGCCTTGAGTCCAAGCTTTTCCGCCCAATGGGAGGAGAGTGTGCCGGCAATTTGGTCGGACGTGGCATACTCGCCATCCAATCGAGCGCGAACTCCTTTCAACAAAGGGTCTACTTTGATCAGAAAGTTTTCCGGCGGAAGCCCGCCCAGTTGTGCGTTCCACATCCATTTGTGTCCCATGGCGCAGATACTGCGCTTTACGCGCTTGGGATCAGTGATGCCGCAGAGCGTAGCCGCGACCATGTCGCAGTGCTCGAAGGCAGAGACGAACTCTGATCGCTTTTCAGGATTGTGCCGAAGCCAGTGCAGCAGCTTCGAAAAACCCCACTCCGACGAGTAGACTCCCCCGCACCATTGAATGGCCTCCAGGCCTTCCCGGCGTGCCACTTCGGTGATCTCGGCAGCTTCGCCCTTGGCGCGGTGATCGCACCACAAGTAATACTCCCCGATGGGCTGAAGATCTTTGCCAACCGGAATCACTGATGACCCCGTGGTATCGAGCGCGATGGCCTGCACTTGATCGCCCGCGATGCCAGCCTTCTTCAGCACTGCGCGGGTCGCGGACGCGAGCGCCCGCATGTGGTCGTCATGGGATTGGGTGGCGAATTCGGGATCTTCGCGCTTGCGATGCAGCGGGTACTCGGCGATAGCAGACTCGATCAGTCCTCGCTCGCTATCGACCAGGGAAACACGAACGCTCAGCGTTCCGAAATCGACTCCAGCTACGATGGCCATCAGCAGGCTCCGTTTTTCTGACCGTGATAGTGCATATCCCAGCCCAGATATCGAGTGCTGGCCTCGAACACGGCGGATGCGACGGTCGAGAGGTTCGCGGCTACGTGGTGCTCAAAACCTCTCTTGCAAATGAAATGCAGGAGTTTCTGAAGCTCCTGTATTTCAACCACACCGGCCCCGCCAAAAGTGTTCAGCGGATCATCCGTGAATCGTCCTTCGCCTACATACCCGCGCATCTTGCCCGAAGTGTCGTCGGTGGAGAAACGGGCAAAACTCATTGGCTCCGGTTTGATCAGCCCCACGCAGGTTCCGAACGTGTTCTCTTTGCCCACTGTGCCGGCGATGATTTCCTGATAGTCCATTTTCACTGAGCGGAAGAAATGTTTCGGCAGGTTCGAGCAGTGGAAACAGACAGCTTTGTTCGGGTCCGATCCATAATTGTTATTCCAATCGAGAAGCGCCGAAGGACTGCCGGAGGCGAGCTGCAAGGCATGCATGCCCAGCACGCCACAAATGTCCACCTCGCAAGCACTGGATAAGAGTTCGTTGCTCATCATACTCATAATGGTGCAGGGAACCACGCCCAGATTTTCTTCAATCGAGGTCCAGCACTGGACCGCGCTGATGGTAACCTCGGTTGCCGCCATCCACTGATCGACGACCGCGCCCAGCTTCGCCATCTTGAGTAAGGCGGCCGCGGGCACGCTGTCGGCGTCCACATATTTCTTGATGGCGGCGAGTTTGGCCTGGGCATGTTCGTCATTATCTTTCATGCGCTCGATGCGGCCCAGAACTTCGGAAAGGTCCAGCGTCTCGATCGAGATGCCCTGCGACTCCAGAATTTTCTCGCTGTAACGCACGGTGTTGAAAGCTGCCGGGCGAGCGCCGATGGCGCCGACACGCAAGTTGCGAAACCCCTTCACCACCCGGCAAACCCCGGAGAACCACTCCAGATCCTTGGCGAACTCGGGTGAGTCGGGACTCTCGGTGTGCAAGGTCGTGATGGAATAAGGAATGCCGTACTGCCGAAGATTGTTGCAGGCCGACATTTTTCCGCAGAAGCTGTCCCGGCGCGAGGCGATCGTCATTTTCTTGGGATCGTCGGGTGTAGCTTGAATCAAAACCGGCACTCGCAGATCGGCCAGACGCAACGCGTCAGCAATCGCGCGCTCATCACCAAAATTTGGCAGGGTGACGATGATGCCGTCGATGCGCTCGCGATTGCGCTTGAATAGATCGGCGCAGCGGCGGGATTCCTCCCGCGTCTCGACCGCACCGTGCTTACTTTCGTTCGGGGTGAGAGTCACCACCTCTACGCCGTCCGCTTCCAGCGCGCGCAGCATTTCCTCGCGGCCACTCTTGGCCAGATGATCGGGGAAAAATCCGCGGTTGCCCACAATCATACCCATTGTCATCTTTTTCTTGGCCATATCGCTCCCCATTTCGACTGCTAAAGTCTTATGTATGCCGGGCCTGCGCGAACATTATCATTTTGAGTCTTCTTCGGCTGCCCGTAATACGCCTTGCTTCCGTGCTTCCTCAGGTAGTGCTTATCGTGAAGTGCCTTGCTGATCGAGGATGCTCCAGGATGTATGCCTATCGTGAGATATGCCACCTTGGCGATCGACTCAAGAATGACGGCATGATGAGCCGCGGAACTCGCATCAACTCCCCAGGTAAATGGGCCGTGGTTCGCCACCAGCATTCCGGGGCTCGTGGTGCAATCCGTTCTCTGCAGCGCGCGTACAATCGCTTCTCCGGTTTCTTTCTCGTAATTGCCTGCGATTTCCTCGTCTGACAGATCTGGAGTCACTGGAACCGGACCATGGAAATAGTCTGCGTGCGTGGTGCCAAAACAGGGGATGGGTTTTCGGGCCTGCGCCCAGGCCGTGGCATATTCGGAATGAGAGTGGGCGACGCCGCCAATCTCGCGAAAGGTGTTGTATAAGATCAAGTGGGTTGGCAAATCGGACGAGGGGCGGAGGTTGCCCTGTACAACCTTGCCCTTCAAGTCAACCACCACCAGGTGGGCGGGCTTCATTCGTTCGTAAGGTACGCCGCTGGGTTTGATCACCACCAGCCCCTGTTCCCGCGAGATGCCGCTAACGTTGCCGAAGGTGTAAAGAACCAGTCCACGACGCACTAATTCCAGATTTGCCTCAAGCACTTGTTCTCGCAAACGCTGTAACATCGAATTCTGTCCCATGGCCCCGCCCCACGGACTTCCATTACGGTAATCGTTTACTCAAGAAGACGCAACTGAGATTAATCTCGTCCCGGTAAGTTGGCAAGCGCGGAAACTCTTCCCCCGGGAGGACCGGCTGACAGTGGAAACGTGCGCCCCTTTCTAACGCGGAAGCGGGTCTGAGGGATTTCGGGATTTGCTGCCCCCAGCGCGTTTGGGAGACGCTGCGGACAGTCCAGTCGGGGCCAAGGCGGTCGAACGCCTGAGCACAAGGCTGGTCGTGAGTTCGTATTCGTGGCGTTCGTGCGAGGAGGGATCGGCTTCAATCTCGTTTAGTAAAGCACGGAAAGCAATCTTGGCCAGTTCCTTTTGGGACATTTGAACCGTCGTCAACGGAGGCGTTGTGAACTCAGCCAAACGGATGTCGTCGAACCCGACCACGGAAAGGCCTTCCGGTACTCTGACATTTTGGTCATAGGCTTGCCGCATGACCCCAATCGCGGTCATATCATTGGAGCACAGTACTGCAGTCGGCCGAACGGGCAAACTGCTAAGTTCAATCAAGGCCCGCATCCCTCCCTCCATGCGGTGATCTCCGATGATGATCAAGTCGGGAGAGAGTCCGATCTCCATCATGGAAGTCTTGAAGGCCTCTCGCCTGGCCAAGGCGGACTTCAAGTGCAGCGGGCCTGCGACGAACGCGATGCGCGTATGGCGAAGGGCGGCTAGATGCTGTACCGCCTGGCGGATTCCGCTCTGATAGTTGATCCGGATATTGGCGACTCCTTTTACATCCGGCCCTACATCAACAAATACCAGAGGCACCTTGCGGTAACGAAGGTGTTCGAGCAGCGACTCTTCCATGCCGAACGTCAAGATCGCCACCCCATCCACCCGGCGCTCGATCATGCGCCGAACCGACAGTTCCATGCGCTTGGGGTCATTCACGGTCGAGGTGATTAATATCTCGTAGTTATTTTCGACCGCGAGATTTTCAAAGGTTTGGACAATCTCTGGGAAGAATGGATTGGTGAATTCTGAGACGATCAGGCCAAAAATGCGACTTCGCCCTGAAACTAAAGCGCGGGCTTGCGTGTTGGGGTAGTAGCCCAGTTCGTCCACTACCCGCCACACCCGTTTCGCCAGTTGAGGATCGACGGTTGGAACGCGGTTGATCGCCCTGGATACGGTGGCGGTGGAAACCTTCGCTCTGCGGGCGATTTCGCGGATATCCATCGGAGCTATTCAGAGGAAAAGCCAATTTTACGCAAGCCATTTTATCATAGGGTATGAGCAGATCGAGGAACCCCGGGGCGGCATTGGAGCAAACGTTTTCACGCTCCGCCGGCCATCGCGACCGCAAGTCCCTGCAAAATCAGTGGCCCGTGTTCAGTTCCAGCCAAGTTGTTTCATTGAGGAGCGGAACCACATAGGCGCCGCGCCGAGACTGCAAGGGCGTCGCGGGGCGATAATCGCCGACGCCGCTAATCCTGGCCGGCTGCTCGATTCGCAGCAGACTTTCGGGCGTGGCGTCGGTGGCTCCGGCCAGTCCCACTCGTACCACCCCGGTACCGGGGTTTACTGCGACACTCTCAAATGCGCCCGCGTCGAGCGTCAGCCACAGTCCTAGGGATGCTATGTAGACGCGAGCTCGAAACGAGTCGCGCGGGGTAACTCTGACCATGTGGCCTTCCGTCTCGACATTCCCGCCAAACGCGATCCAGCCGAATTCAGGGTGATTCACGATATAAGTGGCCGTGTTCCAGGCATGTCCAAAGAAGTTAGGACCGTAGTCACCGTTGAATGGGTCGGGCCTAAGCGCGTCCGGGAATCCGTGGAAGGCTGCCGAGGCAAACCCCTCCTGGTCGATGTCAGTGAGCGCTCCCAGTGTTCCGCCGTAGCCCACTCGCAGTAGATAAAGGTCCTCCGGGTGTTCCCGGTATTCGTCCAGCACCGGAATGGCGTTCAGTCCCGAACCATAGTGGTGCAGTTGCCGCTCCAGTCGCCGGTCTTTGGCGGCAAAAATGAAGTCCCAGTAACGGCGAGCGCTACCGTTGTAGCCCCAGTGAGGAATGGCAGGGTCGTATCCGAGAATTGCGTCCAGCGTAACCTCGGCTTTATCTTGATAGCCGAAATGTTTTGTCCAAGCGTAGACCTCTTCTTGACCGGTGGAATCCCACGGCATTTCGCTGCCGAAAGGATAGGCTTGCTCTTTCCAGTGATTGGCCCGTTCGCGCATCGCGCCTTCCAAGGCAACGGCCTGCGCGTTCATACCTTCGCGCTTTAGATCGGCCAGGATCTCCACAAAGATCGAACCCTCCATTTGACCAAACACCGCCAGATCCTTGGCATACCTGGTCATGGCTATCGAGGTCTCGTAGGCATGATTCAGGTACCAATCCCAAGCATGGTTGGTTACCAACCCCTTGTGATCGCGAGCCAGGCGATAGAGTACCCAGTAAGCCGCCGCCACGTGCGGATAGTCATAAGAACGATCAACTGCCTCCGAGGCTTGCTTATTCCAGCTTGTCCAGGATTTCCAGTCAAAGTTGCTGTCGTAGTAGTTCGGAGGCAGTTGGTCCGGCTGGTAGTAGAAGAGGCTCTTGCGTACGCCGTACGGGTGAGGTCCATCCTTCGATTGCAGCCCGCCCCATAAAACTCCGTCGACGAACTGCTGAAGTTTTTCGAGTTCTTCTTTGTTGGGCTGAACTAGTTCCTTCATGATCGCCGCCAGCCATGAACCGGCGCCGCCCTCATCGCTCAGACCCGCGATCCAGACGCGGCTATCCTGCACTACCATCTGATTGGTCTCCCGGTCGTAAGTGATGGCTGATGGAGCGCGGTGGAATGGATCGCTGGAATCGGCGAACCACTGGCGCGTGGTTAAAAAGTGACCCATGTCGGCCACGGCTTGTGCAGCCGGCTTTGTGACGAAGTACTGGATGGTTTGCTCCGTGCCGTCGCCATAAGTTACGGTCAACCGCGAACGTCCCCACGTCTTACCTTGCAGGGTATAGGCTCGCCAGCTCCCGTGCTCTGGCGAATCTTCACGAATCTCGATTGCTGACGGAGGGTCAACCTTTAGCGAGACGACGGGCTTGTCGTATCTAAGGAATAGTCGAGCTTCAATGTCCTGGGGCAACACGTACCCCGGCACTCCAACCGCAACCGGACGCCGATTGTCGGCGAGGGTCTTCTCGATGTGCCGAATCGAATCGGAAACCAGGAACTTGAGCCCGTAGCTTTTCGATTCGCCCGGCGCGAGGGTGAGGCTGGTGGGAGTGTTCCATGGTTGTGCATTCTTCCATTCATTCTCAGCGTAGGCCTGACTGTGGACCATCCACTCGTAAAATCCCTCGAACGTGATCCCTCTCGGTGTGGGATCAGTGAATACCGGCGCTGCGCCCCAGTGCCCTTTCCTGTCCAGAATGGGGTTGTAAGCTTCGAACGGGGTTTTGCCATCGGGCACGACTACGAGTGCCGGACCGTGCCCGCTCAACCGGGTCACTTGCAGGTACCCCGCGTCCTCGCCAATGTACGGATCGTAGAACGAACAAATCGCGTGGGCCTGGTCCAACGAGCGGTCGTTGAGCACGTTGTTGAAGATCATGGGAATGCCCAGCGCTCCGATCTGAACCGCTTTCGTGGAGGTATTGGTCAGCGCGAAACGCAGGACGAGCTTACCTTCCTCCAGCGCCCAAGTTCTCGTGATCCGCAGAGGAAAATCAGCCGGCAGAGTGGGCTTGAGGTCCGCGGCAGCCAGGACGTTTGCGGACGTGGGCAACGCGGTCACGGGCGTGCGAGCGGACGCGGTCGAGTAGTTTTTCCACTCGATTGAGCCTATAGTACGCAGACGAAGAGTGATGTCACCCAAATGGAAGTATCCGTTTTGTGAACGTTCGGTCAGCAGGTCGCCCGGTGTGAAGTCGAAGCCTTCAGCTCCCTTCGGCTTGAGAGCGGCGACGGTCTGAGACGAATGCACAAGGGTTAACGTGAAGTCAGGAGTGTCGTAGTTCACTACTCCCTGTGCAAGCATAGGACCAGGAGTTGGAGGCTTCTTGTCCTTGGCGCGCTGTGCGACTCCGTCGATGGACGTCAAGCACAGGAGGAACATAGCTGTTGCGAAGACCAAGGTGCGGGTTCCAGTGAGCTGCATATTCGTTCCTCGCTCCTTCACAGTCATGAATGCGCCAGTTTCTTGGATAATTTAGAAACAGCGGAAAAGTCTTCGTCGCCGTGGCCTTCCGCAATTGCCTGCTGGAACACTGAAAGCGCCGCCGTCGCGGTCTGCAGAGCAATGCCCCTCGATGCGGCGTCCCGCAAGGCGTACGCCAGGTCCTTGGCCATCCAGCGGAGGGCAAAGTTTGGGGTGAAGTCGTTGGCAGCGATTCGTTCCGCAACTCGCTTTACGATTCCGCTTCCAGGAGCACCACCGGTGAGGATGGAAATGGCTTTGGCGCGGTCAAGACCTCCAGCATCGATCATGGACACGGCTTCGGCAAGCGACGCGGCTTGCACCCCACAGACGAAGTTATTGACGAGCTTCATCAGAGCGCCGCTTCCCGTGGGGCCTAGGTGCACGACATCGCGCCCGAGTACCGAAAAGACGGGCTGCGCCGCGTTGAGCGCCTCCGCTGAGCCTCCTACAAGAAAAACCAGTTCGCCGGATGCGGCGTGAGGCTTAGTGCCGGTCACCGGCGCATCGAGGAATTGGCAGCCACGCTCGTCGGCCTTGGCCGCAAGCTCCTGAATCCAATCCCCGCTTAGCGTGCTGGACTCAATCAAAACCGAACCCGCGGGCGCTCCGTTCAGTGCTCCTTGTTCTCCCATCCAGACGTTTCGGGACGCGGCGTCATCCGCCACCATACTGAGAATGATCTGGGAACGGGATGCTGCCGCACGCGGCGAATCGGCAACGAACGCCCCTGCGCTGGCGAAAGGAATGCACTTTTCGCGATTACGGTTGAAGACCGCCAACGGAAAGTTCGCTGAGAGCAGACGATGGGCCATGCCCGAGCCCATGATGCCGAGTCCGAGAATTGCAACGCTTGGTTTTGCCATGGTTTCACTCATCATGATCGCACTCATCATGTTTCACTCATCATGCTTCACTCATCCCAAAGGGATGACGCTAATAAGAACTGGTTTCGATTTGTCTACACGCACCGGGTTTCGCAACGGGCGGCCGTAACCCTCGACGGCGACCTGCATGACATCTCCGTCTTGCAGGCGAATATGGTCGCTAAAACTGAGGCAGTCCGTTCCAAAGAAATGAACGTGGACGTCTCCCGGCCGGCGGTGAGCTTCAAACTTAAAATGATGATGCTCAATGTTGCCCAAGCTGTGGCACATCTCGGATTCCCCGGTGCGGAAAGTCTTGGTCCAGTGAACATCTCCATTTCGCTCGATCGTCGCCGCAACGGGAACGGATTCGAATTCCGCATCAACCACGAGCTCGGGTCCCAGCGCGCAGGTACGGAGTTTAGAACCCGCGAGGTTCAGGTAATTCCGCTTTTCGAAGGCATGATCGGAAAATTCGTTCCCCATCGCCATGCCGATGCGGTAGGGCTGGCCATCTGGACCAACGAGATAAATGCCCGCTACCTCAGCCTCCTCGCCACCGTCCTCGGCATAAGGGGGAATGTCGAGAGGTTCTCCATGTGCGCACAATGCGCTGCCGGTGCCCTTGTGGAACCACTCGGGAGGAATTCCGATGTCTCCTGCGGGTGGGCGGCCGCCTTCGACTCCCCAACGGAACATTTTCATGCTGTCGGTCAGATCCTCCGTAGCGGTCGCGTGCATGGACTGGCGCCCGCGCGCGCTGCCGAGGTGAGTTAACCCGGTACCGGAAATCAGGCAACGCGAGGGCTCCTCAGGATGGTCAATCGCCGGGAGCAGTCGCCATTCCGAGCGGCCGTCGTAGATCGGGTTGTAATCGAGGGTTTCGCGCTTCGCTCGTTGTCGCGCCACGTCGCTGAGCTTCATGCCGGCCGCAATCGCAGTATGCGCCAACTCGCAGATCGAAGAGCAGGTGTCCAGAAATCGGACATGCGGTTCCTCGACCAAAGCCACCCGGCGAACCTTTCCTTTTTTAACCTGGATGAGTCGTGTCATGGGATCCATAGAAAGTGCAGGATTATTCGATCACCTCGAACTGCTCAAGCCCGGATTCGTTGATGGTCAGCCCGAGACCCGGAACGTTTTCATCGAGGCTGACGTAGCCGTCCTTTGACTTGGGTTCGCCCCGGAAGACGTACCAGAACAACTCATTGCCGACTTCAACGTCGACGATGGGAAAATACTCCGCCATCGGCGAATTCAAACTGGCCATGACGATGTGGTAGTTGTGCATCTGGCCGGCATGAGGAATTACCGGCACGGAATGCGCCTCGGCAAGGGCGGCAATTTTGCGGGCCTGCGTGATTCCTCCCACACGATTGGTGTCGAACTGAATGTAATCGAGGGCCTGCGCTTCCAGCAGTTCACGGAATCCGTAAAGAGTGAATTCATGTTCTCCACCGGCGATGGGAATTTTTCCGTACGACCTCAGCTCTGCGTAACCGTGGATGTCATCGGGGATCACGGGTTCTTCCAGCCATCTGAGGTGAAACGGCTCGAGCAACGGCAGCATTCTTTTAGCGTAGTCGAGAGTCCAACCCATGTATGCGTCCGCCATGACATCAATGCCGTCGCCGACGGCGTCGCGGACGGTGCGGACCAATGCAACATTCCGCTGCATGCCAGCGGCGCCGTCGGCGGGTCCCCATCCGAAACGAAGCTTCACGGCCTGGTAGCCCTCGTCCTTGTAGCGCTTCGCTTCCGCCGCAAGTTCGCCGAGTTCCACGCTGTAGAGGCGAGAAGCATAAACCGGTATGCGCGCTTTCGTTCTGCCGCCAAGTAAGCGATAGACGGGCTGTTTGGCAGACTTGCCAAGCAGATCCCACAGGGCGATGTCGAGGGCACTGATCGCGACCATGCCGATTCCCTTGCGGCCGAACGCCATCGTCTTGCGATACATGTGCTGCCACAGCAGTTCGATGTCCCACGGGTCTTGGCCGATCAACAAGGGCTTGAGATGGACATCGATGACCTGTTTTGTGATGAGCGGCGCTAGAGCAGCATTGCCCAATCCGACATTCCCGTCGTCGGTGAACACTTCGACAATCAGCCAGCCATGGAAGGTGAAAGTTTGCATCGAGGCTTCGGGCAGTTCCAGCAGATCCATCGGATTGGTGCAGAAGTGTGGGGGTAAGGGGACGGTCTTTCCGCGCCAGCGCACGACTCGAGTACGAATCTCCGTGATCTTCATGGGACCCCCCGGTAATTCACCTGCGGCTCGAATTTCAAAGGCAATAGAACTGGAATGGCGATCAGAATAATCAGGAACGCGGCGATGTGTAACGTCCCCGCGATGCGAAAAACCGCGCTGTAACCGAAACCATGGTCCAGCAGGTACCCGACTGCTTCGCTGAAGGCAATTCCACCCATCGCTCCTCCGAAACCAACCAGCCCGGCCACCGAGCCGACGACGTTTTGAGGGAACAGGTCAGTGGGAAGAACCATGACCAGAGTCGACCACGACTGCTGACCGAAATACGCCAGGCAAAAAAGCGCGATGGCCCAGGATACGGGCACATGAGGAACCAGAATGACAAAAGGCATGACAGCAGCGCTGAGCCCCAGCGCCAGTTTGCGCGCTGCTCCGAGCGAAAAGTTCTGACGCACCATGTAACTGGAAAATGTGCCACCCAGCAGGCATCCTACTCCTGCGGCTGCACTGGGCATCCAGGCAAAAGTTCCGACTGCTTTCACATCAAATCCGCGAGCATCGTAGAGATATTTTGGCAGCCAGAAAAGGTAGAAGAACCAGGCTGCATCGCTCAGGAATTTGGCGGTCACCAAACCCCAGGTCTCCCGGATGCGAAACAGACGAATCCAAGGCAGCCTGGTCGCCGATTCCAGAGTCGGATCCGTGAAGGTCGAGACCGGAGCCGGTGTAGAAGAGTAAGAGAGTCGCCACCAGACAACCCATAAGATGCCCAGCCCGCCGGTGAGAACGAAGATCCAGCGCCAGTTGGCGTATCCGAGAACCGCGGCAATCAGGGGAGGGGCGGCGACCGCTCCCACAGCCGTCCCGGCATTGATGATGCCCATCGCAGTGGCGCGTTCTTTGGCAGGAAACCATTCCGCGACTGCGCGGGTCGCGGCCGGAAAACCACCACCTTCCCCCATGCCCAGCAGGAATCGGCTTGTCAGCAACATTGCGAAGCTTGCGGCCAGAGCATGACTCGCACAGGCAAGCGACCAGAACACCATAATCACCATAAAACCTCGATGGGTTCCGAGCAAGTCCACTAACTTGCCGCCGCCTGCGTACATCAGAGCATAGGAGAACAGGAATGCCGACTGAAGAGCAGAGAACTGCCCGTTGGTCAGGGGAATGTCTCTGCTGATCGCTTGCACCGCGACGGGCAGCGTCTGCCGGTCAAGATAGCTGATCGCGATGGCAGCACTGACCAGGATGGCAATTCGCCACCGCACGTGGATGTCCTCCGTTCCCAAGCCGGGGATGAGAGGGGAATTATACGCGAATGGTAAACGTTTACTCCATTTGTTCGTTTCCGCTACAATCTCCCGGTCGCGCAGGCGCGACGGATCAAATGCTGTGATTCTTGAGAAATTGCGGGGCGCCGACCAAAGGATCTGCCGGAAGCCGGAAGAGGAGTGAGGCATATGAGTCCACAATGGAACCGTCGCGACGTTTTAAAGGGAATCCTTGCCGCTTCCACTGCCATGATAGTTCCCAAGCAGGCTGCGGCCCAGGATGCTGCACCGGTTTCCGCACGAGAAGTTGAGATACAAATCACTCCTCTCAGCGCTTGTACCTTCCGGTTGAGCATCCTTCCCGTGAACAACGGTTTGGTTGGCGAGATACCGAATGATGGATCACTGGCAAAAGAATCCTGGGGCATTCCAATCGTAAAGCTGCGAGCGAACCCAACCGAACGGATTTCGGTTGGCCGTTTCCAGCTCAAGATTTCTGTTGAGCCGGTCGACATAACGGTCGCAAATGAGCAAGGCAACGTGATCCAGCAATTCGCCCGGGACGCGAACACTGGCGTTCTTTCCTTCCTCCTCGGAAGTTCTCCACTATTCGGTTTTGGCGAGGGCGGCCCACAATTTGACCGGCGTGGGTCGACCGACTCCATGCGCAGCGGACAAGGCGCCTATGAACTTGCGACCCACGGCGGCCGAGTTCCGATTCCATGGATCATCGGAACATCCGGGTGGGCGATATTTTTCCACCAACCCTATGGCGCATTCGACTTCACAGGTCCGCAAGGGAAGTTTCAATCTTCAAGCCCCGGAGCTGCACTCGATCTGTTCCTCGTAGCATCACCTGATCCGGCCACGATTATGGCGGAATATGCACGCATCACAGGCTTCGCTGAGTTGCCTCCGCTGTGGAGTCTCGGTTATCAACAATCGCACCGCACGCTGGCCAGCCGCGAGGAAGTGCTTACCGAAGCGAAAACTTTTCGCGAGAAGAAGTTGCCCTGTGATGCTTTGATTTATCTGGGCACCGGGTTCTGCCCATCGGGCTGGAATACTGAAAATGGCTCGTTTGCATGGAATTCTCGAGTCTTTCCCGATCCCAAGGAAATGCTCGATGAATTGCACCGCGACCATTTTCATGCGGTGGTACACGCGGTCATCCTGTCGGACAGACTCCGCGGGACAGTTCACGATCCCTGCGACTTGGCGCGCTTTGACGAAGAGTCTGCCAGTTGTTATTGGGACGCACATCGCCACGACTTTGCCATGGGCATCGACGGATGGTGGCCCGACGAAGGCGATCCGCTCGACATACCCTCGCGCCTGGTCCGCAATCGCATGTACTGGGAAGGTCCGCAGATCGATCGGCCGAATGAGCGTCCGTACGCGTTGCATCGCAACGGTTACGCGGGCATGCAGCGTTACGCTTCGTTTCTCTGGTCGGGGGATGTGTACTCGAAGTGGGAGACGCTCAAAACTCACGTTCCCATCGCTCTTAATACCGCGCTCACCGGTATTCCGTATTGGGGGACGGACATCGGAGGCTTCGTTCCTACGGAAGAATTCACTGCGGAGTTATACCTGCGTTGGTTTCAGTTCGGAGCCTTCTGTCCACTCTTCCGCTGTCATGGCCGCACATGGAAGTTGCGACTTCCCTGGGGATGGAATACGGGCGATCCCGGTCCCGTTGAGATCAGAAATTACAACGGTGCGGCGATTCCTGATTCCAGCCAGTTGCACGACGCACGGGTAGAGATGATCTGCCGGAAATATCTTGAACTACGCTATCGCATGTTGCCCTACCTTTATAGTGCCGTGCATGAATGCGCGACTACCGGCATGCCGATCATGCGTGCTCTGTGGCTCCATTTCCCTGACGATCCGAAGGCAGTCGGATGCGCGGACCAATATTTGTGGGGCAGGAGTGTCCTCGTTGCGCCCGTGGTCGAGAAGGGCGCAGCGACTCGTCGCGTGTACCTACCGCGCGGTGCCTGGTATGACTTTTGGACGCACGAGCGTGTCGAAGGCGGCCGCGAAATTATCCGCCCGGTTGATCTCGAGACCATACCGCTCTACGTGCGCGAGGGATCGATTCTGCCGCTGGGACCGGTAAAGCAGTTTACTGGCGAGAAAATCGATGAGCCGATTTCTGTTTCTATTTATCCCGGCGCCGACGCTTCGTTCTTGCTCTATGAGGATGACGGTACATCCTTCGACTATCGCAAGGGTAAATGGATGGGTATCGAAATGGCGTGGGACGATAAGCATAGAACATTCAGCCTGCAGTTGGCCCAGGGCTCACGCCTGCTTCCGCCAGGACCGCGGGCAATTGTTGTACAGTTTGCCGGAACCTCGCGTAGTCTGGCTTTCGAGGGAAAGGCTATCCAGACCTCGTTCTAACCGTAAACGTACTAGATTCCAGAATTGAGCATTGAAGCTAAGGGGATGACACGACCATGAAGTATCGCGCTCTCGGCCGCACCGGCTGGATGGTTTCAGAAATCAGCTTTGGAGCCTGGGCCATCGGAGGTGCCTGGGGTCAGGTTTCAGAGAAAGATGCACTTGCGGCGCTACATCAAGCCGTCGATTCCGGAGTCAATTTCATCGATACGGCCGATGTGTATGGCGACGGTCGCAGTGAGCGTTTCATTGCCACTCTGAAGAAGCAGCGCAAGGAAGAGATGGTCGTCGCCACAAAAGCCGGTCGCCGTCTGCCGCGCCAGACGATTGAAGGCTACACGCGCGGAAACCTGACCGCGTGGGTAGACGACAGCCTGCGAAACCTTGCGGTCGAGTCCATCGACCTGCTTCAACTCCATTGCCCCCCGACCGAACTTTATGACCATCCCGAAGTCTTCGCGATTCTCGATGACTTTGTGCGTGCGGGCAAAATTCGCTACTACGGCGTGAGTGTAGAGAAAGTGGAGGAAGCTCTCCGGGCGATCGAGCATCCCAACGTGCAGACCGTGCAGATCATCTTCAACTGTTTTCGGCAGCGGCCTGCCGATCTCTTTTTTGCGCAGGCCCGGCAAAAACGGGTTGGTATTCTCGCTCGCGTGCCGCTGGCCAGCGGCTTGCTCACGGGCAGGCTTGGCCCGAATTCGACTTTTGCCGCTGACGACCACCGCAACTTCAACCGGCACGGAGAGGCTTTTGATGTCGGCGAGACGTTTTCGGGCGTCGACTACAACGTCGGTCTGGAAGCGGTCGAGGAAATTCGACAGCTTTTGCCTGCGGCTCTTTCGATGAGCCAATTCGCGCTGCGCTGGATCCTCATGTTCGACGCGGTCAGTTGTGCCATTCCTGGCGGGAAGCGGCCGGAGCAAGTTGCGGAGAATTGTGGTGCTTCCGATTTGCCAAGTCTCGCAGCCGAGACCATGGCAGCGGTAGAGCGCATCTACAAGCAGAAAATCGCACCGCTGGTTCAGAATCGCTGGTGAGGAGAGTTGCAGGACTCGACGACATCTCAACCGCTACGCTACCGCCGATATCTCGTGTGCGATCGCTTCACCGACGTCGCGAGTACTGGCCCGGCCGCCGAGATCAGGGGTGTGAACATCCGGCCGCGCGAGCACCGTTTCAAGAGCCGCTTCAACCGCCAGCGCTGCTTTCGGTTCGCCCAGGTGCTGCAACATCATTGCTCCGGACCAGATTTGGGCGATGGGATTGGCGATTCCTTTTCCCGCGATGTCAGGAGCAGAGCCATGGACCGGTTCGAACATGGAGGGGTACTGCCGTTCCGGATTGAGGTTAGCGGAGGGGGCCAATCCAATCGAGCCTACGACTGCGGCGCCGAGATCGGACAGAATGTCCCCGAAAAGATTCGACGCAACGACGACGTCAAACCAGTCAGGATGCTGTACAAAGTGAGCGCTCAAGATATCAATGTGGTATTGATCGGTTCGGACGTCGGGAAAATCCTTTGCCACTACGGAGAAACGTTCATCCCAGAACGGCATGGTGTGAATAATTCCGTTGGACTTGGTTGCCGAGGTGACGTGACTCTTGCGAGTCCGCGTCAGATCGAACGCGTAGCGCAGGATGCGGTCACATCCACGCCGCGTAAAAACCGTCTCCTGCATCGCCAGTTCCGCGTCAGTGTCGCGGTAGAGACGGCCTCCTACTTCAGAGTATTCGCCTTCGTTGTTTTCGCGCACAACGCAGAAGTCGATCTGCCGGGGTGGGAACCCCTTGACGGGCGACTCGATCCCGCGCATCAAACGGACCGGGCGTAGGTTGACGTACTGTTGAAAGCCGCGCCGGATGGGAATCAATAATCCCCAGAGCGAGATATGATCCGGGACACCGGGATAGCCCACCGCACCCAGATAGATGGCATCGAAGCCGCGCAACTGATCGAGCCCATCTTCCGGCATCATTCGGCCAGTCTTGAGATAGGTCCGGCAACTCCAATCGAAGGGGTGCCAGTCAAGAGTTATGTCATACCTGCGTCCGGCGGCTTCGAGCACACGAAGACCTTCAGGCATGACTTCATGCCCGATGCCGTCTCCCTCGATGACTGCGATCTTGTAACGACTCACCACGCCTCACTGTATTGGGAATGCTTCGAACTATCGCGCGGATTGTAAGTGCGAATCTAGGGTGACGGATAGCGCTTGGAGCTTTGCGTGCGGGAATTGAAGACCTCAAAGCTACCATCCGGCCGTGCGGTTAATTCCAAATAGTTACCAGCGTCCGGACCTTCCGGGTTCGCGATGAATTCGGGAGCTACATTGTGCGCGGCGCCTCCTTCCTCAGAAAAGTGCAATTGCCAGAGGTCTTCCAGCCGAGGGGACTTCTCAATAATGTCCCACGCGGAGGGAGTGCCGCCTTTCTTGGCTCCGTTGTCCATGATTGCGACACGGGGAGCGATTGCATTCAGAAACGCGGGGCTGTTGCTTTGATACCACCCGTGATGAGACACGATGTAAATGTCGATCGCGCCCAGTTTGTTGATCGGACATACCAACTCCATTTCCTTGTCGCGAGTCAGATCCCCCAAGTCCAGGATTCTCAGCTTACCGAAAGTGATAAGCGTCCCCAGTGAGCGCAGATTCTCGGTCTGATCGGCAGGGAACTGCTCAGCATTTTTGCAACTGGCATTCTCCTGCCCCGCGCCTGCCAGCGGGCGGTCGATTACAGCGCCGTCGGAGCTTATGACAGTAGTCTCGATTCCCTGGATCGGGAGACGGTCTCCCGGCTTAACCGTCAGACGCTTGAACTTTTTAGTCGCCAGCAGTTGCTGATAAGCCTGCCAGACCTGCACCGTCGGGGCGTCCGTGCTCTCGCGGTTGTCCCCGTGGTCGATTACCGTTCCCACGGGAATTCGCGCAACTAACTGCGGCAATCCGCCCACGTGATCGTCGTGAAAGTGAGTGATCAGGACGTCATCGATCTTGCTGATCCCTGCCTTCTTGGCGACGGCAACAATGCGGTCGGCGTCGCGTCCGTTGTTTCCAGGCCAGCCGGTATCGATCAGAAGAGCGTGCTGATCTGGTGTGACGAACAGAGTTGCCTGTCCGCCTTCGACGTCAACGAAAAATATGCGTAAGGGCTTTTCAGGGCGGGGCGGGGACCAGGCCCAGACCGAGGAAAGTAGCGCAAAAGCCAGGACGGCCCGGGGCGCATTGCGGAGTCCATACCCAAGTCGCATCCGTAAAAACCGTGGCACACGGGACATGTTCGGAATCCTTTGACCGAGATGCGGAGCAACGAGATCATCTTCCACTCTCTTCTTCCCGTCAAGAAAAACATTGATCCGGGATTACGTTTACCGCATGAGTTTGCGCTATCATCGCTGCGAGTTGTGGGGTGGGCGACTGGCGTTTCGGTCACACCTAAGGATGGAGTAAATGAAGAAACTGCGCAGCCAGGCATGGTTCGGACGAGACGACCGCGATGGTTTTCTTTACCGAAGTTGGATGAAGAACCAGGGCTGGCCCCACGACCTGTTCGATGGGCGCCCCGTCATCGGGATTTGCAACACCTGGTCGGAACTGACACCCTGCAACGGCCACTTTCGCGAGCTCGCCGAATTTGTGAAACGCGGGGTGTGGGAAGCAGGCGGTTTTCCCCTGGAATTTCCCGTCATGTCGTTGGGTGAGACGCAACTACGGCCGACCGCCATGCTGTTTCGGAACCTTGCCAGCATGGACGTGGAAGAGTCGATTCGTGGCAATCCCATTGACGGAGTTGTTCTGCTTATGGGTTGCGATAAGACCACGCCTTCTTTGTTGATGGGAGCGGCTTCCTGCGATCTGCCGACGATTGGCCTTTCCGGCGGCCCCATGCTGTCGGGCAAATTTCAAGGCCGCGACTTGGGATCTGGAACCGGGCTGTGGCAGATGACCGATCTGGTTCGTACGGGAGGAATGAAGGTCGAAGAGTTCTTTGAAGCCGAGAGTTGCATGCACCGCTCCAAGGGACATTGCATGACTATGGGCACCGCCTCAACCATGGCCAGCATGGTGGAAGCATTGGGAATGAGCCTGCCGGGCAACGCGGCTATTCCCGCGGTCGACGCGCGGCGTAACACGCTGGCCCAGATGACGGGGCGGCGCATTGTCCAGATGGTGCGCGAAGATCTTTGCATCTCGCGGATCCTGACGCGCGAAGCTTTCGAGAATGCGATCCGCGCGAACGCCGCCATCGGCGGATCCACTAACGCAGTGATCCATCTGATCGCGATTGCAGGGCGCATCGGCGTGCCCTTGTGTCTCGACGATTTCGATCGACTGGGATCATCGCTCCCGTGCCTGGTCGACATTCAGCCCTCGGGCAAGCATCTGATGGAAGATTTCTTCTATGCGGGTGGACTTCCTGTCGTACTTCGCGAGCTAGTCGAGGCTGGCGCTCTGAACCGGGAAGCTCTGACGGCGAACGGCGAGCCGATCTGGAAAAATGTCGCTGACGCTCGCTGTTGGAATCGCGAAGTGATTCGCCCTTTCTCAGAACCGTTCAAGGCGAGCGCTGGAATCGCCGTACTGCGCGGCAGTCTTGCGCCCGACGGCGCCGTGATTAAGCCGTCAGCTGCGAGTCCGCACCTGTTGCAGCACCGCGGGCGGGCGGTTGTGTTCGAAAGTATCGAAGAATTTCACTCTCAGATTAACGACGACAGTTTGGACATCGATGAAAACTGCGTCATGATCCTCAAGAATTGCGGTCCACGCGGTTATCCCGGCATGGCGGAGGTGGGCAACATGTTGCTGCCTCCTAAAGTTCTTCGCAAGGGCGTGAATGATATGGTCCGCATTTCCGACGCCCGCATGAGTGGCACTGCGTACGGGACAGTCGTACTGCACGTTTGCCCAGAAGCCGCTGCCGGAGGGCCACTCGCGCTGGTGCGATCCGGGGATACGGTTACGCTCGATGTTCCCAAGCGGCTGGTTCGGTTGGATGTCGATGACAATACTCTCGCCGCTCGTCGTGCGAACTGGACACCGCCACCCCTTCCAGATCGTGGCTGGCTGAAGCTTTATGTCGAACATGTTCAGCAGGCGGACAAAGGTGCCGATCTCGATTTCCTCGTGGGACGAAGCGGGGCCCGCGTGGCACGCGACTCACACTGAGTAGTCGCACTGAATAGAATGTTCGATTCTTAGAACTGCGCTTCTAACCCAGCCACTGCGGGTTTTGATATGTCCCGTCGAAGTTGTGGGTTGTTTTGTAGAGTTCGTACTCTCCCTTGCCCGCCGCGGATGCAGTTCTAGCCAGCAACTGCGCTACTTCCTCCTTGTCCATAGGGTGAAAGCTGCGGGCGGCATCGAGGGCCTGCTGCAGAATGGGCAACGAATCGCAGCCCGTGATCACCACACTGGTTGGCAGGTTCATGGCATAGTGCAGACATTCGGTGGCAGAGGCTGTTTTGCTGCGCAGAATGATACTGTCACCCATAGGCTTCATGCCGAGCACTCCGATCTCATGCTTCACCAGCACGGGGAGCACTTTCTTTTCGAAGCTGTCATAGTGTGCGTCCATGACATTGAGCGGCATCTGTACGGCGTCGAACCTGAACTGGTGGGCGAATGCGGTTTCCAGCATCTTGAGGTGAATGTCCGGACTCTTGTGTCCGGTAAAGCCGATGTAACGGATCTTTCCTTGTTTCCTGGCTGCGAGCGCTGCATCCAGGCTGCCGCCGTCTCCGAAAATTCGGGCCGGATCGGTTTCGCGAATGACCTCGTGAAACTGCAAGAGATCGATGTGATCGGTTTGCAGCCGGCGAAGCGACTCTTCCAGTTGCCGCTCGGCAGCCTGCCTGGTTTGTCCATCGACCTTGGTCATGAGGAAAGCCTTCTGACGATAGCCATCGCGCAACGCCTTGCCCATGCGGACTTCGCTGACGCCCCCGTTGTAGTCCCAGCAGTTATCCAGGAAGTTGACGCCACTGTCGAGCGCGGTGCGAATGATGCGAATGCTTTCCTGTTCGTCCGATCCTTTTCCAAGGTGATAGCCGCCAATGCCAATGAGGGAAACCTTCTCACCCGTGTGGCCGAGTACGCGTTGAGGGAAGGAATCCGCCGCGCCGTAGAGCTTCGAGCCCAGCGACGCGAGAGCCGTTGTTCCTGCCGCCTTTTTGAGAAAGTCTCTCCGATCCATACACCATCCTCCGGGCATTAGATGCGAGGCCTCCGAAATCGTTACTTGGTTTGTTGACCAATCCAGCTGCTGACTTCCGAGTCCAACACGTCGAGCGGAAGCGCACCGTTCCCCAGCACTTCATCGTGGAAAACGCGGACGTCAAACTTGTCGCCGAGTTCCCGCCGCGCTTCGTCTCGCAATTTCAAGATCTCCAACTGTCCCAGCTTATAAGCCAGCGCTTGGCCTGGCCACGCGATGTAGCGGTCGACCTCGCTCTGGATGTTCGGTTCATCCATCGCGGTGTAGCGATGGAAGTAGGCCACCATCTGGTCGCGGGACCAATGTTTTTCATGCACGCCGGTGTCGATCACCAGACGAATTGCCCGCCACATTTCGTTTTCCAGGCGGCCATAGTCGCTGTACGGATCCTGGTAGTGGCCGACTTCCTTTCCCAGTCTCTCCGCGTACAGGGCCCAGCCCTCGACGAACGCGGTGTATCCGGCGTGACGCCGAAACTCGGGGAGGGCCTCCATTTCCTGCGCAAGTGAGAGTTGCAAGTGATGGCCGGGTATGCCTTCGTGGTAGGCGATGGCCTCGATGTTCAGGACCAGGCGGTGCTCGGGGTCATACTCATTCACGTTGATGTGCCCGGGACGAGAACCGTCCGCGGCGCCATCCGTGTAGTCTGCCGGCACGGCATTCTTGGAACGCGAAGGTTCCATGGGTATCACGGTGAGCTTGCTCTTGGGCAGGCGGCCGAAGAGCTTGGGTAATTCGGGTTCCATGCCGCGGGCGTAGTTCGTATATAAGTCCAGCACCTGTTGGCCGGAGTTTGCGTAGAAGCTGCGGTCACTCTTGATGTGATCGTTCAGACTCGCGAGATCTTTGAATCCGAGTTTGTGCGCGACGGCGAGCATTTCGGCTTCGATTTCGTCGATCTGTTTCAATCCGAGGGCGTGGATCGCCTCCGGCGTCATGTCGGTGGTGGTGATGCGACGGATGGCGAAGCGATAGCGGGCTGCTCCATCGGGAAGAGACCAGATTCCCGGCTCGGTGCGACCGTGCGGTGCGTATTCGTTTCGAATGTAGGCGGCAAAGCGCTGGTAAGCGGGTACGACTTGCTCTGTGATCGATGCCAGGACGGCATCGCGAATCCGCTTCTGCTCGGATGCCGGCACGCTCGATGGGAAATCCTTCACTGGCTTGGCAAACGGGCTGCTCTCGCCAGTTTTGCTTGCGATGTCGTCAGCTTCCGCGGCGACCTTCTCCAGGAGATAGCGCGGAGGCATCAGTCCATCGCGCAGACCCTGCCGCATGTTTGCCGTCACCTGATCGAATGCGTGCGGAATCTGATGCAGGCGTGCCAGATACTCGTCATAGTTGGCTGTCGTCTTGAACGGCGTCAACGCAACGAGGTCGGGCAGTTCGAGATGCAACCCGCCCATCTGATTTACAGGCATCTCCCAGTTCTTGAACTGTGCCCCTTCGATCTCTTGTTGCAGCTGGCGAATCATTAGTTCGCGGCTTAACGCGTCTTGCCGCGAAAAGCCCGCGGAATCGATGGCTTGGAAGCGCGTCAGAAATGTCTGTCTCTGGTCAATATCGGCGCGGAAGAATTCGGGTGAGTTATCGCTCAGGCGATCGTTGTAGCGACGGTCTCCCAACATGGTTGCCCACTCTGGATTCGTGCGCAGTTCATATTGCCACTCTTCGTCGAACAAGGAGAAAAGCTGCTGGCGACGGTTGTCGACGGAGGGGGCTGTCGACCCGCTGCTCTGGGCGGATGACGATTGCAGGAACGTCGGCGTCAAGACACAAACCAGAATCAGGCACCCAAGCGTCGGCCGAACGCACAAAGTCATGACTAGTTCTTCTCCGCTGCAGAGAGCGTCTCTTTATTTGTTACCTCAGTTTATTACCCCAGAGGCTCAGGATCCGAAAGTCCTAAGCCGTCTTGTTATCCACCTTCCAGTAAACCGCATAACGATCGTGAATCACTTTATAGAGCGGCACCATCGTTAGCGGTTGCGATTGTCCCACCGCAGTGAAAGTGAGGGGCTGCTTCGCGTCGGGTTCAATCCAGGCCGTTGGCTTGCTCGCGTCGGCAACGATGTCCGGCACTTTCTTCTGGTCGCCCGGTTTTGGCTCATAGTCACCATACGTCATCTCTTTGGTGACCGCGTCAAAACGACCAGCCAGCACGAGTGGCCCGTACATCGCCGCCTGAATGGTTTCGTTATCTGGCATGCTGTCGATATGAAGGCCCATCGGCAAGCTGAGTTCGATCTTGTCCCCGGTCTTCCATACACGGTTCAGTGTGAGGTAACTGCTCGGGTTGGAGAACGCTGGTAGTGGAGCACCGTTGATCTTCACACCGCCGCCCTGCGTCCAATAGGGAATGCGAAGATTGATCGGAAGCTGCGTCGGGTTCTTGGCGACAATCGTAATTGTGGTGCCTTGCTCTTCCGGGAAACGAGTCTCTTGCTTCAGATGCAAACCCTTTTCCCGCCAGTCCAATTGTGAGTCGACATACAGATTCACATAGAGTGAATCGTCATCGTGGAAATAGATAGTATCGGTCAGCTTGGCATATTCCTCCGACCCGGTTCCGGTGCAGCACCAGAAAGCGTCAAACGGCTTGCCGAAGGTCTTCCAATAGCCCGCGGCGAGAGGAAGGTAATACATCATCGTGCCGTCTTCAGGGTTGATGGTGCCCAGCCGGTGATTGAACAAAGTGCGCTCGTAGTAGTCCATGAGGCGAGCGTCAGGCGACCAGCCGAATAGATGCCGAGTCAACTTCATCATGTTGTAGGCGCAACAACACTCTGTGGTATTCGTGCTGAGTTCGGTTGAGAGCTTGCCGGGATCTGTATTCCACGACTCTCCGTTGCTCGTGCCACCCGTGCAATACGAGCGCTCGCTGACGACTTCGTCCCAGAAGTACTCGGCAATATCGCGATAATGCCGGTCGCCGGTGAGTTCGTAGTACCGGGCGGCGGCGATCACCTGCGGAATATGCGTGTTGACGTGCAGACCTTTCAGTTCGTCGCGGTGGGCGGCAAGCGGATCGAAGAACTGTTTCTTGTCGAAGCGTTGTGCAACTTCAAGGTAGTAACCCCTACCCGTGACCGCGTACAGATTCGAAAGCACCTCGCCCATTCCACCATATTCCGTGCCCAGCACGCGCTGCATGTGTTCATAACTGAGCGAGCCGGTGTAACCGGCTGTCCAACCGGCCATTTTCTGAACCATTTCAAGCGCTTGCTCGTTGCCACAATAGACATACATGTCCAGCAGGCCCGCCATAATCTTGTGAACCGTATAGAAGGGCGCCCATACTCGTTGACGCTCACGCAGGCGGTCGAAGAAATCGATCGGAAACGCGCTGAGGTAGCCGCTCTTCAGCGCACTCTGGCACTTACCCAGTTCAGCTACGACAGTATTGGCGTTGTTCTTGAGGTCTTCGTCGCCCGAACTGGCGTACATAAGCGCGCAGGCAGAAAGGTAATGGCCACCAGCGTAGTGACCGCGAAGCTCGCAGTCAGGCTTCTCCCAACCCCCGAGGGGTTCCGCCGCGGAAGGTAAGCCGGCATTGATTCGAAAAGTATGTAAGAGCCGGTCGGGTGGCAGCGAATGAAGATATTGGCGGTCGGCCTCCATCGCGATCTTGCACGGTCCTTCTCCCAATCGTACTTGCGTCATGGGGAAGGGGCGCACCTTCCAGGGGACTTTTTCACGACTGACGGACTTTCCGTCCTTCTGAGTCGTGTTCACCACAGGATCTTGTCCAGGAGCCGCGATCAAGGCTTTTGGGATCAGTGCTGAACCAGCAGCGGCCGCGACGGATGTCATGAAGTGCCTGCGCGAGAATTCCCCGAGTCGCATCATTATTGTGTCCTCCCCATTATTGCGTCTCCCCTTGCAAATGCTTGACCGTGGATATTGTATACACTACGCTGACCTTTGGCGAACCTCCAAGTGTTGTTCTTGAATCCAGCATTTCTCCCCCGACCCGCGTGCCCGAGAGGAGCGCAGGATATACTTCGCGGGAGAAGCAGTAGGCCCTAAATTCATGACTAAATTCTCCAGGGCAGGAATCTTTCAAAGTTGCATCTTCCTCTTTCTCTTTTCTTGCGGACTTCTGGCAGCGCCGGCGCAGGTGCCGTCGAAACCTCCGGTGGCGGACACTTCATCCTCGGCTGACCGGGGCATCAATCTTGCACAGCAGGGCAGGTGCAGGGAAGCGCTACCCATTCTGAAAAAGGCCGCAGCCCATCTTACGGACAAACAGCTCAAGTATCGTGTGGTCATGTCAACTGCTCGATGCGCTATGAGTCTTGACCAGACTGAGGCTACCGTCGAAGCATTGCTAGTGCTCAACCGCGAGTTTCCCCACGATCCCGACGTTTTGTACAGCACGACTCACTTCTACTCGGAACTCGCTTCCCGGGCGGCGCAGGAGTTGGCGGCAACGGCTCCGACCTCGCATCAGGCGGAACAGTTAGAGGCCGAAGGTTTTGAGTCGCAGCAGAACTGGGACAAGGCTATCGCAGAATACAAGAAGATTTTGGAGCAAGAGCCCAAGTTGCCGGGCATTCACTATCGTCTGGGTCGCATCTTTCTTTCGAAATCTCCGCCGGAAGTTGACAATGCCAAAGCAGAATTTGCTGAAGAGCTGAAAATCGATCCGGACAATGCTTCGGCGGAATTCATGCTGGGAGAGATTGCTCGTCAAGCTGGACAATGGGACGAGGCCGTCGGACATTTTTCGCGAGCATCGAAGCTCGATGAAGGGTTCCAGGAGGCTTATCTGGCGCTCGGAATGTCGCTCAATTCGGCAGGGAAGTTCTCGGAAGCAATTGTGCCGCTGCAAAACTATGTAAAGATGCAGCCAGGAGATCCAGCGGGCCACTACCAGTTGGCCACTGCCTACGCACGCACCGGGCACAAGCTGGACGCGGAGCGAGAGATGGCGCTGCAACGGGAAATGTCGGAGAAGAATCCACAGGGAGTGCAAGCACCTAGGTGAGTAAACGACGTGATCGGGAGGTTCAGTGAATGGCGCAAACCGAAGCGAGGGATGGAAGCTGGTTTCCCGACGTCGCTTCGTTCAGACGCTAGGCCTGGCCGGAGTCGGCAGCGTCCTCGGGAGCACAGGTCGCCTCACGGCTTCCGTTTTTCCCAATCCGTCGCCATCCCCTGACTTCGAAGAGATTTCTGCTTCAGCCAGCGGCATCTCTTGGGTTCATGTGAATGGGCGTTCCCCTATGGCTCATCTGCCCGAGACGGTCGGAGCCGGCTGCGCATTTCTCGATTACGATAACGACGGCTGGATGGACATCTATTTGGTCAACAGCGGCCGCTGCGACTTCTACGAACCCGCTCAGCCTCTGCGCAATGCGCTCTATCACAACAACCGCGACGGCACTTTTACCGACGTAACCCAGAAAGCCGGCGTGCCTGGCGACGCCTACGGCATGGGCGTCGCCGTTGGCGACTACGATGGCGACGGGTTCCCTGACCTCTACGTCACGCAGTATCCGCACAGCATTCTCTACCACAACAACGGAGACGGCACTTTCACCGACGTGACCGCGAAAGCGGGTGTCGCTGCCCCCGGCTGGGCCACCAGCGCCGTATGGTTTGATTACGACAACGATGGACGTTTGGATCTTTTTGTCTGTCACTTTGTCGACTACAGCAAGGGCAAGCTTAAGTTTTGTGGAGATACCCTGAGTGGTGAGCGCTTCTACTGCATTCCCAGCATTTACGATCCCATGCCTTGCTGGCTCTTCCACAACAACGGCGACGGAACGTTCGCCGATGTGAGCAAGGAGTCCGGTATTTCGCAGTCTCTCGCGAAGGCGTGGGGAGTGGTCGCCGCGGACTTGAACAACGATGGCCGGATGGATCTCTATGTGACCAACGACACGGTTCCCAACTTCCTGTTTGCCAACCGAGGCAAGGGAAGGTTTGAAGAAATAGGATTGCTTGCCGGCGTTGGGGTAAACGTTTTTGGTAAACCACGTTCTGGAATGGGAGTGGATGCCGCGGACTACGATCAGGACGGCTGGATTGATCTGTTCGAAGCCAACGTCGATCACGAGATGTACTCCCTCTACCACAATGATGGGAACGAGGCCTTTAGCGATGTTGCCAATCCGACGGGCCTCGGCGCGGCCACGCGCATGATGAGCGGATGGGGACTCAAGTTCTTCGATTACGACAACGATGGCGATCTGGATCTCCTGCTCTGCAATGGTCATCCCGATGACTCGGTCGACAAGAGAGTCGAAGGGGTGAAGTTTCTTGAGCCGTTGTTGCTCTTCCACAATACCGGGAAAGGTTTTGAGAACGTCAGCCAGCGCAGCGGCCTCATTTTTTCCAAGCCGCTCGCTGGACGCGGTCTGGCGCTGGGCGACTTCGACAATGATGGTTCGGTCGACGTGCTCGTGGCCCAGAACAATGCGGCGCCCGTTCTCCTGCGCAACAACGTTGGTCGCCAGAACCATTGGCTGGGCGTGCGACTGGTGGGCACGAAGGCGAACATTGATGCCATTGGCGCAAAGATTACCTATCAATCTGGCGATTTGAAACGTCATCAGTTCAAAGTGGGTGGAGGCAGCTATCTCTCTTCTCACGATCCGCGCATCGTTCTAGGATTAGGGAAGAGATCCAAAATCGACTGGCTGGAAATACAGTGGCCGCAGCCGAGTGGAAAGACGGAACGGATTGCCGAATTGCCGATTGATCGCTATATCACCATCGTCGAAGGTCAGAGCAAATGGAAGTAGCGAGCGGTTCTTGCGAGAAGCCTTCAGCAACGGACGACCACAGGGAACAGCAACGTTCAGCGTTCCATGGCGACCGCATAGCGATCTGTGCTGTGCTCATGGTCGCTTCATTTCAATGTACCCAAGGGCAGGTTGCGCCCCTGAGGGAGCAAGCCCCCGGCGCGCAGAATCAGTCAGGTCCGGTGCAGGGGAACGAGTCCAGCCGGCCGCCAGATCAGGGCGCCGATGCGGAACTTCAGACCGGGACCGCTCTTACCCGTAAGGGGTCTTTTCGCGAGGCCGTCCCACACCTATTAGCAGCGCAAGCGGGAGCCTCCCACCCATACGCCGCGAGCTTCAACCTGGCGCTCTGCTATGTAGGGACCAAGCAATTCAAGAAGGCGATTCAGATCCTGAACGATTTGCGAATCGGCGGCCACGATGGCGTCGACGTTGAGAATTTGCTGACGCAGGCGTACATCGGAAACTCGCAACCGCAAGAGGCGCTTGCATCTTTGCAGAAGGCCGCCATGCTGGCACCGCGAAACGAGAAGCTTTTTGCTTTTATCGCAGATGCCTGTACGGACAACAAGGATTATCGTCTTGGGCTCAAGGTCGTGGACATCGGACTACGCGGTTTGCCGCAATCGGCGCGACTCCACTACGAACGTGCCATGTTTCTTACTCAACTCGACCAGTTTGACCAAGCCAAACCAGCATTTGAGTTGGCGGCTAAACTGGCGCCGGGAAGCGAGATCGGATATTTGGCGGTTGCGCACAAAGAACTACTCGAGGGAAACATCCCCGACGCAATCCGAACCGCACGCGAAGGAGTTAGGAAAGGTTATGAGAATCACGCTCTGCTGACTGTTCTTGGGGAAGCTTTGATTCGCTCCGGGATCAGTGCGGGACAGCCAGAGTTCACCGAGGCGCAAATGGCTCTGGAGAAGGCGGTTGCCGGCCAGCCCAACGACCCGACATCGCAGATCGCGCTGGGCAGCCTCGACCTCATCGGTGGGCGCCTGGAGGATGCGATTGCGCATCTGGAAATAGCGCGGCAACTTCAGCCTGGCCAACCATCCGTTTATGCCAATCTCGCGAAGGCGTATCAGCGGCGCGGAGACGCTAAACAGGCTGAGGATGCGCTCGCAACTCTTGAGAAACTAAATCAGGAACAAGCCCACCGCATCGGTGCCGCTCCCGGCGATCGCAAGGCGGGTTATGCAGGTGGAGGATTGCCGGAAGAAACATCGGCAACGCCCCATCCATAACTGGCGATCAATCGATCAATCCATCGATAAGGACTCACGCTCATTTGGCGGGTACACGAGGGAAAGGGCGCTCCACGATGCCGACTCCTTCTTTGATCGCAATGATCTGGTCGCTCTTAAGGCTAGCTAACTTGGTCATGCTTCCACTGGGCCAGCAGATTTCGACGGAGTCAACGGTCAAACGCTGTCCTAATCCAAAATGCAGGCGCGGATCCTGAGCGGATTGGTAGCTCATGCCGCCTTTTCGCTGGTCGTAAAGGACGAGATCGCCCGCCGACAGCTTCACTCGCGCGCCAACGCCGTCTCGATTAGACTTCGTGCCGATGAGTAAGATCTCGAGCCAGCGATTGGCATTTCCCCCATCATTCCGCAGCAGTTGCGGTGCCTGGCCATTGTTGTTGACGAGGATGTCGAGATCGCCGTCATTGTCGAAGTCGGCGATGGCGGCGCCGCGGCTCACCCGGGGCAGCAGAAAATCCGGTCCTAGCCGGTCACTGACGTTTTCAAAAATCCCGCGCCCGTTATTGCGGAACATGAGCTTGGGTTCAGCGTAATGGCTGTCGGCGTGATAACGCTCGATGTTGTCCAGGACGTGTCCGTTAGCCAAGAACAGGTCGCGCGCGCCGTCGTTGTCATAGTCCATAAAGCGGGCGCCGAACTCGCTCATGTGATAGGTCGCATAGCCAATCTTTGATCGCATGGTCGCGTCATCGAATGTGTGGTCTCCAAGATTCTGATAGAACCGCGCGAGTTGCATGTCGAGGTGAGCAACCACCAGGTCCATCCGGCCACTGCCCGTGATGTCGGCGGCGTCGGTTCCCATGCCGGCCTCGAATTGACCGTCAGAGCTTACGGCGACGCCAGCGGCATATGCTACTTCGCGGAAAGTTCCGTCACGGTTGTTATGAAACAGGAAATTCGGCATGTGATCATTGGCAATGAAAATATCCTGCCAGCCGTCATCGTCGTAGTCGAACGTGACGATGCCGAGTCCGTTGCCTCCTTTCAACCCGAGTCCGGAAGACTTGCTGATATCGGTGAAGGTGCCGTCGCCGTTGTTGTGATACAGGGTCGGCGGCTGGCCATGGAAATCGTCCGGGTGACAGTAGCTTCGCATGCCCGGGCCCGTGTCGCCGCAGTAGAAATTGCGATCGGGCGACCAGTCGACGTAGTTGGCGATCACCAGATCAAGTCGGCCATCGTTGTCGTAGTCGAACCAAGCCGCGCTCGAGGCCCAGCGTCCTGCATTCTCTACGCCCGCCCGTGCGGTCACATCAGTGAAAGTGCCATCCCCGTTATTGTTGTAAAGGATGCATCGCCCGTAACCCAGCACAAACAAGTCTGGGAATCCGTCGTTGTCATAGTCGCCCACAGCCACGCCCATGCCGAACAGGCCTTCGGCGCCGACGCCCGCTTTGCCGGTGATGTCGGTGAAGGAGCCATCGCCATTATTCCGGTAAAGCGCGCTTCGCAGGGACCGACTCGGGTGGTACGCCCGAGTGGCCGCACCATTCACCAGGTAGAGGTCAAGCCGCCCATCCTGGTCGTAGTCGATCCAGCCACACCCCGAGCCCATCGTCTCGATCAAGTACTTTTCTGGGGAACCTGCGTTGTCATGTTGGAATGTGATCCCCGCCCCCGCGGCTACATCTGTGAAGGTCACTGGTCTCGTTGGCTCTGACGAGGACCATGCCCGCGGCTTCACAGTGAGGCCTAACCCGATGGCGCCCAGGCGCTTCAGTAGGTCCCGTCTAGAAGTATGAGAGTGTGCCTTCACGGTAAACGAATCCTGGGGATTTTCCGCCAGAGTCGTAGGGTACCGCAGATAGACGAATCGGGGTGAAGGGAGCTGTACCGCGACCAACTCATGGGCAGTTTTCTCATATCACGGTATCAGCGGAAACAACTTAAATCTCCGAAAACGCTTAGAAATGGTCAGGTCGAAATGGGCCCCGAGAAATCTGGTTGACAAAGGGAGCGAATAAAGTATACAAAATCCACCCATGGGTAAACGTTTCCTTGGGCCGCGACTCAACTTCCGTCGAGCTTTGCAGAAACGACGAAGTCTGGACGATTCCCGGTACGCTCTCATGTCACCTTTGCAGCCTGAAAAACCTCGCAACTCTCTTTGCTAGCGTGTGATGGAGGACTTTTATGGTTTCCAAGCCTTTGAGTCGGGTGTGCGGCGGACTAAAGGCCGCTCTCTTGGTGGTGATGGCCCTATGCCTTGCTCCCTCGATCTTGGCCCAACACGGTTCCGAGGGAACGGTGACCGTGACCGTCCTTGACCCCAGCGGCAGCGTTGTGCAGGGCGCACAACTCGAGCTCCGAGACCTCGCCACGAACGATGTGCGAAAGGGTGAGACCCAGGATAAGGGCACGTACACTTTCGTGAACCTTCCACTGGGAGTGTACAAGCTCACGGTGTCGAAGAGCGGCTTCCAGAAAGACGTGTTTACCGACGTGGTAGTGCAAGCAGCCCAGACAACAGACATTTCCGTCGCGCTCAAAGTGGGTGCGGCTACCGAAACCGTGGAGGTGAGAGGCGGGGCCGCGCCCTTAGTAGAAACGACGACCAATGTGATCGGAACAACCATTGATATGAAGCAGATCGACGACCTTCCAATTCAAGGCCGCGACATAGGTCAATTGTCCCAGTTGATTCCCGGTTATACGGGCGGGCAGAACGGGGGGACCTGGAACGGTCTCCCCGCTATCGACCAAGGCAGCAATATCGATGGCGTCATTGGCAGTCCGAGCCGCATGAAATTCGGTGGCAACGCCGAACCGGTAGTTTCGCCACGCCTGGAAAGCATCGAGGAGATGACCGTCCAGACCGAGCAGCTCGACATGAACCAGGGCTTTGGGCAGGCCAGCATGCAGATTAACTTCGTCACCCGGCGCGGCAGCAATGCATTTCACGGACGCGTTTTTGAGGACTTCAGAAACGCTGCACTCAATGCGCAAAGCTGGGCAAATGATGCGGCGAACTACCTCGACCCAAGTAATCCGCAAAAGAAAAATCCAGTAAAGCTGAACGATTTTGGAGGAAGCGTCGGCGGGCCTGTCATTAAGGATAAGCTTTTCTTTTTTGGCACTTTTGCCGAATCGCGGCAGCCAGGGACGGCGCAAGCAAGCAACTGGCTCTTCACGAGCGCCGCTCAGTCAGGCGTCTTTACATATGTCGATGCGAGCGACAATACGCAGACGGCAAATCTCTACCAAATAGCCACGGGGCAACCCAATAATGTGCTGAGTCCGGCCACGTCTGCGGTATTTGGAGCGTATCCCGCGCTGAGCACCGGAACTGTTACGCCTGTCAGCACGGGCGACCTTAACGTCCAAGCGCTGAACTGGCAGGTGTCGAATCCGACCGTCACTTACTATCCCGCAGTGCGAGTAGACTTCACTCCCAACGACAAAATGCGTTTCAACATAGCTTGGAACATGACGAAGTTCACCATTCCCGGTAATCACGTTCCCGACTTCCCCGGATCGGCGTGGTCCAAGACAGGGGCAGGGGACACGTCGAAGAACTACTCGGCTGCCTTTGGCTTCAATTGGACCCTCTCGCCGACCATAGTCAACGAGTTTCGCGGCGGATTTCTGTATAACGCAGCGCTCTTCGGTTATAACGCACCAGCTCTGAGCGCAAGCGTGCCGCAGGTCGGATGGAACTACCCGGGCGCCGGAGGTACTCTGGCCACACAAATGAGCGGCACGGTCGACTACATTCCGACCGGGACGTACTACCCCATCTTCAATGTCTCCGATACCGTCTCATGGCAGCATCGTGCTCATACCATGAGTTTCGGGTTTTCCTGGTACCAGGAACTAGATCACTATTACAACGGGGTGCAGGGGTTTCCGGTGGTCAACCTCGGCGTGACAAGCGCCGACCCTGCTTATAATGCCATTGCTACGGGTCTTCCGAACGCGACATCTACTCAACTTGCAGAAGCTGAGCAGCTTTACGCAATCCTGACAGGAAGAATCGCCGGTGTAAATGGCGAATACGCGTACTTGCCGAGTGCAGGCGCGTACGGCACAGGCCAGTTAACCGCGTACAACCTCGACGAATTGCAGCGCGCCTCGGCGTTATTCTTTCAAGACTCGTATCGTCTCAGGTCGAATTTAACCATCAACTATGGCCTTCGCTGGGATTTCACCGGCGCCGACCACGATAAAACAGGCTTCTACCACAACGCAGATCCTGCGGCCGTATTCGGTCCTTCCGGCGTGAACAACTTGTTCAATCCGGGATCCTTGCCCGGAGATATGGACCCGCAGATTGCGGCTCGCCCGACTGCCTACAACGGCTGGAATAAGAGTCCGCAACCGGCGGTCGGCATTGCCTGGAACCCGCACGGCGGTGACGGATGGTGGGGGAAACTATTAGGTGGCGACCGAACCGTAGTCCGCGCCGGAATCTCCTTGAAGAAGTTTACCGAACCTCAGCAGTACTTCTGGAACCAGGCCTCCGATGGCGGAGCTTTCTACTATCAGTTTTTCAATCTTTTTTCCAACAATAACGGAGGTACCAGCAACTTCGCGCCGGGCAGCTTCGTTTTGAATACTCCTTTCCAGCTTCCCGCGGGGAAATCATACGCGTTGTCGCCGCAAACTTATTTGAAGAGCGAATCAGAATCGGACTTTACTTTTGTGGGCGGTCCGGGAGCCAATGGAATCAATCCGAACATCCAGCAGCCCTACACAGAATCCTGGAATGTGGGAATTCAAAGGCAGTTGGGCGAAAGCCGGGCGCTCGAGATTCGCTACGTTGGCAATCGGACTTTGCGACAGTGGATGTATGAGGACATCAATGAAGTGAATATCTTCCAAACCGGCCCGTTCGGAGTTCTGACGAACGTGAAGGCTGCGCAGCAGAATTTGACGATCAACAACGCCAGCAGTAACCCCAACTACCAGGGCTCTTTCGCCAATCACGGTCTTGCTGGGCAACAGGCAACGCCCTTGTTTGATGCTGCATTTGCCGGGGAAACCGCCGGTCCTGACGGCAGCTTTTCCGATTACACGAGCGGCAATCTTGCCGCGATGGTGAGTACGGGGCAGGCCGGCGCTATCGGCGGCGTGCTTGATAACAACAGTGGAACTGCGCCGTATTTCTGCAACCTTGTCGGTTCTTCTTTTGGCCCCTGTACAAATCCTCTGAACGGCGTGAACTACACGGGTGGGGCCGGAGCTGGACTTCCCATCAACTTCTTCCAGGCGAATCCTTTCGCGGCTGGAAACTCGGCACTCTACCTGGTGGCGGAAGGCTACTCGAACTATAACGGCCTTCAGGTAGACCTTCGCCAGAGGCAGTGGCACGGTTTGCAATTCGACGCCAACTATACATGGAGCCACACTCTGGGACTAACCACACCGAATAACTGGCAAGGCCAAACCTACACCTTTACCCTACGCAACATGCGTCTCGGATACGGCCCGTCACTTTTCGACATCCGGCACTCCATGAACATCAACGGCACCTACGATTTGCCTTTTGGAAAGGGCAAACAATTCGTAAGGCAAGGGGGTGTCCTCGATAAAATCGTCGGAGGTTGGACAATAGGCTCGATTTTCAACTTCCAAACTGGAACTCCTTTTCTCTTGGGCGGTGGCAGTGGGAACGGCAACCCAAACACTGCCAGTACGTTCAACAACGACCCGAACGCTGACGGCCTGGGAGACGGCGGAGTCGTGCTGCATGGGGTTACCGCATCACAACTGCAGAGTGCGATCGGGGTTTACCATATCCCTGGGCAGGCGGCGGTCGATTTCATCAATCCTAAATACTTGGCCAACAGTGGGACTGGAGGCGGAGCCAACCCGACCTACATCACTCCCAATGTTACGGCAGGTACGATCGGTCAACGAGTCTGGCTTTATGGGCCGCGCTTCTGGAATGATGACCTGTCTCTCACCAAGCGGTTTCCGATTCGCGAGAGCATTCAATTCACATTCCAGGCGGAGATGCTGAATGTATTCAACCACCCGAATTTTCAGCAGGGCGTCGGAAGCGGATGCAATTACTATTGCACATCTGCTGGCTACTCCTTCCCGTTTGTTCAGGGTGGCGGTTTTGGAATCGGAGGTATCTCGCCCAATTACAATTCCGCGTCTCCCAACCAAGGCGCGCGCGTCATCGAGTTAAGGGCGAACATAGAATTCTGAGAATCGTTGGACGGCTCATTGAGATTGAGATGCATTCGCCGATGCGACGAAAGTGTCGTGCCGGCGAATGCATTTTTAGTTCCCCGGTCTTTACCCCGGAAACCAACATGCGGAAACCAACATGATGAGATCGACTCGTCGTCCTGGTTCCATCGCGACTCTCTGTCTGCTTCTTGTGCCGCTTGCGGCGCTGGCGCAGGGGACTCTGGAAGACTATCACCGTGCCGAGAAGTTTCTTCCCGGAAACGTGCGCCATCTGCTTTACGTCGCGGATGTGGCGCCCCACTGGATCGAGAAGACCAACCGCTTCTGGTATCGCAAAACTGGAATGAAGCAGGCTGAGTTCGTTCTGGTGGATGCGGAGCAGAACACGAGCGGCCCTGCCTTCGATCACGATCGTCTGGCGGCAAGCCTTTCGCACGCAGCCAAACAAGATTATTCTGCCTCGGAGTTGCCGTTTTCTGAAATCGAGTTTGTCGAGGGCGGGAAGGCTCTACGCTTCTCCGTCGAGAGTGCCCAATGGACTTGTTCTCTGGCTACCTACGAATGCCAGAAAGAGCCGGCGCATTCGGACACGCCCAACGAGGTGCTTTCACCGAACAAGCGCTGGGCCGCCTACGTCAAGAAATACAACCTTTACCTGAGGGATGTTTCAACTGGCACGGTGTTGCAGCTGACCCATGATGGCGTGTCGGGGTGGGACTACGCCACTCCTCTGCCCTCGTTGCGCTTGATGGTCGATCAGGGAACCGAAGACGTGAAACAGCCGGCGGCGGTATTCTGGTCGCCCGATTCGTCGAAGCTGATTACTTATCGTATCGATTCCAGGAACTCGGGCCGCTTCACCAGTCTGCAATTTGTCTCTCCCGACCAGCTGAGGCCGCGGGCATTTACCTACGTTTATCCCCTGCCGGGAGAGGTATTGGCGAAGGCCGAGGCAGTTATTTTCGACATTCAGTCGGGCAAGAGGATCGATGTGCTGTCTGCGTCGATCGAGCTTCCTTTCCAGGACGGCCCTGGTTTTGACTGGTTCCCTGATAGCAAGGGCTTCTACTACGACTACGATGAACGTGGATACAAAGCGAAGGAATTGCGGGTCGTAGACGCCTCCACCGGAGAACAGAAAGTCTTGGTCCGCGAGCAGTCCGACTCATACTTGGATCCCGGTGAAACGTTTTATCGATTTGTTGAGGCCACGGGCGAGATTCTTTGGTCGTCGGAGCGCGATGGTTGGAATCACCTCTACATCTACAGCCAGAAAACTGGGCAGCTGGAGAACCAGATAACGCAGGGGCCCTGGGTCGTGCGGCAGATTGAGCACGTGGATGAAAAAAACCGCCGAGTCTATTTCCTGGCGAATGGGCGCGAGAAAGGCGAGGATCTTTACCAGGCACATTTGTATAGCATCGGGTTTGACGGAAAGGCATTGCAGTTGCTCTCTCCGGAGAACGCTGACCATTCCGTGAGTGTCTCCGCGGACGGACAATTCTTCGTAGACAACTATTCTCGTCCAGACTTGCCTGGGGAGGCCGTGTTGCGCCGCACCAAAGACGGCTCGGAAGTCCGAGTCCTCGAAAAGACGGACGCGAGTGAGTTGCTGAAAACAGGATGGAAATTTGCGGAGCCATTTCAAGGGAAAGCTGCGGACGGCGCCACTGATATCTATGGTCTGATCTGGCGGCCTTCGAATTTCGACGCGGCGAAGAAATATCCGATCGTTGAGTTTGCGTATACCGGCCCGCAGGCATTCTTCGTTCCGAAGAGCTTTGGCCGTACTTTATGGTTGCAGTCCGTGGCAGAACTTGGCTTTGTAGTTGTGATGGTGGACGGCCGCGGTACCGCCGGGCGCTCTCGCGCTTTTCACCTGTTCTCCTACCGGAACCTGGGCGGTGCGTTCGAAGACCACGTTGCCTTGATCAAACAAATGGCTGCGCGGTATCCGTACATGGACACCGCGCGAGTCGGAGTTTTCGGTACATCTGCCGGCGCTTATGGCGCCGCTCACGCTATGCTGGCCTTCCCCGACTTCTATAAGGTTGGCGTCTCAATCTCGGGTGATCACGACGCCCGCCTGGACAAAGCGTGGTGGAATGAAGCGTACCAAGGATATCCCGTGCTGGACGACTATGCCGCCCAGTCGAATGTGACCATGGCAGCGCGTCTGCAAGGCCATCTGCTGTTGGAACACGGGGATATCGATGACAACGTTCATCCCGTAGAGACAATTCGTTTTGTCGACGCTTTGATGAAGGCGAATAAAAACTTCGACATGCTGTTCGTGCCCAACATGTTTCACGGCGAGAGCGGTGAGCATGCTCTATATCTGGTTCGGCGGCGCTGGGACTATTTCGTCCAATACCTGCTGGGCGTGACGCCCCCGGCTGACTTTGAGATTAAGGAAGACCGGAATGCTCTGGGCAACGGCAGGCGTCGCAGGCGCTGAAGTTACCGGCGCCACCAGCGATCACTCTCGAGCCTGCGAAATCGAGGACTCCCATGCACCGACGCGACTTTCTGCAGGGTTTGGCGACTACCGCCGTTGGGTTTGAGCTTCTAGCACGCAGTCCGGAGGCATCGGCGCAAACGAGCGCCCCGGATGCTCGGGGCCGCGGCAGCAAGACGACTGCAACCGTCTCACTGGAAGGTTACACGCTGCTCGCTGAATTCAAGGCTGGCGCCGATTCCTGGAAGGTCTATGAGGATCTGAGGACGCGCGAAGGATCGCTGGTATTCCTTTCGTCTTCCGGCAAAACGTCTGGCGAAACGCGAGTGCTCACGAAGAGCGCCGAAGCTTCCATGCATGAAGGAAGCCCCTACCTGGGACTTGCTCTCAAGGAGATTGGTCTGTCATCCCCTGACCTTCTGGCCGATCGCCTCCTGCAAAATGGCGACCCCGACCCCGAGAAGGTGAAATCGGCAGCGCCGCCGATGGCGTCAGCTGAGAAGAATCCGCGCACTTGGACCACGTTTGTTGGCACCAGGGAAGCCTACGACGTTACTCCGGTCTACCGCAGTGGCAGCACGCGGACTTATCATCCGATTCAATATTCACCCGAGCTGCGGGAGGCGTTGAAGAATGGGCGGCTCTATGACGGATTGGTGGGCGGATGGATGCCGGCCGTCCGCAAGGTGATTCCTGTCTCGGATCAGGTCTACTGGGAAGCGATCGTATTTGGCGACGTCGGCGCGAACAAGAACAAGTACATCGTGCACACCTGGCACCGCACCGTGCAGATCGAAAACGGCAAGATTGCCAAGGTCGTGTATGGCCACAGCTATCCTGCATACCCACCCGGGCGCGAGGATCCGCAGCCCGAAGAGTTCTATCGGGCGTTGCTCGCGTTTGCGGAATATTGGGATGAACAGTTGCACGATATTGTTCCAGTGACGCTGCCACAAAGCGTTTGGGTTGACATGTCGAAACACTCGTTCGCGAAAGAACTGATGACGCGGCCGGGTGGCGTTTATCCCAAGTACGGCGCCGTCGATCGCGACTATGCCGGCTCGGAATACGATGGCTTCCAGGACATCTTCACCAGCGCGATCTATACCAATATGGAGTGGGGCCGGCTGGAGACGGCGCGGCTTTTCATCGACAACTACTTCACGGAATATGTCGATGCCAAGGGAATGGTCGACATGCGCGGCCCAGAGACTGCGCAGTTTGGCATGACTCTCTCGCTGTTGGCGCGCTATTTCAGCTATACGCGCGATAGCGCTTTGATATTAAAGCACCGTGGGAAGATCGAAGCCACGGCACAACTGCTGGCCGAAATGCACGACGAGAGTCTCAGCTTGCCACATGAGAATCCTGGGTATGGGTTGATTCGCGGCTGGAGCGAATCGGATTCGTGCCTGGGCGAGAATCCATCGCTCTATTGGCAACCCTACTATGCGAATAGTGCATTTGCGGCGCGCGGTTTCAAAGACATTGCGCGAGCCTGGACGGAACTGACGCACAACCACTCTTCTCCGGGAATGGAAAAGCTCGCGCAGGGCTGGCTCCAGCGCAGCCAGGTGCTGCAGCAAAGGACTATCGTAAGCATCGAGAAGAACATCCAGAGCGATAAGACGCCACCGTACATTGGATTGTTTCCCGGTACGACCCTGACTTTTCGCGAGTCGCTGGAAAAGGAGCGGCCCAGCTCGCAGCAGTGGCCGCACCGTCCTTATGCGGAATTGCTTCAGGCGGACGTGCTGCCGCCGCGCCTGGCGAATCAAGTAATCGACTGCATGAGGACCTACGGCGCGACCACGCTTGGAGTCGTGGCGAACGTGGGGCGCTTCCAGGAAGATGGTCGCGAGATTCTGGGTTTCATCTCGTATGGCTACGCGCAAGCTCTGCTGCGACTGGATCGCATCGAAGAATTCCTCCTATTTCTCTATTCGCATCGTTATCATGCCCACACCCGGGGAAGTTGGACAGCTGGCGAAGTGACCGGCATTACTGGCGATTCTGGAACCTACTGCGTACCCGCGCAGCAGACTATACCGCTGCTTGTGCGCTGGATGCTGGTGCTGGAGGATTCTGACGAAGATAGACTGTACCTTGCAAAAGGCGTGCCGCGCGACTGGGTGGTTTCAGGAAAGGACATTCGCATTGAGAATGCTCCCTGCCGATGGGGCAGCGTCAGCTTCAGCCTGGCGGCAAAGCCGGGCGCTCAACGCGTGGTTGGGCACGTGGAATTGAAGGGCGAGCAAACGCCTCGGGAAGTGCACTTCAAGCTGCGCCTTCCCGAACAAACCGTGCTCCACAGCGTGACCGTGAACGGGCAAGCCGCGCCTCTGGGAGGAGCTCACAAGGACACAGTCATCATCACGACGACGAACGAAAAGATGTTCGAGGTGGTCGGCCAGCTAGACTGAACGCAGACTGGACTCAACGATAGTGTCCGGCATAGCGAATGCGAGGGACTTTCACACGATGAAGAAGATTATCTTATTCGCCCTGGTTGTCATTGCCTCGGTTCTCGGCTCGGTCGCGCGAGGCGCCGAGACCTCGCGCGCTGCATTGACGCCTCCCATGGGATGGAATAGCTGGAATCATTTTGCGTGCAAAGTTACAGCCGACGATGTTCGCTCCGCGGCCGACGCCATTGCCAGCAACGGGATGAAGGATGCCGGCTACGTTTACGTGAACATCGACGATTGCTGGGAAGGCGTCCGTGATGAGAAGGGCCGAATTCAACCCAACCAGAAATTTGGCGACATGAAGGCGCTGGTGGACTACGTTCACGGGAAGGGACTGAAGATCGGCATTTATTCTTCTCCCGGACCCAAGACCTGTGCCGGGTTTGAAGGCAGCTACGGACACGAGGAGCAGGACGCGCAACAATACGCAGACTGGGGATTTGACTACCTGAAGTATGACTGGTGTAGCGCCGAAAAAATCTATTCGCGTAGCCAGATGCCAGAAGTCTACAAGAAAATGCACGACGCCTTGGTGCGGACCGGCAGGCCGATCGTCTTCAGCCTGTGCCAATATGGGTACGGTCGCGTCTGGAGGTGGGGTGCGCAGGTTGGAGGAAATCTGTGGCGTACGACCGAGGACATCAACGATCATTACGATCGCATGTCGGTCATCGGATTTGATCAGGATGGATTGGAGCCGTTTGCCGGGCCGGGACACTGGAATGATCCGGACATGCTGGAGGTTGGCAACGGCGGCATGAATCATGACGAGTACGTCACCCACATGAGTTTGTGGGCACTGCTGGCCGCTCCGCTGTTGGCCGGCAACGACCTGTCGAAAATGACTCCAGAAACCCTGAGTATCCTCACCAACAAGGAAGTCATTGCCGTCGACCAGGACGGGAAGGGAGTGCAAGGCCGCCGAGTGACCCAGGAAGGTCCGCTCGAGGTGTGGGCCAAGTCGCTTGCAGACGGCAGCGTCGCGGTTGGTCTTTTCAACCGCGGCGAGTCTACCAACCCTATAACTCTGAGCTTTAAGGATATCGGCGTACAAGGCTCAGCTAAGCTCCGCGATCTCTGGCAGCATAAGGATCTCGGTTCTTTCAGCGGCAGCTACACCGAAGAGGTCCCGCGCCACGGCGCGGTAATGATAGTGATAAGGGTTCAATGAGCATGATCCATCCAATATCCAGGCGGCAGTTTGTCGCGGGCACGGCTGCAATGGCTGCGTCGGCGCTGCTTCCCAAGCGCCTGCTGGGAACGCCAACTTCAGCGATCCAGCGGGTCGTAATCCGCACGGACGCTGAAATCGGACTGGTGCGTCCTGAATTCCACGGCCATTTCATCGAGCATCTGGGCTCGTGTGTTTATGGCGGGCTTTGGGTGGGCAAGGACTCGCGGATTCCAAACATCAACGGATATCGCAAACAGGCCGTCGAATATCTTAAAGATTTAGGGGTTCCAGTTCTGCGCTGGCCGGGCGGCTGTTTTGCCGACGATTATCATTGGCGCGACGGCATTGGTCCAGCCGCCAAGCGCCCCAAACGCGTGAACATCCACTGGGGAAACTACATCGAGGACGGAAGTTTCGGGACCCATGAATTCATTGGCCTATGCCGCCTCTTGAACGCCGAGCCTTACCTGGCGGGAAACGTCGGCAGCAGCACGCCGCACGAACTGCGGGACTGGATTGAATACTGCAACTACCCGTCGGGCAGCACGCTTTCGGATGAGCGCGCGTCCAACGGTTCTCCCGAGCCCTTTCGCGTACGCTACTGGGGCGTGGGGAACGAGAGTTGGGGCTGTGGCGGCAACATGAGGCCCGAGGAATATGCGCGTCTTTACCGCGACTTCGCCGTTTATTGCCGCGACTTCGGCGGGACCGAACTTTTCCTGGTGGCCAGTGGACCTTCCGGCAACGATACGCACTGGTCCCGCGGGCTGATGGATGGCTTGGGCTGGGAGCGGCCGCAGGGAGTTTCCATGCACTATTACTCTGGGGGAGCCGATCGTTCCACCAGCTTCACCGTCGACCACATGAATGAACAGCTGGCTTCTTACGCCAAGGTCGAAGAGTCCATTGTCCATCAGAGAGCGGTACTCGACAGCTACGAGAACGGCAAGAAGGTTGGCTTGATCCTCGACGAATGGGGCGTTTGGGACAACATTCCGGAAGAAAACGAGAAGCGTTACGGAAAGCTCTGGCAGCAGAGTACGCTACGCAGCGCGGTGGCTGCGGGCCTGGGGCTGAACGTCTTTAATCGCCAGGCTGACAAGCTGTATATGTGTAACATAGCGCAAATGGTGAATGTATTGCAGTCGCTGCTGCTCACCGATGGACCAGACGGGGTACACTGCGTTCGAACCACCACGTATCATGCGTTTACCCTTTTCAAGCCGCACCGCTCCAAGACTGCGCTGCGAGTCGAGACCGAAGATTCTTCACCCCTGGGCCTCTCGGTCTCAGCCTCCAAAAGCGACAAGGAACTCGTAGTCACGTTCGTAAATCCTCGCCACGATTCCGATTTGCAGGTTGAGTGCACGCTGAAGGGTAGCGTCGCGGATGGGGGCACCGCTCAGATTCTCCATGATGCGGACTGGAATGCGTGCAACAGCTTTGACAATCCCGATCGTGTTGTCCCCAAGCCGCAGCCCATCAAAGTGAATGGGTCGAAGATCCAGCTCGACCTGCCACGACTGTCCGTGGCAACGGCAATCCTCTCAGTTCACTGATTCTTAAGACTTCGGGTGCGCCGCGCCGTTGTCAGAATCGCTTTGCGCCTCGCTGCGCTTCCGCTCCAGGGCTTGCTTCAGCGACTCGCCGGCGTACTGGATATGCTCGCGCAAAAGTTTGCAGGCCTGGGTTATGTCGCGCTGACGGCAGAACTCCAGAATCTGGTGATGTTCTTCGTTGGCGCGCTTCATCCCGTGCGTGAGGTAAAGCTGCAGGCGGGTGTATCGCTCGCCGTTGTTGTTAACGTTACGGATAATCGCCATGAAACGCGGCTGATTCGCGCGGGAGTAAAGGATCGAATGAAATTGCCAGTTCAATCGTCCCCATGCGGAGACGTGATCGTCCCGCCGCAGTTCGTTTACATACTTGCGCAGCACAGCATCGGCCTCTGAGTAATCTTCTTTCGTCAACCGTGGAATCGAGAGCTTCAAGACCTCGGGTTCGAGCAAGGCACGAATCGAAAAAAGTTCTTCGATATCATCGGGGGACAAGGCGGGCACAACTGCACCCCGGTTGGGAACAATCGTAATCAGCCCCTCCGCATCCAGCTGCCGCAGCGCTTCGCGAACCGGAATACGGCTGACTCGATATTGAATCGCGATCGCATCTTGCCGGAGCTGGGCGCCCTCTGGGAGCTCGCCCCGGATGATCTGGTCGCGTAACTTATCGGCAACCGCCGAAGTGAGCGACTGTCGCGGGATGGCGGAATCCGACGCGGTTTCTAGGTCCATATCTGAAAGTGCCAAGTGCAAAGCTTCACGGCGACTGCGCAATGATCTTCGCTATTTAATATATCGCATGTTGTATCCAATTAGCTCTTCCCGCTTGGTCGTCTTTCGATTTTTTGCTGCAGGTAAGCGGCCAGAACGTATAACTCAGGGTTTTGAATCTCGCTGCTTGCCGGGGGACGTTCATCGTCATCGGCGCTCGGCCGGAAGACCTTAAGTGTTCGCAACTCACTTTGTTGCCCGGACATCCACGGCTCGAGGCTGAGAAGTCTTCGAATCCCGTGCCCGATCCAGCCAGCCGATTCCCCAGTAGATTGGAATTCCCATCAGGACGATCAGCAATCCAGGCCACGTGGTCGCCGGGCGATATGCGAACAGTACGGCCAGAATTACGCTGGCGGCAAGAATATAGAACGCCGGGACCACTGGATATCCAATCGTCCGGTACGGCCGCAGCGCGTCAGGGCGCTTGATGCGCAGGCGAAACACCCCGGCCACGGTCAACACATAAAAGATCAGCGCGGCGGAAATTACGTATTCAAGCAGGCTACTGTACAGGTTTCCCCACGCCTGGGTTGCGGGATCATAGGTGCGAGGAAGCACAAGGAACGCAGCCCACAGGCCCTGCAACTTCAGCGAAGAGGCAGGCACGTTCGCAGAGTTAAGTTTGCCGGCAAAAGGGAAGAAGAGCCGCTGCCGGGCCATCGCATAGTAGACGCGCGCTCCCGTCAAGGTCAGAGCGTTGATGGTGCCGAAGGTTGAAACCATGATGGCGGCGGCCATCAGCGAGGTGCCGAGACCCGGAACGATCACCTGCAGCGTGGCGGTGCCCACTCGATCCGATGGTGCATGCTGGATCGCCTCTAGTGGAAGCGTGACCAGATACGCAACATTGGCGAGAAGATAAAGCACAATTACGAGAGTGGCGCCAATGACCATCGCAAGCGTGACATTGCGCTCCGGTCGCTTCACTTCCCCCGCCGCGAAGGCAATATTGTGCCATGAATCGGCGGAGAACAGTGATCCGGTTTGGCTCAGGCAGAGGGCGACGAACAGGCCAGTCATCGTTGCGGCGGTAAGTCCGACTCCCAGAGAATCGACGGCTCCAACCCGCCACGGAGCGGCGAAGTTGGCGTGAAGCGCGGAGGCGTTACGTCCGAACAGAATCCCCAGGACAATCAGACCACCTAACGCGGCGGTCTTGGCGATAGTAAACACATTCTGAATCAGCCTGCCGTAGCGGAGCCCAAGTGTATTGCTGAACGTCAACAGCCCAATGACGCCGATCGCAAGCAGTTGGGCGGTTGAGAGCGATAGGGCGTAATGGGTTGAGAGTCGAATCGGAGCGATCAGATATTCGTTTTCTGAAATCAGCGGCCACAGCACGCCGGAGAAGCGGGCGAATGCCACGGCTACCGCAGCAATGGTACCGGTCTCGATAACAGAGAATAGGGTCCACCCATAGAGAAAGCCCCAGAGCGGGGAATACGCCTCGCGAAGGTAAACATACATGCCGCCAGCTTGCGGCATCATCGCGGAAAGTTCTCCGTAGCATAGGGCTCCTGCGATTGTCAGGGCCCCGGCTACGGCCCAAGCAACCAGCAGCCAACCTGCGCTTCCTATTTGACGGGCCATCTCCGCCGGAACTATGAAAATGCCAGATCCAATCATGGCGCCGACCACTACCATGATGGAATCGAACAGACTTAGGCCACGAGCGAAGTCCGGTGAATTGGGGTGCTGACCTTCGCGCTCAAGTTTGGCGGTCAGTTCTTGGGACATAAGGAGAAAGCGATTGAGTTTGACGATTGCATATTGTATCCATAAAATACGACAGGTGGCTTACCTATTTTGGGAGGCAGGGCCGGACTCCACGGCGGCGCCTTTCTGGCGAACAGGAAACCCGAACGACAGAAAATGACGAATCAAGAATGCCGTAGAGTGCAGGTCATCGATTCTCACACCGGGGGCGAGCCGACTCGGCTGGTGGTGACGGGTGGGCCTGATCTTGGAGCCGGTTCGCTGGCCGAGAGGTTGGAGTGCTTTCGCAGCAGGTACGATCATTTCCGCTCCGCCGTGGTCAATGAGCCGCGGGGCTCCGACGTTATGGTCGGTGCTTTGCTTTGCAATCCTCTCGATCCCGACTGTGCCGCCGGCGTCATCTTCTTCAACAACGTCGGCTATCTGGGAATGTGTGGTCACGGAACCATCGGCTTGGTTGCGACCTTGGCTCACATGAAGCGCATCAACTCCGGGGAACACAAGATCGAGACCCCGGTGGGTACCGTGAGTGCCGTTCTGCACGAAGGCGGTGAAGTCACGGTTAACAATGTCGCAAGTTATCGTAGCGCGGCAAACGTTGCAGTCAACGTTCCCGGATACGGCGAGGTTCGTGGAGATGTAGCCTGGGGAGGGAACTGGTTCTTTCTAGTGCGAAATCACAGCATGGAATTGACCCTTCAGAATGTCGACGAACTCACGTTGTTCACCTGGGCAATTCGACAGTCTCTTCGCGATCACGGCATCTCCGGCGCTGACGGCAAAGAGATTGACCATGTCGAACTGTTTGGCCCGTCTCAGCTTCCCGGCGTGGACAGCAAAAATTTCGTGCTCTGTCCCGGGAAAGCCTACGATCGTTCTCCCTGCGGCACGGGGACCAGCGCGAAACTGGCGTGCCTTTACTCGGACGGCAAAATCCGCGAAGGGCAAACCTGGAGACAGGAAAGCATTGTCGGCAGCGTCTTCGAAGGCAGCGTGAAGGTGCGAGATGGCAAGGTGTATCCCAGCATTAAGGGATCGGCTTTCGTGAACGCCGAGGCCGAGCTGGTGCTCGATCCTGGCGATCCATTGTGCATGGGTATTCGAGTATGAGCATTCGCGCATGAGCAGAGCCGCCTATGACGTTGTCGTCGTCGGCACCGGCATTGTGGGTGCGGCGTGTGCCGATGAGTTGGCACGTTGCGGCAGGCGAGTCGCCATCATAGGCGCGGACATTATCGGAAGCGGCGCAACCGCTGCCGGGATGGGCCACATCGTGGTCATGGACGACTCCGACGCGCAGTTTGCGTTGACCCGCTACTCTCAGCAGCTGTGGCAGGCGTTGCGACCCGAATTACCCGATGACGTCGAATACGAGCAGTGTGGAACGATCTGGGTGGCGGCTGACGAGGAAGAAATGGTCGAGGTCTTCCGCAAACGAGACTACTACGGCAAGCGCGGAGTTCCGACGGAAGTTCTCGATGCCAAAGCCTTGCATAGTCTGGAGCCGAACCTTCGCCCGGGATTGGCTGGCGGCCTTCTCGTTCCGCAAGATGGGGTGCTGTATCCGCCGTGTGCCGCGCTTTTTCTCGCACACCGCGCACAGGCGCGCGGAGCAAAGCTTCTGCTCGGCACCACGGTCGTGCAGATCGGGAAAGGTCGGGTTCGTTTGACGGATGGATCAGAGATCTCCACAGAGATCATCGTGAATGCGGCCGGAGCCTCAGCTGTCGATCTCACGCCGGGGCTTGAAATCAAGAAGAGGAAGGGCCATCTGGTCATCACCGACCGTTATCCGGGATTCGTCCGGCATCAGTTGGTGGAACTCGGATACTTGAAGAGCGCGCACTCCGTTAGCGGTGATTCGGTCGCATTCAATGTGCAGCCTCGCCGTACCGGCCAGATTCTTATCGGATCCTCCCGCCAATACGGCGCTGAATACAAGGAGGTCGACAACTCCATGCTGGTGCGGATGTTGCAACGCGCGCAGGAATATATGCCTGGCCTGTTTCAAATGTCAGCCGTTCGCACCTGGACGGGATTTCGTGCTGCTACTCCCGACAAACTTCCGCTGATTGGGCAGTGGGCGGGAGATAAGTCCATATTCCTGGCGACCGGGCACGAGGGCTTGGGAATCACGACTTCTCTGGGAACCGCCCGCATCCTCGCCGATCAGATCAACGGCACGAAGCCGGAAATCCCGGTTGAACCGTACCTGCCGTCGAGGAGGGCGCGAACAAACGAGTACGCGCATGCTTAACCAAGTTTCGGTTAACCAGGTCTCGATAACCGTCAACGGAACGCCAGTCGTTGTGCCTGCGGGTGCGACCGTAGCGGTTGCGATGGTTCTTGCAGGACAGGTATGCCGCACGTCGGTGAGCGGTGAGCCGCGTGGTCCACTCTGTGGCATGGGAATTTGCTTTGAGTGTCGCGTGGTCGTCGACGGGAATCCGCATGTTCGGAGCTGTCAGGTCTTGTGCCAGCAGGGCATGGAAGTAAATACCGAAAAATAAACAGATGAGCAGGGAAGAGCATCATTTCGAAGTCCTCGTGATTGGTGGAGGGCCCGCGGGCATGGCGGCAGCAGTTTGCGCGGCGGAGTGTGGCGTCCGCGTCGGGATCGTCGACGACAATCCTAGGCTCGGAGGTCAGATCTGGCGGAGCGAGTTGAGCCGTCAGCAGGAAAGCGATCAGCAAATAACGGATGCCTCCAAATGGGTTCAGCGGATGAGCACTTCCGGGGTTACTGTTCTCTGTGGCCTGCGCGTAGTACACGAGCCCGAGGCCGGTGTCTTGATCGCGGAAAGTATCAATGGTCCTTCGGAACTCAGGTACAACAAGCTAGTGCTTGCAACCGGTGCGAGGGAACGATTCCTGCCGTTTCCGGGCTGGACACTACCGAACGTTATGGGAGCGGGTGGCCTGCAAGCGATGGTCAAGGGCGGCCTGCCAATTCGCGGCAAGCGTGTGATTGTTGCTGGTACCGGACCACTGTTGCTGGCGGTTGCGGCCTACCTCCGCAAGCATGGTGCTGAGATACCGTTGATTTGCGAGCAAGCATCTTGGCGGAGCCTGGCGGCATTCGGCTTGGCCTTGTTCCGGTGGCCGGCAAAGATCATCCAAGGACTTCAGTTACAGAGAGATCTTGCTGGGGTTCCGCTTGCGGCAAACGCTTGGGTGGTTGGCGCAAACAGCCAGGCGGCTCTCGACAGCGTGGACATCCTCCGGGCTGGCACAGTCGAGAATATCCCGTGCGATTATCTTGCCTGCGGCTTTCATCTCGTTCCCAACGTAGAATTGCCGTTGCTGATGGGATGTGCGATCGACAATGGTTGCGTGCGGGTTGACGACTTTCAGAACACGACGGTCGCATCAGTTTTTTGTGCCGGTGAACCGACCAGCGTCGGAGGTGTGGAGTTGGCGATCATCGAAGGCCAGATTGCCGGCTTGGCTGCAGCCGGACACGCAACCGAGGCGAGAGCATTATTCGCCAAACGTAGGAAGGCGCGCCGTTTTGCGAGTGTGCTGGACTCTACGTTCCGCCTGCGGTCGGAACTGAAGAACCTGCCTTTGCCCGAAACCACCGTGTGCCGATGCGAAGACGTTCCCTATTCCCGTCTGCAGCAGCATACGTCGTGGCGCTCCGCCAAGTTGCATACGCGTTGTGGCATGGGGCCCTGCCAGGGACGGGTGTGTGGTCCCGCAACAGAATTTCTTTTCAACTGGAACCCGGATTCGGTTCGGCCACCGGTATTTCCTGCTCGCGTCGGAACCTTGGCGGCCGTTGGCGAGCAGTTGGATTTACAGCACAGCGAAGTAATGGGAGGACACTGATGAATTGGAAGGGCGTCATACCCGCAATCACCACCAGTCTTGCCGAAGACCTTCGTGTCGATCACAACTCCGTGACGCAACATTGCCGCTGGCTCCTCGACAACGGATGCTCGGGGATCGTTGCCTTAGGCTCGTTAGGAGAAGGCGCGACGCTGTCCTTCGACGAAAAAGTGGAGATTCTGCGCACCTGTGTCGGCGCGGTTCAAGGGCGCGGACCTGTTGTGGCTTCCATCTCGGCGCTCACCACTTCTGAAGCGGTGTCGATCGCGAAAGCTGCCGCTGATCTCGGCTGCGATGCCCTGATGGTGTTACCACCTTATGTCTATCAGGGCAATTGGCGGGAAATGAAAACCCACGTTGCCACCGTGTTCGAAGCCACTCCTCTTTCCTGCATGCTCTACAACAATCCCGTTGCTTACGGAACTGATTTCCTTCCCGAACAGATTCGCGAATTGGCGGCGGAACATGAAAACTTCGAGGCCGTTAAGGAGTCAAGCACGGATGCCAGACGTGTATCCGCCATTCGCGCGCTGCTCGACCGCCGCCTGGAAATTTCGGTCGGCGTGGACGACGCGGTGCTAGAGGCGATTGGTGTGGGAGCGACCGGTTGGATTGCCGGCCTGGCCAACGCATTGCCGCGCGAATCGGTGGACCTGTTCAATTTCGCCATCCATGGGGAGAATGGCAAAGCCTTTGAGTTATACCGATGGTTCTTGCCACTGTTGCGCATGGACACCGTGCCCAACTTTGTTCAGCTCATCAAGCTGGTGCAGGCGGAAGTGGGAATGGGAAATCCCCGCGTGCGTCCGCCGCGCCTGGAATTGGTCGGCGATGAGTTGCAACGCAACCTCAAGATCATTCGCAACGCTTTGTCGGCACAGCCGATGCCGGTGGGCGGTTTTGCCCTGCCCAACAGAAAGTAGTTTCAAGAAAATGACAAAAATTACCGGGCGGTCGTTGATAGGTTTTCGCGAGGGTAACGGTTCAGGAGAACCCCATTACGCTCCAAATCCCACCACTGGGCAGCGGCTGGAGCCCGGATTCATACCCGCAACCAACGAAGAAGTGGACCTTGCGGTCCGGCTCGCTGCGCAGGCCTTTGCCGCTTACAGTCGCACGACAGGACATCAGCGGGGCGCGTTCTTACGCGCCATCGCGGCCAAGATAGAATCCATTTCTGCCGAGATAGTCGAGCGCGCAGGGCGGGAGACCGGTCTCCCGCAGGCGCGTTTGCAGGGCGAGACTGCGCGCACTTGCGCTCAGCTTCGTCTTTTTGCAGAAGTTGCGGAAGAAGGATCATGGGTATCCGCGCGCATCGACCGCGCCGACCCTGGCCGCAAGCCTGCTCCCAAACCCGACATCCGCTCCCTGTTGCGTCCCTTGGGCCCGGTCGTAGTGTTCGGCGCAAGCAACTTCCCGTTGGCCTTTTCCGTGGCCGGTGGAGATACCGCCTCGGCGCTCGCCTCTGGAAATACTGTCATCGTAAAGGCGCATGCGGCGCACCCGGGTACCAGTGAACTGGTGGGACAGATGGTGCGAGAAAGTGTTCGGGAGTGCGGTCTGCCAGAAGGCGTCTTCTCACTGCTGTTTGGCAGTGGGGCCGAGATCGGTACCTCCTTGATGAAGCACTCTCTCGTGAAAGCCGGTGGTTTTACCGGGTCCCGCACCGCGGGAAGAATCTTGATGGACATTGCAGCCTCGCGCCCTGAGCCGATTCCGTTCTACGCGGAAATGAGCAGCACCAATCCGGTCTTCATTTTGCCGGGCGCCCTGCGAGAACGAGGTGACGCCGTTGCGGCAGCACTCCACACTTCGTTCACCATGGGGGCCGGACAGTTCTGCACTAAACCAGGAATGGTATTTCTGCCGGCCGGGAGAGAGGCGGACTCCTTTACAGACAAATTGCAGCAGTTGGTCGCGGGATCGGCGCCTTTCCATCTGCTGACCAAAAGCATTCATTCGGCTTACGACTCGGCACTCGCCGAGCGCAAGGCCGATACCTCCGTCGCTCTCGTTGCGGAAGCCCCCCAACCATCCGAGGTTGCTGGTTTTGCGGCGAACTCCGCCCTGTTTCAAACGGATGCAACCAACTTTCTAGCCTCGGACTTGGGCGCAGAGATCTTTGGCCCGACGACACTTCTGGTGCGGCATTCGATACGGGATCAGATCCTTGAAATTGCCCGCTCTCTCGAAGGCCAGCTCACGGCAACGATTCATGGCACGGAGCAGGATCTTCGTGACTTCGCCGATCTCGTCGCGATTCTTGAGAACAAGGCCGGGCGCCTCGTCTTCAATGGCTTTCCTACCGGGGTCGAAGTATGCCACGCCATGGTGCACGGAGGCCCCTATCCCTCGACGTCGGACGGTCGCTCTACATCGGTGGGAACTCGGGCAATTTTCAGGTTTACGCGCCCCGTCTGCTATCAAGGATTTCCTGACCAGGCATTGCCAGCAGAGTTGAAGGACTCGAATCCTCTAGGAATCCTGCGCATGGTGGACGGACAAACAAACCGGTAGGCGACCCTCCATTCGGGAAAATCTTCTCGGTACCGAGTCCAAATTGAGCGTGACGGCTGCTTTAATAGACTTCGTTGAGATTCATGGCCCATTTTCAATGTGATTTTGGAATTTGCGGCAGACACAAGCCCACTTTCTCCGCCACTGACTCTTATTACCTCCCGCGAGTGTTCAGCACGCTGGTTTGCCGGGGACACATCGGGGATAGAATAAGGTGTTTCTTGCTGCTCCTACACTCCCCTGAGTAACCGTGGTGTTGGAGCAACCACCTTTTTGTTGATTCGCTGGCCGGCAAGACGTTGATCTTTGCCGAGAGGCGCTGGAGGGATACCGCATCACGTCCCAGTGCCGGTCGGGCTCAGGTCCTCGGCTGTGGTTGGCAAGCTGAAATGAAACGTTGCTCCCCGTCCGTCGTTCGCCGTGGCCCACAAACGGCCACCATGCGACTCGAGGATCGAACGGCTGATCGCCAGTCCCATGCCGCTGCCTTGCGGTTTGGTCGTAAAGAAGGCATTAAAGATTTCGTCCGCCTTTTCGGTTGGCAGTCCCACGCCAGTGTCGCCCACCGAGACGACTATTCGGCTTTCCTGATTCAGTTGAGACTTGATCGTAAGAACTCCGCCAGTCTCCTTCATTGCCTCGATGGCGTTGAGCATGAGGTTCATTAACACCTGCTGCAGTTGCACATGGTCTGCGGTGAGTTTCGGAAGGTCGGCGGCAAGATCCTTCCGTATCGAAACCCCATGCTGGTTGGCCTCGCCCCGCAGCAGCACGACCATCTCGCGGACGATTTCGTTCATCTGGACCAACTCTCGTTTTGGCGGAGATTTCTTGTACAACGACCGCAAGCGGTCGATGATATCGGTCGCACGGCGCCCGTCTTGCACAATTCTCTCCGTTGCCTCACGTACCTCGTTGAGATCTGGCTGCTGGCGCCCAAGCCAGCGCAGGGAGGTCTGAGCATTCATCATGGTCGCGGTGATGGGCTGCTTTAGCTCGTGCGAGATCGAGGCCGCCAATTCGCCCATCATGCTCACGCGATTGATGTGAGCAATGTCGGCCTGTAGCTGTTCGGCGCGTTTGCGGTCTTCGATGTCAGTCGAGGTACCGTACCACTTGACGATCTTGCCGTGTGCGTCCCGCAGGGGCACGGCCCGCACCAGGAACCAGCGATACTCCCCATCCGCACGGCGAAAGCGCACCTCATTTTCGAACGCCTGCCCGGCCGCCGCCGAGGCGCGCCACTTGGGCGCATACCGCTTTAAGTCTTCGGCGTGAACGGCGGCTTCCCAGCCTGAGCCCACTGTTTTCTCGTTGGACAAACCCGTATACTCCGCCCAAATGCGGTTGGAGAAGTCCACCGAGCCGTCGGGCAGCGCCGTCCAGGCAAATGTCGGGATGGTTTCAATCACATCGCGAAGCTTCTTTTCCTGACGCCGCAGTTGCCTGATACGAAATAGATATGCCGCCCAAAGCAACGCGAGGAAAGCGGCCACGCACAGCGCGCGGAACCAGTTCGTCTGGTAGTAGGCGGCCGCAATCGCGAAGTCCAGAGCAGCGCCTTCTTCGTTCCACACCCCGCTGTTGTTGCAGGCTATTACCCGAAAGCGGTAGCTGGCAGGTGAAAGATTGGTATAGAACGCCTGGCGGCGATTGCCCACGTCTTGCCAGTCGCCATCGTAGCCTTCCAGCTTATACTTGAAACGGATTTTTTCCGGCGCGGCTAGGCTCAGAGCGGTGTAGTCGATCTCCAGATCACGAGTCCGCGGCGGCAGGCGCAGGTTGGAAGATGCCTCGGTCAATATGTTTTGCCAGCGAATCTTGTGGTCGGCAGTGATTTGTTCGATACGGATCGGCGGCGGGAGGTTGTTGAACGGAAGATGGTGCGGATCGATGACCTGGATGCCCTCTCCCGTTACAAACCACAGTTTGCCATCGGTCGATTTTGCGGCCCGCGGCGCATAGAAGCTAGCCGCTGTCGAGCGGAGCCGGACGCCGTCAGCCGCGTCCCAAACGGTTGCTTCAATCGAACGCTTCGGGTCGGCAATCCACGCGTCTAATTCGGTCGGGGCGATGCGTACAATGCCGCAGGCCGTGTACGCCCACAACGTGTGATCGTCGTCCTCCATCGTCCAGTGAACGGTGTTGCAAGGCAATCCGTTTCTGCTCGTGAGCGTGGCAATGCGACCATCTTTAATCCGGTTCAGCCCGTCTTGAGTGGCGACCCATAGCGCGCCCGTGTGATCGAGTTGAAGGTCGGAGACGGCGTTCGGGGTCAGACCATCGGCTGCTGTATAGGACGCGCGGACCTGACCATCCTTGAAATTCGACACCCCCCCGCCGCGCCAGAATCCGAGCCACAATCCATGCTCACGATCCGAGAGTAGAACCGAGGCGCTCTCCTGACGGCCCATCCGTGACCAGGGGATCTGCTCGACCACATGGCCCTCCCGCACGTGCAAGAGGCTCACATTCTCCGAAAGCCAAAGGTTGCCCTCGTTGTCCCCGGTGATGGAATGCACTTGTCCGCCAGGCGCAGCGTTGACGGGAACAAACCTGCCGCCCTCAACGTAGACAAGTCCATGTCCCGTGAACGCCCAGATGCGCCCGCGATCATCCTGAAAGAGCGATTGCGGCGCATCATCCGACTGTCCGCCTGCTTTGCGGATCATCGAAATCTGTCCGTTATTCCATTGGTTCAAACCGTCGCGACTGCCAACCCATACGCCGCCATCCCGCGCAGCTAGAATTGACCAGGCGGCGTCATTCGACAAACCTTGTTTAACTGAAATCGTGGAGACGGCCAAGTCCCGAAACCGGTCAAGACCTCCATTGGTGGAGACCCAGACACTGCCCTCGCGGTCCTCGAAAAGGCTGAAGATAACATCGCCGGAGAGGCCGTCAGATTTCGAAAATACATCGGTTCCGCCGTGATGCACATGGATGAGTCCCTGGTCGATTGTTCCGATCCAGAGACCGCCATCGTGGTCGCGGAGAAGGCGATTCGCACTGAACGGCTTTCCGCCTGGAATCGCGTACGCCTCGGACTTGCCGCCGGAGAACTGCCTTATTCCGCCACGCATGGCGATGAGCAGTTCTCCCTGGTCACCGCGATTCAGATCCTTGAGCTCCGTTGTGGGCATCGCATAATGCATTGGAAGGCCGGGCCTCCAACGCCAAAGCCCAGATTGCGCAGCAGCCCAAAGAGCCCCAGTGCTGTCCTCATACAAAGACGCAACCATTCGGCCCAGAGCGCCGTCCTGGCCCTGGCACTGTACATCGCTGTTCTTTATTGTGCACAACCGGCCAAACGGACTCCCCAAGGTGCCGACCCAAACCGTACCCTCATGATCCTGAAGCAGCGCTGCCACGAATTGCTTATCAAGCTCTGGGTACCGAGTCAGCTTGCCGCCACTCCAACTGACGAGGCCAGCATATGTGCCAATCCAAAGCGTCCCGTCGCTTGTGACCAGCAGCTTGGTGATTCCGTTGCCGGGGAGATTCTGACCCGCGGGCGGTTGCCAGGGGATATAGCGTTTGCCATCGAAGCGAAGCAAGCCGAACTCCGTGCCGAGCCAAAGATAGCCATCCCCAGTTTGGGCAATCGAGTAAATGTTACCCCTGAAAAATCCTTCGCGGATTGTCCACGCGGTGTGCGCGTACTGGCTGACGTCGGCTGAAGGGTCGAGCGGAAACGCAAAAGCGGAGCACGCCAGCAGGCTGGTCAGCAGGACGACAGTTCTGGTCCGCGCTTGTCCCATCCAAGGCTTAGATTTCATCTCAGTTCAGTTCAGTTGCGGCTCGTATGCGGTATTTCGATGGCTGGTCCCATCGACGCCTTGAAAACGGCCAATGTAAATCATTGCCGTCGGTTACGCCGTAGTCTAGCACCGCTAGTACGTGGCGCCTTCCTGGAGCGAAGTTTGGCGCAGCGGGGTGCTCGACTTCTCAAAGATCGTCCCCGCCAGCGGGTAAATGTGATTCCCGCACCTCTCGCAGGGATAGGCCGTGCGCCCCTTGACCCGGTAGTGTTTACGTGACTTTAGGTACTTGCCACAGTCAGTTATTCCTTGCGGAAAGAGCTGCTCTTTGGTCTGCTCTAAGGCATGCATCGTCGGTCGGAAAGTCTTGATCGAACTGCTGAAACGTGTAACGCAATTCTTTGGGTATCGTCTGGCGGCGGTTCATAAAAACACTTTGCCAGATGTTCTCATTGTTAAGGGATAGTTACACTCCGAAAAGATAACAGGTCGTATGGTGCTGTACCAGTGGTCATCTGTTCGCGCCTGACAGGAGAAGAGTATGGTGGCTCGACGCTTTGTATCTGGCCATAACGCAAGGTTTTCTATACGTGCGACCTTGAAACAGGAGATACCGATGTCGACGACTTCCGCCGTTCGTCTTTCGCTGATCCTTTTGTTGGTAGCCTTGTTCGGCTTGTCGCTGGCAATGCCGACGCAAACTGCGGCCCAGGCTGCTTCAGGAATCACCGGAGTAGTCACCGACGAGTCAGGGGCTGTGATCCATGGTGTCACTGTGACCCTGACCAATCCTGCGACCGGCACCTCGGTAACAGCCACGACCAACAACGACGGCGTGTACGAGTTTCTGCACATGATGCCCGCCACATACGTGATTAAGGTCGCCAAGGACAAGTTCCGTTCAGTGACGGTCTCCAATGTACAGCTTGGCGTCGGTGTGGTTGAGACGAAGAACATCAAGATGTCGGTGGGCGCCCAGACCGAGACGATTGAGGTAACGGCGAGCGGCGAAGGAACGATCAACACTGTGGACTCGAGCATTGGCAACGTGATCACCAACCAGCAAATCGAGGATCTGCCCAGCCTGCTCGTGGATAACGCGGCACGTGTGTTAACGCTCCAGCCGGGCGTGCAAGTCTCGGGGGGTGATTCGCAGAATGGGTCGGTGACCGGCTCGCGCGCGGATGCCGGCAACATCACGCTGGATGGTCTCGACGTGAATGATGAGACCACCGGCAGCCCGTTTTACGCAGTTGGCCGCGCCCCGATCGATTCCGTCTCGCAGGTCCGCACGATTGTGGGCGGAGCCGACGTCTCGTTTGGTCGCAGCGCTGGCGCACAGGTAGATATGGTGACCAAGAGCGGCTCGAATCATTGGCACGGAACGCTTTACGAATACAACCGTGTGTCGGTGGAGGCGGCGAACGATTACTTCAACAATTTGAGCGGCGTTCCCCGTGCGCAGCTCACCCGCAATCAGTTCGGCGGCAGCATCGGCGGGCCCATTCTCAAGGACAAGCTCTTTTTCTTCTTTGACTACGCTGCGCGGCGCCAGGCCTCGGGCTCGCAACAGACAATTACCGTGCCCCTGGATCCGTTCCGCCACGGGGAGCTCAATTATGTCAACAGTTCTAACACCATCAGTACCCTGTCGGCGCTGGGGGCTGCAGGGTCGCAGAGCGTGCAGGGGCTTGATCCGCAGGTGGTTGGTGCAGACCAGGCATTCCTCAACTTCTTGAGCAGCCGCTCGTATCCCGAACCCAACGATTTTTCCGTTGGCGACGGCATCAACACCGCCGGCTACCTGTTTACCGCACCCAGCTACATTAGAGCAAACACGTTTGTAGGGAGGCTCGATTACAACCTTTCCGCCCGTCACACCCTGTTCGCCCGCGGCACCTGGGACCGGGATAAGGACACCGAAACCGCAAAAGCGTTTCCCAACGACTCCGGACCGGTAGGGTATTTCGTCAACCACGAACGGTCGTGGGTGGTTGGAGATACCTGGACTATCAATACGACGATGCTCAACCAGGCCTCGTTCGGTCTGACCCGGCAGGTGAACGACTTCCCTATTAATCTCAATTCCGCCGCTAACATTCCTGTTCCGAATCTGTTCGGGTTCGGAATCTTGTCGGGACCCTATGGAGACATCCGCGCACAGGGGCGCAATGTCCCGGTACCAGAAATCCGGGATACGTTTAACTGGACCATCCGGAAGCATACACTGCAGTTCGGCGCCGACATCAAGCCCATTCGCGTGCACTCTTACCTGACCAATGATGTCAGTTTTCCAAGCATCGGCCTGCAATCGCAGATCACGAGCCTGACTTGCTCAACTACAAACCCCAATTGTCTATCACCTGGCCAGTTGCGGCCGTCCGACATCTCCAGCGTTCCCGGCCTGCAGAACGAGTGGGACAACGCATTCACCACGCTTCTCGGGCGCTACGCTTCCACCACGGCGCAATACAACTATGACGTTTCGGGCAACGCGCTGGCCCAGTACACGCCGGCAAACCGGGACTTCCATTACAACGAATATGAATTCTTCGTGCAGGATTCGTGGAAAATGAGCTCCGATTTGACGTTTACCTACGGCCTGCGCTGGAACTACCATAGCGTTCCATTCGAGGCTAACGGCTTCGAGTCGGTGGCCAATCTCTTTGAACAACAATTGTTTGGCGCCCGGCAACAGGCAGCGGCCGCTGGCATCAACGGCTTCACTGCATTGCCCTTTATCACTTACGGGCTGGGTGGCCCTAAGAACAACGGGCCTAACTATTACCATCCGGACTGGAAGGACTTCTCGCCGCGGTTGGGCGTCGCCTGGTCCCCCTCTTTCACTCACGGATTCATGGGTCACCTGTTCGGCGACCGCAAGACCAGCGTGCGAGCGGGTGCCGGCATCTCCTACGACCGCGTACTGAGCACGCTGAGTTTTGAAATTGATGAGGTCAGCCAACTGTTCGCCTCGTCGTTCACGAACCAATTCGGGATTGCGGGAGATCCGGTCACTTCGCTTCAAACCGATCCCAGGTTCGCATCCATCACCACGCCCCCCACCCCGCCCGCACCCGGCATGGCGCCACGGCCGATCACACCTTTCGTCACTACCAGCAACGGAAACAACTGCCCGATTGGCTCCGCAGTCTATGGACCTAATGTTTTTGTTCCTGCAGGACAGCCTTGTGCTACTGGTCTGTACAACAACGAGGACCTGTTCCAGTTGAACAATACGCTCAAGATGCCTTACAGCATGTCGGTTTCCTTTGGATTCCAAAGGGAACTGCCTAAGAATTTCATTTTGGAAGTCAGCTACTTTGGGAAATTCGGCCGTCGCTTGCTGGCATCGGGCGATCCCTTCCAGCAGACGAACTTTGTGGATCCTGCATCGAAGCAAAGCCTCAACTCTGCATTCGCAAATGTTCAGGAAGCGATCTGCGGGCAAACCGGCCCAGCCCAACCCTGTAACTTCAACACCAATGTGATTGGATCAATCGCTACGCAGCCGTGGTTTGAGAACCAGATGGGCGCGGCTTTGTCGAGCGTGGCTGGCCCGGGATCCACTTGCGCGGAGTTTTATGGCCTCAATTGCACCAATCTCGCCGCCGCCTTCGTTCCCTACAACTTTTCGATCGGGGATGTCTCGACCGTGGATGTGGATTTGGCGAACGCCGGATTACTCCTGCCCAACACGGGGCTGGGTTACCAGACCGGCTCGGTTGTGAATTATGGGAATTTTGGCTCCTCGAATTACCATTCGTTGATAGCGACTCTGCGGAAGAGATTCTCGGACAACCTTTACTTCGATTTCGACTATGCCTACGCCCACGCGATTGATAATGTTTCCGACATTACCAATGATGCGATTTTCGCGTCATACAACGCCCAAGGGCTGATTTGCGACCTGAGCAATTTGCGCACCTGCCGCGGTAGTTCGGATTTCGACGCTACGCAAACGATAAGCGCCAACTACGAATACAAACTGCCAATCGGGCGCGGGCAACGGTTCTTGAGCAGCGTGCCGAAGTGGGCAGATGAGATCCTTGGCGGTTGGGGAACGTCGGGAATCGTTGCTTACCATTCCGGCTACCCGTTTAGCACCGTCACCAATGCATTCCCTATCAACTTTACCCAGCTGGGACCAGCGGTTTTTATCGGACCCCGTTCGGCGGTCGCCGAGCACATTCACATAGGTACCAACCAAGGAACGGGAGAACCAGGAGTGCAGCTGTTTACCAACCAGTCGAGCGCCGTCGCTGCCTTCGCGCATGATTTCGGAGGAGCCACGGGAGAACGCAATACGCTGCGCGGTCCCCGCTTTACTAACGTGGACATGGCGCTGCTGAAAACGTTCAAGGTTCGCGAGGGCTTTGATCTGCAGTTCCGTGCTGAGGCCTTCAATGCGTTCAATCACCCGAGCTTTAACAACCCAACGGTGAACGCCTCCAGCGCAAACAACAACATCGACAGTCCGCTTGCCTATGGATTCATTTCCAGCACTTCGAGCGCGCCACGCGAACTGTCGCTGGGTCTGTTGCTCCGGTTCTAGCGAGGCGACATACGGCCTGCGCGTTCTTTAGTTCAAATTATCCGCGTGGCGCCCTTATCGGCTGCGGCGCCTGGCTTTTGTTCTACCCGGCGAAGGGGTTGGGATAGCCAGGGACCGTGCCGCACCGGGCAGCCGGCATTTCCTCGTACCCTCGAACCCAAGATCATTTCACCTTAGTAATTTGAAGAAAATCGCCGCAACGGTGATGATGGGCGGTGATGGCAGATTCCGACAAGCCGCGCCGCTGGCCCCGCCTTCCCGTGGACATGCCCGTCCGCGTGGTGACGTCGAAAGGCTTCTCGACCACCGTGGTCGAGGGCCGGGGCACGGAAATGAGCGAAGGCGGCATGGTGTTGTATGCGGGCATCCTGCTGAATCCCGGCGATCTGCTGGAGATTGAGTTTGATACTCCCGCGCCCTCGCGGCTGCCGGCCATCGTGCGTTCCCGCAACGGCTTCTGCTTTGGACTGGAATTCATCACGCCGCTGCCCGCGTAATTCTGCGCCTTCCCTGGTCTCTCCCGTAGCATTTGCCCCCTGAATTGTTCTAGCATTCATAACGACATTGAGGAGGTTCCATGGACTTCGAGCAGTTCCATCTGGGATGCCTGGCACACGCTTCCTACCTGCTGGAGGTTGGCGCTTTGAATTCGCCCTCAACGAGCAGGTTACCGGAATGAAAAATGACAAGCTGGCCAAAACATTCTGCGTACAAAGCGGCAAGCATTTTCGTCTGAAAGACTTTGATCCTGGCGGCACGGGACACTGGCGCTCCCAGGAGCACGCGGCCGAGGCTCTGCAGCAGCGCATTACGCGCACCGCGGACCTGCAAGACAAGCTCTATGCGCAGAACAACTGGGCGCTGCTTTTGATTTTTCAGGGCATGGACGCGGCCGGAAAAGACGGCATCGTCAAGCACGTGATGTCGGGGGTCAATCCGCAGGGCTGCCAGGTGTATTCCTTCAAGCAGCCTTCAGAACTCGAACTTGAGCACGATTTCTTGTGGCGGACGACTCGCCTGCTGCCCGAGCGCGGGCACATCGGCATCTTCAACCGCTCCTATTATGAAGAGGTGCTGGTGGTGCGGGTGCATCCTGAAATCCTCAACAGCCAGAGGACGCCGGCCTCATTGCTGGGCAAGCATGTGTGGGACGAGCGCTTCGAAGACATCCGCAGCTTTGAGCGCCACATGGCCCGGAGCGGCACCGTGATCCGCAAGTTCTTCCTCAACGTTTCAAAGAAGGAACAGAAGCGGCGCTTCCTGGCGCGCCTGCAAGAGCCGGAGAAGAACTGGAAACTCTCGGCGGCGGATATTCGCGAGCGCAAGTACTGGGACGATTATCAGAAAGCCTATGAAGAGATGATCGGCAACACAGCGAGCGAACATGCGCCCTGGTACGTCGTTCCGGCGGATAACAAGTGGTTCACCCGGCTGGTGGTGTCAACCGTGTTGGTTGAAACGCTGGAGTCGCTCAACCTCGCGTATCCCAAGGTAGATGGGGCGAAGCGCAAGGAACTGGAAGCGGCGAAGAAAGTCCTGATATCCAAGAAGTAAATGCGGTTTGGGTGGGGTGACTCAAAGTCAGCGCCGCCGTGCCCGGACGCCGCCCTTTGCAGCGAGGCTCGGCTGGATTACCATAACCACTCGTCCACTTCTTTGTCCGGAGATCAATCCTGAACATGGTCGGCCCAAACAGATTTTGCAGGAAAATTTCGCTCGCAGCCCGGTTGGTGTTCGCAGTTACCCTCGCTGGCGGATTCGCCAGCGCCGCACACGCGCAAGCTAAGCCCGAGCGGCAATCCAAAGCAGTGAAGCCAGCACCGACAACACAGACTGCCCAGTCCGCGACTCCGGCTGAGAATGATTCCGATGCTGCCGAATCTGCGAAGCCCGAAGAGAAGGCCTTTAAGGGAATGAAATATCGGCTGATCGGGCCGTTTCGCGGCGGGCGGTCGCTGACCGCGGCCGGAATTCCGGGTGATCCTACGACTTACTATTTTGGCGCGACCGGCGGGGGAGTGTGGAAGTCAACTGACGGCGCCATGACGTGGTCCTCCGTTTTTGACAAGGAGGGTACGTCGGCCATCGGAAGCATCGCGGTGGCGAATTCCAATCACAACGTGATTTACGTGGGAACCGGCGAAGCCTGTATTCGCGGCAACATTTCGCACGGCGACGGCGTCTACCGTTCGCTGGATGCCGGCAAGACGTGGAAGAACGTGGGCCTGCGCGATTCGCGCGCGATCGGCAAGGTCATTGTGAATCCCACGAATCCGGATATTGTTTTCGTGGCGGCGCTGGGGCATCCCTTTGGGCCGAACACCGAGCGCGGCATTTTCCGCACCACCGACGGCGGCAAGACCTGGGAGAAGGTTCTCTACAAAGACGAGAACACGGGCGGCATCGACGTGGCTTTCGATCCGCATAATCCCAACATTCTTTTTGCGGCGCTGTGGCAGGCGCGGCGGACATCTTGGAGTATGGAGAGCGGCGGCCCGGGCAGCGGCCTCTACCGTTCGAACGACGGCGGCACGACCTGGAAGCACATTGAAGAGCACGGGCTGCCCAAAGGACCGTACGGAAAGATTGGCGTCGCCGTGGCCGCGAATTCCGATCGCGTGTATGCGCTGATCGAGGCCCACAACCCGGATGGCGGCCTGTACCGCTCCGACGACGGCGGCGAGTCGTGGCAACTGGTGAATCCGGATCACAGCCTGTGGCAGCGTCCGTGGTACTACATGCACGTGATCGCCGACCCGCGCGACGAAAACGTTCTCTACATTATGAATGTCGAGTCCTACAAGTCGACCGACGGCGGGCATCTGTTCAACAAGGTCAGAGTGCCGCACGGCGACAACCACGGGCTGTGGATCGATCCGCAGAATACGCGGCGCATGATTGCTTCCAACGACGGCGGGGTGACGATCACGCTCGACGGCGGCAAGAACTGGACGCGCCAGGACAACCAGCCCACCGCGCAGTTCTACCACGTCACCACCGACACGGCAACGCCCTATCGCGTCTACGGACCACAGCAGGACAGCGGCACGGTCGCGATCGTGAGCCGCAGCGACGACGGATCGATCGACAAGAGCGACTGGTACGACGTTGGTGGCGGCGAGGCCGGCTACATCGCGCCCGACCCGCGCGATCCGAATATCGTTTACGCGGCCGATTATCAGGGAAACATCACGCGCTATGACCGGCACATCGGGCAAGTGAAGGCCATCACCGAACAGCCGGAACTTTCCGACGCACACGGGGCCGCGAACCTGGAGCATCGCTTCCAGTGGACCGCACCGGTCATGCTTTCGGTACACGACCCCAACACCCTGTATCACGCTGGGGAGCGACTGTTTAAAACTACTGACGGGGGCGTGCACTGGCAGGCCATCAGTCCGGACCTGACGCGCAATGACAAGGAGAAGCAGAAAGTTTCCGGCGGCGACATTACGATTGATGACTCGGGCACGGAGTACTACGACACGATTTTCGCGTTGGCGGAATCGCCGATCACCAAGGGAATGCTGTGGGTCGGGACGGACGACGGACTGATTCAGCTCACACAGGATGAAGGCAAAACCTGGACCAACATCACGCCCAAGGATATGCCGGAGTGGAGCCGCATCAGCCAGATTGATGCGTCTGTGCGCGATGCTGGGACTGCGTATGTGGCTGTGGATCGGCACCAGTTCGACGATCTGCGTCCTTACATTTACAAGACCAGCGACTACGGCAAGACCTGGACGAAGCTGGGGCAGGGAATTCCGGATAACGCGTTTGTGCGGGTTGTCCGCGAAGATCCGAAGAAGCTCGGGCTGCTGTATGCCGGAACGGAAACGGGCGTCTACGTGTCGTTCAACGACGGGGCGAACTGGCGTCCGCTGCGGTTGAATCTGCCGACCACACCGGTGCACGATCTCGTGATTAAAGACAGCGATCTGGTCGTGGCCACGCACGGGCGGGCGTTCTGGATCCTCGACGACTTGTCCCCGCTGCAGCAGTACAGCGATGACATCGCGAAGAAGGACGCATTCCTGTACGCACCCGCGACGGCTTACCGGATTCAAGCGGGAGCCGGCGGTGACCGGCATCCTTCCAAACGAACGGGGCAGAATCCGCCGGCGGGCGCCGTGATCTATTACTTCCTCAAAGACGCGCCGAAAGCGGGGACTGAAACGAAAATCGAAATCCTTGACGCTTCCGGCAAAGTTATTCGCAAGTACTCCAGTGCGGAGTACAACACTTTGGAAGAACCGCTCGACCCGGACGACAAGAAGCCGGAGAAGCAACTCAAGCCGGAAGCCGGTTTGAATCGTTTTGTATGGGATTTGCGCTACGACGAGGCGCATCACGTCCCCGGATATTATCTCTGGGAATATGGTGGCGGAGCGCGGGGCCCGGTGGCTGTGCCCGGACATTACGGGGTTCGGTTGACGGTGGGCGACCAGAGCCAGACGGCGTCGTTCGATTTGAAACTGGATCCGCGGGTGCAGGTCAGCCAGGCTGATCTGGAGCAGCAGTTTAATCTACTACTGCAGACGCGCGACGAATTGAGCCGGGTCTACGATGCGGTCAATCAGATTCAGGATGTTCGTTCGCAGTTGTCCGGCCTGAAACGGCGGCTGCCGGAAAACGCCAGCACGAAGACGATTGTGACTGCCGCGGACGATCTGGAGAAAAAAATGGTCGCGGTCCGCGAGGACCTCATCAATCTGACGATCAGCGCCAACGAAGACTCGCTGGCGTATCCGCCGCAGTTGGATGCGAAGCTGGCGTATCTCGCGATGGATGCGGGTACGGCCGACTCTGCACCGACCGAGGCCGAGCAAAAGGAGTTCGAGAAGCTGAAGCGCCAGAGCGGGGAACTGATCGGGCGCTGGCAGGACTTGCAGCGCCGCGATCTGGCCGCGTTCCAAAAGCTCGCCGCGGAAGGCAGCTTGTCGACGGTAGTAGTGCCGCCGCCGGGGCGCGCGACGGATGAGGAGATTCCGGCGCACTGACCATTATTTTAGAGAGGCATTTTTCGTCCAGCTTCTACTTCTGTATTTTCATCGGCAGCGGGCAAGGTCCGCCAACAAATCCCCACGTCTCGCAAAGAACGCGAGACATGGGGCACCCGCCTTTTTCCAGGCCCTTTTTTCGTGTTACTTCTATTACTTCTGTGCCACTTCCATAGCACTGTTGTGCCTTGTTCGCTCGAAGGCGCGTTGCTATTGTGCCGATAGAGATATTTGGGTTCCTCCCCCGGGGGATCAACAAAGTCGATCCGGATTTGGGGGGTGTCTATGCGAAAGATGCACTTGTTCTACGCGGCGATAGGCTTTGCGGTGGCTCGCTGGATTTTCAAGCGCCAGGCCGTGGTAGACCCCGTCAAGCGGCTCCGGTCGCAGGGTCTTCTGTAGGCGGTTTTCCCGGGCTTGGGCGCGCGCCCCGTTGCGCCTCACTTCGTCAGCGCGCGCCCACAGCTTCACTCCTCCCTGAAGTAACGGTTACCAACGTTTTCCCGGATCATCCGGTTTCTTCCGTCTCTCCTTACAATTGGCTCAGGGACCGTTCTCTTGTGTCAGGTCCGCGATTCACCTGAGCTTCCATGCCGCGGCTGCGAAAAATGCGACGGATTCTCGTTCTGGCTGCTCTGCTGGCGGCTTTCGTGCCCTTGAAGCTGGCCGCCCAGGATGATCCGAACGCCGATCCGAACGCTGATTCGAACGACATGCCACTGGGAGACGTCGCCCGGAGTCTGCGCAAGAACATTCCTCCGTCGCAGGAGGTCATCGACGACGACAACCTATCGACGGTGATGAAACAGGCGGAGAGCCGGCGGGCGCAGGGTTCAGCGCTGAAGTTCCTGATGGCGGGAGATGGGAAGGGCTTTCAGGTGAGTGCGCCGGACGTCACCTGTAGTCTTGCCTTCACCGCGAATGTTAAGTCGTTGCTCTCGAGTCAATACGCTCAAATGCAGCTTCCGCCGGACGAAGTGCTCAAGCTGGAAGGACCGGCCACGATTGAGGGCAATGTTCTAATTGTTGCGGTCTATAACCGGACTGACTGGCATGTCAGCGAAGTTACGGTGGCGCTGACAGTCGTCAAGAAAAAAGAAGCCGCCGAGGAGTCGTCGATCGATACGGTGCCGTACGCTGCGGCGAAATTGCGGCCTGCGGTCGCGCTCAATCCGCCGCAATTATCGGAGACTGGTTCAGAGAAGAAGCCCGATGTGACCGTTATCTACAGGATGCGGGCGGCGGCGGCGCCCTCGGCTACCACAGTTTTCAGCACACCGCTGAATCTCGAGCTTGCTCCCGACGAGGAGTGGCACTGGGCGATCGTGCAGGCGAGGGGATATCCTCCGCGGAGTTACGCGGGCACCGTGCAGCGGTCGACGCAAACGGGCACGCCATCGACCGCCCAGCCGATTTTGCCCGCGGCGCCGACGAGCCCTGAGGGCTCACCGACAGCATCGCTGTCGCAAAATCCGCAATAGTTGATACTGAAAGTTCAACTTGCTTGCGCTACGGTCCGTTACTCGATGATCTTGCCGTTTTCCACTTCGTACTCGACGCGGAAGGGCCTCAGCGCCTTGCGGTCCTGCCAGCCCTCCTGAGCGATCAGCCGGTTGGCCTGCGCCAGGCGTTCGGAGGGGAGCGGATGCGTGCGGAAATATCCCTGCAAGCTTTGAATTGCGAGCTGCGAGAGTTCTTCTTCCGGGCTCTCGGCATGAATCACGTATTCATTGTTCAGCTTGTTGAACCGCTCGAACATGCTCACCGCGCCGTAGGGCGAGTAGCCGCTGAGAACCGCCAGACGAATTCCTTCCCGGTCGGCTTCGAGCTCCTCGTCTTTGTTGTAGCCGGCTTCCCATACCTGAAGCGGGATGTGCAGGATCGCTCCCACCACACTAAGCTGCAGATTGCGCAATTGGGCTTCGACCTGGACGCGTTCGGCGCAGTGGTAGTGATCGATGTGTTCGATCTCGTGGGCCAGCACGGCCGCCAGTTCGTCCTCGCTGGTCATCAGGTCGAGCATGCCCTCGCCGATGTAGACGGGGCCGCCGGGCAGGGAGAATCCGTTGATCATGCTGTGGTTCGTCACCAGATGAAACGAGTACGGCAAACGCCGGTGGGCGTGCAGACTGACGGAATTTCCGACGTGCTGGACGTAACTCTCGAGGGCGCGCTGTTCCGGAGTCATTCTTTCCGGGTTGGCGGAGTATTCTTTGGCGAGTTCTTTGCCAAGTTCGATTTCCTCATCGTCGGAAAGGCGGGTCAGCCGCATGGGGGCCCGGGTGAGATCGCGCTGGGCATCGGCTGCCATGGCCACGACCGCGTTGGCGGACACCGGCGTAGGATCGTGCCGGCGCTGGCTGAAATACAGTCCTGCGACCCCGACCAGCAGCACGATCACAAACGCAATTGCACGGTTCATAAAAATTGGCGAATCTTCTCGCTGTACCGGGTGTATAGAAATGAAGCTGAGACCATCGCGACACCCACAATCACGAAAGTAATGTAGCGATCAGGCCAGGTCCAGGTCGTGGACCACATATCGAGCAGCAGGATCTTGGCGAAACTGGCCAGTAGAAGGAGGAATCCGGTCAGCCGGAAGCTGCGTTCGTTGATGGCGAAGGCGAAGATCAGGATCGCCAAGGCTTCGATGCCCCAGGCGACCGTAACCATGCCGGCCCGCATTTTCTGCGCGAGCATAAGCGTGAGCAGAAGCACGGGCGCAAAGAACATAAACTGCTCCGGATGCCGCGCAATAGCCACGATCCAGTTGCTGGAAGGCTGGGACTTGTGGCGGGCCCGCCACTGGAACGCGAACGGCAAGCACGCCAGCAGTACGGCGATGCCAGAGCCCAGAACAAAGAACCTGCCGGTCCAGTCCGTGCCGGTGAAATAGCTGGCGCCGAAAAGATTGTGCAACACGCCTCGGGCGCAGGTGCCCAGGGTAAGAAGCAACGCCTGATGCAAGAAGATCGGACGATCGAGCGCCAGCGCGATTGCAAAAAGACCGAATACCACAACCGCCAATGCCGTGACCACCCATTCGCCGGCAAATTGGAAATACAGAAGTGCAACGATCGTCCCCGTGCCCAGGTAGGCGAGCAGCGCGTCGAAATGCAAGCCGCGATCATCGCGGGCAGTCGCATCCTCCGGACTCAACTGAGCGTACACGAAGAACAAGATGAGAGTAATAGGCAGCACCGTGTAGATGCGCGGCCCCCAGAATTGGCCCGGAGTTTCAGCCGTAAGATTGGCGAAGAATATCCGTCCGAAGGAAGCGGCCAGAGCCACGTACGCCTGGAAACGAAACTGCCGGATCTTGCGCCAGAGACCATACTCGAACAGAACCAGGCCGAAGACGGCCCAACCCACGGCAATACTCAGCGGCTTCAGTTCATACCATAGCAGCAGCGAAACCAGCGCCGACGCAGCCCAAGAATAGATGTGGTGAAATTCGCGCTTGCGTAATTCCTCAGGCATGCGGATCAGCTGTGCCAGAGCGTAGAAGATGACCGCAACCGTAGCCAGCGATAACAACCGGACGCTGATACCGTGCCAGGTGTCCGTTACGTACAGATTCACCGTAATGCTGCGCGCCATGGTGAGCAGGGCGAGGGCATGAGCCTGCCACCGAAGGTCCTCAAGCTCAAAGCGGCGATCAACCAGCACGAGCACGAGAGCGAATACTGCCCACAAAGGTGCCAGCCAACCCGTGGGAGCTTCATGCCACGCCAGCAGGACGAGCAAGGCGGTAGCGGCAGTGGTGTGCAGGTAAGCGACTGCGCGGCGGGATTCGGAATCGGAATCGGGCGGCGTCGACTGGCGCGAGAGAAAATAGAGCCCTGCGGCGACGATTGAAATTGTGACCAGCCGCAGCGAAACGCCGGGCCACACCGGCTGCGCCATTTCAAGATCGAACCGGTAGGCGCGCATGAGCGACAATGCGGCCACGGCATTCGCCTGCCATCCGAGTTGGCGATAAGCGATCTGGCGCATGACCAGCGCGAGTGCGACCGCAAAAACTATCCAGGAGACGGCGAGCCAGGGCGCCGGCACAGCTTCGTTGAGCACCCAGGCCATCATGCCGGTGGCGGCCCAGCTATAGGCGATTCGGGCAAGGTTCACGTGCGCCGCATTCGGCAACTTGATTCGATAGGCAACCCAATATGCTCCGGCCACTACTGGCAATGCGGCGAAGGCATGGAGCGGGATGCCGTGCCAGCGTTGGGCGCCGGAGGGTTCGGCAGCCAGGGCGGCGAGCACCGCCAAGCCCGCCAACAAATGCGTGTGCCACGCCAGCAATGGATAGCCGATCTGTTGGCCCACTTCCAGCAAGAGCACGGCGAAAGCCATCGCCGCCAGAGGCTGCCAGAGGTCCGGCACTTCGTAGAAAATGAGCGCAGTGATGAGCGCCGTGCCGGCGAAGGCGAACAGCCCGCGGAAAAGTCGCCGGTTATAGTCATTGGTCGCCGTTGACTGCGATGTGAAATAGGCCGTCAGATAGAAGGCCGCGGCGATGATGGGCAGCGTGATGAGCCGCTCGCGGACGTGGGTGTAAGGCGGCACTTCGCTGTGCAGGTTGACTATGACCACGCGAGCGAGGGCCAGCAGGCCGAGGACGCCATACTGTAATTGCAGATGGAACGACTTCAACTTTTGTCCGAGCGCGGCCAGAGTCAGCATGATCGCAGCGAAGGCGACGGCGGTCCAGTCGCCAGAGAACAGGGCCCATGCGGCGGAAGCGGCCGCGAACCCTCCGAGATAGGAATGAGCGTTGAGCAGCGGCTCGTCCGGAACGTCGGCGAAAAACTCCCTCCACCGGTAGCCAACGAAGAGCGCGTTCAAATAGAAGACAGCGGCGCAGAGCGCGAACAGGACGCCGGCGGCTAGGACGACAGCGTCGGTGGCGCGGCGGGCCACCATGAGCTGCTGAAAATCGATTCCAATCAGGTGCAGGCCAACCAGTAACCCGATGCACAGTCCCAACCGGCGAAAGACGACTTCGCTGACGGCTACGCCAGCAGCGAGGAAGACTTCTGCGCCGATCAGCCAGAGAATGACAGGGTTGTTGTTGGAGCCGCGGAAGGGAACGGCCGCAACCATGAGCGCGGTGCCCAGAACGCTGAGGACGACGAAAGCTTCGCGGCGGCGCCTGATCTGCGGAAGCTGTCCAATCGTGAACTCCACCGCGCCGATGATCAGAAGCGTCATAAACGCCAGATCCGGGCGCACCGACTGGAACTTCAGAGCCCCGAGCAGCAACAGCGTGTTGAGCAGGGCGGCCACTGTCGAGATATGTTCGTCCTGCGACGATTTCGGCCGGCGGATGACGTACGAGATGCGATAGGTGATCCAATAGAACAGGAGGATGGCTGTGCTGGGGTGGTATTCGGGGAACGCGTGGCTCCCGGCCCCATTGGGACCGAGCAGGCGATACAACCAGTAGATGTGATTGGCGTAGCTCGACAAAATGCCGAAGATTTCGAGTTCGTACCATCCCATTTTGAGGACGATGACGATCAGGCTGATGGCGAGGATCACGCCCGCCGAGAGGCTGTAGACGTCGTCGTTGCTGAGCGAGACGGTCCAGTAGCCCAGCAGGAAGGCCATCCCCGTCACCACCTGCGAGCGATAGCGCAGCGTGTGCAACACCATGGCGAGGGCCACGGCGAGCATCAGGATGGTATCGATGGTGAGTGAATCCACCAAGTGCATCGCCACCACGTGGTTGAGGGCGTAGGTGGTGAAGAACAGAAGCGCCCATCCGCCGCCGATGGACGGGTAGGAAAACAGGCGGTAGCGCTCGCGCTTCTCCAGAAAAATGCCGCCGCCGAGAAGCGCAAGAGACACCACGTAAGAGAGCGCAACTTTTCCCAGGGGGCCGAGCTGGCCGAGTTTTGTGATGCCCCAGAGCGCGACCCCAAGCACGATGAGAGTAATGCCGATCTTGACAAACCAATTCCTGCCCAGTAGTTCTTCGAGCGCTAATACGGACGTCATGCGCTGCTCGGACGCTGTTGTGGAGGCCGAATGAACGGGCCCAGAAGAGACAGGCGCAGGTGAAGCTGGTGCATGAGCGCGGAACGCGGCATAGGCCGGCGGTGCGGCCACGCGAGCGGCCGGCGGTGGCGGCGCTGGAACTGGTGGCGGCGGCATAACTGGGGATGGTGGAGCGGCCGCGGGCGGCATCTCGCGGCGCGATAGCGGCGGTGGAGTTGCCGACGGAGGCCGCGTCGGTTCGGGGAGCGGGGTTGGAACCGCGGGCTTCAATGGAACGGGTATCGGTAGTTTCGACTCTGGAGGCGCTGCCGCAATTGGCGGCGCGACTGTCGGCGGAACCACTTTCGGTGGAACCGCGACTGGAGGCGCAACGACCGGAGGAACGACAGGAAGTGGAACAGGTTTCGGTTCCGTCTTCTCGACGGTTACGGGAATCTGGGGCGCGGGTTTCTCCGCTAGCGGCCGATCCGGCCTCGACGGTACGGGCGTCGCGACCGCCGGAGGCGCGACCTGGGGTTTCTGTTTTTCGGGAATAGCGGGCACAACCGGAGCAGGTGCTTTATCGGCTGCTGGATGAATCGCCGCGTGAACCGGCGCTGCTTCCGTGACCGTGGCTGCAGCTCTGGCGGTCGCTTCCACCTGCCGCTTCAATTCCAGCAGGTCGCGCCGCAATCCGTCGCTCACCTCCAGGCTCAGCTCGGTGAGTTTAAGGAGTCGCTGGCGCAGCTCGTGCTGCCGCCACACCAGGTAGATGGTCACGAACGGCGTGGCCACGGCCAAGATTGCGAACCCTACGAGTATGAGCTCCACGAACGGCACTCTCCCGTATGTACGTAGTCCTGCAAGCCTCCATAGTAGAACGCGCTGCCACGCCGGTCTTGCACTTTGTTTGGGTTGCAAACCCGGTAGTAACTACCGTTCTGTCGGTTGTTGCTGGATTAGCGCACCTCTTCATGACAAGATGTGCAGAAACCCAAGACTTGCAGGCGTTTGTCAGGGCATCCCTATGAGCCAAGGTAGTGCCGCGACTGTGGTTGAGCCTCCCGCGAATTCAACGACTGAGAACGTGGTCAACGCTGTCAAGCCGGCGTGGCGCCGCGGCTTCTGGTCGTTGGTGGTCACGCAATTTCAGGGCGCGTTCAATGAAAACGGCCTGAAGAATCTGGTGGTGTTCCTGATTCTTGGGATGGCCATGCAGAAGGCCGATCGCGACCGGCTCGTCCTGATCGTCGGCACTCTGTTCTCCCTGCCGTTCATTCTCTTCTCGATGACGGGCGGCTTTCTGGCGGACCGGTATAGCAAGCGCACAGTCACGATTTGGACCAAGTTCTTCGAGATCGCAGTGATGGCGTTTGCCATTGCCGGATTGAGCTGGCAGAACGTCCACCTCGAAATGGCTGCCGTGTTCCTGGCGAGCACGCAGGCGGCGCTGTTCGGTCCGTCGAAATATGGATTGCTCCCGGAACTCTTGCCCGAGCCGCTGCTCTCCTGGGGCAATGGCGTGCTCGAACTGGGGACGTTTCTGGCGGTGATTGCGGGAGGCGTCTCGGGCGCGTTCCTTGCCGACTTTTTTCAGAGCCATCAAGGCTGGTCAGGACTGATCTTCCTGGGGCTCTCTTTCGTCGGATTACTCTTCAGTCTTGGAATCACGAAAGTTCCGGCCGCCGATCCTACGAAGAAGTTTCGCGCCAACCCGATTGGCGATCTCTGGGTGCAGGGGCGCCTCATCCGCAAGGATCGAGTGCTTTGGCTGGCGGTGCTGGGCAATACTTATTTCTGGTTTCTGGGTGCGCTGCTGACGGCGAATATTGTGTTCTATGGCAGCGATGTACTCCACATCAGCTCGACTCGAACGGGAATTCTTTCGGCCTCGGTTGCGATTGGCATTGGCATAGGAAGTCTGACGGCCGGATACCTGTCGGGCGGCAAAGTGGAATATGGACTGATTCCGCTGGGATCGGTCGGCATGACGGTGTTCGGTATCTTGCTCTCCGGGCACGGTCTTTCGTTCGAGCGTGTGCTGGCCTTGCTTGCCGCTCTGGGATTCTTTGCCGGCTTTTTTGCTGTTCCGATCAACGCGCTGATTCAGCACCGGCCCGACGAAAAAGACAAGGGCGGCGTGATCGCGGCTGCGAACCTGCTTTCGTTTGTCGGCATTGGAGGCGCGGCCGGCATTTACTACGTCTTCCAGCACTATACCCACCTGAGCCCGTCGGTCATTTTTCTTTGCGCATCGCTGATGACTGTGGCAGCGACGGCGTACGTGCTGTACCTGCTGCCCGACGCCTTGCTGCGGCTGCTGCTGTGGTTCGCGACTCACACGCTCTATCGAATTCATCTGCAGGGCCGTGAGCATGTTCCGGTCAAGGGCGGCGCGCTGTTGGTGCCGAATCACGTTTCGATGGTGGACGCGGTTCTGCTGGTCGCCTCCATCGACCGTCCAATTCGCTTCCTCATGTTCAAAGGTTCTTATGATCACTGGCTGGTGAAGCCGTTCGCGAAGATCATGCGAGTGATCCCGATCTCTTCGCAGCTTCGTCCGCGCGAGATGATCCAATCGCTGCGCACGGCGACCCAGGCTCTCAAAGATGGAGAGGTGGTGTGCATCTTTCCCGAAGGGCAGATGACGCGCATTGGCCAGATGCTTCCATTCCGCCGCGGGATGGAGAGAATCGTGAAAGGCCTGGATGTGCCGATCATCCCCGTGAATCTCGGAGGCGTGTGGGGTTCCATCTTTAGCTTCGAGCGCGGGAGATTCCTGTGGAAGCTGCCGCGCCGGATTCCCTATCCCGTAACCGTGACGTTCGGAAAACCACTACCCACGACGACTGGAGCGCAGGAAGTGCGTCAGGCGGTGCAGGAGCTCGGCGCCGAGGCTTATCACTTCCGCAAGCGCTACATGCGGACGCTGCATCGCTCGTTCGTGCAAACGGCCCGCCGCCATCCTTTGCGCTTCGCGATGGCGGACGGCCGCACGCCGAAGATTACGTTTGGCAAGGCTCTCACCAGTACCGTTTTTCTGGCGCGGCGGTTGCGCTCGGTTTGGCAGGATCAAAACATGGTGGGCATTTTGCTGCCGCCGTCGGTTCCGGGCGCGCTCATCAACCTGGCCGCGCTGCTGATGGGGAAGGTTCCGGTGAATCTAAACTACACCGCCTCTAACGAAGTTCTGGCGTCTTGTGCGAAGCAGTGTGAACTGCAAACCGTGATTACGTCGAAGGCCTTCCTGGAACGCGTTCACCTTCAGGTTCCGGCGCAGGCCATCATGCTCGAAGATCTTGCGGCGAATCCGCGATGGATTGAGCGGCTGACCGCTGCGCTCATTGCGTGGTTGTTGCCGGCGCGGCTCATCGAAAAAGCGGTGGGAGCCGGCCACAAGACCGGACTCGACGACATGGCGACGATCATTTTTTCCAGCGGCAGTACTGGCGACCCCAAGGGCGTCATGCTCACGCACTACAACATCGCCTCCAACGTCGATCAACTGAATCAGGTGTTCATGCTCGGGCGGAACGACAAAATTCTCGGGATTCTGCCGTTCTTTCATTCCTTCGGCTTCACCGGGACGCTTTGTCTGCCCACGACCATCGGAATGGGCGTGGTGTTTCATCCCAATCCGCTCGAACCGCGGGCCATCGGAGCGCTGGTCAGCCAATACGGCGTCACGTTCCTGCTGGCCACGCCGACATTTTTGCAGGCGTACATCCGGCGCTGCGAGCCGGGAGATTTTGGCAGCCTGCAATACGTGATGGCTGGTGCGGAAAAACTTCCCGAGCGTATCTCAATTGCGTTTGAGGACCGCTTCGGCGTTCGCCCGCTCGAAGGCTATGGCTGCACCGAATGCTCCCCGGCGGTTACGGTGAACACGCGCGACTTCCGGGCGGCGCAGTTCCGCCAGGTGGGCGCAAAGCGGGCCAGCATCGGGCATCCGCTGCCGGGCATCAGCGTAAGGATCGTCAATCCCGAGACCTTCGAGCCACTTCCCGTGGGCGAATCCGGCTTGCTGTTGGTGCGCGGCCCCAATGTGATGCAGGGATATCTAAATCGCCCGGAGAAAACGGCCGAGGTCTTGCGCGACGGCTGGTACAACACGGGCGACATTGCCGCGGTGGATGAAGACGGATTCATCCGCATCACCGACCGCATGAGCCGGTTCAGCAAGATCGGCGGAGAAATGGTCCCCCACATCAAGGTCGAAGACAAGCTGCACGAACTCAGCGGTAGCTCCGACCAAACTTTCGCCGTAACCGCCGTTCCCGATGAGAGAAAGGGCGAACGGCTGATCGTGCTGCACACCCTGCCTGAGGACAAGCTGGAACCGTGCCTCGCGCTGTTGGCTAAGTCGGACCTGCCGCCGCTGTGGAAGCCGCGAGCCGATCAATTCGTGCATGTGGAATCGTTGCCGTACCTGGGCACGGGCAAACTTGACCTGCGCCGCCTGAAGGAAATCGCGACCAAGTCCAAGGAATAAGTGAACGATTTCCTCTCCTCCTCGGCAATAACTCTTCATTGTCGCGCGTGCTAGACTAAGCATAATCTGCTGCAAACCGAGGCCCCGCATGAAATTCGGCGTCATCACGTTTCCTGGTTCAAACTGTGATCACGATGCTTTCTGGACGATTCAACACGTCGCCAAGCAGCCGGTCACCTTTCTGTGGCATGAATCGCACGACCTGGAGAACTGTGACGCCATCATCGTGCCCGGAGGCTTCGCCTACGGCGATTATCTGCGCACCGGGGCGATTGCCAGGTTTTCGCCGGTGATGGAGGCGGTCGGCAAATTCGCCGACGGCGGCGGCCTGGTGCTGGGCATTTGCAACGGCTTTCAGATCCTTTGCGAATCGGGCCTGCTGCCGGGCGCCTTGATGCGCAACGTCGGCCTCAAGTACGTTTGCAAGCCCGTGCAAGTGCGCGTGGAAAACGCAGAAACGCCCTTCACCAATGCGTGTACGAAAGGGGAAGTGTTGACCATTCCGATCGGCCACATGGAGGGCAACTACTTCTGCGATCCTGCAACTCTGCAAGAGTTGCACCGGGACAATCGTGTGGTGTTCCGCTATTCCTCGCCCAGCGGCGAAATCACGGCGTCGGCCAATCCGAATGGTTCCCTCGACAACATCGCCGGGATCTGCAGTCCCGGGCGCAATGTTCTGGGCATGATGCCCCACCCGGAGCGCTCGGCCGAGCCGGAACTGGGTTGCACCGATGGCATGAAAGTATTTCAGTCGATGGTGGGTGCAATGGCTGCGCGGTAGTCGGTTTCCCTTGAACTAGGGCTCGAAGATTTTTCTTGGTTATCAACAGGCGCGCAGTGTATCTTTGGGCGTCTTCCCCTGCTGTAAGTAGTCCTCAACAACCTGGTTGAGTTTCGCACACGCGGGGAGGCGTGTCTCTCATGACACCGAAGCAGATTCTAGATTCCTTTTCAGAAACGTTAATGCGGGACGAGCGGATTCTCAGCGCGCAGGAACGCGCGCTGGTGGCCACACTCCTGCAACATGCCAAGGCAGCCAGCAGTCACAACCGTGAGACGCAGGAAGCAGTCAAGGCAGTCATTGCATCGGCCGTCGGCGAAACCGTGGCGCAACGCGCTTTCGCCGTGCTCGGCGGAAGCATTGTCGAACGCATCCTGGAGGGCAGCGCGTTGCCGCAGGGCGACTTGGCCGGTAGTCGGCCGGCGGACATTTACGCGGGGCCGAAGCCCCCCTCTCCAAAGGAGCCGGACCCGCCCACCGTTCGCACGCCGTTGCGTGAACCGGATCCGCCCACGGTTAGCACGCCGTTGCGGGAAGTGCCCGGTCCGGGAACTCCCAAAGAGCCCGATCCTCCGACTCACGGGATTCGGACGACGGTGGTGTCGGAAAGCCGCGTTGGGGTCGCGGAACGGCCGGCGGTGTTGCCGGCCAAGTGCGTGGTCCTGGACGAGTTCCTTTCGCCCTCGGAACTTTCCAATCTCACGCGCTTTGTTCTGGACCACGAAGCCGACTTCAACGCCAGCGCTGTGGTTTCTCATGCGGAAGGCGGCGACGTCAGTGGCGTCATCAACTACGACCACCGGCGCTCCCGCGTTCTGATGGACCTGGCGCAACATGAGGATGTGATGCTGGAACGCATCAAG
>Ga0209656_10000040_pt1 | contig 90855 bp, 78 predicted proteins | sample BogFormECP12_OM2_FD_188239 | JGI IMG/M metagenome (GOLD analysis project Ga0209656, IMG submission 188239) | Bog forest soil microbial communities from Calvert Island, British Columbia, Canada - ECP12_OM2 (SPAdes) (version 2) | ecosystem: Environmental > Aquatic > Freshwater > Wetlands > Bog ...
TGTGGTCTTGCCGTGGTCAACGTGACCGATGGTCCCGATGTTGACGTGCGGCTTCGTCCGCTCGAACTTCGCCTTCGCCACTTCTGTGTCCTCCTGGACTTGTTGGTGCTTGTTAAAGCAGTGTTGATGTTTTCAGTTATGCCGCGGTTAGTGACCGGGCAAGATTACTCCGCGTGGGTATTCACTCACCCGTCGCCTTCGCGATGATCTCCTTCGACACGTTGGCCGGCACTTCGGCGTAGGAGTCGAAGACCATGGAGTAGTTCGCCCGGCCTTGAGTCTTGGACCGCAGGTCGCCGACGTAGCCGAACATCTCCGACAGCGGCACATGTGCCTTGACCACGCGCGCACCGCTGCGCTCCTCCATGGCCTGGATCTGGCCACGGCGGGAGTTCAAGTCGCCGATCACGTCACCCATGTAGTCCTCGGGTGTGGTGACCTCGACAGCCATGATGGGTTCCAGGATGACCGGTTGCGCTTGCTGCGCAGCCTTTTTCAGCACCTGGGAACCGGCGATCTTGAACGCCATCTCAGAGGAGTCGACCTCGTGGAACGCACCGTCGAGCAGGGTGACCTTCAAATTCACCAGCGGGTAGCCGGCCAGCACGCCGTACTGCATGGCGTCCTGGGCACCCGCGTCCACCGACGGGATGTACTCCCGGGGGATGCGCCCACCGGTGACCTTGTTCTCGAACTCGTAAGTCGCGCCATCCTCGCCGTGGAACGGCTCGAGGTTGATCAGCACCTTGGCGAACTGGCCGGAACCTCCGGTCTGCTTCTTGTGGGTGAACTCGACCTTTTCCACCAACCGCTTGATGGTCTCCTTGTAGGCCACCTGCGGCTTGCCGACGTTGGCCTCGACCTTGAACTCGCGGCGCATGCGGTCGACCAGGATGTCCAGGTGCAGCTCGCCCATGCCGCCGATTACGGTTTGGCCGGTTTCGACGTCCTGGTGAACCTTGAAGGTCGGATCCTCCTCGGCGAGCTTCTGGATCGACAGGCTCAGCTTCTCCTGGTCGCTCTTGGTCTTGGGCTCGATGGCGACCTCGATCACCGGGTCGGGGAACGTCATCGACTCCAGCACGATCTGGTCGTTGGGGTCGCTCAGGGTGTCGCCGGTGGTGGTGTCCTTGAGGCCGATCACCGCGTAGATGTGGCCGGCGGACGCCGTCTCCACCGGGTTCTCCTTGTTGGCGTGCATCTGGAACAGCTTGCCCAGCCGCTCCTTCTTGCCCTTGGTGGCATTGATGACCTGCGACCCGGAATCGACCTTGCCCGAGTAGACCCGCACGTAGGTCAGCTTGCCGAAGAACGGGTGGGTGGCGACCTTGAACGCCAGCGCGGAGAACGGCTCGTCGGTTGACGGCTTGCGGGTGATCAACTCGTCTTCCTTGCCGGGCACGTGGCCTTCGGCGGGCGGCACGTCTAGCGGCGAGGGCAGGTAGTCGATCACGGCGTCGAGCATCGGCTGCACGCCCTTGTTCTTGAACGCGCTACCGCACAGCACCAGGTAGGCCTCGGAGCTGATGGTGAGCTTGCGCAGCGCACCCTTGATCTCCTCGACCGACAGTTCCTCGCCCCCGAAGTACTTCTCCAGCAGTGCTTCGTCGGTCTCGGCGACCGCCTCGATCAGCTTGGTGCGGTACTCGTCGGCCTTTTCCTGCAGTTCCGCGGGGATCTCGATGGTCTCGTAGGTCTCGCCGAGCTTGGTCTCGCCCCGCCACACCTTGGCGTTCATCTCGACCAGGTCCACGACGCCCTCGAAGTCACCCTCGGAGCCGACGGGCAGCTGGATCGGGATGACCCTTGCGCCGAGACGCTCTTCCATGGTCCGCACCGAGAAGTAGAAGTCGGCGCCGATCTTGTCCATCTTGTTGACGAAGCAGATCCGCGGGACGTCGTACTTGTCGGCCTGCCGCCACACCTGCTCGGACTGCGGCTCGACACCCTCCTTGCCGTCGAACACCGCGACGGCACCGTCGAGCACGCGCAGGCTGCGCTCCACCTCGACGGTGAAGTCGACGTGCCCTGGGGTGTCGATGATGTTGATCTGGTTGTCTTTCCAGAAGCAGGTGGTAGCGGCGGAGGTGATGGTGATCCCCCGCTCCTGCTCCTGCTCCATCCAGTCCATGGTGGCGGCGCCGTCGTGCACCTCACCGATCTTGTAGCTGATGCCGGTGTAGTAGAGGATGCGCTCCGTCGTCGTCGTCTTCCCGGCATCGATGTGCGCCATGATGCCGATGTTGCGGACCTTGGTCAGGTCGGTCAGCACGTCCTTCTGTGCCACAGAAGTCTTCCCACTCTTTCGGTTGCTTAGTTAGCTATTGCTCGCGCCTGCGGCCACTGTGCCGATGGCGCCGGGCCGGCGCCTACCAGCGATAATGCGCGAAGGCGCGGTTTGCCTCGGCCATCTTGTGGGTGTCCTCACGTCGTTTTACGGAGGCCCCCAGGCCATTGCTGGCATCCAGGATCTCGTTTGCCAGGCGCTCGATCATGGTCTTCTCCCGACGCTGCCGCGAGAAGCTGACCAGCCAGCGCAGCGCCAGCGTGGTGGACCGATCGGGACGCACCTCGACGGGCACCTGGTAGGTGGCACCACCAACGCGGCGGCTGCGCACTTCCAGGGCGGGCTTGACATTGTCCAGAGCCCGCTTGAGCGTGATCACCGGGTCGGTGCCGGTCTTTTCGCGGGCCTGTTCGAGCGCACCATAAACAATGCGCTCGGCCAGCGATTTCTTCCCCTGCAGCAGAACTTTGTTGACCAGCTGGGTGACCAGCTGGGATCCGTAGACCGGATCGTTGACCAGTGGACGCTTCGGCGCGGGCCCCTTGCGCGGCATCAGCTCTTCTCCTTCTTGGCGCCGTAGCGGCTGCGTGCCTGCTTGCGGTTTTTGACACCCTGGGTGTCCAGCGAGCCGCGGATGATCTTGTACCGCACACCCGGCAGGTCCTTCACCCGGCCACCGCGCACCAGAACCATCGAGTGCTCCTGAAGGTTGTGGCCCTCGCCGGGGATGTACGCCGTCACCTCGACCTGACTGGTCAGCTTGACACGCGCCACCTTCCGAAGCGCCGAGTTCGGCTTCTTCGGAGTCGTGGTGTACACGCGAGTGCACACGCCACGACGCTGCGGGCTGCCCTTGAGGGCCGCGGTCTTGACCTTGGCGATCTTGTCGCGGCGCCCCTTGCGGACCAGCTGCTGAATGGTTGGCATTTACCGGCTTCCTATGTCTTTCGTTCGATTCTCGGTGTTGCAAGTCTCTGTAGTGCAGTTATGCCCTGTCACGGTCCCCCGCGGCCGGGTGTGTCGCATGCGCCCGCCGCCGAACTTCATTCGTTGTGTCGTGGACATGCGAATTGGCCCGGCGCGCGCGTCTTAGGTGAAGCGCCTTAAGCCGCCAGGCCCGAGCAACCACAATACCCGCCGCAGGTCGGGCAGGTCAAAGCGACCGCATCGGCGTCCGGTGCCGCATTACCGGGGCTTATTCGGCGTTGGCTGCGCTGCGGCGCTCCATGCCCGCCGCCAGCCGCAGCACCATGTCGGAGAACACCGTGTCGGTGTCGACGATGTCGTCCATGACACCGGTCATCTCCAGCAGCACGAACCCGTGCATGGCCGACCAGAATTCCAGCGCCGCGTAAAAGGCCTGCTCGACGTCGAGCCCGTAGGACGACAACACGGCCATCACCGGAGCCGCCGCGCCTCTGGTGGCGGCCGAGTATTCGGGATCCTCGCCACCCGACAGCGGCATCCGGGTGAACGCCGAGTACCGGCCCGGGTGGTGATGGGCGTAGCTGCGATAGGCGGCGGCCATCACCAGCACCGCATCGTCGCCGATCCGTCCCTCGGCGACGCGGTTGAGCATGGTGATGATGTCGTCGATCACCCGCATTCGCACCGTGCGGCGCAGGTCCTCCAGGCTGTCGACGTGGTTGTACAGCGACGGACCCTTGGTCCCGAGCTGCGTCGCCAGCGCGTTGATCGTCAACGCGTCCCAGCCCTCCCGGTCCAGGAAGGTGAGCGCGGCGTTGACGATGATTTCGCGGCTCAGTCTGGCCGGCCGGGCCGCAGACTTCGCCCCGGCGCCCGACCGACCGGCCGATGACTCCGGCTCAGCTGGCATGGCGATCGCCCTTCGGGTTGCACGGATCGGGTTGTTCACCACCGCTTTCTTGATGGCTAATAAACTAATGACTCTAGTCTGCCGATACCGCCCGCGGTGCGAACGACCCGATGTGGGGCGACGTCCGCGATGCGGTCGGCCGGCAAATCGGGGAAGCCGGCCATGACCGCGGCAATCCACGTACGCTCTGCTGCAGCGGATCACGCGCCATGGCGAGAGGAGCTCACCGTGAAACGGACACTCCCCTACCGAGCCCTGGCCGCCTGCGCGATAGCGATCCCGTTCACCGTGGCCGCCGGAGCGCCGACCGGGCAGGCCAAAAATGGCGATACCCACATCACCGGCGAAGGGGTCGAGCAGACGATCGACTGCAATGGCGCCACGCTGCTGGTCGACGGCACACGGACCACCGTCAACGCGCTGGGCACCTGCTGGGCGGTGACGGTGATGGGCTCGGGCCACACCGTCGTCGCCGACAACGTCGTGCACGACATCACCGTCTACGGCTCTAACGAGTCGGTTTTCTACAAGGGCGGGCAGCCGATTGTGTGGGACCGCGGCCGCGAACTCGGCATGACCAACCGGATCAGTCAGGTAGCGGGGTAACCGAGGAATGCGCGCACACAAAACCTCCCGACCGATAGCCCTGGTTCTTACGCTGTCTGCCGCAGTGCTGATGTTCGGGGTGGGCGGCTGCGGCGGCAAGAATAACAACGCGGCCCCGACGACATCCTCGGGCGCCTCCCCCACGTCCACGAGCTCGACGCCCTCGACGACAAGCACCGGTGCACAGTTCGATATCGGCAACACGATCAACTACGGATCCCTCGGTACCACAACCACTCTCGATTGCGGCGACGGCAAGTCGCTGAACGTGGGCGGCTCCAACAACACGCTGACCGTCAACGGCACTTGCGGCACGGTGAGCATCGGCGGCGCGGACAACAAGATCACCATCGACAAGATCGACAAACATCTCAACGTTGTCGGGTTCAACAACACGATCACCTACAAAGACGGCAACCCGAAGGTCGAGAACCTCGGCAGCGGCAACACCATCAACAAGGCCGGCTAGTCGCTTCGCTGCGCACGCGTGACTGTGGACCCTGACGGCCGCCGCGTTAACGTGAATATCGGGTGTTCACGAAAAGAGAAGAGTTGCAATGCCGTTCGATATCCTCATCAATGGCGGTGGCATCGCCGGACCCAGTTTGGCGTTCTGGCTCACCAGGCAGGGCCACGCCGTGACGGCTCGCGAACTACGCACGGGTGGGCAGTTCGTCGACTTCCGGGGCGCCTCGCTCGTCGTGCTCGAGAAGATGGGTCTGCTGGCGCAGGTGCGAGCGGGTGCCACGCAGATGGGCCCGCTCGTCCTCGTCAACGAACGCGGCAAGGAAATCGGCCGGCTACCCGCCGAAGTCATCAGCGGCGAGGTGGAAATCGTCTGGGGCGACTTAGCCCGCATCCTGTACGAAGCCGTGCGCGAGGATGTCACCTACCGCTTCGGCGTTCGCGTCGCGGCCATTCACGACGACGACGAACGGGTCGAGGTGACCTTCAGCGACGCATCGAGGGGCAGCTATGACCTCGTCATCGGGGCGGATGGGCTGCACTCCGGTGTGCGCGGCCTGACATTCGGTCCGGAAGAGCGGTACGTCACTCAGCTGGGGCAGTGTTTCGGATTCTTCGACATGGAGAACCGCCTGCGGATCGACCATTGCGGGATGGCTTGCGACGTTGGCGGTCGAACCGCAGCGTTGCAGGGCATCGACCCCGACAAGCCCGCCCGAGCGAGTTTCTATCTCACCGACCCTCGACTCGACTTCGACTATCGCGACGGCGAGGGCAACAAACGGCTGTTCGCCGAGCGGTTCGCCGGAATGGGTTGGGAGGTAAACAATTTGCTCGAAGGGCTCGCCGAGGCACCGCAGGTGTATTTCGACTCGATCGCCCAAGTCCACCTGGACTCTTACTCACGCGGACGGATATGCCTGATCGGTGACGCGGCTTGGTGTGCCTCGCCCCGGTCGGGCATGGGCACCAGCCTCGCGGTGGTCGGCGCTTACGTGCTGGCGCACGAGCTGGCAGCGGCGGGCGACGACCACGTGGCGGCGTTCGCCAGATATCAGCGGCTACTGGCACCGTATGTCGCGCGGTGTCAGCGGCTCGCGATCAACGCCCTGAAGACCGATCGTTTCTCCTCCGGCTGGCGCGCCCGACTACGCAACGCCGGTCTTGGGCTGCTGCGCATCCCGGCCGTCAGCAAGCTGGTCGCCAAGCAGTCGCTGGCGGTCGGACGGTCCTTCACGCTGCCGAGCTACTGAGCCGCGACGTCGTTACCCGGCGGCTGCGCCGTGGCGGCCGGCGCCGCCCGCGAAACGTCCAGCACCTTCCATTGCTTCGGCGGCCACCCGGGAAATGCTGGCGAATTCGTAGTCAAGAGCCTCTGATTCGCTTATCCCCCACTGGTGCAGCGCCGACAGGCGATCCGACCGCATGCACTGCTGGGGCAAGGCAGCCAGCTCGGCGGCCAGCTGCTCGGCCGCTTCGCGCGCCTGCCCTTTGGGCACAACGCGATTGGCCAGCCCGATCGCCAACGCTTCGGCGGCGTCGACCGCACGGCCGGTGAGAATCATGTCCATCGCCCGGCTCTGCCCGATCAACCGGGGCAGCCTGATGGTGCCGCCGTCGATCAGCGGCACCCCCCACCGCCGGCAGAACACCCCGAACACGGCGGTCTCCTCAGCCACCCGCAGGTCGCACCACAACGCGAGCTCCAGGCCACCGGCGACGGCGTAGCCACTGACCGCGGCGATCACCGGTTTTGACAGCACCATTCGCGTCGGCCCCATCGGGCCGGGACCCGTCCGATGCACGCCATTGGCTTCCGGCGTGCCGAACGCCTTCAAATCCGCTCCGGCACAGAAGGTTCCGTTATCGCCCCATAACACCGCCACCGAAGCGGTGTCGTCACGATCGAACTCGTCGAACGCCGCGAACAACCCAGCCGCCGTCGGGCCGTTGACGGCGTTGCGGGCCTCCGGCCGGTTCAGGATCACCGTGGTCACCGGCCCATTGCGTTCCACGCGTACCGGATCGGTCATGTCGCCTCCACTAATCGGATACCGTCGCGCCGCTCGGTCAGTTCGGCGGCGAAGTCGTTGTAGGCGGCGCGCAGCCGCGAGCCTGGCCAGTCGTCGGGCAGCAATTCGGCCGGCAACACCGGGTCGGTCAGCAGGTGGCGCACGATCGCCGCGGCGACCACGAACCGAGCCGGAACATCGGTTGCCTCCGACATCTCGGTGAGCATCCGGTGGCCGGTGCGGGCCCATGACGACAGGTCCCACAATTGGCCGGCCAGCTCGGCGGGCGCGTCGTCGCGGGCCTGCACTATCCGCACCCGCGCACGCAGTTGCACGTCCAGGTCGAGTTCGAGGTTGTCCGGGCGCATCCACACGCCTTCGCGCAGTTCTCCGAACCGCTTGTTGTGCAGCGTGGTTCGCAACGCGGCCCGGGTGCGGGGATCGGTGCCGACGCTGGTGACGATCAAGGTGGTCCAGTATCCGTGCCAGGGTCGCAGCTGGGGCCGCATGGCGTCGTCCTGTCTGCGCTGACGAGCCAGCAGCCGATCGGAGAGCCGGTAGCCGTCGGCGGACCGGATCAGGTCACCGGCGCCGACCATCCGGGTCAGCGCGACCCGCAACGTGGTTTCCTTGATGCCGAAGTCGTTGGTGAGCCTTATCAATTCAGCCGCGCTGGCCCACGCGGGATGGGCGCCGAGCAGCACGCTGAGCACCACCGACCGGGCGGTCATGCGGGCCAGCGATTTCGGCATCGTGTTGACCCGTCAGACCTGGGAAGCTCGGCGTCCGTGGTCCCCGAACGGCTCGTCGCGGTGACGCACCGCATCGCGGAAGCCGTGCTCGACGGCGTCGGCGACGAACGCGTGCCCCTCGGGTGTGTGCCGGGCGACCCCGTCGAAGACTGTGCTGACCATCCTGCTGGTGGCCACACCCTGCTGCAGCAGCGCCGAATTGAGCGCGAGTTTGACCATGATCAGCTGATTGACCGGCACCGCAGCGATCCGCTCGACCAGGCGTTCGGTGCGCTCGTCAAGGTCTTCGGGATCGGGCGCGTCGATCGCCAAACCCCACTCGGCGGCTTGCGCCCCGGTGATGCAATCCCCGGTCAGCAGAAGGCGTTTGGCACGCTGGTCGCCCAGCCGATGCGCCCACAGCCCGGCCGCCGGCACGCCCCACACCCGGGTTGGCGGATAGCCGATCTTCGCGTCGGACGCGGCGATCACCTGGTCGGCGTGCAGGGCGATGTCGGTGCCGCCGGCCACACAATAGCCATGGATCTTGACCACCGTCGGCTTGTCCGCGTGCATCAGACTGGAAAAACCGCGGACGAACCGGCTCATCATCTGGTAGTCGATCATCGGGTCCCACGGCTGATTCGGTAAGTGGTTGACCGCCTGGGTCTTACCGTCCAGCACGGTCCCGCTGTAGGCGCCGGTGCCACCGGCCGAGCCGGTGCCATCCGCGTAGGCACTCAGGTCGAAACCCGCGCAGAAACCCTCACCCCGGCCGGAGACCAGGATGACGTGCACGTTCGGGTCCAGATCGGCCCGCTCGACCAGGGCCGACAGTTCCAGCGGGGTGTCGGCGATGATCGCGTTGCCCTTCTCGGGCCGGTTGAACGTGATCCGGGCAACCCGGTCGGTGACCTCGTAGGTCATCGTCTTCAGGTTGTCGAAGTCGACCGGCCTGATGGCGTGCGTCATGCTGCGGCTCAGCCCTTTACCAGAGCTCGCTCCAGGATCGGCGCGAGGTCGAGTCCGTCTGGCATGGTGCCGAACGCCCCGCCCCACTGCCCGTCGAGGCGGGTGGCCAAGAACGCCTCGGCAACCGCGGGATGTCCGTGGCGTACCAGCAGCGAGCCCTGCAGCGCCAGGCAGATGTCCTCGGCAACCTTGCGGGCCCGGTAGGCGATGGTGTCCAGATTGCCGAGCTGCGAGCGCAGCCGCTCGATGTGGCCGTCCAACCGCGGATCCTGGCCGGTGCTCTTAGCAAGCTCGTCGAACAGCACCTCGACACATTCCGGGCGAGTGGCCATGGCGCGCAGCGTATCCAGCGCGCTGACGTTGCCGGAGCCCTCCCAGATACCCATCAGCGGGGCCTCGCGGTATAGCCGCGGCATGCCGGAATCCTCGACATAACCGTTCCCGCCCAGGCATTCCAGCGCCTCGGCGGCGTGCGGCGTGGCGCGCTTGCACACCCAGTACTTACTGGCCGCCAGCCCGATCCGGCGCAGCAGCGCTTCCTGCTGGTCGCCGCGGACCGCCTTGTCGGTGGCGCCGGCCATCCGCATCGCCACCATGGTGGCTGCCTCAGCCTCAACAGCCAAGTCCGCCAACACGTTTCGCATCAGCGGCTGGTCGATCAGATACTCGCCGAAAGCCTTGCGGTGCTGCGCGTGGTGGATGGCGGTGGTCAGCCCGGTGCGCATGCTGGTCGCGCTGCCCAGCGTGCAGTCCAACCGGGTCAGGTTGACCATCTCGATGATGGTTGCCACACCGCGGCCCTCCTCGCCGACCAGCCATGCGGTGGCACCGTCATACTCGACCTCGCTGGACGCGTTGGCGTGGTTGCCCAGTTTGTCTTTGAGGCGCTGCAGCAGCATCCGGTTGCGGGTGCCGTCGGGCAGCACCCGAGGCAAAAAGAAGCAGGACAGTCCGCCCGGCGCCTGCGCGAGCACCAGGAAGATGTCGCACATCGGCGCGGACGTGAACCACTTGTGACCGGTCAGCCGGTAGGTGCCGTCGTCGTTGCGGGTGGCCTCGGTGGTGCCGGCGCGAACGTCGGAGCCGCCCTGCTTTTCGGTCATCGACATGCCGGCGGTGAGCCCGGGTTTCGTCGTCGGCACCTTGAGCTCCGGGTCGTAGTGCCGGCTGGTCAGCAGCGGCTCGTAGACGCCGGCGAGCTCGGGGTTGAAGCGCAACGCCGGGACGACTGCGTAGGTCATGGAGACCGGGCAGGTGTGGCCGGGCTCGACGTTCCAGACCGACATCTTGGCGGCGCGAACCACGTGCGTACCCGGCCGGTCGTCGGCCCACGGTGCGGCGTGCAGGCCGTGCTCGATCGCGGTCCGCATCAGCTCGTGGTAGGCGGGGTCGTACTCGACCTCGTCGACGCGGTGCCCGAAACGGTCGTGGGTGTGCAGGATCGGCCGGTTGCGGTCGGCCAGCTCACTCCACCGGTGCGCTTGCTTGGAACCGGAAATCGCACCGACCGTGGTCACCTCGTCCAGGCCCCACTGCCCGCCTTCGCGGATAAGCGCCTCGATGAGTACCGGGGAGGACGCCGGGTTGTGCTCCTCCAGCGGGGGTACCTGGTTGGTGACGACATGCGTATCTGACATGCCGCTAATATTACAATTTTTCTACAACCGCACAAGACCTGTAATGCTCAATGGGGATGCGCGGCGAAGAATTGCCAGAGTTTTGCGGTCGCGAAGTCGGGCCACTCGTGGCCGCCACCGTCGACTGTGATCAGCACCACGCTGCGGTTGTCGGGGCATCCCGCGGTGGACGTGGCGACCGAACCGCTAGTGGTGGTCGCCGGGGCGCCGCAGTGGTCGACGTTGCGCCAGAAAGCATTCAGCTTCGGAATCGGTGGCCCATCGAGGTGAACGAAACCGTGGCCAGGCCCGCCCGGATAGGGAACCAGCGGATCCTTGGTGCCGTGAATGTGCATGACCGACGTGGGATGTGGAGAGTGGCAGGGATCCAGCTGAGTCCCCGAAACCGGGCCGATCGCGGCGAAGATGCCGGTGTCGCAGGCCAACGTGTAGTCCATCATGCCGCCGTTGCTCATGCCGGTTGCGTAGACGCGCGAAGCGTCGACGCTGACGTTGCGTTCGACGTCGGCAACGGCCGCCGTGATGAAGCCGACGTCGTCGATGCCTTCCTTGGCCGGCCGGCCGCAGCAGCCGGCGCCGTTGACGTTCCAGGCCCGGTTGACACCGTCCGGGTAGGCCACGATGAACTTGGACGAGTCTGCCAATTCATCCCAGCCGTAAGCCCTTTCGGCGTGTGCGGCGTTGCCGAAACCGCCGTGCAGCACGAGAACCAGCGGGGCAGATGCGGGCAATCCCTTAGGCATATACAACCGGTAGATGCGGTCATGGCCGCCGACGCTGAGCGTATGCACGCTGGTGCCCTCGACGAAGGCCGGCGGCTTGCCCGACTCCCTGCCGACGCAACCGGCGATGACCAATACCACTGCGAGAACGGCGACGACCCGCGCAAGCATGGCGGAGGTGTCCCTCAGCTCAGCCGGTCACGAAGAAACGCGATGTCGTCCTTGCGGCCCTCGTCGGCCGTTTCGCAGATAACCGGCGCGCCCGCCGCCCGCACCACCGCCACCAGCAGGTCGGGATCGATCTGCCCGGTGCCGAAGTTGGCGTGCCGGTCGCGGCCCGAGCCCGCCGAGTCCTTGGAGTCGTTGCAGTGCACCAGGTCGATGCGGCCGGTGATGCCCTTGATGCGCTCGACGGCGTCGACCAGCGCCTCGCCCGCCGCCCAGGCGTGGCAGGTATCCAGGCAGAAGCCGATACCGCTGTCGCCGATGTGGTCCCAGAGCCGTCCGATGGTGTCGAAGTGACGGGCCATCGCGTGATCACCGCCGGCGGTGTTCTCCAGGTAGACCGGAACTTTCGTCTGCAATTGGTCGAGCGCCTTACGCCAGCGCTGGAAGCCTTCGTCGAGGTCGCTGTCCTCGGCGACGTGGCCGCCGTGCACGATCACCGCGGCAGCGCCGATCTCGGCAGCCGCGTCACAGGTGTCCTGCAAGATTTTGCGCGACGGGATCCGCACCCGGTTGTTCGCCGACGCGACGTTGATCAGGTACGGCGCGTGAACGTACAGCGGCACGCTCGACGCCTTCAGCGCCTCGGCGTCGTCGCGCGGCTTCGGCTTTTTCCAGCTCTGCGGGTTGCCGAGGAAGAACTGCACCACCTCGGCGCCGTCGGCCTGCGCGGCGGCCAAAGGATCGTCTTGGTGGACATGTGAACCGATAAGCACGTCGGCCAGTCTAATGAGGCAAGCGGACAGTCTGGCCTGCGCGCGTACCGACGGTTGCCCCTCATGTCGCAGCGGGCGATACCGTCCCCAGTCGGTTCAGCTCCAGCGGGCTTTCCGCCACCACAGACCGGTGCCGTCCGTAGACGAATTCAAAGATCGGCGTGGCCATCAGTGTGGTGACGATCGCCACCAAGACCAGAATGCTGAACAGCGTCGGCGTGATGATGCCAGCCTGCAGACCGATGTTGAGAAGAATCAGTTCAATCAGGCCGCGAGCGTTCATCAACGATCCCAGCGCGACGGACTCGCGCCAGGACACGCGTTTGAAGCGTGCGGCCAGCGTGCAGGCGATTCCCTTGCCTGCGATCGAGGCGACCAGGATTCCCAATGTCACCGCCCACAACATTGGCCTGTTCAGCAGACCGATCTGGGTGTTCAGCCCGGAATAGACGAAGAACAGCGGCAGCAGAAAGGTCGTGACCAGAGGTTCGAGAGTGGCAGTCAGATGTCGTGCGAAGAAGCCCCTCGGCATGGCGACGCCAAGGATGAATGCGCCGAATATGGCGTAGATGCCTACGGTGTCGGTGACCCACGCGCACGCCATAAGCAGGATCAGGACCGTGCTCAGCACTGCTGGGGTGATCGTGTTGCGTCGCTGCGAGATCGTGCCCAGCACCCGTAATGCTCTGCGGCCGACCGTCAAAAGCAGGAGCGTGTAGAGGATTCCGCCGATAATCGCCGTGGCGGCGACGGCGACACTGCCGCGGTGGACGGCGAGCACCGTGGCCAGGATGCACCACGACAGTGCGTCGTCGCTGGCACCGCACGCCAGCGCGAGCGTGCCCAGCGACGTTCCGGACAGTCCCCGTTCGTAAATGATGCGGGCCAGCATGGGAAAGGCGGTCGTCGCGATCGACGCACCGAGGAACATCATCGCCATGACGAGCGTGACGCTCTTGTCGAAATAGATTCGGCCGGCCAACAGCGGTGCGGCGAGCATTGCGCCCAAGGCCAGCGGGGTGCCGATGCCGGCCGCCGACACTGCGACCGCAGTACCGACGCGATGCTTGACCAGGTTCACGTCGAAGTTCAGGCCAATCAGGAACATGTACAGCACCAGGCCGATCTGCGCCGCCGTATAAAGCACCACGTTCGCCGGCCCCGGCGGAAACAGGTGCTGTTGCACTCCGGGCGCCAGGCGGCCAAGCAATGACGGGCCCAGCAGCACGCCCGCGACCATCTCTCCGACAACTTGCGGCTGGCCAAGCCGTTGTGACAACAGCCCGACCACGCGACACGTCACCAAAATCGCTGCGAGCTCGAGAAAGAAGTGAACGGCGGTACCTGCGGGCATAAGTGGGGTCCTAAGGCTTAGCGCGCGCATCGTGGACAGGACGGTCAGGTTCGGCGGGCCCTGCAGCTGCGCTCGCGCACCTTGCCTGACCTTCGAGATAGAGTAACCTACTTAAATATTAAGTAACTGTTCTATCTCGAGCCCTTCGAAGGGGGAGATGTGGACCTGCAGGCGCAGCTGTCGCGACTGAGCCCGGAAGCCCGGGCGGGGCTGGCCGAAAAGATCAAGATGCGGCTGGTCGGAGAGGCCCGGACCCCAGCTGACCACGACGTCGTCATTGCCGGAGCCGGAGTTGCCGCGCAGACACTGGCGCTGGAAATCCACCGCGCCCGGCCGCACACCCGGATCGCGATCGTCAGCCCTAACCCGCACCCGGTTCCGGAGATCACTCACACGGTTGGCGAGTCCACCGTCGAAATCGCCGCGCAATATCTGCGTGACCGACTCGACCTGGCCGACCACCTCAACGCCGCGCAGCTCCGCAAGATGGGGCTGCGGATGTTCTTCTCCCACGACGACAACGCCGACATCGCGGGGCGGATGGAACTCGGCAGCTCGACGTTCACCCCCCAGGTCACTTATCAGATCGACCGCGGCAGGCTGGAGAACGAGCTGCATCGGCGGTGCGTGGACGCAGGTATCGACATCATCTGCGGCCGAATGCGATCGGTCGAGTTCGGCGGGGGTGCTGACCCGCACACGGTGTCCATCCAGAATGGCGACAAGGTCACCGCGACCACCGCCCGGTGGGTGGTCGACGCGTCGGGACGCAACCGGGCGCTGCCCCGGCAGTTGGATCTCAAACGAGCCACCGAGCACCATTGCAATGCCGTGTGGTTGCGGGTGGCGACCGAGATCGATGTGGGCCGGTGGAGCGACGACCCGAGTTGGCAGGCTCGTCTCGTCGAAGGTGACCGGGCGATGTCCACCAATCACCTGATGGGAGAGGGTTATTGGGTGTGGCTCATCCGACTCGCGTCGGGGTCCACCAGCGTCGGCATCGTCGCCGATCCCGCGTTTCATGCCTTCAACGACTTCAACACCCTCGCCAAAGCCCGCAGGTGGTTAGATTGCCACGAGCCGCAGTGCGCGGCCGTGCTTGCCGAGAACGAACACCTGATCAAAGACTTCAGGGTGATGAAGCACTACAGCCATGCGGCCACCAAAATCTACGACGCGACGAATCGTTGGTGTCTGACGGGCGATGCGGGCGTCTTCCTCGACCCGCTCTACTCGTCTGGGCTGGATCTCGTCGCGATCGGCAACGGTCTGATCACCGACATCATCACCCGTGAACTTGACGGCGAAGACGTCATCGCTCGATGCGGCATCAACGACTCGCTGTTTCGTTCGCTTACCGACATGTGGCTCAACATCTACTGCAACCAGTACCAGCTGATGGGCTCACCAGCCGTCATGTCGGCGAAAGTAATCTGGGACATCGCTTTCTACTGGGGCTTTCTCGGCCTGGTGTACAGCAACGACCGATTCGCCAGTGTCGCCGACGATCCCGGGGTGGTGCCGCAGCTGGAAGGCCTGATCGAACTCAGCAACCGCATGCAACGATTCTTTCGAGAGTGGGCCCGCATCGAAAGTGCTCGTCCGTCTCAGCAGTTCGTCGATTTGTACGCGCCGCAGAACTTCATGGTGGCGCTGCACACCGCGATGATGGGCCGATCCCCCGACTTCGACACCCAGTTCGACACCAACATCCGAACGTTGCGCCAACTGGCCGGCCAGTTAGTCGAGACACTAATGGCCGAAAAGTGCCGATCGTTTTCCGACGACAACGTCATGCGGCAGATACAGGACTGGCAATGCGACTCGCTGCTGCAAGAACTGCGCGCTACATACCGCGACGAGCAGGGCGCCAACCCGCTCAGCCAGCACTGGATCGTACAAGCCACTCCCGCACTCGAATTCAGTTGAACTCCGCCGAAAACGCCGTCTCCTCGGAACCCGGCGCAAAGCTGAGGCTTGAATGACGATGTCTACGCAGCACGGATACCGGCCATCGTTGGCAATCGTTGGCGTCGGGTGTCACTTCCCGGGCGGTGCACACACCCCCGAGGGCTATTGGGATCTGCTGTGCAGCGCCACCGACGCCACCAGCACTGTTCCCGAAACCCGCTGGAACGCAGCGAAATATTTTGATCCGAACCCGGCGAAGGCCGGCAAGATGACCACCCGTCGCGGCGGGTTTCTCACCGAGATCGACCAATTCGACCCGCAATTCTTCGGCATCTCACCGCGCGAGGCGAACCTGCTTGATCCACAACAACGGCTCCTGCTGCGGACGACGTGGGAAGCATTGGAAGACAGCGGAATTCCGGCAGACAGCCTAGCGGGCACCGAAGTCGGCGTGTTCGTGGGCGGTTTCACACTTGACTACCAACTACTGCAGAATCAGGGCCGCACCAGCCGGTACCGGTTCAAAACCCATTCCGCCACCGGAATGATGATGACAATGCTGGCGAACCGGATCTCGTATGCACTCGACTTCCGCGGACCCAGCATGACCGTCGACACCGCCTGTTCGAGTTCGCTTGTCGCAGTACACCTGGCGGCCAACAGCATCTGGAACGGTGAGTGCAGCGTGGCGCTCGCCGGCGGCGTCAACATCATGATCGGCCCCAATACCGCGATCGCAGAATCCAAAAGCGGATTCCTCAGTCCCGATGGACGTTGCAAAGCGTTCGACGAGTCCGCCGACGGCTACGCGCGCGGAGAGGGCGGCGCCGTCGTCGTCATCAAACCCCTCGAGCAAGCGTTGCGCGACCGCGATGAGATCTACGCGCAGATCCTGGGTACGGCGGTGTCGCAAGACGGGCACACCGACGGCATCACCGTACCGAATGCGCAAGCACAGCAAGCCGCGATCTCAAAGGCCTTGCAGCAGGCTGGCATCGATCCCAGTGAGGTCGGTTATGTGGAGGCGCACGGCACCGGAACGCCGGTCGGCGACCCGGTCGAGGTCCGGGCGCTGGCCGACGCACTCACGCCACATAGGCCGGCGTCGAATCCGTTGCTGATCGGGTCGGTCAAGACCAACATCGGCCACCTAGAGGCTGGCGCAGGCGTGGCCGGGCTGATCAAGACCGCGCTCGTGCTCAAGTACGGCTACATTCCAGCGAATCTGCACCTGACCCAACCCAGCAGCCGGATCCCGTTCGACGAGTTGGCCATCGACATCCCGCGGCGCGGCCGACTCTTCCCGGACTGCACCCGACGGATCGCCGGGGTCAACTCGTTCGGTTTCGGTGGCACCAACGCCCACGTGGTACTGGCCGAGCCTCCGGTCGATCCCGCGGCCCGCACCCGCAGCGATCGCACGCCGCTGCCGCTGGCCGTCTTGCCGATCTCGGCACGGACCGAGGAGGCGCTGGTCGCAACGGCCCGCCAGCTAGCTGGGCATTTAGACACCCACCGCGACGTCGACCTGCTCGACCTCGGCTACACCCTCAGCCAACGCCGTGCTCATCTCAACCACCGAGCGACCCTGGTCGCGGATAGCATCAGCGATGCGCGACAACAACTTCAGGCCATCGCCGATGCAGGTCAGGTCTCGACGATCCGGACCAGCCCGACGGCGCCTAAGTTGGCGTTCGTGTGCACGGGCATGGGCCCGCAGTGGTGGAAAATGTGCCGAGGACTGCTCGACGTGTACCCCGCCTTCACCGACAGCATCGTGCGCAGCGATAGGGAACTGTCCCGCTACACCGAATGGTCGCTGCTCGACGAACTTCGTGCCGATGAAAACCGTTCCCGGATGGGCGAAACCGAGGTCGCGCAACCGGCTAACTTCGCCATTCAGATCGCGCTCGCCGAGCAGCTGGGCCAGTTCGGGATCACCCCGGACGCCCTGATCGGCCACAGCGCAGGTGAAGTGGCCGCACACTATCTCGCCGGTATCTTGTCGTTCGAGCAGGCCATCCAGGCGATCTATCACCGAAGTCGGTTGCAGCAGCGCACAAGCGGGTTGGGCCGGATGCTCGCGGTCGGGCTTAGCGCCGAAGCGTTCAGGCAGATCCTCGGTACCGGAACTGTCGAGGACATCGGTTCGCGGGTATCGATCGCAGCGATCAACGGCCCGTCGGCCATCACGGTCGCGGGCGCTGACGACTTCCTCGAGGACATCGCCCGTCAGCTCGACGAGCGCGCCATCTTCAACCGTTTTCTCACCGGCAAGGTGCCCTACCACTCGCATTACATGGACGCGGTCAAAGACGATCTGTACGACGCCTTGGCGTCGCTGTCACCCCGACCGGCACGCGTTCCGCTGTACTCCACGGTCACCGGCGAGCGATTGGATTCCTATGCCGGCGGTGGTTCCTACTGGTGGCAGAACACCAGGGCCACGGTGCTTTTCGAGCCGGCGGCCCGCCGTATGCTCGACGACGGCTACACCCACTTCGTCGAGCTGGGACCGCATCCCGTCCTGGCCGGGTCGCTGCAGGAGGTCGCCTCGGCGCACAACACCGATGTCGTCGTGGCGGCCGCTCAGCGGCGCAACGACGACGACAGCCGCACCCTGATGAACTGCATCGGCACACTGCACTGCCACGGACACCCGGCTAGCTGGCAGGCGATGTATCCGCCACAGGCGTCGCGACTACTCAAGCTCCCCCGCTATCCGTGGCAGTCCAAGCGCTATTGGAACGAGACCCAGGAAGCCGCCGAAGACCTGCATTATCGCCCAGTGCATCCACTGCTGGGACAACCAGTCACCGGCGTGCATCCATCCTGGGAAGTCGAGTTGAGCACGGCGACGCTCCCGTTCCTGGCCGGTCACCAGGTGCAGGCAAGGGTGGTGGTGCCGGCCGCAGCTTATATCGAGATGGCCTTGGCGGCAGCGCAAGCCACCTACGGGTCGGCTCGGTACAGCGTGGACCATCTGACGCTGCACCGTGCGCTGATCCTCGACGACACCTGCGACCCCGTGCTCCGGACCACCCTCAACCGGGACGCGGGCACGTTGGAGTTCGCCGCGTTGACCGCTGATGCCGGCGGGGACGTCAAGTGGACGATCACCGCGACAGCCGAACTGAACACTCTGGTGGGCCCGCCGGCCGACCCCGGGTCCGGTGCTACCGGTCCCGGCGCCCCGATGGACGGCGCGGAGTTCTACGTCCGCTGCCGCGACGCCGGGTTCGACTACGACGGCGCCTTCCGCACCGTAAACGCCGTCACGTCGGCAGACGACTGGGCCAGTGCCGACATCGCCACCCCGGCGCAGATCAGCGGCGACCTCGAGCAGTACCGCTTCCATCCGGCGCTCATCGACGGCGCCTTCCAAACCGCCTTGAGTACACTGCTTCTCGGGAACCATTCCGACGACGGCCCGTACCTTCCCACCCGGATCCGACGAAGCGCCGTCTATCGCGCACCCGAACCGCACATGACCGCCCACGTTCGGGTGACCTCGGCGACCGCAGACGAGATCGAAAGCGACATCACCGTCACCGGCGGCGACGCCCAACCGCTGGCCGTGTTTACCGGCTTCACCGTGCGAGCACTGAATGCGTCAGCCCGCATGTCGCCGGAAGGCGTGGACAACGGCCTCTACGAGATCGAATGGGTGGCACACCCCGGGAGAGTGGACGACCTGCCCGCCATCGCGAGCCGGCCGGACGGCTCGCCGTGGCTCATCTTCGTCGACGCCGGCGGCGTGGGGGCGGTACTCGCCGAACAACTGCGCCGCACCGGCCGCCAGGTCCGGAAAGTTCTCGCTCAACCCGTCTGCGAGCTCACCAAGATCGACGGCGGCTATGCGATGAACCCGCGCTGCCCCGAGCAATTCGGTCAGCTGCTCGACATCCACCTGGACAAAGAACCTGACCTAGCCGGCATCATCAACTGCTGGCTTGTGGACGTGGGCTCTGATCCCGCCGATACACGCGACGCTGAAACCTGCAATACCTCCGGCATTTTCGCGATCCTACATCTGGTCAAAGCCCTCGCCGATCACCACAGCGTTGCGCCCCGCCTCTACCTGGTCACCGCCAACGCGCAATCGGCTGTCGGTACCGAGGCCTTGAACGTGGACCAAGCTGCCATGTGGGGGCTCGGCCGCGTCATCGGCCACCAGGAGTTCGCCGACCGATGGGGCGGCCTGATCGATATCGACGACGCCGACGACCGCGCCGAGACCGCGACGCAGGTCTGCGAGCACATCCTCGCCGCCGACCCCGAGGATCAGATCGCCATCCGCGGTCACACCACGCTGGTGCCGCGCCTGCGGCCGAGTGCTCACCTCATGCCCGCCTTTCCGACCAAACTTGCACCCGATGCGACCTATCTGGTCACCGGCGGGGCGGGCGCGCTCGGTCGCATCGTGGCGACGTTTCTGGCCGAACGCGGCGCGCGGCACATTGCGCTGCTATCGCGAAGCGAGATCCCGGCCCGCAACCGGTGGTCGTCGCTGCCCGAAGGCCACCGCCATCACGCGGTCATTGAGACGATCCGAAAAATCGAGCACCTCGGTGCACAAGTGGTCACCGCCGGTGTCGACATCACCGACAGCAACCAGGTGCAGCGGTGGCTGGACAATTACCTGCGCGAGGGCGGACGACCGGTACGCGGGATCGTCCATGCGGCCGGATCTGTCGACGATCGACTGCTGGTGAACATGACTGAAGACGATTTCGTCGGCGTGCTGGCCCCCAAGATCAGCGGTACGCGTGTGCTGCACAACGTGTTCGGCCACCACGATCTTCAGTTCTTCGTCATGTTCGGGTCGGCGGGATCGGTGATCGCCTCGCCGGGGCAAGGGAATTACGCCGCGGCCAACGCCTTCCTGGACGCCTTTGCCCACTACCGCCAGGCGCAGGGCCTGCCAGCTCTCACCATCGGGTGGGGCCCGTGGTCGACCGGGATGGTTAAGGAACTCAGCCTGGAAAAAATCTATGCGCAGCGCGGGATCGAGTTGATCACGCCCGCGGCAGGCGCTCGCATCCTGGATCGACTGATCACCCAGCCGATACCCAACATCGTTGCTATCAGCGCCGATTGGAGACAGGCGCGCAGCGCGGGGCTCGGCGGCCGGTTGCCGGCGATGTTCTCCGAGTTGGGCACCGGGCAAACGTCCACCGCTGAAATCGATTCCGATTCTTCGATAGCCGCCTTGCTGTCGGCCTGCCCGGAAGGTGACCGGCTCGAGGTGGTCGCAACCGAGGTGCGGGAGATTGCTGCCGCGGTGTTCGAACTAGCTGTCACCGACATCGGACTCGACGACTCGCTTGATGACATCGGCCTGGATTCGTTGATGGCAATGGATCTTCGGCTCAGGGTCACCGCGACGTTCGGCGTCGAGCTGCCGTTGCTGGAACTGCTCAGAGGCGCCAGCATCACGTCACTGGCCGCCCGAATCCTCACCGAGCTCCAGTTGACCGGTCCCGAGTCCGTCGCGGATACCGAACCGCGGCCGGCGTCCGGCGCCGAAGATGACGTCGACCGGTTGATCGAGCAAACCTCCGACGAAGAGTTGCTGCAGATTTTGGCCGAACTCGAGCACGAATCGATCGAGCCCGAAACCGGTGGGGCGCAACGATGAACCATGCGGTGCAGGTCCAAGGCCTGTCGAAATCCTACGGGCGGCTGCCCGCGGTTTCGGACCTGAACTTCGATATCGAAGCCGGCGAGATTTTCGCGATACTCGGGCCCAACGGCGCCGGCAAGTCGACGACCATTGAAATCCTCGAGGGGCACCGTAAGCGGGATCGCGGGCAGGTGCGGGTACTCGGCGAAGACCCCGGAATCGCCGGCCGGAGTTGGCGCGCGAAGATCGGCATCGTGCTGCAAGAGGCCAGCGATGCGGGGATGCTGACGGTCTCGGAGACCGTGGCGATGTTCGCGAAATGTTACGGCAGCGCCCGCACTGTTGCCGACGTACTCGAATTGGTCGGGCTCGGTTCAGTTTTCAACTCCAAGGTGCGAACACTGTCCGGGGGACAGCGGCGGCGGCTTGACGTTGCTCTCGGCATCGTCAACCTGCCAGAGCTGCTTTTCCTCGACGAGCCGACGACCGGGTTCGATCCCGAAGCGCGGCGTAGCTTCTGGGATCTCATCCGGCAGTTGGTCAGCGACGGCACCACTGTTTTGTTGACCACCCACTACCTCGAGGAAGCCGCCGCATTGGCGGACCGCGTTGCCGTCATCGCCCGCGGCCGCGTGGTGGCGATCGACTCGCCGGACAACCTGACCGGATACGTGAGTTCGTCTGCCACGGTCAGCTGGCGGACCGGCAGCCAGATCCAGGTGGAGAGAACCGACCGTCCGACCGACCTCATCAGACGGTTGTCCACGGATGGCGCCGAATTGGCCGAGCTAACGGTCACGCGTCCCACGCTCGAAGACGCTTACTTGCAGCTGATCGGCGAGTCGTGATGGACGTCCACGAGACCACCCGAGCCACACGGCCCCTGACGGCGCTGCCCTCGCCGCTGCGGATCGGTTTGTCGCGAGTCGTTCCCGAGCTGAAGATGTTCTACCGCCGACCCGAGCAACTGGTGCTTACGTTTTCACTGCCGGCGGTAATCTGCGTGCTGCTGGGCTCGATTTTCTCCAAGAGGCTGCCGCACGTCGAAACCAGCACCGGAGCCGTGATCGCGGCGAGCATGCTGGCCTACGGCATTCTGTCAACGTCGTTCGTCAACCTGGGCATCAGCATCGCCGCGGACCGCGACACCGGCGCGCTGAGACGCCTTCGCGGAACGCCGACGACCGCACTGTCGTATTTCGTCGGCAAGATTTCGCTAGTCGCGATCGCCAGCGTCGCCGAGGCCGTCGTCCTGCTGGCAGTCGGATTGCTTTTCTTCCAATTAAGGCTGCCGGCAACGGCATTTGGATGGTTCACGCTGACATGGGTGTTCGTTCTCGGCATTATCAGCTGTTCGCTGCTCGGCATTTTCATCAGCAACCTGGCCAGCAACGCCGTGGCCGCTGCCGTCGTCACCAACGGTCCCGCAGTCGCCTTGCAGTTCGTCTCGGGAACCTATGTGCCGCTCGCCGTCATACCGACGTGGATGTTGGTGCTGGGCTCGATCTTTCCCGTCAAATGGATGGCACAGGGTTTCCGCTCCGTGCTGCTGCCCGCCCGCATGGCCGCGTTCGAGCCGGCAGGCAACTGGGAGCACTGGCACATCTTCCTCGTGCTGGCCGCGTGGACCGTCGGTGGCCTGGCCGCCTGCCTGGCAGTTTTCCGGTGGTCGGACCGCACCTGACGACGACCATTCCGCGCGCACGAAAAAGCCCCGGGCGAACCCGGGGCTTTTTCGCTTAGAACTACCGGTAGTCGGAGTAGCCGTAGTCGTCCAGCGGAACCGCAGCACCGGTGGCCTGGCCGAAGTCCGGGCTGTAGTACTGGTCCTCGTAGGACGGGATCGTGTACGCCGCGGCCCGAGCCTCCTCGGTCGGCTGAACCTGGATGTTGCGGTAGCGGTTGATGCCGGTACCGGCCGGGATCAGCTTTCCGATGATCACGTTCTCCTTCAGACCGTTGAGCTTGTCGCTGCGGCAGTTGATCGCCGCATCGGTCAGCACTCGCGTGGTCTCCTGGAACGACGCCGCGCTCAGCCACGAGTCGGTGGCCAGTGACGCCTTGGTGATACCCATCAGCACCGGGCGGCCGGCCGCAGGCTCGCCGCCCTCGGCCACCACCCGACGGTTCTCGGCCTCGAACCCAGCACGCTCGATCAGCGAGCCGGGCAGGAACTCCGTCGAGCCCGAATCGATGATGGTCACCCGGCGCAGCATCTGCCGGACGATCACCTCGATGTGCTTGTCGTGGATCGACACGCCCTGCGCACGGTAGACCTCCTGGACCTCCTTGACGAGGTGGATCTGCACCTCGCGGGGGCCCTGCACGCGCAGCACCTCGTGCGGGTCGGCAGAGCCTTCCATCAGCTGCTGGCCCACCTCGACGTGGTCGCCATCGGTGAGCAGCCGCTCGGAACCGTCCTCGTGCTTGAACACCCGCAGCCGTTGCCGCTTGGAGAGCTTGTCGTAGACGACTTCCTCGCCACCGTCGTCGGGGACGATGGTGATCTTGTAGAAGCGCTCGCCCTCCTCCAGACGCACCCGTCCGGTGACGTCGGCGATCGGCGCCTTGCCACGCGGCACCCGGGCCTCGAACAGCTCCTGCACACGGGGCAGACCACCGGTGATGTCCTCACCGACACCACCCTGGTGGAAGGTGCGCATGGTCAGCTGCGTGCCGGGCTCACCGATGGACTGGGCGGCCACGATGCCGACCGCCTCACCGATGTCGACCAGCTTGCCGGTGGCCATCGAGCGCCCGTAGCAGGTCGCGCAGACACCGGTGCCGGTGGTGCAGGTCAGCACCGAACGCACCTTCACCTGCGTGATACCGGCGGCCAGCAGCGCGTCGATCTCCGGGTCGCCCAGGTCGTGCCCGCGCGCGACGACGACGTTGCCCTTCTCGTCGACCGCGTCGGTGCCCAAAGTGCGTGCGTAGGCCGAGGTTTCGATGAACGGGTCGCGGATCAAGGTGCCGTCGGGCTGACGCTCGGCCAACTCGACGACGATACCGCGCTCGGTCTCGCAGTCGCGCTCGCGGACGATGACATCCTGCGACACGTCGACCAGACGACGGGTCAGGTAACCCGAGTCGGCGGTACGCAACGCGGTGTCCGCCAACCCCTTCCGGGCGCCGTGGGTGTTGATGAAGTACTCCAACACCGTCAGGCCTTCACGGAACGACGACTTGATCGGCCGCGGGATGAACTCACCCTTCGGGTTGGTCACCAGACCCTTCATGCCGGCCAGCGTCCGGGTCTGGGTGAAGTTACCGGTGGCACCGGAGTCGACGATCGTGATGATCGGGTTGTCGCTCGGGTAGTGCTCGCGCAGCGCCTCACCAACCTCGTCGGTGGCTTCCTTCCAGATCTCCACAAGCGCCTCGTTGCGCTCGCCGTGGTTCAAAGCACCACGCTGGAACTGCTTTTCGACCTTGTCGGCCCGCTCCTCGTAGGCGTCCAGGATCTCCTGCTTGCCCGGGGGAACCAGCACATCGGCCATCGACACGGTGACTCCGCTTCGGGTGGCCCAGTGGAAACCGGTGTCCTTGAGCTTGTCGACGGTCTGCGCGACCACGATCATCGGGTAGCGCTCGGCGAGGTCGTTGATGATCGCCGCCTGCACCTTCTTGTGCATCTGCTTGTTCACGAACGGATACCCGACCGGCAGCAGCTCGTTGAACAGCACCCGACCCAGCGTGGTCTCGGCAATCCAGGAATCGCCAGGCTGCCAACTGTTTTGGCCGAACACCTCGGTCTCGACCTCGGCCGGCGGCCGCAGCTGGGTCAGCCGCACCTTGATCTTGGCGCGCACGCTCAACGCACCGCGGTCCATCGCCATGATCGCTTCGGCCGGCGAGGCGTACACCCCGGACTCCGGACGGTCCTTGGCGGCCGGCTGGTATTCGCCAGTGTCGCCGGGGATCTCGGTGGTCAGGAAGTACAGCCCGGTCACCATGTCCAGTCGCGGCATGGCCAGCGGACGGCCCGATGCCGGCGACAGGATGTTGTTGGAAGACAGCATCAGGATGCGGGCCTCGGCCTGCGCCTCCGCCGACAGCGGCAGGTGCACGGCCATCTGGTCACCATCGAAGTCGGCGTTGAACGCCTCACACACCAACGGGTGCAGCTGAATGGCTTTGCCTTCCACCAGCATCGGCTCGAAGGCCTGGATGCCCAGCCGGTGCAGTGTCGGCGCGCGGTTCAGCAGCACCGGGTGCTCGGCGATGACCTCTTCGAGCACATCCCAGACCTGCGGACGCTGACGCTCCACCATCCGCTTGGCGCTCTTGATGTTCTGCGCGTGGTTGAGATCGACGAGCCGCTTCATCACGAACGGCTTGAACAGCTCGAGTGCCATCAGCTTGGGCAGACCGCACTGGTGCAGCTTGAGCTGCGGGCCGACCACGATGACCGAACGGCCCGAGTAGTCGACGCGCTTACCGAGCAGGTTCTGCCGGAACCGGCCCTGCTTACCCTTGAGTAGATCGCTCAACGACTTCAGCGGACGGTTGCCCGGCCCGGTGACCGGACGGCCGCGACGGCCGTTGTCGAACAGCGCGTCGACGGACTCCTGCAGCATCCGCTTCTCGTTGTTGACGATGATCTCGGGCGCACCGAGATCGATCAGCCTCTTGAGCCGGTTGTTGCGGTTGATCACCCGGCGGTACAGGTCGTTGAGGTCGCTGGTGGCGAACCGGCCACCGTCAAGCTGCACCATCGGACGCAGCTCCGGCGGGATCACCGGGACCGCGTCGAGCACCATGCCCATCGGCGAGTTGGACGACTGCTGGAACGCCGCGACCACCTTGAGCCGCTTCAGCGCGCGAAGCTTCTTCTGCCCCTTGCCGTTTCGGATGACGTCACGCAGCGTCTCGGCCTCGGCCTCGATGTCGAAGTTCTCGATGAGCTTCTGGATCGACTCCGCGCCCATCGCGCCGGTGAAGTACTCGCCGTAGCGGTCGATGAGCTCCCGGTACAGGTTCTCGTCGACGATCAGCTGCTTGGGAGCCAGCTTGGTGAAGGTGTTCCAGATGTCCTCGAGCCGGTCCAGCTCACGCTGTGCCCGGTCGCGCAGCTGGCGCATCTCACGCTCACCGCCGTCGCGAACCTTGCGCCGCGCATCGGCTTTCGCGCCCTCGGCCTCCAACTCGGCGAGGTCGGCCTCCAGCTTCTGCGCGCGTGCCTCCAAGTCGGCGTCGCGCTGGTCCTCGACGGCCTTGCGCTCGACGACCATCTCGGCTTCGAGCGTGGACAGCTCGTTGTGCCGCATTTCGTCGTCGACGGCGGTGATCACGTAAGCGGCGAAGTAGATGATCTTCTCGAGATCCTTCGGCGCCAGGTCGAGCAGGTAGCCCAACCGCGACGGCACACCCTTGAAGTACCAGATGTGCGTGACCGGCGCGGCCAGCTCGATGTGGCCCATCCGCTCACGACGCACCTTGGCACGGGTCACCTCGACGCCGCAGCGCTCACAGATGATGCCCTTGAAGCGAACCCGCTTGTACTTGCCGCAGTAGCACTCCCAGTCGCGAGTGGGTCCGAAGATCTTCTCGCAGAACAGGCCGTCCTTCTCCGGCTTCAGCGTGCGGTAGTTGATCGTCTCCGGCTTCTTGACCTCGCCGTAAGACCATTGCCGGATGTCGTCCGCGGTGGCCAGGCCGATGCGGAGTTCATCGAAGAAGTTGACGTCTAACACGTAACTCCCTTTCCCCTTGCGGGTGTAGTAACAAGAAAATAATTAGGCCAAATCCTCAACCGAGGCAGATTCGTTGCGCGACAAGTTGATTCCCAAGTTCGCCGCTGCGCGTTCCAGATCCTCGTCGTCGCCGTCGCGCATCTCGATGGCCGCGCCGTCGCTGGACAGCACCTCGACGTTGAGGCACAGCGACTGCAGCTCCTTGAGCAGCACCTTGAACGACTCGGGGATGCCCGGTTCCGGGATGTTCTCGCCCTTGACGATCGCCTCGTACACCTTGACCCGGCCGACCGTGTCGTCGGACTTGATGGTCAACAGCTCCTGCAGCGTGTACGCAGCGCCGTAGGCCTGCATGGCCCAGCACTCCATCTCGCCGAACCGCTGGCCACCGAACTGCGCCTTACCACCGAGCGGCTGCTGGGTGATCATCGAGTACGGGCCGGTGGAGCGGGCGTGGATCTTGTCGTCCACCAGGTGGTGCAGCTTCATGATGTACATGAAGCCAACCGTCACCGGGTACGGGAACGGCTCGCCGCTGCGGCCGTCGAACAGCACCGCCTTGCCGTCGTGGTTGACCAGCACGTCGCCGTCGCGGTTGGGCAGCGTCGAGGCCAGCAGGCCCTGCAGCTCCTCTTCCTTGGCGCCGTCGAACACCGGGGTCGACACGGTCTGGTTCGGCTCCGCGTGCAGCAGATCCTCCGGCAGGTTGGCCGCCCAATCCGGCGTCCCGCCGGCCACGTCGACCTGCCAGCCGGCCTTGGCCACCCAGCCCAGATGCGTCTCGAGGATCTGGCCGATGTTCATCCGTCGCGGCACACCGTGGGTGTTCAGGATGATGTCCACCGGCGTGCCGTCCGGCAGGAACGGCATGTCCTCGACCGGCAGGATCTTGCCGATGACGCCCTTGTTGCCGTGCCGTCCGGCTAGCTTGTCACCGTCGGAGATCTTGCGCTTCTGGGCCACGTAGACGCGGACCAGCTCGTTGACACCGGCGGGCAGCTCGTCGTCGTCCTCGCGAGAGAACACCCGGATGCCGATCACCTTGCCGGACTCGCCGTGCGGCACCTTCAGTGAGGTGTCGCGGACCTCGCGGGCCTTCTCACCGAAGATCGCGCGCAGCAGCCGCTCCTCCGGGGTCAGCTCGGTCTCACCCTTCGGGGTGACCTTGCCGACCAGGATGTCGCCGTCGCGGACCTCGGCACCGATACGCACGATGCCGCGCTCGTCCAGGTCGGCCAGCACCTCGTCGGAGACGTTCGGGATGTCCCGGGTGATCTCCTCGGCACCCAACTTGGTGTCGCGGGCGTCGATCTCGTGCTCCTCGATGTGAATCGAGGTCAGCACGTCCTCCTCAACCAGCCGGTTGGACAGGATGATCGCGTCCTCGTAGTTGTGGCCTTCCCAGGGCATGACCGCGACCAGCAGGTTCTTGCCCAGCGCCATCTCACCGTTCTCGGTGCACGGGCCGTCGGCGATCACCTGACCGGCCTCGACCCGCTCACCGGCGTCCACGATCGGACGCTGGTTGGCGCAGGTGCCGTGGTTGGACCGAGCGAACTTGCGCATCCGGTAGGTCTGCCGGGTGCCGTCGTCGGCCATCACCGTGGCGTAGTCGGCCGACACCTCCTCGATGACGCCGCTCTTCTCGGCGACGACGACGTCGCCGGCGTCGATCGCGGCGCGCAGCTCCATACCAGTGCCCACCAGCGGTGCCTCGCTGCGCACCAGCGGAACCGCCTGGCGCTGCATGTTGGCACCCATCAGGGCGCGGTTGGCGTCGTCGTGCTCGAGGAACGGAATCATCGCGGTGGCCACCGACACCATCTGGCGCGGCGAGACGTCCATGTAGTCCACCTCGGACGAGGACACATACTCCACCTCGCCGCCCTTCCGGCGAACCAGCACGCGGGACTCGCTGAACCGGGCGCCCTCGTCGAGCGGCGAGTTGGCCTGCGCGACGACGTGGCGGTCTTCCTCGTCGGCGGTCAGGTACTCGATCTCGTCGGTGACCACACCGTCGACCACCTTGCGGTACGGCGTCTCGATGAAGCCGAACGGGTTGACCCGCGCGTACACCGACAGAGAACCGATCAGCCCGATGTTCGGACCTTCCGGGGTCTCGATCGGGCACATCCGGCCGTAGTGGCTGGAGTGCACGTCGCGGACCTCCAGGCCGGCGCGCTCACGCGACAGACCACCGGGGCCCAGCGCCGACAGCCGGCGCTTGTGGGTAAGCCCCGACAGCGGGTTGTTCTGGTCCATGAACTGCGACAACTGGCTGGTGCCGAAGAACTCCTTGATCGCGGCGACCACCGGCCGGATGTTGATCAGCGTCTGCGGCGTGATCGCCTCGACGTCCTGAGTGGTCATCCGCTCGCGGACGACGCGCTCCATCCGGGACATGCCGACCCGGATCTGGTTCTGGATCAACTCACCGACCGTGCGCAGCCGACGGTTGCCGAAGTGGTCGATGTCGTCGGTCTCCACCGGCACCTCGACGCCGCCGGGCACGGTCATCGTGGCCTGACCCTCGTGCAGGCGCACCAGGTATTCGATGGTGGCGACGACGTCCTCTTCGGTCAGCGTCGTCGACGACGTCTCGGCCGGCTTATCGCTCAAGCCCAGCTTCTTGTTGATCTTGTAGCGGCCGACGCGGGCCAGGTCGTAGCGCTTTTCCTTGAAGAACAGGTTCTCCAGCAGGGTCTGCGCGGACTCCTTGGTCGGCGGCTCGCCCGGACGCAGCTTGCGGTAGATGTCCAGCAGCGCCTCGTCGGTGCCGGCGGTGTTGTCCTTCTCCAGCGTCGACATCATGATCTCGGAGAACCCGAACCGGTCCCTGATCTGCTCGGCGGTCCAGCCCAGCGCCTTGAGCAGCACGGTGACCGGCTGACGACGCTTGCGGTCGATGCGCACACCGACGGTGTCGCGCTTGTCGACGTCGAACTCCAGCCACGCACCGCGGCTCGGGATCACCTTGACGCTGTGCAGCAGCTTCTCCGTCGACTTGTCGATGGACTCGTCGAAGTAGACGCCCGGCGACCGGACCAGCTGGCTGACCACCACACGCTCGGTCCCGTTGATGATGAAGGTGCCCTTCTCGGTCATCATCGGGAAGTCACCCATGAACACCGTCTGGCTCTTGATCTCACCGGTGTTGTTGTTGATGAACTCGGCGGTGACGAACAGCGGGGCCGCGTACGTCATGTCCTTGTCTTTGCACTCGTCGACAGGGGCCTTGACCTCGTCGAACCGTGGATCGGAGAAGGACAGCGACATCGAGCCGGAGAAGTCCTCGATCGGGGAGAGCTCGTAGAGCACCTCTTCGAGGCCACCGACCGGTCTGGTGTCGCCGCGCGCAGCCGCGGCCTCGCGCCAGCGCGGCGCGCCGATCAGCCACTCGAACGAGTCGGTCTGCACGTCCAGCAGACCTGGGACCTCGAGAGGTTCTCGCAGCTTGGCGAACGAAATTCGGTTAGGTGCCCCGGGAACGGAGCTGTTAGAGGTAGAACTTTGAGGGTTTTTCTTGCTCTGGCGGGAGACTGCCAAGATGCGTCCTTCCAGCACCTCGCGCGACTAACGGTGCCGGAGACCACCGGACCTGTTCGCCGCTATAACTGTGTCGGTTCGGCTGGCGGACGAACTGTCCGGATCTCACGCACGCAACTAGGTCGCTGAGCCCTAAAACGGGCTCAGGCTGGGACCACGGTGTCAGGTGGCAGGTGAGGTGGGCAGGATGCAGCCAGCGCAACGTCCAACAATAGCGCAGGACTGCGCATTCCTCAACTACCGTGCCCGGGGATAACGGCGCTGGCTGGCGTCTGCATCTACCCGTTCACGCATACTGCCCAACAGATTGGCCCCTTCGGGCGCTTCCGTCAAGAGGTGACGCGCCAAGTCGGTGGATCAACTCCTTCCGGGTAGGCCTATCGGGCCGTGACGGTCGCAAGCGCGGCGAAGCCGGGCGCAGCGGGCCGTCACTACAAACATGAGGTCAGTATCCGCGCTGGGTGGGGATCGAGGCGGTGTCGGCGTCTTCGTCGCGGTGCCGGCCCGGACCGTCGGGCTCGTCGGCGTAGTCGGGGACGGGGTATTTCTGGGTGCCCTCCAGCGAGTCGAGGATCGCTTTCTGCGCATCCTTGGGCAGCAGGTGCAGGTTCTCCCGGACCCGGGCTTGGCGACGGGCGACCGCCTTGCGCTCCGGCATGCCGGGGGTGGCGAGGATCTGGGGCGGCACACCCTCGACCTCCTCGACACCGCCATCGACATGGCCGGCCTCCAAGTGGGCCTGCTCCTCGGCCATGGTGGCCTCGTCCTTTTCCTCCGACATCCCAATCGGGCCGATCCGACGACCATTAAGGAACTGCTTGACCACCGGCTCGTCGCTGGTCAACAACACCTCACGCGGACCGAACATCACCAGATGCCGACGGAACAACATGCCCATGTTGTCCGGCACCGTCCGGGCAATGTTGATGTTGTGCGTCACGATCAAGATCGTGCAGTCGATCTGGGCGTTGATATCGATGAGCAACTGGCTCAAGTAAGCGGTACGGACCGGGTCCAGACCCGAGTCCGGCTCGTCACACAGGATGATCTTCGGATCCAACACCAGCGACCGGGCCAACCCGGCGCGCTTGCGCATACCGCCGGAGATCTCACCGGGGAACTTCTTCTCATCCCCACCAAGACCCACCATCTCCAGCTTCTCCATGACCACGTCACGGATCTCGCCTTCCTTCTTCTTGGTGTGCTCACGCAGCGGGAAGGCGGTGTTGTCATACAGGTTCATCGACCCGAACAGCGCGCCGTCCTGGAACATCACCCCGAACAGCGTGCGGATGTCGTAGAGCTCCTTGGCCGAGCACTCGGTGATGTCGGTGCCATCAACGATGATCGAACCCCGCTCCGGGCGCAGCAACCCGATCAGCGACTTCAAAAAGACGGACTTACCGGTACCCGACGGGCCCAGCAAAACGCTGACCTCACCCTCCGAGATCTCCAGCGTGACGTCTTCCCAGATCCGCTGGGAGCCGAAGGACTTCGTCAGTCCCTCAACCTGGATACCAATACCCATTCGACGACTGCCCTCCATGAAACACCCTCGGCGGCACGACTTAACTGCGATTCCCGTGTCGCGCGCATGGGCCTCTCGTTGCTAGTACGACGTTGCTATCGTCGCTGACCCCGATCGGTGCCCGCTTCCCCCGAAAGAGCACAGTTTGCTCTCCTCCTGGGGGCAGGAATCCGACTTTCCGTCGCGCGCCAGCGGCCTACACGCTGCTCACGCCAGGGAGGAGGTGGCGAACCAAAAGCCAAGAATCATCACGGCCACGATTACGGGCCATGCCTGGAACGCGACACGTACGGGTATGGGTGCATCGCGAAGCTCCATGAAGTCGAGCATCACGTAACTAACCTTCACCGCAGCGATCGCAAAAACCCCGACCACGGCGACGGCGGGGCTGAACAGATCTTTCGAAAGTCCCCATGTCGTCACGCAAGTCAGCGCCATCAGGGCCAGCCACACTCCGGTGACCCGTTGGCCCAACACTGACATCAGACTGCCCTCTGTAAGTAGAGCAGGGGAAAGATGACGATCCACAACAGGTCCACCAGGTGCCAGTAGGAAGCGACGCATTCCGGTACGACTCGTCGCGAACTGCTGTAGGCGCGGCGCCGGGCGCGGACCCACAGGTAGGTCAGCAGGCTGGTGCCGAACACGACATGCAACAGGTGGATTCCGGTCAGAGTGAAGTACCACATGTAGAAGTCGTTGGTCGCCGGGCGAATGCCTTGAGCGAACTTCTCGAAGTACTCGACAGACTTGGACGTCATGAACATCAAACCGGTGAGCACACCACCGAGCAGATAGCGCGGCACTCGGTCCACAAGACCTCGTTTGAGGGCTTGAATGGCAAGAGCCACCGACCATGAGCTGGTCAGCAAGATCAGCGTGTCGACGCCACCCAGGTTCATGTTGAGCGTATGCCGGGAAGCCTCGAAGACTGCCGGGTTGTGCAGTCGCGCCTGCATGAAGCTGCCGAACAGGATCGCGAAAATGACCGAGTCGGCGCCGATTGCGACCCAGACGCCATCCACACCGGGAAGGCGTCTGGGTGTCACGCGCTCATCGGCGGTGATGACCTCCGCGTCGCTAATCGTTGGCACGCCCCGCGGCCTCGTCTTCGGCCTTGATCCGATCAACAGCCTTGATGATGTAGTACGACAGCGACGGGATCCAGATGAACCAGGTGAAGAACGCGATCCAGAAGCTGATCACGCCGTTGAAGGCCAGCGGTCCGGTCGTTACGAACGGGATGGCACTGACCGCGAAGAACGATGCAAACGTGACCCAACCCCACCAGATGACAAATTGCCCGACCAGCTTCTTCTCGCGCTTGTCCCGCATGAACACGATGCTTATCGCCGCGATCTGCAACGACGTGACAAAGTACGCCAAGTCGAAAAGCAGCCAGCCCATCCAATAGAGCATGTGCATGATGCCTGGAGTGAGGTTGTCAACCTCGTGTGCGGCGGTCAGCCAAATCGCCAAAGTCACCATGACCGGTGCGCAGGTGATCGTGCCGCCCATCATCTCCAGCTTGGACAACAAGCCGCCAGGACCCTCGACACGTTCCATCACGCGAGCGACCGCCACGCTGAATGACATGTAGAAAGCGGTCATCGTGACGCAGATGCTCAACGCAATCAACAACGGAAGCCGGAAATCGTGAAAGTGCGCCTTAACCTGTTCCGGCGTCGCGCTGGGCGGGAATGGCGGCATATTGTGAGCAACGATCCCCCAGAGCACGAAGACCGCGAACAGAAACACTGGACCCGTCCACGCGAGAATCTTCCAGGACGTGTAGTCGGTGCGGTACGGCGATAAGTCGTGCGCGGCGGAGGTGGCGGACTCGGCATGTATTGCCATCGGAGCTGCTCCTTGAATAACTGATGTGCAGAGACACACGTCGGCGACCCGCAACCTACGGGCTTCTCACCAATCGTGACCGACGCCGCCCTTTCAGGCTTCACCCGAAAGAGCGCGATCCCCTCCCCCGTTCGGGGACATTCGCCCGAGTGCCGCCGCTTGCGCGCCAATGCGACTGCTAGAAGCCAGCCCCGTGAACCTCGTGGCCGGGGGTCTCCGCCGCGAGCCCGCGGTATGCGTCTTCGGGGGTAGCGCCCTGATTAATGACCCCGTCGACTTCGCGAGCAATCGGCATAGCAATGCCGTACGAATCGGCGAATTCCATCACGACGTTGACGGCTTTGACTCCCTCAGCGACCTGATTCATCGACGCGATGATTTCGTCGATCGGCTTGCCCGCACCGAGTTGCTCGCCGACGTGCCGATTACGGCTGCGCTGGCTGGTGCACGTGACAATGAGATCGCCCATGCCGGCCAGCCCGGCGAAGGTGTCGCGCTGTCCGCCCGCCGCCTCGCCGAGCTTGGACATCTCGCGCACCGCGCGAGTCATCACCATCGCGCGGGTGTTCTCGCCAATGCCCACCGAGTAGCCCATACCGACAGCGATCGCATAGACGTTCTTCAGCGCGCCCGCCATCTCGACGCCAATCACATCGTCGGTGGTGTACGTCCGAAATCGCTTGGTGCGAAACAACCCGGCAAGATTCGCGGCCAGATTCTGATCGGGCATCGCCAGCACGGCCGCGGCCGCGTAACCTTCGGCCACTTCGCGGGCGATATTGGGACCGGCCAGAATACCGGCCGGGTGCCCCGGCAAAACTTCGTCGACAATCTGGCTCATCCGCATGTTAGTGCCTTGTTCGAGGCCCTTGACCAACGACACCACCGGCACCCACGGGCGAAGCTGACTGGCTAGCTCGGTGAGCACGTTGCGGAAGCCGTGTGAGGGCACCCCCATGACAACGACGTCGGCGCAATCGGCCGCCTCTGCGAAGTCCGTGGTGGCGCGCAGCGTGTTAGTCAATGCAACCTCGTTGCCGAGATAGCGACTGTTGCAGTGGTTCTCGTTGATGTCTTTAGCGGTCTCCTCCGAGCGCACCCACTGTAGTGTGGGTCCGCGGCGTGCGCAGATGGACGCGATCGTCGTGCCCCACGAGCCTCCGCCGAGGACCACGACGTGGGGTGCACGCTGGGTGGGTGTCACGTGGACCACGCTTTCACTGCCACACGATGGCCGCCTTTCGCAGCCGTTTCAGCTGCACGAACTCAGATGTCGCTATCGTCGCCGATTAGGCCGACGTGGGGCTTCCCCCAACGAGGCACCTTTTGCTTGCCTCCTCGGGGCACACCGGCAATAACCAGACTGAACGGGGTCAAACCGTAACCGGAGAGACCAGATCATCTGGCTGACCAGTCACCGAAAGCACTGTCTGCCAGAGGTAGCCGTTGGTGTCGACCTGCTTCCGTGAGGCGACCGCCATCGGGATAGGGACATGAGTCAGCCGGCGTCGCCAAGAACCGATCACGGTGTCGGTCTTGCCCGCCATGCCAGCGTGAACAGCCGCGTGACCCAACCGAAGGCAGAAGTTGGCGTCCCGAGCGTTCGCTGGCAGACTGCGGATCATGTAGCTGGGGTCAATGTACTTGAGGCTTACCGAAGTTCCCCGAGCCCGAAACACCTCCGGGATAACGTCTTTGAGGTACACCCCGATATCGCTATGGCGACGATTCCCTGACGCATCAAACTCCGCTGTCTCACCGAGCAGATTCTGGCCGGCCCCCTCGGCCACGACTATTACCGCATAACCATCTCTTTGGATCCGCTGCGACGCCGCTCGGATGACCCCATCGACGTTGAACTCAATCTCCGGGATAAGGCATAAACCGACTTGGGTATCGGCGAGCGTCGCGAAGCTGGCGATGAACCCGGCGTCGCGACCCATCAATTTCACCAGACCGATGCCATACCTGTGGCACGACGCCTCGACAAACGCTGCGCGCGTTGCCTGGCGTGCCGCCTCGACCGCGGTGTCGAATCCGAAAGACATGTCGATATAGGAGATGTCGTTGTCGATTGTCTTCGGCACACCAACTACGGCGACGTCCAGCTTCCGACGCCGGATCTCCTCGACGATCGAATGCGCGCCGCGGAGCGTTCCATCCCCTCCGACCGTGAACAACAGTTGAATCCCAAGTCGCTCCAGAGCGTCAACCATTTCATCGACCGGTTGCGGACCACGGGAGGAACCCAGGACAGTACCGCCGACCTCGTTGATCTGACCGACACGGCGTGTGGTCAACTCGATCGGTTTCAGTGCGTCTGGCTCAGCTAAACCCGCGTAGCCAAACCGGAAGCCGCAAATTGATGTAACGCCATACTTTTCCTGCAGGCAAAAGACGATAGAGCGGATGACGTCATTCAAGCCGGGACATAGGCCACCACACGTGACAATCCCGCACCGTAGTTCGCCGGGGTTGAAGTAAATCTGTTCTCGCGGCCCAGCTAGCTCGAAGGCAGCCGGATCCACGCCTGCTTGCACCTGTGCGCGCAGTTCGTCGATGTCGGCGCGGAACAAGAGTCGTTTCGACGTATCCATGAAATGCGCGGTACGCAGAGGCGAAACGACGGTGCACTCGCCCATGCTGTCGGTACTGAAATCTGGCGTCGTTGGCGTCATATTGCGTGTGCCCCCTCAGAGACGTCGCCATCGTCGCCGACCCAGCCGAGCCAGGCTTCCCCCGAACGAGCACCTTTTGCTCTCCAACTCGGGTCATAAGCCGCAGGTTTGCCTCAGAGCCGCGCAGTCAAGGCCTCCAGTCGCAGCATCGCGCCACTTCCCTCTCACGGCGCTCATGGTTTATGGTCTGACCATAAAGACAATTTATTCAATTTCGGCAGCGGTTGGCGGGAGACGAGCTGATGCGATGGGAACTCTCCGAAGAGCAAGAGCTGTTCACCACCTCACTGCGGGAGTGGTTGGCCCAACGCGCCGAGCCGGCTGCGGTCCGGGACTGGTTGGAAGCCGGTGACCATTCCAGCTTCGAGCGGCTCTTCGCCGGTGAGGGTTGGGCGGGGGTCGGCTTCGACGAGGAGCTCGGCGGCCAGGGCGGTGGCCTACTCGAACTCGCGCTTACCGCGCGAGAACTTGGGCGGGCGGCAGCGCCGTCGGCTAGCTGGATGCAGTCGGCGATTGTTGTCCCGGCGCTAGCCGACGAGCCGGCGTTGATCCAGGCCGCATGCGAGTCTGGCGAGTTGACCGCGTTGGCGGCACGGGCCGACCGCATTCCGGCGGCGTCCTCGGTCGAGAGCCGGGCTGACCGGCTGCACGGACGGATACCTTGCGTACTGGGCGCAACCCGGGCGGCGCGCTTTTTGGTTCCGGTGGCCGACGAGGGAAATCTGTCGCTGTGGCTGGTCGACGGCGCTGACCGCGGCGTAGGGCTTCATCCCAGGTCGTTGCTGGACCGCTCGCGGTACGCCGCTGATGTCACGCTTGACGACGTACCGGCACAGCGGCTCGACACCGACGCGACCGCGGCGATCACCGAAATCGCAACCCGAGCAGCGGTCTTGGTAGCCGCCGACGCATTGGGCGCATCGGAACGAATGCTCCAACTTGCCGTCGACTACAGCAAGCAACGACAGCAGTTCGGCCAGCCGATCGCAGCATTCCAGGCGGTAAAACATGCCGCCGCCCAGATGTTGGTCACGGTGGAGTCCTCGCTGTCAATTGTCTGCTACGCGGCAGAGTCGGCTGAGGAAGGTTTGCCTGACCGCGCGACTCATGCGGCGGTCGCCAAGGCACAAGTCACCGCAGGTGCCGCTGCGCTCGCCGATAGTGCGCTGACCCTCCACGGCGCCATCGGGTACACCTGGGAGCACGATCTGCACCTCTTCTACAAGCGGGCCAAGCTCGACCGCGTGCTGTTCGGCACACCGGCCGCGTGGAACGAGCGCATCGCGGACATACTGCCGTTACTGCCAGACACGGCGTGACGATCCGTAGTTGACGAGAGCAACGACACGCGGGGTTCCTTTTTGGTCTGTCCATTAGTATGATTAGTCCTTAGACTGAACACCCCCAATCTCGAGTGGAGAGCGTCGTGGACTTCCAGCTGAGCGATGACCAGCAGACGATCCGCTCTGCGGTGGCCGAACTGGCAGGCAAGTTCGACGACCACTACTGGATGACCAAGGACCAACAGCACGAGTTCCCGACGGAGTTTTACGACGCGTTCGCCGAAGGCGGCTGGCTCGGCATCACGACGCCGGAGGAATACGGCGGCCATGGGTTCGGCATCACCGAGGCATCCATTTTGCTCGAGGAGGTCGCTGCCAGCGGCGCCGGGATGAACGGCGCAAGCTCAATGCACCTGTCGATATTCGGAATGCATCCGGTCATCGTCCATGGGTCCGAGGAGCTCAAGTCCCGCACGCTGCCCCGCATCGTCACTGGTGATCTGCATGTGTGTTTCGGCGTCACCGAGCCGGGCGCCGGACTGGATACCACGAAGATCACCACGTTTGCGCGGCGGGAGGGCGATCACTACGTGGTCCGCGGGCGCAAGGTATGGATTTCCAAGGCGCTGGAATCGGAGAAAGTGCTGTTGCTGACTCGCACCACCAAGTTCGAGGACGCAAAGCGCAAAACCGATGGCATGACCTTGTTTTTAACTGACCTCGATCGCAGCAAGGTCGAGATTCGCCCGATCCCTAAGATGGGCCGAAACGCGGTGTCCTCCAACGAGTTGTTCATCGACGACCTCGAGATTCCCGTCGAGGACCGCGTCGGCGAAGAGGGCCAGGGCTTCCGCTACATCCTCGACGGCCTCAATCCCGAACGCTGTCTAGTCGCCGCTGAGGCGTTGGGCATGGGGCGCGCCGCCCTGCGCGCCGCAGTCCGCTACGGCAACGAGCGCGAGGTGTTCGGCCGGCCGATCGGCATGAACCAGGGACTGCAGTTCCCGCTGGCTGACTCGCTTGCCCGACTAGACGCCGCGGAGCTGATGCTGCGCAAGGCGACCTGGCTGTATGACAACGGGAAACCCTGTGCGCGCGAGGCGAATACAGCTAAATACCTGTGTGCAGATGCTGCGTTCGACGCAGCTGACCGCGCGCTACAGACACACGGCGGTATGGGGTACTCGGAGGAGTACCACGTGGCCCGCTACTTCCGCGAGGCGCGACTGACCCGCATCGCCCCGATCAGCCAGGAGATGGTGCTCAATTATCTGGGTGAGCATGTGCTGGGTCTGCCGAGGAGCTACTGATGACACAACAGCAGCCGCAACGTGACGTGTTCCGGCTCGACGGGCGCTCAGCCCTGGTCACCGGTGCGGGCAGCGGACTCGGTGAGGCGATCGCCCGCGCCTTCGCGGCCGCCGGCGCCGCTGTTCTGGTAACCGACGTCGACAAGGACGCCGCCGTTGCCACGGCGGAAGCGATCAGCGCCGCGGGCGGCACCGCGCAGCCGTTCGTGCTTGACGTGCGCGACTCGGCAGCGGCAAAAGAGGCCGCCGGAGCAGCAGCCGAACTCGGCGGCGGCGCACTAAACATCCTGGTCAACAACGCCGGCGCCATCGCACCTGCGATGTTTGCCGACCTTTCCGAGGAAAAGTTCCGTCGTATCATCGACATCCATCTCATCGGCAGCTTCGTCTGCAGCCAGGCCGCGTTGCATCACCTTCGGTCCGATGGCACCGGGCGCATCATCAACGTCACCTCGGCGGCCGGCCTCACCGGAACGATCGGCCAGGCCAATTACGGCGCGGCCAAGGCGGGCATCGTCGGCCTGACAAAGTCGCTTGCCCGCGAACTCGCGCGTCAATCCATCACCGTCAACGCCGTCGCGCCGCTGGCTGCGACCGCCATGACCGCCAACATCCGCAGCAACGAAAAGCTGGCAGCGAAAACTCTGGCTCGAATTCCCCTGGGGCGGTGGGCCTTCCCAGATGAGATAGCACCAACGTTCGTCTTCCTGGCCTCTGACGCCGCGTCATACATCACCGGTCAGGTACTGCCGGTCGACGGCGGGACGGTAATCTGATGCCCCGCAACGTGACCGGGCCGTTCGCCTCGACTGGCCGCGAAGTCTACATCGTCGAAGCGGTGCGAACTCCGGTAGGCAAATCACATCCCGAACGTGGGTGGTACCGCGACATACACCCCAACGCGATGCTGGCCGCCTGTTACACCGAGCTGATCAAACGCACCGAAATCCAGCCCACAGAAGTCGAAGACCTCGTGATCGGCTGCACCGCCCCGTTCGGCGAACAGTCACGCAACATCGCCCGCAACGCCTGGCTGCAGGCGGGATATTCGCCGGAAGTACCGGCCACAACACTCGACCGGCGTTGTGGTTCAGCGCAAACTGCAGTGGAAATGGCTGCCGCGCTGGTGGCGTCGGGTACGCACGACATCGTCATCGCCGGCGGCGTCGAGCACATGGGACATATTCCAATCGACTCCCCCATCAAGATCTCCGAACTGTACGGCGACCCTTGGCCGGCCGAGCTACGCGGCCGCTACGCCTTTGTGCACCAAGGTGAAAGCGCCGAGCTCATCGCCGACCGTTGGGACCTGGGCCGTGAGGAGATGGATAGCTTCGCCGCGCGATCGCACCAGAACGCCGCCAAGGCCATCGCCGACGGCCGGTTCGTCACCGAGATGGTGCCGATGACACTCGACGGCCAGACTCGCTACGCCGACCAGTGCGTGCGCCCGGAGACCACAGTGGAAACACTGGCCAACCTCAAACCGGTGTTCCGCAAGGAAGTTGGGCGAATCACCGCTGGGTCCTCCTCGCCGATCAGCGACGGCGCCGCAGCAGTGCTGCTGTGCTCCGGCGACGCCGTGCACCGGCTCGGATTGCGGGCGCATGCCCGCATTGTCGACCAGACCACCGTCGGAGTCGATCCGATCATCATGCTGACCGGGCCCATTCCGGCAACCCGGAAGTTGTTGCAGCGCAACAATCTCAGCATCGATGACATCGACCTGTTCGAGGTCAACGAGGCGTTCTCCTCAGTGGTGCTGGCATGGCAGCGCGAGCTGCGCTCCGACATCGACCGCGTGAACGTCAACGGTGGTGCGATCGCGCTGGGTCATGCCGTCGGCGCGACCGGGGCCAGGCTGATCGCCACCCTGATCCCCGAACTCGAACGCCGCGAGGCCGACCTCGGCCTGGTGACGATGTGCTGCGGCGGGGGCCTTGGGACAGGAACCTTGATCCAACGGGTACCGACGTGATCGATTTCAGACAATTCCTGTCCCGAGATGACGGAGTCTGGTGGGGTCAGGCCGCCGCGGAGCCGCGTCCGTTGGTCGACGCGCTGATCTTGCAGAGTCCCCGGATCGGTCCGATCCGCACGTTCACCGGGCTGAGCTGGAACGACCAGCTCGCCATCACGATGCCCGGCCGGATGTCGATGGTGTCGTATGGCGGGCTCGGCGAGCTTCGGGAGCTGAGCCGGTCCGGACGCCTGGACGTGGTGCCGTGCCACTATTCGGCGCTACCGCGGATGTTCGCCGAACGCCGGCTGCCATGTGACGTCGGCCTGATGCAGGTGTCCGCACCTGACCGCAGCGGGATGTGCTCTTTGGGCATCGGTGTCGACTACGTCGCCGATGCGATGCGGCACACGCCGGTGCTTATCGCCGAGATCAACCAGAGGATGCCGGCCACGGTTGGCACCCAACGAATTCCGCTCGACCGGTTCGCGGCGACCATCAGCACAGACCGGCCGCTGGCCGAAGATCCCACCCGCGCACCGGGTGCCACCGAGCAGCGCATCGCCGCCCACGTCGCCGAGCTGATCGACGACGGAGACACCGTGCAGTTGGGAGTCGGCTCGCTGGGCGCCGCGATACTCGATGCACTGGCCGAACACGAGGATTTGGGATTTCACACGGGCATGGTCACCGACGGGCTGCTCCGGCTGGTCGACAAAGGCGTGGCGACCGGCAGCCGCAAGGACATCGACCCCGGACTGATTGTGGCCGGCACCGCGCTTGGTACGGCTGAGCTGTACAACCGGGTGCCCGAGCTTCCCGCCAGGTTCCTGCCAACCAGTTACACCCATAGCCCGCAGGTGCTTTCGCAGTTGCACTCGCTGGTTTCGGTGAACTTCGCAGTCGAGGTCGACCTGAGCGGGCAAGTGGGCGCCGAGGTCAGCCGCGGCGTATATATCGGCGCTGTCGGCGGGCAGGTGGACTTCACCCGGGCCGCCGCGCTCACCGGCAAACGTTCGATTATCGCGTTGCGGGCCACATCGGGCGGCCAGTCCACGATCAAAGCCTCACTCGACGGCGGGGTGGTCACCACCACGCGCTCCGACGTCGACACCGTCGTCACCGAATACGGTGTTGCGCATCTGCGTGGCTGCGGCTTGAGGGAACGGGCCCGACGAATGGCCGCCATCGCCGCCCCCGAGTTCCGCGACCAGCTTGACCGCGAAAGGAGCACATTGTGAGTAGATTGCCCGCGCATATCGATATCCGCGAGGTGGGTCCGCGCGACGGCTTCCAGAACGAACCGGAAACCATCGCCACCGCCGACAAGATCGATCTGATCAACCAGCTGGCCCGAACTGGCCTGCGCCGCATCGAGGTTGCCAGTTTCGTGCGACCAGACGTCATCCCCCAGCTGTCCGACGGCGTCGAGGTGCTGCGCGGCATCGATGTGCCCGAGTACGTGTCGCTGATGGTGCTGGTGCCCAACAGCAAAGGACTCGACAACGCGCTCAAGGTGCGCGAGACCTTCTCGGAGGTGGCAATCTTCGTCAGCGCCTCGGAGACACACAACAAGAAGAACGTGAACCGAAGCATCGCCGAGTCGATGGCCGACAACGAAGTCATCGCTAAGCGCATCGTCGCCGAGGATCTGCGCTGCGCCGCCGTCATCGCGACCTCGTACGGTTGTCCGTTTGAGGGCAAGGTGCCGATGAACCGGGTGCTCGACATCGCCGAGCAGTTCGCGTCGGCCGGCGCCAGCGAGGTCGGGTTCGGCGACACCACCGGGATGGCCAACCCCGCCTACGTCGGTGAGTTCTTCGCCGCCGCTATCGAACGGCTACCCGGTGTCGAGGTCACCGCCCACTTCCACAACACCCGTGGCCAGGGACTGGCCAATGCTTACGCCGCGCTGCAAGCCGGGTGCACCAGCTTCGAATCCAGCTTCGGCGAACTCGGCGGCTGCCCGGTGCCGGCCGGTTCGACCGGAAACATCGCCTCGGAGGATCTGATCAGCATGTTCCAGGAGATGGACGTGTCCACCGGGGTATCGCTGCCGGCCATGATCGGCGCGGCGCGCGCCGCTCAGAGCGTGCTCGGTCGCAAACTGACCAGCCACTCCATTGTCGCCGGTCCGATCGACTGGGCGCCGAACCCAAACGCTCCCTCTTGCCGTTAGACCATCCCATCACTCATCTCAAAGGAGAGAACAGATATGACCAACCGCGTCGCATTCGTCACCGGCGGAGCCCAAGGCATCGGCCAAGGCATCTCTGAAACCTTGGGCGCCAACGGGTTTCGGGTCGCCGTCGCAGACCTCAACCTGGAGGCGGCCGAAGCTACCGCAAAGCGCATTGCCGAGGCCGGCGGCGAAGCCATCGCGGTCCACGTCGATGTGACCGACACCAACTCGGTACGCGGTGCGGTCAAGACCGTCGCCGACGAGCTCGGGGACATCGAAATCGTGGTCAACAACGCCGGCTGGGACGACTTCATGCCGTTTCTGAAAACTTCAGAGGACTTCTGGGACAAGATTCTTGACATCAACTTCAAGGGCGCACTGCGTGTCATCCACGCCGTCGTGCCCGGCATGGTGGAACGCGGGTTCGGACGGGTGATCAACATCGGTTCGGATGCCGGCCGCGTCGGCTCCTCGCTGGAAGCGGTCTACTCCGGCGCCAAGGGGGGCATCATCGCGTTCACGAAAACCCTGGCCCGCGAGGTGGCGACCAAGGGTGTGACGGTGAATACGGTCTGCCCGGGCCCCACCGACACCCCGGCGCTGCGCAAGTTCGCCGACAGCTCCGGGCAGGATGCCGACAAGGTGATCGGCGGGATGACCCGCTCGGTGCCCATGAAGCGGCTGGCTCAGCCGTCGGACATCGCCGCCGCCGTCGCCTTCTTCGCATCCGATGCGGCCGAATACATCACCGGTCAGACGCTGTCGGTCAGCGGTGGCCTCACCATGGCGTAGCGGTCACACCGTTACGCACAAACCAAGGAGGGACATCAGTGATGCAGTCCGAAAACGGTTCACCGGTAAGCCTGCGCATCGCGGGCTCGGTGGTCGAGATCACGCTCAACCGGCCACCGGCCAACGCACTAGGCATGCCGATCATCGAAGGGCTGCACAGCGGGCTCGATGCCGCTGACGCGTTGCCCGCCAAAGTCATTGTGGTGTCCTCGGCGCTGCCCGGCTTCTTCGCTGCGGGCGCCGACATCAAGCACATGTCGTCTGTGGACGCGGCATCGTTCAGCGCGTACGGGGACGCCCTCCGCGGCGCCGTCGAGCGCCTGGCAGCCCACCCTGCGGTGTCGGTGGCTGCCGTCGACGGGCTGGCCCTGGGCGGTGGTCTCGAGCTGGCGATGGCGTGCACGCTGCGTGTTGGCGCTGCGGGGGCGCGGTTTGGTCTGCCGGAAGTCAAACTCGGCCTTATCCCCGGCGCGGGGGGGACGCAGCGCCTACCCCGTCTCATCGGACGCGGCCGAGCACTAGACCTCGTGCTCACCGGACGCGAGGTCGAGGCCGACGAGGCGTTCTGGACCGGACTGATCGACCGGTTAGCCGAACCGGACACCACCGCCCGGGCAACGGCATGGCAGCTGGCCGATCAGTTGACCGCGACCTCGACACCTGCCCAACTGGCCGCGGTCCGCGCCATCGACGCCGCCTACGACCGACCGTTGGCCGAGGGCCTGCGCTACGAGGCCGAACAAGTGCAAGAACTGTTCGAGCGGGGTGAGGCACTCGAGGGCATCCGTGCGTTCATCGACAAGCGCGCACCCGAATTCGCCTGACCAGAAGGAACTTCGATGATTGATCTCGAACAGCGTTACGAGACATTGCTTCTCGATTCCCCCGCCGACGCTGTAGTCCAGGTGACGTTGAATCGGCCTGACCGGTTCAACGCGATGACGGTCGCTATGTTCGGCGAACTCGAAGCGGCAGCACGCGCCATCGCCGACGATCGCGATGTCCGGGTAGTGATCCTGACAGGTGCGGGCAGGGCGTTCTGCGCGGGCTACGACCTGGACGAAGCCGAGGAACTGGCCTCGTTGTCGGCCTTGGGCATGCTTGACCGCCAGGAGCGCGCGGCCCGCGCGCTCAGCGCCGTGCGGGCAATACCGGTACCGGTGATCGCCGCGGTGAATGGACCCGCCGCCGGCGGCGGCATGTCGCTCACCCTGATGGCCGACATCCGGCTCGGGTCGCCTGCGGCAAAGTTCAATGCCGCGTTTGTGCGGATCGGGCTTTCGGCGGGTGACCTGGGGGCTTCCTGGCTGCTGCCCCGGCTGATCGGTCCGTCGGCCGCCGCAGAAATCGGTTTCACCGGACGTATCGTCGAGGCACAAGAAGCAGAACGGCTCGGCCTGCTCAACCGGGTCACCGGTCCCGACGACCTCCTCGACCAAACGCTGGCCATGGCAACACAAATCTGCGCCAACTCCCCCGGCGGCATCCGAATGTCCAAACGAGCGCTGCAGGCCAACATGGAAGTCGCCTCCTTCGCCGCGGCGCTTGAACTGGAAAACCGGGGACAGGCACTATTGACCCGCTGCGACGACATGACCGAAGCGTTGCAGGCCTTCAAAGCCAAGCGACCACCGAAATTCTCCGGGCGATGAGCATGAGCACCGCCACATCACAATGGAATCGGGCTTCGCGGCGCCCGCTGGCCGACGTGCTCGACGAGCTTTACACGGCACGCACCCTGACCTTCGACGAACATCGACCAGGCATCGTCGTCATGTCGGTGAACCGGCCACACCGCGCGAACTCGCAGACCGTCGAAATGTTCGGCGAAATAGCCTGGGCCACTGCACTGTTGCGCAATGCCCCGCTACATGCATTGCTCGTCACCGGAGCGGGCGGAAGGGCGTTCTGCACCGGCTTCGACCTGGACGAGGTGGACGTCCTCACCCGGATGTCGGTGTCAGAGTTCACGGATCTCGTTGAGACCGCCGCCGCCGGCTCCACCGGGTTGCGCGGCCTGCCGTACCCGGTGATCGCCGCGGTGAGCGGCCCGGCGGCCGGTGGTGGTTTGTCACTCGCGCTGGCGGCCGATATCCGGATCGCGGACCACACCGCGAGTTTCAGCGCCGGGTTCGTTCGGGTCGGCTTGTCCATCGGCGAACTTGGCACATCATGGAACCTGGTCCGGCTGATCGGACCCGGCCGGGCTGCGGAGCTGGCATTCACCGGGCGCACGGTCCGAGCGGTCGAAGCCCATCGCATTGGGCTAGCCGACAGGCTCACCGAGACGGCCAGCGCGCTCGACGCAGCGATCGAGCTGGCCCAAGTCATTGCGGAAAACTCCGACGACAGCACGAGATCCACCAAGAATGCGCTAGTCCGCAATCTCGAGAACAACTCCTTCAGGTCCGCGCTGGAGATGGACACCCGCGGCCAGGCGCTAGCCCTGCAGGCGCCGGCCACCCGCAGCGCACTGCTGAAGCTCGGGGGCGAGTCGCAGTGACGGCTTCCGGGGAGTTGCGCAACCGGCTCGGCCCCGCTGACGACCTTCGGCACCGGCCGGTCGCCGGGGAGAGAACACGCGACAGCCTGTTCTGGGAGTTGATCGTGCCGGAAGAAGAACTGGGTATGCAGGTCTATCTCTATCTCACCGGCAGCGGCAAAGCGGGCTACAACGTTTGCATCTGGGGCTCGGACGCGCGCCCTCTGGCGCTGCACCTCCACCAGGGGCGGGTACCCGATCACGCCGATCTCGACGAATTTTCGTTCGACGGGCTGACGCTCACGCAGCCTGAGTTGCGCAAGTCTTGTGTGCTGACCTACCAACGCGACGACGTACGAATCGATTTCGCGTTTACCGGCATTCACGATGCGTTCAGCTACCACTCTAATCCCGATGGGCTGCCCTCTTGGTTTGCGGTGAACCGGATCGAGCAAACTGGAAGGGTGCACGGAGCACTCGAAGTCGCAGGCCGCCGGATCGAGTGGGACCGAATGGGACATCGCGATCACTCCTGGGGGGTTCGCGACTGGGGCGTCCCGCAGCATTGGAAATGGTTCGTCGCTTACACCGAATCGGGCCGGGCGCTCAATGGTTGGATTTGGATCGCCAAGGGCGAGTGGGGTTTCGCCGGCTACGTCGTGCGCGACGGAGTCACATACCCAGTCCGCTATATCAACCACCGCGCCGACTACGACGAACAGATGCGCCAACGTCGGCTGCAGGCGACTTTGACCGATATCACCGGTGCGCAAACCGAGCTGGAGCTCGACGTCTTCGGTGTGATCGAGTTACCAACCCACGACCGGTTGCAGACTGTTATTCGCGAAGGCGCTTGCCGAGCCGTCATCGACGGCGAACAAGGGGCGGGGCAGTTCGAGACACACTGGCAGGGAAACTACCTGGACTACCTGTCGGAACGGGAAACGTGATGTGGTCGTGGTCCGAGGCCGAGCTCCAACGGTTGGGCCGCTTCCTGGCCGACCGTGGCCTGTGCGGCCCGATTGTCACCGCTCAGGCCATCGGGGACGGGCATTCGAACCTGACATTCCTTGTATCGGATGGACATTCGCAGGTAGTAGTGCGCCGACCACCGCCACCCCCGCTACCCCCCGGCGCCCACGATGTGCTGCGGGAAGCGAAGCTGCTGACGGCGTTGTCCCAGACTCTCGTCCCAGCGCCGGCCGTGTTGGCAACCGCAGAGGCAGGTGAGCTACTCGACGTTCCAGCGTTCGTGATGGACTTCGTCGATGGTGCCGTGATCACCAACTCGACACCGGCACCCGACGATGACCCACGAATACGCAGGCGCATCGGCGAATCACTGGTGGACACCCTCGCCGAGTTACACAGCGTGGCTTGGCGCGCGATCGGACTCAGCGACTTCGGCAAGCCCGAAGGGTTCAACGCCCGACAATTGCGGCGAATGCGGTCGCTGATCGCTACAGACGGTGCGGTACCAAAGCCTTTCGCCGAACTGGACGGCTGGCTGCATGCCCACCTCCCGCCTGACTCGCGAGTAGCAATTGTTCACAACGACTTCCGTATCGGCAACATGATCGTCAACATGAAGGTCGGCTCCATCGCAGCAGTCCTTGACTGGGAACTCGCCACTATCGGAGACCCACTGGCCGACCTGGGGTACTTCCTCAGCTCCTACCCTGGTCCGGGTGAGCCGCTGGTGCCGACATCCGCGATGGGCACAGCCGTTCTGGAACCGGGCTATCCCGGACGCGCTGAGCTGCTCGATCGGTACGTCCACCGCACCGGCGCTGATGTGTCAGGGGTGAATTGGTATGCGGCGCTGGCGATGTACAAACTCGCCGCGCTCTACGAGTACAGCCGCAGGCGGTTCGAAAGTGGTGTCGGCGACCCCTATTACGCCGATCCTGGGCTGGTCAGTTCTTTCCTGGCTACCGGCGAACGGCTGGCGGGCAAAAACTCTGCGCTTGCCTGAATTAGATGGGACGACCGTCTGCCGGTAGTGTCCGTCACTTCCGTTCGCGCGCTGTCACTCTCGGCATAGGTGAAAATCCCTGACAGGGGGGACGCGACCAGGTGATTTATCGAATACCGTGACGGCGTGCCACCCATAGATCACGAACTGAATCTCACCATGCAGGCGATCCTGACGGACATCAGTTGGGCGCTGACCGTCGTTCTCCTGGTGATCGCGGTCTGGATGGGTATGCGCGAGCGGACGCCGTTCTATGCGCTGTTGGTGTTGGGAGCCTTATTCGGCGCATTCGCCGAGCCGCTCTACGACGTGGCAATGATGTTGTACTTCTACTCCACACCCGGCATGTGGACCCACTTCACCGCGTTCGACATCCCGCAACCGATCTGGACGCATAGCGGCTATGTCGTGCTGTACGCCGCCCCGGCGGTCTACATCACCCACCTGATCGCACGCGATGCGATGACCCGCCGCAGGCTGCTCGTCTGGGCGGGCATCACGCTGCTTGAATCAGCCGCGTTCGAGATGATCGGAATCAACGGCGGCCTTTACACGTACTGGGGGCCACATGTGTTCCGGATCTTCCAGTACCCGTTGGTGATTGGTGTGCTCGAAGCCGCTCAGGTGATCTGCTTTGCGATCGCATCAGCGGTGTTGCGTGACCGCCACACCAGTCGGTGGCAACTGTTGGGCCTCTTCGTGCTCTTCCCTTGCACGTTTTTCATGGCCAACTTCGGCGCCGGTTGGCCCACGATCATCGCTGTGCATCTCAAGCACACCTCGACGCCAGCCGTCATAGCGGGCACGGTGGTGAGCATCTGCTTCGCGGTGGTTCTTGTGCGAGCTGCTGCGTCGTTGTTGCCGCGGCGAGCAACTGAGGGTGGCGCGAACCGTCCGAATCAATCTCGCACAAAACACAGCGAGTTCGTTCCCGGCAAGGCCAGCGTCGCGGAACGGTGATGACGCGGTCGCTCACTAGGCCGTATGCGATGCCTGCGCAACAGAAGGAGCTTGCCAATGTCCGCATCCACCTCCATCAATATTCGCCACGCCTTCTTCATCCTTGCCGGTGTTGTGGCGCTGGTGTTGACTTGGCCACACGCTTTTCAGTGGATGGCGGACGGTGGCAACATCCTCAACCCGATCGCGTTCTTCGGCGATGCGATGGCTCCCGGTGGAACCGCCGCATTCCTGAGCATCGACATGGCGATCGCCTGGCTCGTGTTCATGGTGTGGGTCGTCTTCGATAGCAAGCGGATTGGGCTGGGATACAAGTGGGGTTGGATCTTCGTGGGGTTGTCCTATATCGGTGTATCGATGGCGTTCCCTGTGTACCTCGTTACCCGTGAGCGCTTTCTCGACAGACAGGCTCGCACGGGAGAATTGAGTACCTACGCGGCCTGACCGAAACTACAGGGCCGGCGTCTGAGCCAGTGCCAGGACGAAGTCTCGGACGTTCTCTGCCATCGCCGGGTCGGCGGAGCTGAACTCGTCTTCTGCCGCGGTTTCCTTCGCAAGGCGCACGATCATCGGCCCCTCGTCGAGAAGCAAACGACTCAGTCCAAGCGCGGCGCAGGTCGTCAGCACCGGCGCCAAAACCCGCGAGGCCTCTGCACTATTCCCAGCTACCGCCAGGCAATAAGCCAACTGAAGCGAGGCCCGAAGATGTGCGCGGCGACGCTTCTGCTGATCAATGTAGTCATAGCGAACTCGCGCACGGCTGCAGGCCTCGGCATGGGCTGACGATTCTCCGTCGACGAGCAGTAACCTGATTTGCGAGTCCTCTCTGAATTCTGCTGTCACGTCACCGATTCCGTCGAAAACTTGTGCACCTTGGCTGCGGACTCGCTGCGCCAGCGATACGTCGATGTCTTGACCCAACATTGCGGCTAATCGGACCTGCTCATACACCAAGGCAGCCTCGAGTCGCGGTAGTTGTAGCGCTTTCGCGATGTCCAAACCTTCTGCTAGTCGCAGGTCTGCGGCGGTCCTGTCACCGCAGGCGAATTTCAGCCGCGCCCCAGTTCCGAAAGCAGCAACCATGAAATCAACCAGGCCACCCTCGGCACCGAGTTCGTAGGCGTCATCGAGCAACGTCTCCGCTTTGTCGAGGCGGTCGCGCTCGTAGAGAAGCTCCCCCAACAAAGATCCGGCCAGCTTTGCTACATAGGTTGGGCGTCCGGACGGCAGCAGCGCGATTCGGATCGCGTGTCGCAGGTGCGCTTCGGCACCAGCGACGTCGAGCTGCTCGTTCGCGGCGATCGCCGCGAAGCAGTATCCGTAGCTACCGCTGAGCGCCCCGGACGTCCGCTGATGGTATTGGCGTCCCCACCTCTGCCAACGCAGCGCGTCATCGAAGTCGAACACCCGAATCGCACGAAACGAGCCGACGTCGGCTGCCCGGCTGAGAATCCAGGGTCGAAGCGTGTCAACTCTGTCGACACAAGCCTGAACGGCATCGGCGGCCGCAGGATCGAGGCGATCCTGGAATGCGCCAATTACGGGGAGCACCAGGTCCATCTCGGCGCGGAGGTCGGCGACTTGGTCGTCCGGAAGCGAATCGATGCCGAACTCGGCCAACCGAAGTGCGTCCTCGGTCGCCGCCAGACGGTGAAGTACAACGTTTGCCCACGCAAGGTCGACCTGTAGCCTCGGGCGGGCATCGGCAAGTTGCGCCGGGAGTTTGGCGGCAAGCCCTATCAGCGTGCTCATCTGGGAATGTTCGTTCAGATCCGGAGCCGCTTGCTCGACGGCGTCGACCGCCTGCCGCGCGTCCCCGGCGAGGATCAGGTGATCGACGGCCTGACTGAGCATCTGGTGTTCGGTAAACCACTGCGCGGCCTTGCGATGTAGCTCTGGTACACGATCTGCTGCGTCGCGCTCGAGACGGTGCAGCAGGTAGTCGGCGAACAGGTGATGGTATTGGAACCACGATCCTTCAGCGTCGGTTCTGCGCAGAAACAGGTCACGCTTTTCGATCTCTTCGAGGACGCTTTGGCTGTGCCGGTTGTCGGTGAGCGCAGTCGCCAACCCGCTGGAGACCTGTTTGGTGACGCAGGTCGACAACAAGAAATCGAGGAGATCCGGCTCGAGGCTGTCTAGGACGTTGGAAGCCAAATAGTCGCCTATTGCTTGGTGTCGGCCGGACAGATTCTCGATAAGTGCGGTCGGGTCGGGGTGGCCGCGAAGGGATAATGATGCCAGCTGCAAAGCGGCAGCCCATCCGTCGGTGGAGTCTTCGAGTTCGGCGATGTTGGCGGGCGTGAGGTCGAGGCCGCATTGATCGACCAGCAGCGCCTGGGATTCGGCCACATCGAACTTGAGAAGCGACGAGTCGATTTCTACCAGCTCCCGCTGGACCGCCATCGTGGAGAGCGGAAGTCCTGCGCGCGTACGACTAGTGACAATCAAATGCAAGTGATGGCAACTATTCTCAAGCAGGTAAGCTAAAGCGTCCGTAGTCTCGTTATTGTCTACGCGATGCCAGTCTTCCATCACCAGCGCGAGGGTTTGTTTGTCGGAATGCAGGCTGTTGAGCAAGGCATTCAGGACGTAGTGTTGCGTATTTTCCAAATGCCCTTCGAATTCTTGCTGTAGGGTGTCGGCGAGATCTGGCAGGGTGCGCCGGATCGCCTCAATCAGGTGAGCAAGAAACCAGACCATGTTGTTGTCGTCGTTGTCGATAGCCAACCATGCGCTCTTCAAGCCCTGTCGGGTGAGCGTTTGGGCCCACTGCGCGGCCAGGGTGCTTTTGCCGTAGCCGGCGGGCGCGTGAATCAAGACCAGCTTTGGTCTTGGCCCCGACCCGAGGCGGTCGAGGATTCGTTGCCTCGGCACCGTCGGGCGAGTGAATGTCGGCGGTCGAAATCGTGTCGGCGCGCTCGGCGGGTACTGCGCTCGCTGGATCGAGGCCGATCCGTCCGACCGCAATCCGATAGCGGCGGAATGCCCCGCTGATCCGGGAGTTCCGGTGCCGGAGGCCGATTCGTCAGCGTCGGTTGGCGGTGCCGGTAACTCCAGTGGAACGTCGGCGATGCCGAGTCCGACATGTTTGGCGGCTGCTCGCAGAATTTCGCCGAATGCTGCCGCAGCGCTCGGCCGGCGTGCTGGATCGATATTCAACCCGAGTTCTATTGCCGAGCAGATCGAGTCTGGGGTGCCTTTCGCGCGGAGATCGGGGATCGGACCTGCTATCACGCGACGAACAAACGCAATAGGATGTTCGCCTGATCGGACCGTGAATGGCGGGTTGCCGCTGAGCACGGTAAAGACCGTGGCCGCCAAGCCATAAACGTCCGCAGGGACCGAGGCGGCGGCGCCCTCGAAGAGCTCCGGCGCGATGTAGGCGAGGGATCCGACCACTCGCTGCGAGGAGGTCTCACGGCTACCCACGATGCGCGCAATGCCGAAGTCGCAAAGTTGCGGTTCCCCGTAAGCAGTGAGTAAGACGTTGGAGGGCTTGACATCGCGATGAAGTACGCCCGCCCGGTGCGCGGTTTCCAGGGCACCCGCCAGGCGCACCCCTGTCTCCAACGCCTCGCGGACCCCGAGTGGTCCGTGACCCCGGATCCAGGCACCGAGGCTGTCTCGACGGTGATACTGCATCACAATGTACGGTCGCCCGGCGAAGGTTACGCCGCTGTGCAGTACGGGCACGATGTTCGGGTGGCCGGAGACCCGCCCCATCGCTCGCTGCTCGTGGTTGAAGTGTTCGAGGTCGACATCGTCCGGATCGGAACTGAGCACCTTCACCGCAACGACGCGGTCAAGCGACGGTTCGTTACAGCGATACACCACTCCGAACCCGCCGCGCCCCACCGGCTCGGCATCGTGGTAGCCCTCTGCCTCGAGTTCGGCAACGATTCCCGAAGCAGGGCTAGTTTGAGTGGCGTCGGGATTTTCCACCGCTAGTCCAACCGCAACCGAGCTCCACTGGCTGGGCGGATTTGGTCCGACCGGTAGAGCAAACAATCCAAATGACTCGGTGCCAGCGTTCCCATCGCAGATTCCTTCGTTGCTGTTTACCCTAGCTCTCGTCGGCTGGCCGCTAATGCGGTTCGCGCGATTCGCTCCGCTGCGCGCGGATTCACGCCTGCTTTGCCCCTATCGGGGAGATGAGAACCGCCCGATGAGGGGACGCGTACTGGGCTGGAGCCGGAGACACTTGGAGGACAACAGGACCACGCAAGGACGCATTAAACGCGCTTCAGGCATGCCTGCCATGGCCGCGTAGGCCGGCACAAAATCGAGGCTCAACCCAATGAAAGTGAGACAATGACCACCTATCTGACCCTTTTCGGGATGCTTCTGCTAGTCGTATTCCCAGTGCTGATCCCACTTACCGTCACTGTGATCCATTTCTGCTCAACCAGATTCGGGCGTATCGCCAACAGGCGTAGGACCACGACGGCTCGGCCGCTTCCCGAGCCCGTCCATGTGCTCAGTGCCCTGCCGGGAGTTCAGGTGGCACCATCCCCAGCGTAGGAGGCGCGGCGTTCATCGAGGATGCACCTGCTGATCACGCCAGGCGACGTGGCGCTCGATCGGTGACCGCTTTTTCTACCGCCTGGCCCAGCGATAGCGAATCGCCAGAGACACTTGGGGCGATCGCCGATACTACGAACGTTGCCATCGCAACGATTGCAACGGTCGCGCGAGGTAGACCCGTGGGCCGCATGCCGACGGCGCTCTTACACTCGCCTATTGCGGCGGGATACCCGGCGGCGGATACACACCTCGCAAGATCCACGCCCACCAGTTGTTACCGAATTCGATCTCATCGCTGGCGTCATAGTCGGGGCTGGGGTCGAGCGGGATGTTGTTCGCCTGGGAGCCCGGAGGAAGTTCCGCGACGACTTGTTGGTTGGGATTGGCTGATGGCGGCGGCTGCCCGTACACGGCCACCACGACGGTGCGATCCGGACTGTTTTCCGACCACACTCCCATTTGGCTGTTAGCGCAATTGGACATGATGGCTTTGTAGGCGGGATTGTAGTACCACCGATTTAGCAAATCGTTGCCGCTGATAGCTATGGACTGGTTGATCGCCACGGTTTCCGCCACCTGACCATGGAAGCCTGCCGCGTTGGCGCGATCTTGTGGTGTGGACCCGTCTGAGCCGATATCACCGTCAAGGTTGCGGTTGTTCAGCACATCCCTGGTGTGCCACTGGGCGGCGAGTTGCAATTGTGGGTTGATCCTGACGTCGTTGGTGCAGCCTGCCTGATGCTCAATGGTGAAGACATTGGCAACCACACTGTCGTTGAGCCGCTTGTTGTTCGGTATGAGCGTGTTGTTGTCGCCATCCGCATGCGCACCAGGCGCGCCCAGCACGGCGCCGGCGGCGAGCACCAAGCCAGGCAGAGTAAGTGGCCAGAACTGCATGTCGGTCTCCTTCCTTTTCTCAGCCGCCAGGCGGTGGCTGGTAGTGGCCTGCGGAGTTGCGCAGTTGCCAAATCTGTGCGGGGCATAACAAGTTAACCGCATACGAGACAAGGTAATTAGCTGCGAATTCGTCATTGGGCCTGATGTCGTTCTTCACGTCACCCATGACTTGGGTATAGCCCTCGCCGCGGCCCACCTTGTCGCAGATCCCGTATCCGTAGCTCACGGCGTCGGCGGGATTGGCAAAGTTGTCGTAGTGCCGCCGCACCATCACGTCATACACGTACTCGACCTCAGGTGCCGGGGCGGCGTACGCTCGCGGTACTGGCCCCGCCGGGAGCGAGCCGGCGACACCCGCAGCCGCTGTGATCGCCAGAGTCCAAATCTTCACCGGTTCACTGCATCTCGGTTTATACGGGGTCGAATTGGGAAATCAGCCACCGGCCGCCGACCTTGTCGAGGGTTACTCGAACGCTAGATGCCGTGCTGGTCGGCGCATCCTGACCGATGATGACGGACTGATTCACGAAAAGTAATACCACAGCATGGTTTTCGGTCGCCGAAGTCGACGCGGCGGCCGGAACGGTTGCGATGGCCGAGATCTGCTTCTGCTTTGCTCCCGGGATGACCACATCGTGGGTCAGCGATGTGTAGGCGTTCAGGAACGAACCGGTCAGCCGGCTCCGCGCAGCGTCAAGGTCCTTCTCGACCGTGTCGGGCTTATAGGAAAGCAGTGCGATGGTGCTGGCTGTGGCGGCTCGCACGGATTCAGCGCGAGCCACGCTGGCTTCGCGAGCCGAGCCGTCCTGCCACTTCAAAAAGCCCGCGGCCGAAGCCAGCAACAGCGCCAGCGCGGGCAACACCACAAACACGATCGCCTGCGACCAGCGTATGTGACGCGCCGTTGGCTGCCCATCATGGTCTGGTCCATCGACCTCCGTGTCAGCTTCGCTCGCCTCGGTATCGTCGGCAATGGTCACTGTCTGCACCGACTCGGCCGGTGTTTCCTCCACCGAGTCGGCCGCACTTAGATCGTCTGCGCCGCGCGACGCGAACCACCTCATGGCACGAACCCGACATTAGAAACCTTCACCTGGTCACCTACCTTCTGCACGTCGATACGCATCCGCCATGCCCGCGGAACCTGCTCTGCCTCACCGGCATTCGAGGTCTGCACCGACACGGCCACCAACGCCTGGGCTGAGTCGGCCGTCTGCGACTCCAAGCCGGCCTCCGTGATCGTGCCGACCGTCTTCGCCTGAGCTTTCTTGAGCACCTCGATGAACGGCTGTGACCGCTTGGCGAAGTCGTCGTAGAACTCCCCAGTGGCCCCGTCCAGAATGCGACGCACATCGGCTTCGGCATGCTGCCAGTCGATCGTCGTCAAATTCAGCGCGCCCTGCCTGGCCACCTGCAGAAACTGACTTCGTTGGGTCTGCGCCTGCTGCGACTGGTGAGCGCGAAACCCCAACCACCCGACCAGTCCTGCCAACACAACAACCATGACCACACCGAACAGCGTTACGCGCAACGATGGCGCTATCGGCTTTTTAGACGGCGGCGTCGGCTCGCCATCGGCATCGTCGGCAGCGGACTCCGGCTCGAAGTCCTCGATGTCGATGTCGATTTCGGCGTTGTCGTCCTGGGCCACTTCAGAATCCATCGCTACTTGCATGCCGTCCTCCGTTCGTCGTGGTCGTTAGGGTCGCGAGCCATTGCTGTCAGTTGCCCGGCGGCAGCAACATCGTTTGCCATGATTTGTCCTTCGGCGCGGTGTGCGCCAAATCGGATTGGGTGTACTCATGCCCGTCTGGCCCGATATAGGTGCCGGTGGCGGGGTTGTACTCGGCGGCGGCCACTGGCGGTGGCGCGGGAGCCGGCGGGGCCTGCCGCGGCGACCCAGGCGGCAGTTGCGGGATGTCTTGGCCGGAATAGGTGGCGTTGGGATCGCCCTTCCAGGCCCAGCCGTCGTTGAGCGGCACATACTGTTCGTCGCTTTCGCACAACTTCACCGTCGGTGCGCGTTTGCCGGGCCTGGTTTCGCACGGGATGTTGCGGGCGCCGCGCACCGCGGTGATGGGCGAGTCCTGCGGGATCCTGCAGTACAGGTCGCCGGCGGGCCGTTCCGGGTAGTCCTCGAACGTGGCCACCCGCTGCTGCTGGGCCGGCAAGAACCCAGTGGTACACGGCGGCGGCACGTTGAGGTTGAGGTTGAAGCTGAGGTATTGGCCTCGATAAGCCTGCTTGGTGTTCACGTTCCCCAAGATGCCGGCCTGTTCGGCTTGGATGGATTCGGGGAAGATCACCAGCAGCGATTCGATGTCGTTTTGGTAGGTGAGCGCGACCTGGCTGACGCTGTTCAGGTTGGCCATCAGAATCGGCAGGGTGGGTTGCAGCCGCTCGAGAAGTTGGCGTGTCTCCGCCAACCCAGAGCCGCCCTTGTCGATGAGGGTTGCGACGGCCTCGTTGTGGGTCTGCAATTCGCTGGTCACCGTGGCCAAATTCGATGCCCACGCCGCTATCGCATTAGACGTCTGGATTTGGGAATTGGCTACCGGCTGCCAATTGTCGATCAGCGCAATCAGCGGGTCGAGATTCTTGCGCGCGTCGATCGAAAGGTTCGACCCGCCCTTGACAATGCGGGACAGCTCGGGACCGAGCCCGCCCACGGCCGTGTACGACTCGTCAATAACGGTCTTCAGATTGTCGTGAGGTATCGCGTGCAGAGCCGTGTTGGCGGCACTGAGCAAGTTATTGATGTCGTGCGGTACGGAGGTGTCGGTCAGCGGAATCACATCGCCGTCCTTGAGCGGCGACGAGGTGCCGTTGCGGGGCAGCAACTCGACATACGATTCGCCGACCGCCGATTGACTGTGCACCTCGGCTTTGAGGTCTCTCGGGATGTGAATGCCGGATTTCAGTGACAGCACTGCTTCGACGCCGGCATTGGTTAGGTGCACCGACTGCACCCGGCCTACTTCGGTCCCGCGATAAGTCACGTTGCCGGTCTCATACAGCCCGCCTGATTGCGGCAGTTCCATCTTCACCGTGTACCGCCCGACGCCGAACAGCATGGCCGGCAGTTTCACGAAGTGCAGCGACATCACTGTCAAGGCGATGAGCGCGATCACCGTAAGGACCACCAGCTGGATCTTGACTCGTCTGTGTAGATGCATCTACCGCCCCTGGTCCCAGTGGTAGGGAATCGTGAGCGGATTGCCAGGGTTGAACGGGCCTCCCGCCAGGCACGGGCTGGGGTACTGGCCGACGGTGCGGCCCCACTGCAGCTCTAGCTCGGTCAAATCGCACGCCCACTTCGTGCCGGTGAATAGTCCGGCGTCGATGCGGCTGAGCGTCAGGTCGATGATCCCCGTCAGGTTGTTGTACTCACCGCGCATGAAGTTTTCGAACGTTTCGTTCGGAAATGGGAAGGTGGGAATCAGGCTCAGCGATCGTGTCAGGCTGGGGCCGGCGTTGGCGAGCGACTCCAACACCGGTCCGACTTCCTTTAACTCCTTGACCAGGTTTTCTTTGGTTTTGTTGACCGTGTCGGCGGTCAGGGCGCCGAATTTGCCCAACTGGTCGGCCGCATCGACCAGGTCGTCTCGCTCCTTGTTGAGCACTGTGAGCGCGTCGGGAATGGTCTTGATGGCCCGGTCCAGCACGGGCTGCTGATCGGCGAACTTGCCGACCAGGTGGTTGAGCTTCTCGGCGGCTGCGATGATGTCACCCTTCTGGTCGTTGAGGTACGCGGTGAATTTGTCCAGTTGTCCGATCAGGCTTCGCAAATCTTGCTCGCGGCCGCGGAACGCGGTGCTCAACGCCTCGGCGATGTCCTGTACTTGGCTGATTCCGCCGCCGTTGAGCACCAGCGACAGCGCGGCCAGCGTCTGCTCGGTGGTCGGGTAGGCGCCGCCATGCGACAGCGGAATGAGTGAGCCGTTGCGCAGCGTGCCTTGCGGCGTTTCGTGTGTCGGCGGTGCCAGCTCGATGTGCTGCGAACCCAGCAGGCTGGTCGTGCCGATCTTCGCGGTCGCGTTGGCGGGCAGGTCGACATCGCCGTTGAGCCGCATGGTCAGCAGCGCATGCCAGCCCTGGCGCTCGATTTTCGTCACATGGCCGATCGTCACGTCTGCGACCCGCACCCGCGAGTTCGGTTGAATGTTGTTGACATCGGGCATCTGCGCCTGAATCACGAAGGAGCCCGGGCCGTTGCCCTGGGTGCCGGGCAGCGGCAGCGAATTCAGCCCGCGCCAACCGCAGCCGGATATCCCGGTCAAGACGACGAGTGTCGCCAGAGTCGTCGCTACGCGGCGCAAGCGGGTGCGTCTCATGAGCCACCTCCTTGGGGCACCATCAGGCCGGGCAGTCCGGCCGCCGGGTTCGTGGCAACCGTCGCGGTGGCCGGAGTAGCTGGGCCCGGCGCTTCGGCGGGCAACGGCGCACCCGGAGGCCCGGCGGCAGGCGGCGGGCCAGGTGCCGCCGCCTGGGCCGGCGGCGAGGTATTGGCCGGCGGAACGTGGTCGGGCCGCATCCAGTCCTCGCTGTAGGTAACCTCGTTGGGCCTGGCCTGTGGTCCGACGAAGAGGTTCTCTCCGAGCATCGGGTAGTTGTACTGGCGGTTTTTGAAAATCGGCGCCAGATACTGCGCGCACAGTTTCGACGCTTGCTCGGCCCCGAGCCGGGAGGCGGACTGCACGGCCCCGCACAGGAAGGCGATCGGGTTGGCGAAGTTGTTGATCGCCAGTGCGCCGGTCAGCGAACCGTTGGCCGGCTCGAAGATGTTGTTGAAGTCCTGCAATACCGTTGGGCCGACATGCAGCGTCTGCTTCAGGTCGTCGAGGCTCTGAACCACCGCCGTGGTGATCGACGCCAGCTTGTCCGACGTTGTGCCGATGGCTTCACGGTTGTCTGCGGCGAAGCTCTGCAAGTCGGTCAGGACCCCGTTGAGGCTCTCCACCGTCTGACCGACCTTGTTTGGATTGTCGGCCAGCACCGACGAGACCGCGGCCAGGTTGCGGTTCAGCTGTTCGAGCAGATCGGCACTATCGTGCAGCGCCGTCACCAGTGTCGACAGGTTTTTGAATGTGGAAAAGATGTCTTTGCTGTGATCGCCGAGCACGGCCACCGTCTGCGACAGTTTGATGATGCTGTCGCGGATGGTGGGGCCTTGGCCGCGCAGGTTGTCGGCCGCGGTGTTGATGAGCGAACCCAGCGTGCTCACGCCGCCTGGCTGGGTGGGCTTCAGCAACTCGGTGACGCGCTGGAGTTGGTCTCGCAGGTCATCCCACTCGACCGGCACCGCCGTGCGCCCCTGGGGGATGACCGCGCCGACGCCCATCGTGGGCCCGCCAGTGTAGGGCGGGGTCAGCTGGATGGCCCGACCCGTCACCAGCTGCGGCGACAGAATTACCGCCTTGGCATCGGCGGGTACCTTGTACTTTCGATCGAACCAGAACGAAATCTTGGACCGCAGCGGCTCAGGTTCAATCTTTACGACTTTGCCCACCGGCACGCCCCGGATGCGCACGTCGTCGCCGGGAAACACGCCGCTGCTGTTGTCGAAGTAACCGACCACCAACGTGCGGGCGATCTGATCGCTGACTTGCATCGCGACGAACAACCCGGCAACGAGCACCAACGCCAGGGTGCCTGCGAGCACCACGCGGGAGTTGTTTCTCAGCCAGCCCATCACGGTTGGCCTCCCGGTCGCGTCGGCGGGTCGTTCACAATGACCGGCTTGGGCGTCGGTGCGGGAATAGGAACAAGGGGCGGCCCCGGCGGCGCACCGCCGGGTGGCGGGGCCGGCGGCGGTTGCCGATAGGGGTAGCAGCCAGGACCGGGCAAAGCCACGCCGGGCACACCGCACTGATGGTCGTCCGGGTTGCCGGTGATCGCGTCGGGCAGACTTTGCCGTGGCTGGCCGCCCTGGCCGGTCCGCGGATACGGCATCGGCAATGGCGGAGTCCCCCGCTGACCGGTCGGCGGGTCCGTCAGCTGCGATGGCAGCAATGTGGCCGGGTCCAGTCCCAGATCGGAGAACGCGGCATTGATGTACGGCTGCACGAACTGGCCCGGCAGCAGGTTGACCACGTATGCCTTGAAGAACGGGCCGGACGCAACCGATTCGCCAAGCGACATGACGTAGGCGTTGAGCATCGGAATGGCCTTCTGCAGGCGCTCCTTGCGATTGTCGATGATCGTCAACACACCGTTGAGCTTGTCCAGTGCCGGCCGCAGCTCCTGCCGGTTGTCGGCGATGAATCCCTGCAGTTGCCGCGACGCCGCGGAGACACTCATCCAGACCTGATCGAGGGCCGCGCTCTGCGTCCGTAGCTGCGCCAGCAACGCATTGGTGTCCTTCACCAAGCTGACCACCTGGTCGGTGCGCTTGGCCAGCACTCCCGTCGCCTTGGCCGCGTTGTCGAGCAGGCTACGAAGGTGGGCGTCGCGTTCGTCGATTGTTTGCGCAAACCTCGCCACCCCCTGTAGTGCGTTCCTCAGATCCGGCGGGGTATTGGCAAAGGTTCGCGCCATGGTGGCCAGCGATCCGGACAGCTGTTCGGTGTTAATCCCGCTGATTGTGGTGGCCAGGTCGCCAAGGGCGTCGGGCAGCTGGTAGGGCGACACTGTCCGGTCCATCGGGATGCTGCCTTGGAGCTGGCCGTCGCCGCGGGGTATGACGTCGAGGATCTTGGCACCCAGGAGGCCTTTGGTTTTGATCGCCACCTCGGTGAGCTTCCCCAGATGTATGCCGTTGCCGACTTTGAATTTGACGAGCACGCCGGGCCCGTCAAGTTCGATACTGGACACCTTTCCCACCGGGAAACCGGAGACCTCGACGCCGTTGCCGGTCCGCAAGCCGCCCGCGTCAGCGAAGTAGGCGGACACGGTTCTGCCCTGGTTGAGGAAGGGCAGCTTCTGCCACTCCAGCGCGGCGAGGACAAAGACTGCGACGGCGGTCAGGCCAATGGCGCCGATGATCATCGGGTTGCGTTCAGAGAACAACTTCGTGTCAGAGAACAGCTTCATTTTGGCGCGCACCGTCCCGTGGCCTGACCGGCGACCTTGATGTACACCGGCTGGCCGCCCTTGCCGTTGAGCTTGAGCACGACATCACAGAAGTAGAAGCTGAAGTAGTCGCCGTACATCGCCTGGCGGTCCATCGCCCGGTATTTGTCGGGCAGCGTGTTAAGCAGGTTGTCGAGGTATTTGTTGTCAGCCAGCACAACGTTTCCGACCCGGTCAGTCTGCTGGACCACTTTCCGGATCGGCTGGCGGGCTTGGGACATCAGGTCGGCGACCGAGCGGGCGCCGGCGTTGATGTAGGCCACCGCGGTGGAGAGGTCGGTTTTGCGGGCAGCCAGCCCGTGAACCAACTCGGACAGCGACGTTACCGCCTGGTCCAATCGGTCGCTCTGGCCGCCCAGCGTTCCCAACACCACATTGAGGTTGTCGACCACTTGCCCGATCAGCAGATCGCGGTCGGCCAATGTGTTGGTCACCGCGGCCGCTTGATCCAGAAACGTTCCGATCGTGGCTCCCTGGCCTTGAAACGCCTGGACGAACGCTTTGCTCAGCTCGTTGACCTGGTCCGGGTTCAGCGCCCGGAACAACGGGCGGAAGCCGCCGATCAGCGCGTCGAGGTCGAGCGCGGGTTGGGTGCGAGCCAGCGGAATCGTTTGACCGGGATTAAGCGTCTTGAGCCCCCCCGGCCCTTCTTCGAGCGCTAGGTAGCGGTCGCCGAACAGGTTGTCGTACCGCAGCACCGCCCGGGTTCCCTCTGTGAGAGTGGCTGATTTTTCGGCGGTAAACTCGACCCTCACCGTCGCATCCGGGTTGATGGAGATGTTCTTGACCTTGCCGACCTCCACCCCGGCGATCCGGACCAGCTTGCCCTTCCTCAGGTTGGTCACGTTGGTGAACTCGGCGTAGTAGGTGTTGCCTTCGCCGAACCGAAGTTGGCCGAAGACTGAAACCAGCAGGAATGCGGAAAGCGCGCAGACCGTCAGGAAGATACCGAGGCCCACGGCGGTGCCTTTGAGGTTTTCCTTCATAGCGTTCTCTCCTGCGTCTGTGGATCGTCGGCGGTGACAATGGCTGTCACGGTGGCGGCGCTGCCGGCGCCGGCGGAGGCGGCGGTGCCGGCGGCACCCCGGGAAACAGCGGCACCCCGCCCGGCCCGTACAGCTGCGCGCCGTACGGCGGCGTCGCAAACCCTTGGGTTGGCTGCGGCCCGACCGCCGTTCCGGGGAGGCAAGCACGGAAGCGCCTGCTCGTCGCCGAGGCCGGGTCATCGAGCCTCGCCTGCGGCGGTTCTGGCCACGGGTGAGTGGCCCCGAAGTATGACCCGTAGCAGGGACGCCCAATGCCTGGGTTGGGCCGCATATCGAGCCCGGTTCCCCAACCGGTGTTCGTGACGAGCTGGCGCACCGGGAAGTTCTTCGTGGCATCCGGCAGCGACCCGCACCCCGGCTGCCCGCCGGGCCCACCCTTGGCCTGCGCAATGGGCAGGTTGTCGGGATAGAGGTACGGGTCGTTGCCCAGCAACAAAGCGACGTCGAGTTGAAGCGTCCGGCCGTCGGCGCCGCCAAACGCCGAATAGCCGCCGTTGTTCAGATACCAGGTGACGCCCTGGAGGAAGCAGGTGTACTCGGGGTTGTACTTGAGCAGGAGGTTCGTCGTCGGTTCGAGGGTGTTGACCGACGCGACGAGATTGTCCTTGCTCTGGCCGAGCAGGTTGGTTCCGGCCTGTGCGAAGCCGATGGTGTTGAGCAGCAAGTCGTCCAGCGCCTTCTTGTGATCCACGATGGTGGTGCTGGTGGTGCTGGCGGCGTTCAGGATGGTCAGGATGTTCGGGGCGGCCGCGTCGTAGGTGCTGCTGAGTTCCCCGAGCTTGCGCCAGTCCGCACGGATGGTGTCGCTGCGCGCGTTGAGCGCCAGCAACACCTGGTTGAGGTCGGTGGTGGCCTCGCCCATCCGTTCACCTTGTCCGCGGACGCCTTCGGCCACCGCGCTCAGCACCGCGTTCAGCTTGAGCGGATCGACCATGTTGAGGAGGTCGACGACGTTTTCGAAGACCGTGTTGATTTCAGTGCTGACATTTTTGGAATGCAGCACCGCGCCGGCGGCCAACCGCGCAGGAGCTGGGTTTGGCGGATATTCCAAGTCGACGAACTTGGCGCCGAAAGCGGTGGTGGCACTGATCTGCGCCTGTACGTTGGCCGGGATGTACCGGATCTGGTCAGGGTCAATCTCCAGCCTCAAGTTGGCCTCATCCCGGCCACTGCCGATCTGGCTGACCCGGCCGACTTGGACGCCACGCAGCATGACCTTGGCGTTGGTCTCCAGAACCAGCCCCGCCCGCTCTGATGTCAGGGTGACCGGCACGTATGACCGGAACGTCCCACTGAAGGCGGCCGTGGTCGCGAACATGAATACGCCCACCACCGCCAACAGGATCAACGTCCACCAACCGGTGGGGATGCGGTGTTCGCCTGGCTTGCGTTGCTTCATGTCACTAGCTCGCCAGGTGGAAGTTGCCGGACTGGCCGTAGACGGCGAGCGTAATCATCACGATCTCCACCGCCGCGACCACCATCGAAGCTCGCACGGCGCGGCCGACGGCTTCCCCCACCCCGGCCGGCCCGCCGCGCGCGTTGTACCCGTAGTAGGTGTGCACCAGCATGACCACGACGGTGATCGCCACCGACTGCAAGAACGACCAAATGAGGTCGCGGGGACTGAGGAACGTGTTGAAGTAATGGTCGTAGACGCCTGTGCCCTGGCCATAGATCGCGGTGGTGCCGGCGCGTGAGGCCAGAAAGGCCATCATGACTGCGATGCAGTACAACGGGATGACCACGATGACTCCCGCGACCACCCGGGTGGACGCCAGGTAACTGACGCTGCGGATACCGATTACCTCAAGCGCGTCGATTTCCTCGTTGATCCGCATTGCACCCATCTGAGCGGTGGCGCCGGCACCAATGGTCGCCGACAGCGCAACGGAAGCAGTTCCTGGGACAATGAGCCGGACATTGAAGTATGCCGACGCGAAACCGGTGAGGGCTTCTATACCGACGGACGCCAGTTGGTTGTAGCCCTGAACCGCCACCAACGCGCCGGTGGTCATGGTCAGGAAGCCGACGATCACGACGGTCCCACCGATCATTGCGAGCGCGGCGGTACCCAACCCCATTTGCGCGATCAACCGCAGCGTCTCGGTCCTGTAGTTAACGAGCGCATCGGGAATCGAACCGAGTGTCGTGGCGTAGAACCGCATCTGGGATCCGACCCGATTCCATTCGCGGACCACCACATTCATGCTGCGCTGCAGCCGCGGATGAAGGGCGCTCGGAACGGCAAGGCTCACGGGTTCACCTCACGACACCGTGAACTGGATACCGACGGCGGTCACGACGACGTTGATCGCGAACAACACCATGAACGTGTACACGACGGTCTCGTTGACCGCGTTGCCGACACCCGCCGGACCACCGCCGACCGAGATGCCCTTGTAGCAGGCGATCATGCCTGCGGCGTATCCGAATAGCGTCGCCTTGATCATCGACACGACGACGTCGGCAAGACCGGTGAGTGTCGTCAGCCCTGCCACGAACGCACCCGCCGAAACGTGTTGGACGTACACGGTGAAGAAGAAGGCGCCGGCAAGGCCGACCACGGTCACCGCGGATTCCAACGCCAACGCGACTGTGGTGGCCGCCAGCACGCGCGGAACCACCAGCCGCTGAACAGGATTGATACCCAGGACGCGCATCGCGTCGAGTTCCTCGCGTATCGTTCGCGCTCCCAGGTCGGCACACATCGCCGTCGAGCCAGCGCCGGAAACCACCAGCACCGTGACGATGGGCGCGATCTGGTTTACGGTGCCGATCGCGGCGCCGGTTCCGGAAAAATCCCCGGCACCGATTTCGGTGAGCAAAATGTTGAAGATGAACGTCAGGATCACCGAATACGGAAGCGTCATCATCAGCGCCGGCAGCATCGACACCCGCGCAACAAACCAGGTCTGAAGTAGGTACTCACGCCAGGCGAACGGCGGCCTGAAGGTCAACATCGCACCGTCGAGCGCCATCGCAAAGAAGCCGCCCATCACCCGGACGGGCTTGGCGATCTGATACGCAGTTACCATCCGCGCCTCCGGGACGCTGTCGTCAGCCGGCGACCAGTGATGCCGGGCGCCTGACGCGTCACTTCATGAGCACGACCGCCAACGCCCAGTGCGCCCGGGGACACCGCCACGGCGAGGAAACCCCCGGTCCGCGGTTGCGAATGGTCATGCTCGGCCGGCAGCATGGGCGGAACGATATCGACGCGGCCGTCACAGTGGCTGCTCCACCAAGGGGGATTATGGGTCCCTCGTCAGGGTCACTCTGCGGTTATTCGGCTCCTCAGCCCGGATTTGCTGGGCATGTGTTGAATGACAAGGACCGCGCCGAAAGCCCAACTCAGGCACAAGTCGGAAACAGCCGTCGGACCCCGCGCCCGTCGGGCTCTCTGCGAGCCGTTCGTCATATAACGGGATGCTGCAGCATTCGCCAGCTGAATCCAGCCGCGCGACTCAACGGTCGCGATATTCATCCATCAAAGCGTCTGGCTCGCTTGAATTTTCCCGCGCTCTAAGGTCGACGCGACGGATCTTGCCGGAGGTGGTCTTCGGCAACTCCATGAATTCGATACGCCGGATACGTTGGTAGGGCGCAAGGTTTCGGTGGGCGTGGGCGAAGATCGCGTCGGCGGTGGCCTGATCCTGCTCCCACCCCCCAGCCACGCAGATGTAAGCCTTGGGTACCGCCAACCGCGTCGGGTCGGGAGCCGGTACCACAGCAGCCTCGACCACCGCCGGATGCTCGAGGAGAACGCTTTCCAGTTCGTATGGAGAAATCTTGTAATCCGATGCTTTGAATACATCATCGGTGCGGCCGACATAGGTGAGGTAGCCATCGGTGTCGCGGCTCGCCACATCCCCGGTGTGGTAGTAGCCGTCGGCGGACGCCGAGCCGATGCGGCCATTGTCGCCGAGATAACCGGCCATCAGATTCACCGGTCGCGGATCAAGCCGCAGACAGATCTCACCCTCGCTGGCGGGCTGCCCGGTCACTGGGTCGAGGATTTCGACTTCAACGCCAGGCAGTGGCCGCCCCATCGAGCCGAGCTTGACTGGTGCGCCAGGGGTATTGCCGACTAATGCCGTGGTCTCGGTCTGCCCGAAGCCATCGCGGATCGTTATCCCCCAATGCTTCCGGACCTGCTCGATGACTTCCGGGATGAGCGGTTCCCCTGCACCCACCACCTCCCGCAACGCGGGCGGCTTGGCACCAAGGTCGGCCTGAATAAGCATGCGCCACACCGTCGGCGGCGCGCATATCGACGTGACGTCGGCGTTCCGCGGCATCGTCAGGAAGCGCGATGCGTCGAAGCGGGAGTAGTTGTAGGCGAGGATCGTCGCCTCAGCGATCCACGGCACGAAGAACGAACTCCACGCGTGTTTGGCCCAGCCCGGCGAACTGATGTTGAGGTGGACGTCGCCAGGACGCAATCCAAGGAAGTACATCGTCGACAAATGCCCGATGGGATACGAACGGTGCGTGTGCTCCAACAGTTTCGGATGGCTAGTGGTGCCAGACGTGAAGTAGATCAGCATCGGATCGTCTGGGCGGGTGGCGGTCGCACGCGCGGACGAAGGGGCCGCTGCGTCAGCCAGTCGATACGGTCGCCATCCACGGGGAGCATCCCCGATCGCGATACGGCCGAAATCCCCTGGAACGTCGGCGAACTTGTCGACCTGGTCGGCAGTGGTGATGACATGACACACCGCCCCGCGGATCACGCGGTCAGCGAGGTCGTGCGGCCCCAGCGCTGTCGTGGCCGGCAGGATGACCGCGCCGAGTTTCATCGCCGCCAGCATCGACTCCCATAGCTCAACCTGGTTGCCCAACATCACCATCACGCGATCGCCGGCCGCGACGCCGGCGGCGGCCAGCGATGTGGCGAGCCGATCTGAGCGCGCGGCCATCTCGGCGAAAGAGTAAGAACGATCGGTCCCGTCCTCACCGATGATGCGCAACGCAGTTCGCCGGTTACCTATTGCAATTGAGTCGAACCAGTCGAGCGCCCAGTTGAATCGTTCCCCGATAACCGGCCAGCGGAAGGCTGCGACGGCCGCGTCGTAGTCATCGCGGTGCCGCACCAGGATGTCGCGTGCAGCGCGGTAAGCTTCTCCGCCGGTTGTTCGGTCCATCGGTCTGGACTCCTCACATGGGTTCATCTGGGAAACTTGCGATGACAGCCCACGACGGGGCCGGTGGCGATTCGAAGGAGGCCGCGTGCAAGGTCGCGATCCCGCGTTGCGGTCTTCTCGAGCTGAGCGCGTCGCGGCCGATCTCGAACACGAGATCCTCAGCGAGCGTCTCCCGGTCGGGGCCCACCTCGGACGTCGCTCGGAGATCATGGACCGGTTCGGGATCAGCCCGACCGTCATGAACGAGACCCTGCGTATTCTGCGGGATCGCGACCTGGTGAATGTCCGGCCGGGACCGGGGGGCGGGATCACCGTGGCGACTGCGCCCCCGCAGGTCCGTCTGGGAGCGCTGGATTTGTGGTTCCAGCCGTCGACTCCCCATCCCCTGGATCTGTTCGAAGCGCGGTTGTACCTCGAATTCGGCATGACCAAGGCAGCTTTCGAGCGGGCGACCGCCGAAGACATCAGTGCGATGCGGTCGGCGATGGCCACGATGCGAGCCAGCACCGATGCCCCGGCGTTCTTTGACGCCATCCTCACGTTTCATCGCGTCGTCGCGGCCGCTGCCCATATCCCCGTCCTGGAGGGGATGCACCAGCTCGTCGTGACCAGCATCAAGGCTGTGCTGAGCCGGGTTTTGTTCGTCCACGATCACGAACCGCTTCTTGCCAAGAGTCTCGACGTCCACGACGACATCGTGGCCGCGATTGCCCTGCACGATCAGGCGTCGTTCGTCGACGCCATCAACCGCCATGATCAAGACCTGATCCGCGCCGACGATCCGGACCGCACCCCCAACACGCCGCAGCACCCCTGACTGGACCTCGGCGGTCTCTTCCCTGATGATCCCAGGGTCGATGCTGCCTGCATGCCGCTAACTCCTACCACCGACTATGTGTGATCCACAACATTGTGCATATACATCTTGAATTATGTATGCACATTATCTAGTCTAGAGAAGAACCTGCCCGTCCCACGCGTTGCGCGGAGCTAATCATCAACGCTCAACTGACCAACCTCGGCCTCGTCGATGTCCACACACATGCCATCGACGTCGATCTGCCCGACCTGCGACGCGCCTATCCGCACGATCGCTGGCCGAGCGTCGAGCGCACCGGCGAGACCGACGCACAACTGCTGTTCGGTGGGGTTGCCTACCGCCCGATCGATCACCGGTGCTGGTCACCGGAAGCTCGGATCATGGATATGGACCGTGAAGGCGTTGTGAGGCAGGTGCTTTCCCCGGTACCGGTGACGTTCTGCTACTCCGCATCGGCGGCCGGCGCCGCAGAATTAGCGGTAGCACAAAACGAGTTCTTCGCCCGGATCACCCACGAGCACCCGATCCGCTTCGCTGCGCTAGGCGCCGTCGCTTTGCAGGACCCCGACCGAGCCGTCGAGGAGGTGCGCCGTTGCATGCGCTACCCGGGATTTCTCGGTGTCGAGATCGGCACGCGGGTCGGGGATACCGAACTCGCCGACCCCAGCCTCGATCGCTTCTTTGCTGTCGCACATGAACTCGGCGCTTTGGTCCTAGTGCATCCCAGCGACCAGGATTTACCGTCCCGGGTCACCGCACTTGGATTGGGCTTTGGTGCCGGGATGCCGATCGAGACGGCTCTGGCAGCGGCGGCGTTGATCAGGAGCGGCGCACTCGCACGCCGGCCAGAAGTGCGAATCTGCCTGGCGCATGGTGGTGGCGCGCTGCCGGCGATGATCGGACGACTCGACACAGGGGCGAGGATGGCCGGCATCGCCGCCGACTCATCCGAGCTCCCGAGTCGGCTGGCCCGACGACTCTGGTGTGACAGCCTGACATACCACCCCGACGCGCTGCACGCCGCGGTCGAGGTATTCGGCCACGACCACGTGGTCTTCGGATCCGACTACCCGTTTTCGGCGATGCCGCAACCCCTTGACGACATCGTCACCACCCTGCCCGCCGACTTGCGTCGCAGGATCTGCCGCACAAATTTGGAGGAGCAATATGGCGCACTTCCTGGGTCTGGGCATGACCCACTATCCGCTACTGGCCGGCACCGACGAGCATATGGCGGACCTGTTGCGCTGGACGCTAACTGACCCCGACATTCCTGCCGAGGCGAAGGACCCCGCCACCTGGTCCGCGTCGATGCGCGCCGAATGGGGCAGCGACGGCGGCGTCGACGCTGCTGCACATCACCGAAAGCTATTGGTCGAGAACCTTGCTCGCTGCCGCGAGGCCCTAGACGAGTTCGCTCCTGACGTCGTCGTGGTGTGGGGCGACGACCAGTACGAGAACTTCCGCGAAGAAGTCATCCCGCCGTTCTGCGTGCTCGCCTACGGCGACGTCGACGTCAACCCGTTCGAGCTGATGACGCACCGCGGCAGCCCGAATGCATGGGGGCTGCCCGACGAGACGACGATTACCCTGCACGGTGACGCCAGCGAGGCGCGCAGACTTACCGACGACCTCATCGGCCAAGGATTCGACATCGCCTACTCCTACAAGAAGCGCAGTGAAGCACCGTTTCCGCACGCAATCGTCAACACCCAGCTGTTCCTGGACTACCCCGGCGCCGGATCGCACTTCGACTACAGGCTGATCCCCATCACGGTTAATTGTTACGGACAGCACGCGATCACCCGCCAGGGCGGCCTGGCCCGCTTCGCCGCCATCGCAGAGGAACGGCTCGACCCATCCGGACCGACACCTGCCCGCTGCTTCGCACTGGGTCGCGCAGTCGCAAACGCATTCCGCGACACTGACTTACGTGTCGCTCTGGTGGCGTCGTCGAGCTGGTCGCACGCATTCCTGACCGATAAGACCTGGCACATCACACCTGACACCGAGGCCGACCGCCGGCTGTATCAACTGTTCGTCGACCGGGACTACAAGGCGTGGCAAGCCACCCCCAGCCGCGACATCGTCGATTCCGGTCAGCACGAGATGCTGAACTGGTTTTGCCTGACCGGAGCGGTCGAGGAACTCGACCTGGACCTGGCCTGGTCGGAACTCGTCACCACAGATGTCTTCAACTCCAACAAGTGTTTTGCAGTGTTCACGGAAGGAGGCACGCGATGACATCGACAGTCCCAGGAATCGCGTTCGAGCCACGGATGATCGATGCCGGAGGTATCGAAACCAGCTACCTCGAGGCCGGTTCCGGCGAAACTGTCCTCATGCTGCACGGGTCCGGCCCCGGCGTCTCAGCGCTGGCCAACTGGCAGCGCAACATACCGACGCTGGCGCAACGGTTCCACGTGCTCGCTCCGGACATCGTCGGCTTCGGCACCACCGACCGGCCCGACGACATCGTGTACTCGCTGCGCACCTGGACTGATCACATCTGGGCGTTCATGGACGCACACGGCATCGAAAAAGCCAGAGTCGTGGGCAATTCGCTGGGCGGGCGCATCGCGCTGCAAATGGCCACCGACCAGCCCGACCGGATCACCAGGATGGTGCTGATGGGGGTGCCGGGTGCCGGCATGACACACACCGAGGGTCTTGCCGCACTGCGCGCCTATGAGCCGTCACATGACGCGATGCGCGAACTGCTACGCAACTACTTCGCGGTCGACCCCGCGATGATTACCAACGAGCTCGTCGCGATTCGCTATGAAGCCAGCATCGCCGACGGCGCCTACGAGGCCTATCGCGCGATGTTCTTTGACCCGCGGCATGCCGGATCCCAACTGGGCATCACCGAAAGCGAGGTGCGCGCCATCGCCACCCCGACGCTGCTCATCCATGGCCGCGAGGATCGGGTGGTACCCCTGCAAGTCTCAATCACCATGCTGGGGCTATTGCCCAACGCCGATCTGCATGTGTTCAGCGCATGCGGGCATTGGACCCAAATCGAGCGCGCAGATGAGTTCTCCGCGCTGGTCGCCGACTACCTGAGCCGATCATGAGCACCGACGTCCAGCCGAGGGTCAGCCGGGCAACCGAGGTTACACCGCGCATGCCGATCGTCGTCGACGATCCCGCAGCCCAACGATTTCGGGTGCATCGATCGGCGATGACCTCGCCGGAGATACACCGAGCTGAGGTCGAGCGGATCTTCAATACCTCCTGGCTCTACGTCGGCCACGAATCCGAGATCCCCGAACCCGGCGACTTCGTCCGACGACCGGTCGGCGGACGGCCGATCTTCATGGTTCGCGGAGCCAAGACCGGCAATGTCAACGTGTTTCACAACTCCTGCACGCACCGCGGTGCGCTGGTATGCCGCCAAGACTCAGGCAATTCCAAGGTGTTTCAGTGCTTCTACCACGCGTGGACTTTCGATTCCGAAGGCCGACTCAAGGGCGTGCCGGACCGCGATGCTTACGCCGGCGGGGTGAACTTCGACGAGTTGGGGCTCAAGCGGGTGGCGCGTGTCGACTCGTACCGGGGCTTCGTGTTCGCCAGCTTCGATCCCGGCATCGAAGACCTGCCCAGCTATCTGGCCGGCGCCAAGGACTACATCGACCTTGTCGTCGACGGCTGCGGCGGGTCGGTCGAGATGGCTCGTGGCACAAACGAGTACAGCTTTGGCGCGAATTGGAAGCTGCTGGTGGAGAACAGCTTCGATGGCTACCACGCCGAGTCTACGCACGACACCTACTTCAAGTACCTGGTGTCGATCGGGACCGACCTGCGCGGTGGCGTCAGTGGTCAATCAGTCGACCTCGGCAACGGCCACGCTGTGATCGAATACAGCTCGCCGTGGGGACGGCCCGTCGCTAAATGGGAGCCGCTGTTCGGTGAGGAAGCCCGCACCGACATCGACAGGTTGCGAGCGGAGTTGGTCGCCCACTACGGCGAACAGCGTGCGCACGCAATGACCGAAGTGAATCGCAACATGTTGATCTACCCGAACCTGATCATCAACGACATCATGGCGGTGACGGTGCGTACGTTCTATCCGCCGGCGCCTGACGTCGTCGACGTCACCGCGTGGGCACTGGCACCGAGCAACGAGCCCGCTGCCCTGCGTCACCGACGGCTCGACAGCTTCCTGACCTTTCTTGGTCCGGGCGGCTTCGCCACCCCGGATGACATGGAGGCGCTGGAATCCTGCCAGCAGGGCTTCGCCAGCGGTGGTGTCGAGTGGAACGACATATCTCGCGGCATGGGCCGCGTCCCGGAGGCCAACGATGAAGAACAAATGCGAGTGTTCTGGCGGCGTTGGCAGCACCAGATGGGGACCGCAGCGGACCTGGCGGGTGCCCAATGACCGTGGCGACCGTTGCGGTGTCCCGCCAGCAGATTGAGGACTTCCTCTACGCCGAGGCGGCACTGCTGGACTCGTGGGCGCTCGACGAGTGGCTGCAGCTTTTCGATGAGGACGCCAAGTACGAGGTGCCGTCTAACGACGCTCTCGACGGCGATCCTGCACGTGATCTGATGCTTATCGACGACAACTACACGCGGTTGACGGCCAGAGTCGAACGGCTCAACAGCCGACGCGCCCACCGCGAGTACCCGCACTCCCGCACCAATCATCAGGTGTTCAACGTGCGGGTAGACGGGTCGGCAGAAGAGATATCGGTGACGGCGTCGTTTACGGTGTGGCGGTTCCGGGCTGGGCGCACCGGTCGCTATGTCGGCCGGTACCGCTACCGACTACGCAGTATCGACGAGGGTTTCCGGATCGCCTCCAAGCGTGTCGAATTGGACATGACGGATCTGCGTTCCGTTGCCGATGTGGCCATCATCCTATGAGCCCCGGCTCACTGGCAGGCCGGACAGCGGTCGTCACCGGCGCTGCCTCCGGCATCGGCCTGGGGATCACCTCGCGGCTGATCGCCGATGGTGCAGCGGTTTTCGCTGCAACCCGCGGCAAGGAAGACCTGCAACGTGTGTACCAGCAGGCAGCCATCGCGGGCGGCTTCGCCGGCGATCTCCATCAACCCGGAGTAGCTGACGACCTGACGGCTGCGGCGATCGAGACGCTCGGCCATATCGACGTTCTGATCAACAACGCCGGTGGCGGGGTGATCCGGCCAACCCTGGAACACACCGAAGAGACGCTGCGGGCCACCGTCGACAACAACTTGTGGACGACGATCTACTGCGTGCGAGCGGTGCTACCGCACATGGTTTCTCGCACCCACGGACGCATCGTCAACATCGGTGCGGACTCGGTGCGCAGCGGCCTGGTGGACCACGCGATGTACAACGCCGCCAAGGGCGGCGTGCATGCAATGGTCACCGGCATCGCGCGCGAGTTCGCCAGTGCCGGTATCACCGCCAACACCGTGGCACCGTGCTATGTGCGCACACCCGAATTGACCGCCCTGCTCGTATCCGGCGATGCGCCAGCGGGTCTGGTGCACGTCGTCGAGGAGGCGACGGCCATTGTCCCGCTTGGACGCCCTGGAGATCCAGCGGAAGTCGCGGCGACGGTCTGCTTCCTTGCCGGCGATGACAGCAGATTTATCACCGGCCAAACCATCTACGTCAACGGCGGCAGCAGCATGGGCTGAAAGGCCCTCCCCCCTCACCGAAGGACAACAACTGATGACCCTCACTGCCACTGGCTTACGCGCGGCCGCAGACCGGCTGATCGCAGCCGCTGCTGCGCCGGAGCAATGCGACCCGGTACGTGACATCCTGGGCGGAACGGATATCGCAGCGGCCTACGCGGTACAGCGTTTGCTCACCGATGATTCAGAGCGGCGCGGACGCCGGATCATCGGTCACAAGATCGGCCTCACATCCCCGGCAGTGCAGCACCAGCTTGGCGTGGATCAGCCTGATTCCGGCGTGCTGTTCGCCGATATGAAGGTTCCGTCGGGGGCGACTGTCGCCACCAACCTGCTGTTGCAACCCAAGGTCGAGGCCGAGATCGCCTTCATTCTCGCCGAGGACCTCGAGGGCGACCTCTCCGATTCACGAATCAGAGCCGCCGCCGGAATCGCGATGCCAGCCATCGAAATCGTCGATTCGCGGGTGCGCGACTGGTCGATCAGCATTGTCGCACACCATCGCCGATAACGGCTCGTCCGCCCTGTTCGTACTGGGCTCGCAAGTGGCAGCTGCGGCCGACCTCGATTTCGTCTCGCGCACGATGCAACTCACACAGGATGGCGTCGTCGTCTCTACTGGGCGGGGATCGGACTGTCTGGGCAGCCCGCTCAACGCGCTACGGTGGCTGGCTCGCACCGCTCAGGACAACGGCTCTCCGTTGCGCGCCGGCCACATTGTGCTTTCCGGCGCGTTGGGGCCCATGGTGCCGGTGCGTCCCGGCAGCAGCTACACGGCTGACATCGACCAAATCGGTTCGGCCGAGGTGTCTTTCACGGAGGTGATGCCATGACGCGCACCAAAGTTGCCGTCATCGGTTCGGGCAATATCGGCACCGATCTGATGATCAAGGTATTACGGCTGTCTCAACATCTTGAGATGGGCGCAATGGTGGGGATTGACCCGGCATCCGACGGGTTGCAACGAGCTCAGCGTCTGGGGGTTCCGACCACCCCGCACGGCGTGCGGGGTCTCATTGAGATGCCGGAGTTCGACGACATCGCTGTGGTTTTCGATGCGACGTCGGCTTCCGCGCATCTGGACAACGCCCGCCTCCTTGCCCCGCACGACAAGAGGCTGGTCGACCTCACTCCTGCAGCGATTGGCCCATTCGTGGTGCCGACCGTAAACCTGCGCGAACACCTTGAGAGCCCGAACGTCAACATGGTGACCTGCGGCGGTCAGGCCACAATCCCCGTCGTGGCAGCGGTCGCCGCAGCTACGCCGGTGCTCTACGCGGAGAACTCCGAGTCGGCGAAAGTATCAGCGCGCGAACGGAAGAACGAGTGTCATGACGCAGCTGGTATATCCAGGACGTCACGCTTGCGCGACGGCATGCACGCCATCCGTCACCGGCTGCCGGTCAACCAACTGCGCGGCATCGCTGCCGCACTCGACGCCGCCGGCGTCGCGGCGATTGAAGTGGCCCACGGCGACGGCCTAGCCGGCTCCAGCCTCACCTACGGACCGGCCAGCTCGACCGACGGGCAATGGATCACCGCCGCAGCCGAGGTAGTCAACCGGGCGCGGCTCACCACCCTGCTGCTGCCCGGGATCGGCACCATCCACGACCTTGTCGCCGCCCACGACCTCGGTGTCACTTCGGTGCGCATAGCGACCCACGCGACCGAGGCCGACATCGCCGAACAGCACATCGCCAAAGCGCGCGACCTTGGTATGGATGTCTCCGGCTTCCTGATGATGTCCCACATGGCGGCGCCGGATGTGCTTGCGCGACAAGCAAAGCTGATGCAGGATGCGGGAGCGCACTGTGTGTATGTCACCGACTCCGGCGGCCGCCTTACCATGCGCGATGTGCGGGACCGGGTGCGCGCCTACCGCGACGTGCTCGAGGCGGATACTCAGATTGGCGTTCACGCGCACGAGAACCTGTCACTATCGGTCGCCAACTCGGTAATCGCCGTCGAAGAAGGTGTTTACCGTGTCGACGCGTCGCTGTGCGGTCATGGCGCGGGAGCGGGCAACTGTCCGATCGAAGCGTTCGTCGCGGTCGCCGACATCTATGGCTGGCAGCACGGATGTGATCTGTTCGCCTTGCAGGATGCCGCCGAAAACCTAGTTCGCCCATTGCAGGACCGACCGGTCCGCGTCGACCGCGAAACACTGACGCTTGGGTATGCCGGTGTCTACTCAAGCTTTTTGCGGCACGCCGAGCGTAGTGCGCAGGAATACGGCCTGGACGTGCGCGACATCCTCATCGAGGTCGGCCGACGCGGTCTGGTCGGGGGCCAGGAGGACATGATTGGCGATGTTGCACTGGACCTGTTCGGCGTAGGCAGGGCACCTTCCACGCCGCTGCGGTCGGGCGTCAATGCGGCCGGCTGACGCGGAATAGTTTCACTTCGTCGGGGACACCTTTGAGGTGTCGTGCGCCCGCCGGCGTCCACTCCAAACCCGCGGCGTTGCCGACGGCATCACGCGCGGAGTCGGCAACCATGACGGTTCCGGGACGGGCTTCGGCAGCGACACGGCTCGCCACGTTCACCGGACTGCCAAACCAGTCGCCGGCCCGGCTGACTGCGAGTCCAGAGGCGACGCCAACTCGTAGAGGGGGCAAATCGTTTTCCGCTGCGGCGTCGATCAAGTCAAGGACAGCGTGCAGCAGCGGCACTGCGTCGAAACTGATGAGCATCACCGCATCGCCGATCGACTTGATGAATCGCACCGGTGATCGCGCGACATCGTGGGCCAGTTCGGCGAATCGGCTGGCAATGCGTTCCAGATCTTCGGGACGAATCGCCTCACCCAACCTGGTAAATCCGGCGAGGTCGGCAAAGCACACCGTCACAGTGCGCGCACCCGGGAGCGTGCCCGCCGCCCTCTCGGCGGCAGTGACAGCGTCCGTCTCGAATGAGCGGCGCAGTTCAAGGCGTATCAGGTCCTCCATCACCGCCCCAAGCGTCGGGGCGGACTGCAGTGCCATTTGCTCAGACGCTTGAGCCAGTTCGACCTCGCTGGCTCCGGGGCGCAACAGCGTCTTCAGGGCTGCATCACGCATGATCTCCGCGACATGGCCCAGGTTCTCGATCACCACTCGCATCAAGGCGACCGTGTCGTCAGGATCGAACCCAAGATCGAGAAAGAACTTCGCGCGCGCGGCGGCCTCGCCGTCCGCCCGCAGCAAGACGGCCGCGTCGGGGTCATCGATCTCCAAGCCGATCGCCCGGTTCAGCCGTTGCAACAGGTCCAGCTCAATCCCCGTCGCCTCGCTGACCTCACGGGCTGACACGTAGTGGCCGTCGTCGCCGAGCACATTGCTCGCCGGCAGCATCAGCGGGGCGGCGGCCGACGCGCATACGTGCTCGATACTGAAGCCTCGGTCGAGCAGCCATTGGATGAGTTCGGCGCGCTCCGCACGCGCCGCTCCGTCGAGACCGTCAAGCAGGCCCAACGCCTCGAAATCGAAGTCTGCTGCCACGTTGCCAATCTAAAGCCTGCCCATCTAAGCCTGCGGGGCGGTGCGGGCGCAGCACAGCTTCACTTCGGCCTTGAACTCTTCTCCAGGGATTTGCCTGACCGGTGCCGATTTCCGCTAGCCGGATCATGGCCGCGACCGACGTGTCGAGAAACCGCCTCGCACGCTGGCGGAACCGCCACCTGACCTGAGCGTCAACTTCGGCCAGCCGCGCCAATCGCCTCGATCTCGCATTCGACGCCGGAAGCCCGTGAGAGACGACCGTCATCGGTGACAAGGACAACGTCTAAGGCCTCGGCCAATGCGACGTACGCAGCGTCATAGGGGGTGTAACGACATGCCGCAACTTCCAGATGCGGGGTAGCAGCGGGCGATGCGAGGATCGGTGCAGCGGCAGATCCTCTAAATCTGCTACCGCACCGGCGGCTCTTTGAGCAGGCATCAATTTGGCAACAACGACCGACGGCCGCGCTAAAGGACACCCGGCCACCATGGCGAGCCGCAACGCGATCGAAGACCTCAGTCGGCGAAAGCTCGGACTGCACAGAGATCACGGCACCTCGTCGAGGATCGCGGGAAGCGAGGACCGGTGGAACCCATCGAAGGCCACATTGTTCTTGGCCGGCTGCAGATCCCACCATCCACGGCGGGCGTTCGGCGCTCCCCCGTCGATGCGGATGCAGGAGCCGGTGATATAGCTCGCGGCCGGCGACAGCAGAAAGACGATCGCCGCCGAGACTTCAGCTTCAGTTCCGAACCGCTGCAACGGGATACCAGGCGTCAGGTCGTTGCGAATAAACGCGGTGTCCTTGTCCTCGTAGGTATCCAGACCCTGCGACGCGATCGATCCGGGGGCGACCGTGTTGACCCGGACACCCGATTCGGCCCATTCCGTCGCTGCGCACTCGCTCAGCGCGAGCATTCCACCGCGCGCCGCCGCGGAATGGGAGAAATGTGGCCAGCCGTGCCAGATGTCGGCGATCATGTTGACGATCGTGCCGCCGTGATCGACCATCCACCGGTTGTAGACCTCCCGCATGACGATGAATCCACCGGTCAGATTGCTGCTGACCACGGCCTCGAACCCCTTTGTCGAGATGGTTCTCATCGGAGCGCGATATTGGCCGCCGGCGTTGTTCACCAGGCCGTCGATGCGGCCATGGTCGGCCAGCACCCGCTCGACGGTGGCGATGACCGCGCGTTCATCGCGAATGTCAGCGACATGCGTGGAAATCGAACCACCGTCGGATTCGATCTCGGAGAGCACACGCCCGAGCTTGACCTCGTTGCGCCCGACGATCGCGACGTGAGCACCGAGCGACGCCAACTCATGGGCCGTGCAACGCCCGATACCGCTCCCGCCGCCGGTGACGACGACGATGTGGTCACGAAACAGGTCCCGGCGGTAGATCGAGTTGTAGGGCATGTTTTCCGTCCTGGGCTGTTAGTGGAAGTCGGGGCGCGTCGTCACCCGGTCGGCGTCGCGCCGTTCGATGAACTCTTGCTTCCGTTCGACGATCTCCGGATTGCCCATGGTCGAATAGCCATACAGGCACTCAAGCCTGAGTTGGTCGTCCAAGGGTCGGCCCACCACCTCGAGGATGGTCTGCTTCGCTGATTCCACTGCGGCCCTGGGATTGCGCAGAATCTTTGCTGCGATGTCCTCGGCCGTGGTCATCAGATCGCCATGGGGCACAACCCGATTGACCAGATGCACTTCTTTGGCCCGTTGCGCGTCGATGGGTTCACCCATCAGCTCCAGCTCCATCGCGATACCCACCCCGACCGTGTTGACCAGCCGGACGATGCCCCCGTCGGCGAAATGCATGCCACGCCGCATGTGGAAGAAGCCGAAGTTCGCGTGCTCGGAGGCGATCCTGATGTCGCAGGCTAGGGCAAGTTCGATGCCGCCTCCGATGACCCAGCCGTTCAGCGCCGCGATGATCGGTTTGGGCGTCCGATGTAGCCCTCGGGTGATCCGGCCCGCGAACCCGTTCTCGAGTAGGCTGCGTCCGAGTTCGGGCCCGGCGTTGAGCCAGGGATCGACATGCGATTTGAGGTCGGCGCCGGCACAGAAGGACTTGTCCCCGGACCCGGTGAGGATCGCGATTCGAACATCCCGATCGTCGCGGAAATCTGTCCACGCCTCGAACAGCAGCTCATCGGTCTCGGTGTCGATGGCGTTGTGAACCTCGGGCCGGTTCAGCGTGATATACGCGATTTGACCACGCTTTTCGTAGATCACCTTGGCCATAGCGGTTCCCTCCGGAGTCATGCCGAGACCGCGCCGCGTCCGGCCTTGTGTCGGGCAATAAGCAGCTTCATGACTTGCGCGGTGCCGTCGCCGATCTGCAAGCCGAGGACATCTCGCAGGCGTTGCGCGTAGGGCATTTCCTCGGTGTAAGCACCGTGCCCGTTGAGCAGCAGACACGTCTGAACGATGTCGAACGCCAACTTGGGTCCCCACCATTTACACATCGCCGCCTCGGCGGTATGTGGCAACCCCTGGTCCTTGAGCCACAACGTCTTCAGGCACAGCAACCGGCATGCCTCAAGTTGGGTCTCGGCCTCGGCCATCGGGAACGACACGCCCTGATGCGCGATCAGCGGTTTACCGAAGCTGGTCCGCTCAGCGGTGTACGTCCAGGTTTCGTCAAGCGACTGGCGGGCGACCGCTAAACACTGAAGCCCGATCAGCGCACGGCTGTAGTCGAAGCCCTGCATCACCTGGACGAAGCCGTCATTTTCCCGGCCGATCAAGTGCGTTGCCGGTATTACCACGCCGTCAAAGTGCACCGATCCCCGCCCGGCGCACCGACCGCCGAGATCGTCGAACTCGCTGGTTTTGATGCCCGGCAGGTCGAGGGCGACAAGGAAGGCACTGATTCCGCGCGCACCGCTGGACTGCACACCCGTGCGGGCCCAGACGATCGCGAACGTCGCCTGGGTCGCAAAGCTAGTCGACGTCTTCTCGCCGTCGAGGATGTAGCTAGCACCGTCTTTGGTTGCCCGCAGTGTCAGGTTCGCGGCGTCCGATCCGCCGCCCGGCTCAGTCAGGGCGATTGCCGGGATCATCGCGCCGGCGGTCACACCGCGCAGCCACGGCGCGACCACCGCGGGATCTCCGTGCCGGGCCATGATCGCGCCGCTCAGCGACATCGTCACCATCAACTGGCCGATGTTGTAGTCGGAGCGGCAGACGGCCTCAAGGACGAGACCCGCTGTCGTGCAGTCAAGTCCGAGGCCGCCATACTCTTCAGGCAGCTCTACCCCGAAGAGTCCGAGGTTGCCCATAGCCCGCAATGTCGCGCGGTCGAACGCACCTTCCCGCTCGCGTTGCTTGTAATACGGAGCCAGCTGCTGCTCACCGAAGCCGCGTGCCACATTGACGAGCGCCTGTTGCTCCGCGCTGATCGAGAAGCTCAAGGGTCCCTTCATGGCTCTCCTCGTGGTGACTGGTGGCGACCTCGGTGCGATGGCCGTCGCGACGCACGAACGCGACGATGACATGCCGGACGGCAGCCGATCCAGTGCCCGACACCTCAGTTGCCACCATGATACATAATAGCATCGCATGATGTGTATTTGTTCGCCGATGTCACGTCACGCCCGACCGAGGAGGCGCGCGAGGCGCCTCGGCCCCGACTATCCGCCGCTGTACTTTCGGAGACGCTCTGAATAGTTGGCGTTGAAATCGGTGTAACGCTCTCGAAGTCGATTGCCTGGCCACCTCGATGGGAGCAGCTCGTCCGGCAGATACGGATCGAGCAGCAGGTGTCGGATTACCTCCGCTGTAGCGATGAACCCTTGGGCGAGACTCTCTGCCTCGTCGAGCACCGTCAGCAATCGGTCCGCCTCGGCCGCCCATCCGGGCAAGTCCCAGAGCGACGCTGCCAGGCTCGACGAGTCAGAGTGATGACTGACAAAAAACTCACACTGCTCGGCGATGACCCCGTCGAGTTCGCGAGAGAGGTTGTCAGGCCGCATCCACACCCCCTCGCGCAACTCGCCCATCCGGTGCCGCACCATGCTCTTACGCAGGGCCACGCGTTCGGCCAACGGCCGGGTCGTGCTTGTGACGATGGCCATCTCCCAACCCCCAGTCCACCGCCGAGTGGGGGGCGAGGTGAGCGCATCCTGTTGGGCCTGCCGTCGCAGCAACCGCTCGGACAGGCGGTACACGCCATTCTCGACGGTCACGTCGCCGTCCTTCACCATGCGCGTCAGGGCAACGCGGGTGGCGCGGTCGGCGATCCCGAGAAGCTCCCCAACCTTCACCAAGGCGCTAACTGGAAGCGCCGGGGGGTGGTATCCGAGCAGAGTGCTCAACGCGACCGACCTTGCGGTAAGCGGGGTGATCGACGGCAGGTGACGGTCAGGAACGGCGGGAGACATACATGAACTCCATCACTTGTCCTACAACATCGATCGCAACGCGCTCACGCATCGGCAATTCAAACCTATTGCGGTGCACAGGTAGCCCAATTCCTTAGTACAGCCCGATCCGGCAGTGACGGGTGGGTCGGCCTGCGCGGACGGTACATCTGACGGCGGGGCGCCGGATCACCCCAGGTAGACGCTCACGATCAGCGCGGTGACCGCGAGCAACCAGCCGTCGCAGACCAGCCGCAGCGCCAGTGGCGCCCAACGCACCTCCATGAAGTGCCAAATCACCAATCGCACCTTAACGGCGGCGACGAGCATGATGGCCACCGTCGCCACCTCGGGCGTAACCGAGTTCTTCGAAAGCAACCAGGTCGATGCGCAGGTGGCCAGCATCAACGCGGCCCACACGATACTGACCGGCTTGCGAAGCAACTCCACTACTCACCTCACCAGATACAGCAGCGGGAACAGGATGATCCAAAGCAGGTCGACCATGTGCCAGTAGATCGCGCCGCATTCGAGAACGACGGGCCGCTCTGGGTCGAACGACCGGGATCGGGCCATGAACCACAGCACGAGCAGCACCACGTTGCCCGCCACGACGTGGAACAGATGAATTCCGGTCAGCGTGAAGTAATACATGAAGAAGTCGTTGGTCAACAGGCTGATGCCGGCATCTAACTTCTCGGTGTACTCGATGCCCTTTGAGACCATGAACGCGAGGCCGCAGAGAAAAGCGCCGCCGATGAAACGCTGCGCCAGCGCAAAACGGGACTTCCGCACGGCGTCGAGCGCGAGCGCGGCAAACCACGAGCTGGTGAGCAGGATGAGCGTGTTGACACCACCGAAGTTCGGGTTCAGGGCGTGTCGGGAGGCTTCGAAGAGGCCGGGGTTGTGATGCCGGCCGACGATGAACGACCCGAACAGGACGGCAAAGACCGTCATGTCGGCGATCACGAATACCCACACGCCTTCGACTCCGGGCAGCCGCCGCTTTGGATCGCCTACCGATACGAACTGGGTGTCGGTTTCCGGACTCATCACAGCACTACTCATCAACACTTTCCCTAAGCGACGAGGTGACCGGTCGTTGTCCGACCACCGCTGAGCAATGACGCGGGCAGGACGTCAGGCACGGATGGCCTCGTCCGCTCCCGACCGCGCACGACGCGTGCGAACTTTGGTCGCGACACTGTCGAATCGCGGACGGGAGCCGCGACCAACCGAAAGGCACCTGACCGATGGTGCAGGTCAGTTGGCGAGAGCCGTCGCCCGAGGATCCCCGCCAGCCACCGCGCGGCTGCTCTCGAACTCGCGCATGCGCCGACGAACATCCTTGATCAAAAACGTGCTTGCCGTTATTTCCCAGCACAGCCAGCAGAAGTACGGGAAGTAGTAGCTCATGACGCCATTCCAGGCGAACGGGCCGGTCTTCAGAACGCCGGTGAGGCTCGCCGGGAAGAAGGAGACCGCGCAGAAGATGGTGAGGTAGCACACCCAGTTCGGCATGAGAGGCGTCGCCTTGTTTTTCCGGTCCGCCAGAACTGCCAGGGCGAGCGCCACCATCTGCAACGTCGTGCATGCATACTGCAGGTCGATGACCAGCCAGCCGGTGTCGGTGAGCAGCTGGATCAGCGCCGGGTCCCGCTCGGGCCGGAATGCCGCGACGGCCCAGAAGCAGCAGCTGAACGACACGACCATGACGGTCAGCGCCCCACCGATGAGCTGCAGGTTAGCCAGCACCGGGTACCCGTCCTCGATCCGCGCCATCCGGGTGCTGATGTAAGAACACCACGGCATGTACAAAACGACCATGATGAGGGCGACGATGAAGCCCAGTCGAATCTGCCCGAGGTGCTGCGAATAGCGAGCGGCGAGGTCACCCGCGCTCAACGCGGGTGACGGATTCGGGATGTTGTGCCCGATCACCCCCCAGAACAGCACGAAAGTGACCAAGAAGGCGGGGCCACACCAGGCGCTAATGAGCTGGAATCTGAGGCTGGCTTTCTGATCCATCTATCGCTCCTGTCCGATCGATTTCCGGTTGATCGTCGATTGTGCGCGCGTGCGCACATAAAAACATCAGATGCTGCAGAATTGTAACATCGCTAGGGCGTCATGGCAACACCCCCAAGGAAGGGGCCCCTGCGTTCGCGCAGGGGCGTTGACAACCAGTACCTTCGGCCTTATGGTCTGACCATTAAAACATTCGGCGTAGGGAAGTGCCTTGAGCGTCACGTTCGGTATCTGTTGCCTCCCCGACATGGCGCGGGTTTGGTCGGGCAAGACGCCTAACAAGGCCGCATTGATTGACGGCGGCCGCGTTGTCACCTACGCGCAACTGAACGACCGGTCGAACCGCATCGCCAATACGCTTATCGCGGCGGGTATCCGGCCCGGGTCCCACATCGGTTTTCTGGGCAAGAACTCGGCGGCCTTCTTCGAGATCTGGGTAGGCGCGAACAAAGCGGGATGTGCACTTACGCCGCTGAACTGGCGCAGCGCAGCGGCGGAACTCGTGGAAGTTGTGCACGACGCAAACGTATCGCTGATCTTCGCAGGACGTGACTTCACCGAACTCGCAGAGCGGGTCCGCCAGGCGACGGAGACGGCTGTGCAGGTGATCCCCGAAGACGAGTTAGACCAGTGGTTTTCGCGTGGCGGCTCCGCAGACCCGCGGATTGCGGTGCCCGACAGCGCCACCGCCCTGCTGGGCTATACGTCGGGCACCACCGCTGCCCCTAAGGGCGTGCCGATTACGCATGGCGCCTTGATGAATTGGTTCCGTGCCGCAGCGACGGAGCCGTCAGCGAACTGGGACTCCCATGACGTCGGCCTGATGGTCATGCCGAACTTCCACCTGGCCGGCACCTTGGTGTCGCTCCCAGCGCTGTATCACGGTGCGTCCTTGGCGACCCTGCCCGCGTTCGAGCCCACAGCCTTCGCCTTTGCTGTCGAGCAACATCGGCCCACCGTGACCTGCGTGGTTCCCACAGCGATGCAAATGCTGCTGGACCACGCGTCAACAAACTCGGCTGATTTCTCATCGCTGCGCCGAATTCTCTACGCGGGCTCGCCCATCGGACAGCACACCCTGCAACAAGCGCTAGACGTGTTCGGTTGCGATTTCGTGCAGTTCTACGGCACCACAGAGACTTTAATCATCACACTGCTGCGGCCCGAGCAGCACCGCCTCGAGGATCCCGGACTTCTGAAATCCTGTGGCCAACCAATGCCCGGTGTGGAGCTGCGAATAGTGGACGCGAACGGATGCGACGTGCCCTCCGGCGATGCCGGCGAGGTTTTGGTCCGCTCCCCGTGGATGTTCAGCGGTTACTGGAACAAACCCGACGCGACCGCGGCCGCGATCAGGGACGGTTGGTATCACACCGGCGATGCCGGCATGCGCGACGAGGAAGGCAACCTTTTCCTCGTTGACCGTCTCAAGGACATGATCGTCAGCGGTGGCGAGAACATCTATTCGGCCGAGGTCGAACGCGCCTTGATGTCGCACCCCTCGGTGGAATCGGCCGTCGTGGTCGGCGCCCCAGATGAAAAGTGGGGAGAACGCGTAGTCGCCTTCGTTGTCACCTATCCCGACAAGCTGGTTGACGTGTCCGACCTGGCGTCGCACTGCCGCGACCTCATCGCGGGATACAAGGTTCCAAAAGAGATCCACCTACTGGACACGCTGCCGCACACCGCGAGCGGAAAGGTGCAGAAAGCGGCTCTGCGCCAACAACTTCAGGGGTAAGTCCTAAAGGAGAGCATTCGTGGGCTATCAATCAATTTTCAAAGAAGACCTGTTCGCCGGCCAGACGGTCGTGATCACCGGCGGGGGCAGCGGGATCGGGCGATGCACTGCGCACGAACTCGCCGCGCTGGGCGCCCGCGTGGCGATCGTCGGGCGCAACACCGACAAACTCGATGCTGTGCAGGCCGAGATCCACTCCGACGGCGGGCGGGTTTCCATCCACTCCGCTGACATCCGCGATGAAACCGCCGTCAGCGACGTCATCGACGCTATCCTCACCGAACACGGACGCATCGACGGATTGTTCAACAACGCCGGCGGCCAATACCGGGCACCCCTCGAGGCCATCACCACCAAGGGTTTTGAGGCGGTCGTACGCAACAACCTGACCGGTGGCTTCATCGTCATGCGCGAGATCTACACCAAGTGGATGAAGGAGCACGGCGGAGCGATCGTGAATATGATCGCCGACATCTGGCACGGCTGGCCGCATTTCGCGCACTCCGCCGCCGCGCGTGGCGGCATGCTGACGCTCAGTGAATCAGTCGCAACCGAATGGGCCGCCGCGGGTGTGCGGGTTAATACCATCGCACCCGGTTCCATCGCATCGAGCGGACTGGACACTTACGACAGCAAGGACACCGACTTCATCCGTAACCAGGTCGCCCGCGAAATCCCTCTGCAGCGCTTCGGGACCGACGCCGAGGTCTCCGCGGCGGTCGTGTTCCTGTTGTCGCCGGCCGCCAGCTTCATCACCGGGACCTGCCTTCGTGTCGACGGCGGCGCGCCGAACGCCAAGCCCGGGTGGTGGGAACTGCAACCGGTGCAACACAACACCCCGTTCGACGGGTTCCACCGCTCGGCAATGCCCACGATCCTCGAGACCAACCTGCCCAACTAGCCTTGAATGGAAAGGTCCTGTTATGACAGCAAAGGTGCTCTACGACAAGCGCGGTGAAGTCGCCTACATCACCCTCAACCGCCCAGAGGTCAAGAACGCCATCGACATCGAAGCCCACGAGCTGCTCTGTGACATATGGCGTGACTTCCGTGACGACCCAGAGCTTCGCGTCGCGGTGATCACCGGAGCCGGCGACGCCTTCACCGCCGGTGCCGATCTGAAAACCCATGCGCCCGAGTGGCAGACGGTCGGGCCGATGGTGGGGCGCGAACGGCTCGAGGACGGGCTGTGCGGAATCACCCGGGGACCGCTGTCGCGCATCACCAAGCCCATTGTCGCCGCGATCAATGGCTGGTGCGTCGGGCACGGGGTTGAGCTGGTGATGGCGTGCGACATCCGGATCGCCTCAGAGCGCGCACAGTTCGGCACCTTCGAGGTGCGTCGCGGAATGCATCCAGCGGACGGCGGCATCCCGCGTCTGGTCAACACGTGCGGTGTCGGGTTTGCATTGGAGATGCTGCTGACCGGCGAGCCGATCTCTGCCGAGCGCGCGCTGACCGCGAACATGGTCTCCCGAGTGGTGCCACACGAGAAGCTGATGGAGGAGACCGACGCCGTGGTGCAGCAGGTCCTGCGCTGTGACCAGGCCGCGATCGAATCGGCTAAGGAGACGGTGCTCGAAATCATCGGCCGCCCTTTGTATGACCAGCTGCGTGTCGAGGCGATGTGGGGTTACGCCCTATGCGGCGGCAACGTAAGCGTGATGGAGCGATCACAACAGTTCTTCGACAAGGTCGATCGCGGCCGAGCCGGGGCGACAGCCACTCCCCTGTGACCGCGCAGCCGCCAAAGACATGACTGAGCTGTTGCCCCTGACCGGACCCCGGAAACTGGTCCACGGCGAACGAGAGTCGTTCTTTGGTGGGCACGGGTGGCAGCGTAGCGGGCCGTCGGTTGGTAGCCCAGGGGCGGATGTCGGCGGTGGCTGCACGTGACACCACGCCGGCTAAAGCCCCAGCAGCGACGCGAACACCTGCTCGACACCGCAGCCGCGCTGTTCGCGGAAAAGCCATATGAAGATGTCTTCGTGGAGGACATCGCCGCGCGCGGCTGTGTCGAGAGCGACGCTGTATCACTATTATCCGAGCAAGCGACACTTATACGTAGCGATATTCAAGCGCACTAGTAGCCGGTTCCTGGCACGCGTCAGCCCTGATCCGCAGCTACCGCTGGCAGAACAGCTTGCCGCCGGACTCGAGGCCCACATCCAATCTTTTGTCGATCATCCCTTTGAAGCAGTCGCGATCAACCGCAGCGCATTATCGGATGACCCGGCGACCCAGGCGATCATCTCCGAAGAGCTAAACGTCGTGGGCCAACGCCTGGTCAATGAACTCGTCGCGGAGGGACGTCTGCGCGATGTCACCGAGATCGCCGTAGAGGGCTGGCTGGCGTTCGTCCGCGCAGCCTGCGTGAAATGGATTCAGTCGCAGAATATCTCGCGGGCTGACCTCACCGAAATGTGTCTACGCGCATTCGACTGCGCTCTGGGTACCCATCAAGCCGCTTGCGTGGCCAACAACCGTTTGCGGGTGGCGTCCTCGCGCTCAAGGTCCTTGAGCCGTTTGGCGTCCTCGACCTTCAAGCCGCCGAACTGGTTACGCCAGCGGTGATACGTCGCTTCCGAGAAACCCAGCTTGCGGCACACCGCCGCAGTGTCCTTACCCTCAGCCAAGGGCGAGGATGTGCTTGACGATCAGGCTGCACCTCTCTACGCCTGCAGTGGCCACTCAGCTGGGCCCCTCGCTGATACTTGACCACTTCGGTCTGACCATTCTAATGTTATTACCATGATGCGCATGGCCCACTTGCCGGTTTCTCGGCGCCCTTCTGCGGGCGGAACCCGGTGATGGAGCCAGACACGTTTAGCTACCGCTCCGCCGACGGCCGCAAGCTTGTCGGTTATCGCTGGGCGGCTGATCGGGGTCAAAAGGGCGCGGGAGTCGTCGTACTTGTTCATGGCATGGGCGAGCATCTTCGCCGATACGACCACATTGCCATCGCGCTAATCGCCCAGGGCTTTGAAGTTTATGGACATGACCACCGTGGACACGGCGCCTCGCTCGCCCGCAACCACGAACCCGGCGAGCTAGGACCTGATGGCTGGTCGGCGCTAGTCGACGATCTGAGTCTGGTGATCGGTCAAGCGAAATCAGACCATCCTCACCTGCGGGCGGTGATTATTGCCCACAGCATGGGTTCGTTTGCGACTCAACAATTTCTGCTGGATCACGCGGCCGACGTCCACGCGGTCGCGTTGACTGGGACTACTGCTCTCGACCTTCTCGAGCCGGCCTTGGACCTTTCCAACGATCTGGACCTCTCCGCCTTCAACACTCCGTTCCAGCCGGCCCGGACCGATTTCGACTGGCTTTCGCGCGACGAGTCCGTCGTCGACGCGTATCTCGCCGATCCATTGTGCGGATTCGGTATCGACACCGTGTCGGCGAGAGACATGTTCGTCGGTGCCCGAAGACTCGCCGACCCCGCCGAGGTGGCACGCATGCCGGCCAACCTGCCGATGTACCTGGCAGTGGGATCGAAGGACCCTGTCAACGGGGGTCTCACGTTGTTATGGGCACTGGTAGACCGGTACCGCGCGGCGGGTCTGACTGATGTCACTGTCCGTGTCTACGACGACGGTCGGCATGAGATCCTCAACGAGATCAACCGGGCAGAGGTGATCGATGACCTTCTGCAGTGGCTACAGCGTGTATCGGAGCTTCCCATAGTGAGGACGAACGCATGACTGACACCAGGGCGGATCTACCGGCCCCCAAAGACCTTGACGCGTCAACCGCATTAATCGTTGGCGGCACGGCCGGCATCGGGCTGGCCTCGGCCCGGGCGCTTGCAGCGGCCGGCGTACCGCGGATCGTGATCGCCGGTCGCAACGCCGAACGCGGTGAGCTGGCCGCGAAGTCGATCGCCGAACTCGGTGCTGCCGCACACTTTGTCGTCGGCGACGCAACGGATCCTGTCGCGGCCGCAGCTATTGCGACACAGGCAGACCAGATCCTGTCCGGTATCGACATCCTGATGTGCAGCACCGCCGCGGACGTGCGGCCTGAGCTGTTCATCGACATTCCGAGTACCGATATCGGTCAGATGCTTACCCAGCTAGCGCTGCCGTCAATGCATATGGCCAGCGCGGTACTACCTGGCATGCGCGACCGCCGAACAGGTGTCATCGTCAATGTGGCATCCGATGCGGCGAAGACCGCCACGCCGGGTGAAGCAATTATCGGTGCGGCAAAGGCCGCGATCGTGATGTTCACTCGAACGATCGCCATCGAGGAGAAGCGCTACGGCATCCGCGCCAATGCGATGACGCCGTCGCTGGTTTACGGCACCGCCTCCACCGAACGCATCACTGCCGACGGGTTCAGCGGCAAGCTCTTTGCCCGGGCGGCGCAGCAAGCCCAGCTCGGTGTGCCGACCGCCGACGACATCGCTGCGTTGACGGTCTTCCTGTGTAGCCCTGCGGCCGCGCGATTGACCGGGCAGGCGATCAGCGTCAACGGGGGTATCTCGGCGGCATAGACCTGCCGCGACACATTCCCCCTACGCCGTGTGGCCAAGTTTCGCCCACGCCGTGCCCTGACTAAGGAGCAATGCAAGGTGATAGATGCGCCCGTCGAGGTCTTGAGCCGCGTTGAAGACGGTGTCGGTTTTGTGACGCTTAATCGGCCCAAGGCGATCAACTCGCTGAACCAGGGCATGGTCGATGAGCTGCGCGCTGTTCTGGCCGGCTGGGAGCGCGACGCCGCGGTCGGTGCGGTGG
>Ga0209656_10000041_pt1 | contig 90429 bp, 15 predicted proteins | sample BogFormECP12_OM2_FD_188239 | JGI IMG/M metagenome (GOLD analysis project Ga0209656, IMG submission 188239) | Bog forest soil microbial communities from Calvert Island, British Columbia, Canada - ECP12_OM2 (SPAdes) (version 2) | ecosystem: Environmental > Aquatic > Freshwater > Wetlands > Bog ...
ATATGAGCCGCGGCTAAGGCCGGCTCGCCGTTCCAGGATCTGAAACGAAGCGGGCCCATGTTTTCACCGCAGCGTCCTGCCCAAAGGCGAAGACTGCACCATCAGATGGTCGAGCCGCATCCCGAGCAGCGGTGATAATCGGTACACCCACCACATCACTCGCGCCATGCGCGACTCAAGAAAAATGGCTTCGTTCCGCGAAACCGCATTGAGAGCCTTGAGGGCAAATGCGTCCGGGGAAATAGGTTTCAGCGCATCGATCATCCGGTTGAGTTCCTCCGCAGTTAGTGGAACTAGCTCCTTTCCATACTTGCCGCCGCCAACCAGCATGTCAGTCTTCACGAAGGCCGGACAAAGCACGCTGACCTTTACGCCGTGCATTGCCGCCTGACCTCGAAGCGAGATGGAAAGGCCAAATACCGCGTGCTTCGTCGCCGTATAGCCAACGGAACGACCTGAAGGCCCCAAGGCTGCTGCGGACGCTGTGTTAACAATGTGACCGAACCCTTGCTCTTTCATTACTCGGTAAGCGGCATGTACGCCGTTGACAACACCAAGCAGATTCACTTCTACCATCTTCCGCCAATCCTCAATCGAGTAATGATGGACCCCTCCACCCACCGCAATCCCGGCATTATTGAATAAAAAGTCTAAACGCCCGTTCTCAACGGAGATCCTTCGGACTAGGTCATCAACGCAGGAAAAATCTGTTACATTCACCTTGACCGCAAGCGCTAAGCCACCTTCCCGAATGATCGATTCTGCTGCCTCTTCGACTCTGTCGCCTTGCAGATCAGCAAGAATTACTCGCGCGCCACTCCCAGCCAAACGCCTCGCCAAGGCCAAGCCGATACCTGAGCCTCCGCCGGTAACGATCGCAACGCGACTCGCGTAAGCGCGGACGAAGCGCTTTTCGTAGCGGGCGGAGAGCCTGCTCAGCGACGCTTCTTCTAGCATGCTGGAAACTGCTGCTGATCCGCCGGGGCTTTTGCCGGCATAACAATCACCTAACGGTTGGGCCGCTCTCATTTTAGCCTGGCTGCTGGATAGTGAAGACTTCATAACCGGCCAATTGCCCTTCCAAACTCCCAGGGCCCCTTGCTCTCTCTTAACTTCGGTTAGTCCCTGCCTTATCGACCGTCGCTACGATGTAATTCATCACACTTTCGGACCCTTGCGTCGCGCTCCACATAGCACGGAGAACGGGATTTACTCTTTCCCTAATTTCCCTTTCCTTTACGCGCTTCGAGACATACCTGGCGTATCCAGGAAAAACGTCGCTGCCGATCCGCGTTATCCGGACGTTCTCAAATCCAGCGCATTCGAGCCTTTGTACGTAAGTATCCAACGGATACATATTCGCCATGGGAACCTGAATCATCCGCCAGACCAGTGCAGCGGGCCATCTTCTTAGCCGCGGCCAGAGCTTGGGATCAGTGATGGGGACAGAGTCCGCCAGCACCAGACGTCCACCAGGCTTCAAGACGCGGTAGGCCTCCTCGAAAAACGCATCCCGGGTATTGAAATGAAGGGCCGCTTCGACACTAACAATTCCATCGAACGACTCATTAGGAAACTTTAACTTGACCGCGGTTCCCTGCTGCACTTCGATCTTGTCCTGTAAGCCTGCGCGCGCGATCCGTTCCTTCGCCACTTCGACCTGACTCTTCGCTATATTCAGAGCGGCGATTTTCGCCACATCATACTTGCTCACCCAGAATATATCCTGGTCGCAAAATCCGCATCCCACATCCAAGATGTTGGCGCCCGCGCGAAACGCCGCGTGCTGAAATACGAGGTCAACCATTGCCTCGCAAGCCTGGTCGTAAGTGTTGGCTGTTTTCCAGTAGCCAAGATTATTGTAGAGGCTGCCTTCGCAGAGATTATTGTGCGTCGAGAAAAGATCGTAAAGCTCGTCCACTTTGGTTCCTTCCGGTTTGAAGAGGAACCCGCCCATAGTGATACATTCCTGAAAAGCCTGGCTGAATCTCATTTTCCAATCCGTGATTTATCAAAACGAGTGGCGCCGATTTCGCTCAGTCGGTTGGACCGTGTGAGATTATTTCTCGGCCGTCACAATTACGTAGTCCATCAATTTCTGCCGGTAAGTATCAGCCGGATATAGGGTTAGCCCTGGGAATTTGGATCATGCGCCAAATGAGCCCGGAGGACCATCTTCGCAGTGCGGGCCATCCAGACGGTTCGCTCAGCGGAATACAATCTGCCAGAGCGAGGCGACCACTTGGCTTCATAAGTGTTTCGACTCGGCTCCCGTCGGAAACCAACGTGAGTTTTGCCAAGGTCATACATCCGTGATCACCTGAGTCATCTTCATAACGTCTAGCCCCCCGACCAGAATGAACCAAAAGCAACTCGATTAGACAAGGCCAATCTGGAAAGAATGATTTTTATCAGACCTATAATCCCCCCTCTTTTTAGCCCGACTTCGCGGCTTCGATGGGCACCGCAATTGTAAGTGGTTCAAAATCAACGTAAGCTCCTAAAAAGGCTTCACTACAAAGCCCTATTTGGCCAGTCGACCGGGGGGCAATTCTTCGACAATCAGATCGATCAACAAGTTTTTGTCCTGATCTTTGTGCATGAAGAAATGGTCCCCGGGCAAAACGTGACTTCGACACTTGGCCACCGTCAACCGACGCCATTCTTGCGTCTCTTCTAACGTAACGTCCCGATCGCGAGCTCCGTGAAAAGCAGTAATAGGCACGTCGAAAGGTTCTTCCGTAGCGTGTTTATAGCCTTCTACTATCTTCATGTCTGCCAGCATAGTCTTGAGCAAAACGCCAGCGATCTCATCAACGTCTAGCAAAGTCGTTTGCGCAAGTGCTTCTCGAGCGAATCTTCTAGCTGCCGCATGGCCTTCGACATCGTTTGGACCAGGAATGCCGGCAAGACCTTCAGCAACAAACCTCTTCCGGTACTTCTCAACAATCGGGTTGGGAATCAGGGGAGGAGTGTATGCACCCACGAAAAGGTGCGCGGGTTTGAGAGCTGCTCGTTGCCAGAGACGGTAGGCCAGGCGGTAAGCGACTAAGGCTCCCATACTATGTCCGTAGAACGCATACGGAACATTCAATTCTGGAGTCAGAATGGATTCCAGCACATCGATCAGTTCCCACAAATCATCGATTGGCTTCTCTTTTAGACGATTCTCTCGACCAGGGAATTGCAAAGCGCACACTTCAACTTCACCGGGAACCCGCTCTTGCCATCCAAAGTACTGTGACGCACCTAAGGCTCCAGAAGGTACGCAGAACAGGCGGACTTTCGGAAACTGTCCATTCGTACGGCGGACCAACCATAGATCTGAATCCAGCCGATAGCTGGACTCTCGCGATCCTCTCTGAATTTCGTCGTGTCGGTCCGCCGCCTGTACGAGCGGCATTAACTCTTCGACAAGGTGATGCAAGGTGGGGCCCTGAATGAGTAACTCTATCGGCACCGAAATCGAAAAATCGCGGTCGAGATGCAGCTTAATCTCAACGCCCACAATCGAATCCATTCCAAGCATCCGCAGTGGCTCTCGTACATCCAACTCATCTACCGGCATCTTCAGCGATGCTGCGACAACCTGAGTTAAATAGCTGAATAAGTATTCCCTCTGTTTTTCGGGAGAAAGTACGCTGATGTCACGCAGACACGGACGCTCTCCCGCCAACTCCGTTCGCCTGGATTCGTCTAACCGACTCTGAAGATGATCCAAGCCATCCTTGGTCACCACGCGAAAACGAATATTCTCCGCCTGCGCGTAGACGCGTCCGCATCCATCGCAGAGCGTATAGTTTGCAGTGATCACTCCACCAGGGCTGGGCTGTTCCGGAACTAGAAAATGGCACCAAAGAGGTTCTCCGAATGATCCGGGAAAAAGGATCAGTTTCTCCCATCCGACCACCATAAACATTGCCTGTTCGCTTAAGACCCGTGAACCCGCGATCAGAAGCAACTGCGCGCAACAGTCGAACACTCCAAGGGGCGCTCCCAAGGGGTTTGATCTTCCCACCAACGGGCTCGAGAGCAATCGGAGGCGCGCGAGCACTTCACCCTCTTGATATTTAACGTCGTCAATCCAGCGGAGGCTTGGACCTGAACGGAATCCGTGCTCCTCCAAGCGCGCATAGAACGTGTCCCCGTCGATCTGATTGGGCATGCGTACCTGAACGGTCTCCGGTGCGACCGTCATCGGCGCCTCCGGTGTGACCGTTTTCACCCATCCCTGGACGTGAAGAACCCAGCCGCTGCCGGAATCGTTTCTCGTATAAATATGAAAACGCTCTCTGCGCGCCTCGCGAGGGCCTAACAAAAGTTGGACCTTCTTCCCGATGGTTTCAGGCAGCTTGATGAGAAATAAAAATTCAGTGTCCTCAAAACAGATCGCGTCTCGTCCACGGCACCACCCCTTCAGCGCGCCAGCAACCATTGCTTTGTAGTGTCCCACGTGTAAGACACCTTGATTATCGCGAACCTCGGGAAAGCTCTCCTGACTCAAACAGAATTCCCAAATCTGCTGCCGGGTTGCGGTGTCAATCTGTATCCCATGCAGCGGAGAGAGTTCAGAGGTTTTGGCAGCCGGCGATGTGCCTTCTTTCCCATTCTGCGGTGGCGACAACCAGTATCGTTTCCGTTGGAATGGATACGTCGGCAGGAGAAGTTTTCTCCGGTTATATCCGTGATCGAAGTTCTGCCAATTGACGCGCCATCCTTTGGTGTGCAATTGGCCCAGCGCATGCAACGGATCTCTCCAACCTCCATCAACCCCCAGTAAAGCGAGACACGAGAAGGCTCCCCGTTCGACTGAGGCCTGATAGAAAGCATCTTCTCGCGTTCCCAAAAACAAAACCTGGCGATGGTTGCTTCGTGCCAGCGCCTCTATGGTCGCGGCAACATCGTTCCGCAACGACAAGATCTCAGTCGAAAGAGGCTTTTCTGGTAGACCGGGGTTCAAAGAACCTTCACGTGAACCCTTCCAAATCACTTCGATCAAAGTGGGAGCGAAGTTACAATCATCTTGTTTCCGCTCACTATCTGAACACGTGCCAACAAGCCAGCGGACTGCGTCGTTCAATGTAAGAACTCTCGCCAGAGAGAGGGCTGCTAACATTCCGATCCCATTTCCTGTGACAGCGGAAGGTGAGATCCCCCAATCCTCCCAGAGGCGTGCCAGCGCGTAATTCAGCGAGAAGCAAGCAGCTGACTCGACCAAGGCTTCGTTGCTGTCGATTTGATCTCTTCGCGGCCCGAAAACCCAATCGGCGGCTGACCCATTGACGTAGGGACAAAAGAGAGCGCCGCATTCCTCCACCAACTGCCGAAATCGGGGCTGTTCTTCAAACAGGATCTTGCTCCCCTTACGAAGCGAATCGATTGAGGCACCGAAGGCGAACGTGATAGCGCGCGGTAATTCTTCGTCGATTCTTCCCGCGAGAAACTCTTTCGGATCCGGCGCATCCCTGAGATAATCTTCCAAATCGCGGACCAACTGGCTCCGGCTGCTTACGATGAAGGTTATCCTTTCAGGCATCGGAAGCCGCCCGCTGTTCGTCGTGTAACAAACATCTGCCAGCGACTCCTCGGTATGCTTTGTGAGATGATCGGCAAAGGCTTTGGCCAATTGTTTGAGAGCAGTAGGCTCCTTCGCAGACAAAGTAAGAATGTGACCTGACCGCTCTTCGACCCTCGGCTCCGTAGCGTGCCCCGCGTACGGTTTCTCCCCTAATACAACATGAGCATTGGTTCCGCTAAAACCAAACGAACTGACTCCGGCAAACCGCTCCCCCTCAACCCCGTCCCACCCCATGCTTTCCCGCGGGATAATCGCGGGAATTTGCTTCAAATTGAGCCGCGGGTTTAACTCGCCATAAAGACGCTGGAGGGGAATTGTGTGGTGCTGAAGGCAAAGAATCACCTTGATTAGCCCGGCGATCCCGGCGGCAGCTTCCAGGTGGCCGACATTGGCTTTAACCGCTCCGAGAAACAGGGGATTATCGATCTTCCGATCTCTCGCGTACACCTCTCCTGCCGCTTGGATTTCGATCGGGTCTCCTAACGGCGTCCCGGTACCGTGGGTCTCGAGAAAACTGACTTGAGAAGGCTGAATCCCAGCCATCGAGAGCGCCCGTTCCAACAGCCTTTTTTGAGCGCGTCCATTAGGGACGGTCAAGCCGCCTCTCGCGCCATCTTGGTTCACCGCAGACCCCAAGATCGTCGCCAATATTCGATCACCGTCTTGCTCAGCCTTTGCTAGAGCTTTGAGAACCACGATCCCGCATCCCTCTCCCCGTCCGTACCCATCAGCGCAAGCGGCGAACGTTTTACAACGCCCATCTTTAGCCAAGGCTCCGAGCCTGGACAACGCAATAAACGGTCGTGGCGAAAGCATCAGACCAACACCTCCGGCCAGCGCCATCGCACACTCTTGACGTCGCAAGCTTTCACAGGCCAAGTGCACACTGACAAGCGAAGAAGAACAGGCTGTATCTACTGAAACCGCCGGTCCACTAAATCCGAAAAAGTAGGCTATTCTCCCGGAGGCGATATTGCTTGTCAGTCCAGTCGCAGTATAAGGACTCACTTCCTGCTCATCGCGCGGAAGCATTGCGTATTCCGACCCGGAAACACCGACAAAAACGCCGGTGCTACTCTCTCTAGTTTCGGCCGGATTTATTGCGGCGTGCTCGATCGCTTCCCAGCAAACCTCCAGAAGCAGCCGCTGTTGAGGATCCATCTCGGCGGCTTCTCGCGGCGATATCCCGAAAAACTGGGCATCGAACTCCGAGACATCCTCTTCAAGAAATCCTGACTCGACCGCGGAAATACCCGGCAGTTTGCCCGAGTCATAAAAGTCGCCATTTTGCCAGCGACCCGCTGGAACCGAGGCGATGCCGTCGCGACCCTCCTGCAGAAATTCCCAAAATGCTTCAGGCGTTACACAACCTCCCGGGAATCGGCATGCCATTCCAATCACTGCGATTGGGGCCGCTGCCTGCTGTTCATTCTCGGCAAGACACTGACGCAGGCTCCGGATGGTTTGAAGCGCCTGTTGCAAAAGCGTTTTGTTGCCTGCCATGGTCTATTCTCGAAGTCACCGGTGCGCTCTTTGATCCAGCCAGGCCGATACCTCTTCCAATTCGGTCTCGATCGTTTTCTCCAACTCCTCTTCCGACAGCCCGTCGACGCTCCGGGACATGACGCCGGGGCGTGGGCACGAACATTCGGGCCTCAGCTGTATTTCTAAACTGCTTCGAATTTTGTCACGGCGACCTCGCAGTACAGCGAAAGATTCTACGTTTGCACCGATCGTATTCTCAAAAATCTGAAATCCGTCATTGTCCGGCAGAGTATCCAAGCCAATTGTCTCTTTCAGAAACTTTTCCACTTGACTATCGACGCTCATCCCGCCGTCCTTCCAAAGGGGCCACGCTATTGCGACCGATTTTCCGGCTCGCTTCCCCTCGCTCCTCCATGCTTCGCGAAGCGCCGCATAGTGGTTCAGGAAGCAATTGGCATAGGAGTAATCACTCTGCCCGGCGCTGCCCAAGACCGACGACAAAGACGAAAACAGCAGAAAGAAGTCGAGTGATTCTGCGGCTGTGGCTTCATCGAGATAGATCGTGCCGTGAATTTTTGGATTCAAGACGCTTCGCCATTCGCTAATCGTTTTCTTCGGGATGAATCCGTCGCGGAGAAGGCCCGCAGCATGCAGAACGCCATTGATCGAACCGAACCGCGTCTTGGCTACCGACACCAGCCGCTCTGCATCCGCTCGGCTTCCGACATCGGCGGGGACATAGATTGCTTCGGCGCCCAAACTTTCCAGTCTCCGCAGGAGGGCCTCAGTCCCGGAAGATAGCGCAGAGCGCCCACTTAGAACGAGCCGAGCCTGCACCCGCCGGGCCAGATACTGGGCAAAAATAGAGCCGAGACCGCCTGCACCACCCGTGATCAAATAGACCCCCTTGTCATTCAGAGCCGTGTTGGCTGCTCCCGGCAGCCTCTCGATCTCGCGCAGTTGGCAACTCTGACGCGCTCCAAAGTAGTAACGGATCTCCCTGCTTTGCTCGCCGGGCAACGCAAATTCACGCAACAGGAGGTTAGCAAACTCGTTCGCATTTACATTGTTAGCTTTTTCCGAGGAGCCTCTTACTTCTAAAATTTTATAATCGTAATTAGGGTTCTCCTGATGGATCGTTCGAACCAATCCCCCGATCGCTGAATAGATTGGATTGATCGCGTTGCCGGAGCTCCGCACCACATAAAGAAGTCGCACTCGGTCCTTGCGAGGGAGCTTCATCAAGGCCTGGGTCAGATGAAAAATCGAGTATGGTCCCTTCTCCAGTTGAACGCTGAGAACCGTTGAATTCGCTGAGAAACGCTGATCAGACCAACAATGCAAAATGTTTATCGGTAAACAGCGTTGCTCCTGCAATATTTGGAACAGTCGGAGAAAGTGATCTGCCGCGCGGGGATCAACAATAAACAGATCGTCCCCTTTTTCCTGGAATTCATACCCCGGTCTGATCGAAATGATCCGCCGACGCTGATTGCCGTCCGCTAATGCACACCCGATAGCTGACCGCGCCTCATCGCTCGTCTCAAAAAGCAAGAAATCACCATCGGGCAAAGCGGGAGCTCCAGCACCGACTTGCGGTTGAAATGGAACGTCTATCCACGTCTGAGCGCAATACAGAAGTTCGCTCGCGAACCCCTCTGTCGATCCGACGTTTGAGGGTGGTGTGACGCTTTCCGCGGACGCCTCCTGGATGGAAGAATGTTCCTTTCTCGCGATGTAATCTGCGAGAGCCTGAATGCTTGGATAGTCGAATATCACAGTGGCGTATAACTCCACACCTAAGTCTACGTTGACGCGTGCAAGCAGCTGCCCGACCTGCACAGAATCGATTCCCATGTCGAACAATCCTTGGTCGATCGGCGGGCGCGCAGGCGGAACAAAGCCAAGGAGGTCCCCCACGACCTCGCGAAGGTAAGCCGCCAAAGCCTCCGGTGTGCGTGTACTAATCGGCGATTCCAATTGCCCCTGAAGTTTGACTAAGTTAACCGTTTGGGCGCTCGGCTCGGCTTCGACAGACCTTGCTGCCAGATCGGAGTGCTCAAATTGCCAATAACGTTCCTTTTCGAACACATAGGTCGGCAAGGAAATTCTCCGCCCATTTATCCCCCCGTGAAGGATAGCCCAATCGATCGAAACGCCTTCAGTCCAGAGTTGCGCTATGGCTGCAAGGTCGTGATTCGCGACGAATCTTTGGGGAGATGCACCATCTTGCCTGCTGTCCGAGGCCGTCTTGCGGGCGTTCCCTATTTGGCTCTCGCAATAAAAGATTCCGGAACCTGTTCGCGCTGCCTCGCGCAGACCCAAACTTTGCACCTGACCGAGCTTTTCCAAAATCGAGCGCAAAGAAGCCCCCACCAAAGCGAGACGAACTGGCATCGCTTCGCGGCCCACTTGAAGGGTATAGGTCAAATCCGGTAACGTCAGTTTGCAGCCTGCATCGGATTCATCTAAGCGCAGTCGGATATAGTCGGCAAGTTGTCCAACGTACGCCTCAAGGCTCCGTTCGGACTTCGCCGACAGCGGCACCAAGTGGTCTTGTTCTTCAGCCCCGAAGTTCGAGGAATTCGCCACGTCGCCCGCTGCACAATATTCTTCGACGATGGCGTGGACGTTGACGCCCCCGACTCCAAATGCTGAAACGCCCGCTCTCCGGGGTAACTTTTGCGATTGCGAATCGGCATCCGGAGTCACAGGATCCCAGTGACTGGTTTGCGCATGCACGTAGAAAGGAGTGTTCGGGAAGTCTATATTGGGGTTTAATTTCGAACTGTGTAGGAGCGTGGGGACAAGGGTGCGATGTTTCAATTGTAACACCGCTTTGATCAGCTGGGCGATCCCCGCAGCTGCTTCGAGATGTCCAATATTTGACTTCACCGAACCGATCGCACAGTACTGCCGGCGCTTCGTGTAATTTGAATATGCATCAGTCAGGCCGGTAATCTCGATTGGATCGCCTAGTGCCGTGCCGGTTCCATGGGCCTCAACATAGTTAATGGTTGCCGGATTGATTCCAGCCTTCTCCAGCGCTGCAGTGATTACCTCGCTCTGTGCGGTTGGGTTCGGCACGGTGAAGCCGTGGGTCTTTCCATCATGGTTAACTGCAGTGCTGCGAATCACCGCATAGATATGATCTTCATCTCGAACCGCCTGTTTGAGAGGTTTGAGCAGTACCGCCCCCACTCCTTCTCCGGGAACGTAACCATCTCCACCTTCACTGAACGCGTGGCATCGTCCGTCGCTGGCTGCGAACTGGCCGAGGCACAAAGTTAGATATTTATTGGGATGTAATGAAAGATTCACGCCTCCTGCCACGGCCATCGCGCACTCCCCATTTCGGAGGCATTCGCATGCCAAATGCACTGCATAAAGCGAAGAGGAACACGCCGTGTCAACGGGAAGGCTCGGTCCACGAAAATTGAAGTAGTACGATATTCGATTCGTCAAAGCGTAGATTTGCGAAGTAACCGGTATTCTCTCTCCTCGTCCCCACGCCTCACCCCCGTAGATCTGATAGTCGGTTAGGGTGATGCCTCCGAAAACCCCGACCGAGCCCCGCCGATCTCCAGCTCTTTCGTCTTCGAGCGTCTTGCGGGTGTATCCAGCGTCTTCAATGCAAGACCACACCACCTCCAGGAAGACGCGCTCTTGAGGATCCATAAATCGAGCCTCCCGCGGAGAGATGTTAAAGAACTTAGCATCAAACTTGTCTACGCCCTCAATAAAGCCACCCCACTTGCAATATATCCCTCCTCGCTTTCCCTGGCCAGGATCCAGGTCTTTGCGGTAATCCCACCGATCCGGGGGGATCTCTGTGATGCAGTCTCTGCCTGATTTCAAGTTTTGCCAGAAAACACCAAGATTTGGTGCCATTGGGAAACGTCCGCTCATTCCAATGATAGCGATTCCTTCCGCGGCACGCTCACTGCGCGTTTCCTGCTCAACTAGCTCGATCAATCGTGAGGAACTTAGTCTGGTCCTCTGAGATTCTGGCGATGGATCCCGCGGTGGTTTCGATCTTGTTACACGCCGCAGAGATTCAGAATGTTCTTTCACCAGATAACCGGCAATCGCCTCAATGCTCTTGAATTTGAAAAACAAGGATGCCGGTAATTTGCCGAAGTCCCTTTCCAGTCGGTGGTTCAACTGCGCGATTACAATTGAATCCATCCCGTAATCCTCAAAATCGGATTGCACATCCACGGCAGCAGGTTCGAGCTTGGTCTGTTCAGCGAAGATTTTCTTCACATATTCCACTGTCACGTCGATCAACTCGGGAGTCACTTGGTTTGCAGCTTCGGAATCGCTCGCCGGTGGATGATCGAAGTCTGATGTTGTCTTATTCTCATCGGCTATTGCAGGGCGATAAAAAGGTCTCTTCTCTGGCAGCCAATAAGACCGCCGTTCAAACGGATAAGAAGGCAGGGAAACACGCTGGAATTTGCCGATTGCATAGAACCCCTCGCAAGGTAGATCGATGCTGGCGACATACGCTTGAGCTATTTCCTGGGCAGCTTGCAGCCGCGCTTCATCTGTTTCTGCCAATTCCCAAGCTCGTTTGCAGATGTCGATCGTCGTTTGTGGGTCAGGGTCAGGAATAGATACTTGCGATTTAGAGTTTTCCCAACAGCTGGGCGCAGCGCCTGCGCTCAGCAGCTCATCTATCCGACTCTGTGCCTCAACAGCATCGCGAGCTACTATTGCGCAGCGATGTCTGAAATGACTCCTGCCGGCGTGCAAAGTGAAGGCGATATCGCCCAATTTATGAAAAGCCAGATTCTTCTGAAGCCAGCGGCGCAGATCTCGCAACTTCTCGATGAGCGCAGTTTCCGATCGAGCCGAAAGTAGCAATGGGTAGCAGCGATCCTCTTCGCGAGAGATTTGTCGTTCCGGCCATTCCTCAATCAACAGATGGGCATTTGTGCCGCTGAATCCAAAGGAGCTCGCCGCCGCGATTCTTTTACCAGAAGGGCCAGGTTGCCAGGAAACGGCCTCGGTATTCACATAGAAAGGAGTATCTTTTAACTTCAGATGTTCGTTCTCTGTGTTGAAATGGAGGCTGGCCGGGATCTTTCGATGTTTCAAAGCCAATAGCACCTTGATTACGCCAGCGGCACCTGCCGCAAGCATCGTGTGACCAATGTTGCCCTTGACACTGCCAAGTGCACAAAACTGTTTCCGGCTGGTGGAACCAGAGAACGCCGCCGCCAGCGCCTTGACCTCAATCGGATCGCCCAGTGGCGTGCCGGTTCCATGAGCCTCCACGTAGGTGATATCGTCTGCATGGATTCCGGCTCGGCGATAGACTTCCTTTTCCAGCAGGACTTGGGACCGCACGCTTGGCGCGGTGATACCATTAGTCTTTCCGTCCTGATTCACGGCCGATCCCCGAATAACGCCATAAATAAGATCGCCGTCCTCGATCGCCTGCTCCAGAGGCTTCAGCACGACTACACCGATTCCTTCGCTGATCGCAATCCCGTCTGCTCGCTGGTCGAAAGGCCGGCACTTACCAGTAGCGGAAAGCATGCCGGCTTTATGAGTCATCACATGTGCCCGAGGCGTGAGCATCACGCTAACACCGCCCGCCAGCGCCAGCTCGCAATCCCGAAACGACAGGCTTAGGCAAGCCTGGTGAATGGCCACCAAGGAGGATGAGCACGCCGTGTCCAGAGCAACGCTCGGACCCGTAAGATCAAGGTGGTACGCAATCCGTGCTGCAAGGATGGACGGTGAACAGCCGGTGAAGGCATGCGCAATGTTTTCGCTTCTGCCGTCCCAGTCGACACCGCTCAGATAGTCTCCGGTACTCGCCCCGACAAACACGCCGCAACGACGCGCGGTAACCGACCGATCCGAGTAGCCGGCATCCTCCAGTGCATTCCAACATTCCTCTAGAAACATGCGCTGCTGGGGCTCCATGTATTCAGCCTCACTCGGCAGAACCTTGAAGAAAGCCGCGTCAAATTTATCGATCTCTTCCAGAAAGCCGCCCCACCATTGGCTCATAGCAGTGGATGTACCCTGATTTTGGTTCTCTGCTGGCCCTGAGCCAAAGCGGTTCGATGGCACCCGATCCACAGAGTCGATTCCTCGCTCAAGGTTTTTCCAGAAAGTCTCTTTATTCGGGGCTCCGGGGAATCGGCAGGAAATACCGATTATGGCAACCGGCTCCCATTGCGTCTTTTCTGAAGGTACACTGAGGACCGGCAATCTCGGTAACTCACGGTGTACGCGGCGAGAGAGGGATTGACTCTTGACAAGCGCCGCCAGCTTTTCCACGGTCGGATGATCGTAAATCATCACTGTGTCGAGCTGACAGTGGAACATGCGGTTAACATCCCGCATGATCTCGACAGCACTGATGGAGTCGACTCCGAGTTCGCTGAAACTGGCGTCCGCGTCAACTTTCTCCTTAGGCAGGTGAAGCAACCGATTCAGAATCTCGAGAATTGCTTCCTTCACCTCACCCTCTTCGGCCGACCCAGTTTTCGATATTTCATCGACCGGCCTCTCTACAGGAGACTCCTGAGTTAGAAAGCTCTCCATCGCTGGCTCGGTCGTCTTGGAGGCTGAAGCTCCCGCCAATTCGATGTGGCCCGGTGCGACTGCCCGGTGTAAAGAACGCAGTTGGATTTTAGTCGATTTTGTCACTGCCTGAGCAGCACGGAAAGTCTCAGACGATTTAAGCACGGCCCTCTTCTGAAAATGCGCCTCGATCTGCTCTCGTACTTCGGGACGCGAAACCGTTCGAGCATGCATCGCCAGCTCATTTTTCAGGGCTTCCGGCAGCGCTTGTAAGAGAGGTCTCGCAAGCTCCCGCTTCAGTTCCTTCAATGCCGGAAGCGGCCGCCGCGCCAGTAGTCGAGCCATCGTCAAAGCTTCGTCCAGGACGCCGCTCGCTGGGCATACCACTACCGAGGCACCCCGCGCCTGCAATTCATCGCCTCGGAATGATCGGGCTGTAAGCATCATCTCCGAAGCGAGGTTACGACCAAGCTTCTCCGGCAGAATTAAGGTCGCGCCCAATCCGGGGGTGAATCCGTACTCGAGAAAATTTGCGACATAGACGGCCTCTTTCGCTAGCACTACAAAATCCGCGTAGAGACCGAATAGCATCCCTCCTCCGGAAGCGTGACCCTGCATCGCGGCAATAACCGGTACAGAACATTCCAAGAACCCCTTATACAGGAAGGGCACATCAGTAAAACTCGCCTTCTGGTCGGCAAGTCCCAGGAGACCCTCGCGGGTGCCACCCATACTGAAAACCTTGCCACAGCCGGTAATAACAACGGCCTTGATCTTTGGGTTGTTATGGATCTCCGTGAATTTCGCCAATAATCCCCGCAAAAGCCTCTCTGAAAACATGTTTCGGTTTGCCGAATCCTGCATTGTCACGAACGCAATGGACTCGTCCAGAATCTCTAATACCACCTCACTACCTTCATAATCCAACGCCGTCGCGGGCGGCATTCGCATGTACCAGGCTTCTTCCGGACTGGCAGTTAACCTTGGAGCTTCCATCGTCCCCAATCCCTCGCCATTCTGCTTCCGCCGGTCGAACCAATAACGCTCATCCGCAAAAGGATAGCTCGGTAAAGAGACGCGACGTCGAAAGGAGCACTCCCGGTCAAGTTCGCGCCACGGAATACTGGCACCGGACACCCACCATTTGGCCAGGCTCGATAAATTCCGGTGCTGAATAGCTGCAGCCAACGCTTCGGCGGTCGGGTGATCCGACTTTTCGCGATTCGCTCTCGCGTGATGAAAAAGAGCCGACGAGCCGTTCCCGGAAAGATAACTGTCAAGCGACCTTTGCAGTTCCTCCGCCGTAGACGCGCAGACCGCTAAGCGCTCGGCCATTGCCTCACGTCCCACCTGCAATGTAAAGGCTATGTTTTCCAGTCCGGCGCCGTCTGCCAGGTTGTCATCCGTCCCACCCAGGTGTGCGCGCAATCTGCCAGCCGACTTGCGCAGGCCGGCTTCGTCGCGGGCTGACAAAATGAAAATCTGCGATCTACGACCGTCGGATAGCGGCGAATTCGCCCCGCCATCGTATTCTTCCACCAGAATGTGCGCGTTCGCTCCGCCAGCTCCAAAGGAACTAATGCCAGCGCGCCGCGGAATAGTCTGCTTCCGCTCGCCAACTTGCAGCACCGGCCGATTCCAAGGAACCGTCTCCCTTTGTACAAAAAATGGGGACCCCGCGAAATCAATATTTGGATTTAGCGAATCCGCATGAAGCGAAGGCGCCATGCAACCATGCTTCATTTGCAAAAGCACTTTGGTTAGTCCAGCAATTCCCGCTGCGGCTTCAAGATGCCCAATTACGGATTTCACCGATCCAATTGCGCAGAACTGGCGATCCGACGTGGAAGTACGAAACGCCTGAGTCAACCCCTCGATCTCGACCGGATCGCCAAGCGTCGTCCCCGTTCCGTGTGCCTCAACGTAACTCACCGTTCGCGGATCAATCGCCGCATTCCCGAGCGCGCTCAAAATCAATTCCGCGTGTGATCGGGGATTTGGTACGGTGTACCCATTCGTCCTTCCGCCGTGATTCACCGCAGTACCCTTGATAACCCCATAAATCAGGTCTCCATCGGCTTCGGCCCGGGCTAGCGGCTTTAACAATACTGCCCCTGCTCCCTCGCCAGGAATGAAACCGTCTCCGCCGTCCCCGAAACTGTGACATCGCCCGCTGCGGGATAACATACGCGTCTGGCACATCACAAAGTATTTCAGGGGATGAAGGTAGAGATTAACTCCTCCGGCGATCGCCATCTCACACTCTCTGTTTCGTAGACTTTCACAGGCCATGTGAATCGCCGTTAAGGACGAAGAGCAGGCTGTATCCACCGGCATGCTCGGACCGTGAAAATCGAATAGAAAAGAAACGCGATTCGCTAGAGACCAGGGAACGGAATTTGGGATAACTCTTTGCCCCATGCGAAATGCTTCCGCTCCCCATAGCAGGTACGAATTTGTTGTTGCCCCAACAAAAACCCCAACGTTATGGCCGGCGGCATTCCCTTCCTGACCCGGGCGCGTGTAACCTGCGTTTTCAAAAGCTTCCCAGACGACCTCAAGGAAAAGTCGTTCCTGAGGGTCCATCGCTTCCGCCTCAAGCGGCGAGATCCCAAAGAAAAGCGGATCGAACCGATCCGCGTCCGTAAGGAATCCTCCCGACTTACAATAAATTTTCCCATCGGCAGATCTGGCCGGATCGGGATCGTAATATTCACGATAATCCCAACGGTCGGCGGGAACATCGGTGATGCAATCTTTGCCCTCATTCAGGTTACGCCAGAACGCTTGAATGTCCGGGGCTAGCGGATAGCGACCAGCCAACCCAATAACGGCGATTGCATGCTCTGGTTGCGCGGTTGATTCTGCGCCTGATTTTGCAGCCACCGATTCAGCCACAATTTCATGCTTCCTTTCGCTTCGCCTGGTAACCAAGGAGATAGTTGTGGCTTCGAAAAGGCGGTGGAGTTGCCCACGATGATGAGTTACCAGGTATTCCGTCAAAGCCTGTAGATTTGAACATTGAAAAAGGAGTGTCTTTGGTAACGGACCCAACTCCTTTTCGATTTTCAGGTTGAATGCGCGAACTATCACGGAGTCGAATCCATACTCTTCGAACCGCCTGTTCGGCTCCAATTGTTCAGAGGGCAGTTTGATTGACTCGGCGATAAGCTTTCTTAGAAAAGTTTCAGTTCTGCAAAAGAACTCACGCTCCTCCATAAAGACCATTGGTTGTTCCGAACGAAGTGCCCCGGAGGTCGTTTGTGCTAACGGTTTACCGGTTATCAATCGTTCAATACCAGCCGGGTTGCCGTACAGGACGAGAGCCTGACTCTCCGGGCTTTGGAGTAAATCCTCAAGGACCCTGAATCCAAGATCATCCGGGAGCGGCTCTAGCTGCAGATTATCAGAGAAAACTTGCTGATCCTCGGCCGGCATTTGCATACCGCCCGCGCGCCATTGCGGCCAATTGACGGACAGCGACCGACCGAAACGCTGACCTGCTTTGACTAACTCATTGCGGTAATAAGCGAACCGATCCAGATACGCGTTGGCCGCTGCGTAATCTGCTTGCCCGACGTTTCCCCAGACACTGCTGAGGGAGGAAAAGAATACAACAAAATCGATGTGCTCACTCCGCGTTGATTCATCCAGAAACCGCGCACCGAGCATTTTCGGAGCGAGGACTTTTGCGAAATCGGTCCATTCCTTGTTCAGAAGAAAGTCATCCTGAATGATTCCAGCGGCATGAAAGAGGCCGCTGATTGGTCCGAAGCGTTCGCGAGTTTCCTTAACCAGGAAATTTGCGCCAGACATGGTGGCGACATCAGCGCGAATGTATACCGCTTCGGCACCAATACTTCGCAGATTTTCGAGCGCTTGACTCCCTTTCTCGTCGATTTCCGAACGCCCCGCGAGAACTAGTTTTGCCTGCCAATATTTGGCAAGACGGGTCGCCAAAAGTTTTCCCAGGCCGCCCAGCCCTCCAGTGATGACGTAAACACCTCCCTTTCGCAAAATGACATTCCCCTGAGGTCGCCGCGCAATCCGAACCCAGGCTTTTTCCTGGCGCTTACCCGCAGTTCTCCGGAGTTCCCGACATCCCTCAACTGGTTCAGCCAGTTCTAGAACGAAGGAGTGCCAACTATCTGGTTCCTTGAGAAAGGCTCGACAAACCTCTAGACATTTGACCCTTACGTTCGGGTCTTCGAGTGAGACCGTCTTTAGCAAGCCTGCCGGCGCAGCATCACATGGCGTACGTCCGTCACCGTCGTCCGGATAAACGTACAGAAACCGCACGGCTTTTCCTGGCAATCTTCGCTGCCAACTCTTTGTCAGATGGAACAGCCCAAAAATTGAGAGCGGGTCCGCCTCGTAATCGTCGGCAACGGCTGCCCGGGTAAAATCCGCAAGATAGAATACCGACTGCGGTACTTGATTTTCTCTTTCAAGCGCAGCGATGAGCTCAGGGTAATGTTCCGCTTTCCGAGGGTTGACCCGAAACGCGTTCTCTCCGGCATGCGCAAAGTTCAACCCTGGTGACACTGAGATCACGGTCGTCGGAGCATCTTGCGCTTTAAGCGCGCACCGAAGTTGGTTTGCTGCGTCCTCGGATCCAAATAAAACAACACATTTTGGTAGTTCGCTTCTTTCCGTTTTCGGTTCAGCAACCTGCTCCCACCGTGGCGCGAAACAGGCAAGCTCACTGTCCTCCGTTGCTGCGACAAGGTTCGTATTTGGCTCGAGCGTTTCTTCTTTGAAAGGCGAGGGAATCGTCTTTCGATCTACTTGAATCCAAAAGCGCTCCCGTGCGAATGGGTACGTTGGCAGCGAGATGATCCGGGGACCTCTGCCAACCGGTGACGCTTCCCAGTCAATCTCTACACCGGAAACCCAGAGTTCGGCCAGCCGCCGTAATTCGTTCTGACTGATCAGAGCCTGTAAAAACAGGCGACCGGCTTCACCCGAACTAATCAGACTCGTTGTACTCGAACCCGGATCGATCACACCGCGATACACTCCATGAAGCTCAGACTGACCTTCGAGAAAAGCCCTTAACTTCTCGAGAACATCACTCAAATTTCGAGCTACGAACGCAAGTCGCGAGTCCATCGGCTCGCGCCCGGTTTGCAACGTAAAAGCAATGTCTTTCAGATCGCTATCGTTCAATTCCCCGGCTTCCCGTTTCTTCCCCAAGAAGTCGGCCAAACTTTGGCCATACTCCCTCAGACGATCCTGGCGACGCGCAGACAGTAAAATAATTTGCGGGCTCAATGTCGGTTCCAAAGCCCCATTACGGTCCGACGAGTATTCTTCTAGAATGATATGAGCATTCGCTCCGCCCGCTCCAAAAGAGCTGATTCCCGCGCGCCGCAGTTGAGGTTCTCCGAAATCGTTATTTGGTTTCCGCGGCGCCCAAAATTCGAGCCTTCGCTGCACGACAAAAGGAGAGTCCTCGAAATCAATATTCGGATTGAGCTCATCCGCATTAATCGAAGGAACGAGCAGACGATGCCGTAACTGAAGAATAACCTTAGTTAATCCGGCTATTCCCGCCGCGGATTCCAGATGGCCGATATTAGATTTTACCGAGCCAAGTGCGCAGTAGTTGCGGTCATCCGAGAACTCTCGAAAAGCATGGGTAAGCCCCGCGTGTTCGATAGGGTCTCCTATCGAAGTGCCAGTTCCGTGCGCCTCCACATAGCTGATATCGCGGGCGTCCACGCGAGCTCGGTGCAATGCTCGCACAATAAGGTCTTTCTGGGCCCCGGGATTAGGAACGGTATAGCCGCTGGTTTTGCCTCCGGCGTTCACGGCGCTTCCCTTGATCAACGCGTAGATTCGATCACCGTCCTTCTCTGCCTCTCCCAATGGTTTTAGCAGAATCGCCCCGGCGCCTTCACCATCGACAAATCCGTCTGCTCCTTTCGCAAAGCTCTTATTTAAGCCCTCGCGTGAAAGCATGCCCATCATGCAAAGCTTGTGGTAATGGAGAGGATGAATGATTAGATTTACGCCACCAGCGATCGCCGCTCGGCACTCTCTGCGCTGTAAGCTTGCACAGGCGAGATGAATCGCGGTGAGAGAGGAAGAACACGCAGAATCGACAGCAAAGCTTGGGCCGTTCAGATTGAGGAAATAGGATAGCCGATTGGCGTTAGACCAGAAATGCGAATGGGCGCCGGTGAGCTTGCCCTGCATACGCGCCTCAGCGTTGTACCATTCGTAGTGCGCATTCATCACGCCCACAAAGACGCCCACCTCATGATTCAAACGTGCGAGCTTTCTGCGCGTATATCCTGCATCTTCCAAAGCGGCCCAGGCTGTCTCGAGAAAAATCCGCTCTTGCGGATCCATTGCTTCCGCCTCCAACGGAGAAATGTTGAAAAACAGCGGATCGAACTCATCGACATCATCGATAAAGCCGCCCCATCTAGTATAAACGGCTCCAGGTTTGTCCGGACTGGATTCCTGCAGTCGCCTCCAATCCCAACGATCGGACGGGACTTCGCCAATGCAATTCCGTCCTTCCTTTAGATTCTGCCAGAATTCCTCTAGATTCGCCGCCTGGGGATACCGTCCGGCGACGCCAATGACAGCGATCGCTTCTTCGTGCTCGCCCCCTCCTCGATCCGGTGCTTTGAGGAACTGCTTGAGAAGCGCTCGTTTCTTTTCTTCGGTTAGCGAGTGTACCAGGTGCTCCATCTTAGTTTTCCTTCGAATCTCTACTGCTCGCGGCTTCCGAGGATGCTCAACAGGGCGTCAACTTCTCGGGGAGATAAGCCATCTACAAAGGTGTCCAAGCTGGCACCGCACTCGCCGGACCACCCGATTTGCTCTCGCTCTGTGGTTGCTACCTGACGCGTTCCATTCTGAGTATCCTGAACGGGCGCCCTCAGCTGTGACGAAACCTCCAGTTGTAATAGCCGGCTTAGCGTCTCTCGATGCGTCTCAAAGAGGTAGCGACTAAGAGCATCGATAGACGAATATTCGAAAAGCAGAGTGGACGGCAGTCTCCCAAGGTCCTTTTCGAGCCGTTTACTTAACTCGAGTACCATCAGCGAATCCACGCCGTAAGCCTCAAACGTTGCGCGAGCGTTGAATTGATCCTTGCCGATCCTGAGCACCTCAGCAAAAACCGCCGTTGTATACTCTATAACCCGTTCCAGACCTGTGACTAAAGGAGATATCCCCGACTCTTGAACACGAACCAAATTGTGATCCGCGGCGTTATCAGTCTGCCGGTGAGCCGCGTTAGATTCGCTGTTTGTCTGGAGCGTTGCACCAGAAGGGGTAAGGGCGATGAGTCCATCACTCTGAGCAAGGATAAGCGTTTGGGGAGGATCTTGAGTCGGCTCCGCGGGATTTACGCCAAGGGCTTGGGTGAGCAGGACCTGGTAGCCGGTGCGGTTGAGTAATTGGAGCCAGCGTTGCTGACTCAGCAGAGGTGAGCCGGCTAACCGATTGCTTGGATCCTCAAAACACCACCAACCTTCCGTCAGTCCAAATGTCAAGGTGGCAAAGCTCTGCAGGCGGGTTAACTCATTAAGCAGTAACACTCCGTGGGTCTTGAGCAGTTTCTTCAGCTCACTTAACGTCCGCTCGATCCGGCGGGTGGCATGCAACACGTTACTGCCGATAATAAGATCAACGCTGCCCGCGGCGTAGCCTTGCTTGAGCGGATCTTCTTCAACGTTTAGCAGCGCAAAACTCAACGGTCCATAGACTGATGCAAACCGTTTGCGCCCGTGCTCCAAAAAGCTTCGCGACACATCGGTGTAGAGGTAGCGGACCTGGTTCTGGAAAGGCTGCAGGGCCGCAAGCACAAAGGCGCTGCTCCCTCCTGTGCCGGCTCCCACTTCCACAATGCTCAGCACCTGGCCGGATTGTTGTTTTAAGCGTGCTTGCACATAGGTGCACACCAGCTGCGCTTGTAAACGTCCGTAGGCCTCCATCAGACCCTCCCCAGCGTGGATCTTCTCCACTAGCTCCATGCCGCCTGCTGGAAAGAGCGCTTCTAAGGCGTTGACCTGACCGCGTAAGATCTGGGGATAGGCTTGCAGGCAGCGTTTGAGCAGCGCTACATGCGGCCCTACCACCGGATGCTCCTGATCCAACCGCTCTTCCAGTTCACTGCGTTCCTGCTCCAGAACTGAGTGCTCAAGCCCTTCCTTCGTCCTGAGCTTTGCTCCTGCAACTTCCAGATAACCCGCCTTGGTTAACAGCCCCAAGAGCACTTCCAACAATGCCCCGTAGCGTTCCACTATCCCCAACTGTTCTCGGAAGCGATCCTTCTCGTATTCTTCTCCTGCACGCTGCAACACTCCCATCCGCTCAAAGGCCTCCAACAAAAGCAGCAATCCGTAACGCTCCAGCAGCACAAAAGCTTCCCCACTGTACTGAAGCTCAATCCCCTTTTGGCTCTCTGCCACCACCTGTTCCGCCGCGACCCTTAGCTCCAAGCCCTCCACCCGTCTTGCTGCACCATTGACCACTTGCCATTGGCAACTGCGCTCTACCCCAACCTCGCTCAAGATCTCTTCACTGGCTCGGATCACTACCACTTGTGGCAGTTGTTGGCCTAACACTCTCTCCAGCACCTCCATCCCTTCGCCGGCTTCGATCGATCTCAGACCACGTCGCTCCAGTCCCTGCCGATAGGCCGTTCCAGACACTGCTCCAACGCTGCCCCAATAACCCCAGTTGAGCACCACTCGCCGCCCCTGCAGTCCTGCCACCCCTTGTCGAGCTCGCGCATAGGCATCTGCAAAGGTGCACCCGGCTGCGTAGTTGCCTTGCCCAGCCCCGGCCATCATCGACTGCACGGAAGAAAAATAGACGATAAAATCTAACTCCGGCTCTCGCCCAAAGCTCTCTTCCAATAGCACGCTGCCAAGTTCCTTAACCTCCAATGCGGCCAAAAACTCTGCTTCGCTCATCCGGCCCAGTGTGCGATCCCTGAGTTCTAACGCCGAATGGATGACCCCCTGCACTGCCCCAAAACGTTGCCGGCTCAATTCTACCGCTCGTTGCACTTGCTCTCTGCGGCAGATATCGCTCTGCAGGTAGAACACCTCTCCACCTAAACGTTCAATCTCTCGACGTTTACTCTCAACCTCAGGATCATTCGCAGCTCGGCGCCCTAACCACACTAAGCGGGCGTTATAACGACTCACTAAATAACGCGATAACACCCCTCCTAATCCACCGCTGCCACCCACGATCACATAGACCCCGCCTGCCCGAAAACTGACCCCTCTGCCCTCCCCCGTCGCCTCCCCGGATAAAGTCAACGGCTCTAAGACTCGCTCGTAGCGCTCAGCTCCTCGCAGGGCAACCTCCCTCGCCCCACCCCCTCGCTCCAGCTCTACTCGTAACTGTTGCGCTAGCTGCAGCGCGGCGGGACCCTCTAACTCCTGGCTCTCTACATCCACGTAGCTCACCCGCCACCTTCGGCACTCACGCCCTATTACTCGTCCCAACCCAGACAGTGCTCCTTCGTAGCTATTACACTGCTCGGTTCCAACAATCTGCTCTACCTCTTCGCTAACTATTACCAGCCCTAAGCCTTCTCCATCATAGCCTTTGGCCAAAAGCGCTCGCACCAGGCGCAACAAGCTCACACTGCTGTAGCGCCGGCTCTCCCTCACAGCCTCTTCCACTCCAAAAGATTGGTAACGCCTTTTCCCGCCCCCTAGAAAATAGATCCCCTCGATGGCTCCCAGCCCCTCGATCGCTGCCGCATAAGAGTCCGGTCGCTCCACATCAATGCATCCTTCCGCCAATCTTCCTTGCGTTAAGCGCAGCTCCACCACTTCGCCTTTCCCGTGCACCCCTCGCAAGCACTGCACCAGCCCTTCCCGATCTCCTCCGTGCACAATTACCACCCGGCTTACCCCAACCGCTCCCTTACTCCCTTGCATATCTAACTCCCGCACCCTCCACCGCGGCACGTAACAAAGCCCCTCCAATAAATCCTTCTTGCGCCGAAAACCCACCCCCTTCATCTCCACTCTTACTTCCCCATCCTCTCCCACTATCTTTACATCAAAACGAAGTGGGCCGATCGCTTTCGCCAAAGAAAAACAGTTCACCGGGCAGGAACCATGCAGGATAATCTCTTCCACAGCGAACGGTACTAGAGGATCTTCGCCGTCTTCTTTCACTCCGAGCTCGATGAAGTTCGCCATTAGAGCCTGCCAAGCACTATCAAGTAAAGCCGGAGACATGAGACGAGTCTCAATCTCTTCAACGCGCTCAGGAGAGGCTAATTCCGCTATGGTTCCCCAATCTGTAATCCAGACATTGACCAAGCCTTGAAGCGAAGGGCCGTGTGCAATACCTGACTTTCTAAGGCGTTCATAAATTTCCTCGCAGCCCACTTTGCGGCGGCTTTGTTGATCACGCGTCGCTAATGCTTCCTTCACGTTTGCCGGGATCCCGGAAGTCCGCTCCGTAAGAAACATGCCTCTGGTGTGGATAATCCGCTCTCCTGCGGCTCCGGTATAGATCTCGAATGTCTTTCGACCATTTTCATCTTTCAGCACCGTGCTAATCTCTTCGCTCTCTCCGCGCAAAATAAACGGCTGCTGCCAAAAGACTCCAGAAAAGCCGGCTGGAGGGCGCTTCCAAACGCGCTGGAAAGCGGCGGCCGCCATTTCCAGATAAGCTACGCCCGGTAGAATCAACTGACCGGCAACCTCGTGATCTTTCAGCAGTTGATCAGACCGAGTCAGGCGTTTTATGAAAACCAAACCTTCTCCAACGCTTGATTCCGGAACTACTCGTCCGAGCAGATCATGTTCGGCGAACATCAGCTGAGCAGGAACCTCGGGCCGCGTCGACAGCCAATACCTACTTCGATGAAACGGATAGGTAGGCATGGAGAGCCGACGGTAACCCTCACCGGCAAAAAAACGTTCCCAGTCGAGACTTTGACCATCCAGGTAAGATTCCGACAACTCATGAATTTTTCCCCAATAGGTCTCTGAATCTCCGGAACCGCTCCTCGCCAACTCCTCGAGAAGCTGCTGGCCATTCTCGCACCGGACCAGATCCGCTTCAGCCGGACTGGCCGGCAGACTTCGCTTCCATTCATACCTCTCTATTCCGTGCTTTTCGAGTTTCTCGACCTCCTGGCGCAAATGGTCGACATCTTTAGCAAAAACGACGAGACGATGGGGGAAATGGCGTCGTCCTATCAGCTGGGTAAACGCGATATCTCTCAATGTCGCCCAGTCTGAATTCTGCCGAAGCCAAACGACTAGATCAGAGATCTTCCGCTGTAACGCCGAAGTGGAAAGAGCGGATAATGGGACAAAGTAGCCTGGCCGCCATCGTGCGCCGGATTGCGGCACGACCCGCGGCTCTTCGATCACGAGATGAGCATTGGTACCGCTCATTCCAAATGAACTGACAGCCGCTCTCCGAGGTGCGCCGGCGGCGGATTCCCAAGCCCGCAATCGGGTATTAACAAAAAATGGACTCTTGGCGAACTGGATCTGGTCGTTTGGCTCTTGAAAATTTAGCGATGGCGGAATCTTCTTTTCTTTGAGAGCCAACAAGACTTTGATCACACTGACTACCCCGGCGGCCATCGCGCAGTGACCGATATTCGTCTTCACCGAACCAATGGCGCAAAAGGCTTCTTTATCTGTGAACTTTCGGAAGGCATTTGTTAACGCTTCTATCTCGATTGGATCTCCCAGTTTCGTACCGGTCCCATGAGTTTCGACATAACGGATAGTTTCTGGGTTAATCTTCCCTTTTTGATAAACTGAAACTTCTAACTCCGTCTGCGACAGGCTGCTCGGTGCGGTGATCCCATTCGTACTTCCATCCTGGTTCATGCCCGAGCTTCGGAGAATGCCGTAAATATTGTCACCATCCGTGACCGCCGCCCGTGCCGACTTAAGTAAGACAACACCCACAGCCTCGCCAGGAACAAATCCATCTGCAGCATTGTCAAATGCTCTGCATTTTCCCTCCGGCGATAACATGCCCGCACGAAAGGTAACATCATGGAAGTGCGATGAAGTCGTTACGCAGATTCCTCCGGCCAACATCATTTCGTTCTCGCCCGCCCTTATGCTTTGCGCAGCCAAATGAATCGCCACTAGCGATGATGCGCACGCCGCGTTGAGCGTCAGCGTCGGCCCCTTAAGGTTAAGGAAATAGGCGATACGCGCGGCGATCACAGAACTGTCGACGCTCCATAACGATTGTGGTTGGAGGCGCTCTTCTCCGCTCATGAGCGTTCCGTAACCAGTGTCCATGGCCCCGACATATACTCCGCACCGAGAGCCTGCGATGATGTCCGTGGCGTACCCGGCATCCTCAAGTGCATTCCAACTTTCTTCGAGAAATAAGCGTTGCTGGGGATCCGTTAATTCGGCCTCTTTTCCGGAGATTCGAAAAAAGAGCGGATCGAATTGATCGATGTGATCCAAGAAACCTCCCCATCGGGGTGCACTCGGATCCGACGGAAAACTTGAGTTCGGCCAGCGGCCTTCCGGCAAGGCACGAATTGCGCTCACGCCATCCGCCAGATTCCGCCAAAAATCTTGGACGTTGTTCGCACCTGGAAATCGACCCGATATTCCGATTACCGCGACATCGTCATCCGAGTATTGACCTTCGCCAGAGTTGATCGTTACCGCTGGCAGCACCTGCTGTCGCCTAACCTCGGATTCCGCCGAACTCCGTGGGAGGGAGAATTCTTCCTTGCTGGATCGCAATGGACCTGTTCCAACGACCGACAGATCACCGTTCTTGTCCACTACGTGCTTAGCAAGAGCTCGGACATTGCTATGGTCGAAAAGAACCGTCGTCCGCATTTCCAAGTGGAAAGCCGAATTCAATCCTTTCACTAACTCCACCCCAATGATGGAGTCCACGCCGTACTCGGAGAAAGGAGCCTCAAGACCGACTTGATCGATCGGCATCTCGAGCGCTTCAGCAATCCTCACACGAATTTCTTGTTCAACCCTTCTCCGCACGAGGATCCTGTCCGAAGACAGCAGCGGGCTCACTTGGGCCGGCGACTCGTTGTTTCCCGTTAGATGTTCTGTCTTCTGGAGAACTGCAGCGTTTACGTCTCCGGATAGGTCATCTGTCCACTGCACAGCGGTCCCATCACTCTCCGCGATGAGGATATGCTGAGATAATTCGCCGCCGATCCCATCGGGATGACCCAGAACCTTCACTTTCGCAAAACCAAGGCAACGCAGCAATGAAGCCCAGTTTTCGGCGGCGAGTAGAGGTGTATCAGGGATGCGCCATTCCGGATCGACAAACCGCCACCAGCCATCCAATAAGCCAAAGGTCAGGCTAAGAAACTCGGAATAGCCTGTTCCTTCGTTTAACAAGAGCCACCCTCCTCGCTTCAGCAGAAGTTTCAGGTGGTTGATCGATCGATATAACTCTTGCGTTGCATGGAGTACGTTTGCGCCGATCACCAGGTCGTACCGGCCCAACTCGAAACCCTGAGCGAGCGAATCCTGCTCAGCGTCAAATAATCGAAACCGGACAAATGGATGCTCTGCCTGGAAACATTTCGTTCCATGCATCAGGAATGCCTTGGATACATCCGTGTAGACGTAGTCGATTCGATCACCAAATTCTCGGATGCCCGCAAGCACCCGGCCTGTAGTACCACCGGTTCCCGCACCCACTTCCAGAATTGCAATTTTTTCTCCTGATCTTAAGGCGGACGACTGTGCTCGAATGTAGGCCAGTATGCTTTGCACGAGCAATCCATTGAAGTAATCCGCAAGTGCGTTCCCGCGATAAATGCCCTCGACGAGACGCATCGACGACTCAGGGAAAATCACATCAGTCGCTGCTACCCGACCGGCGAGGATTTCGCTATACTGATTGAGACAGGTCCATAGTAATTCGATCCAGGAAGATATCTCCGGAAAGCGCGTCAGAAGTGCGCTTCGCAACGTCGAAAGCCCCGTCAGATCGTTCTTTAACGACTCGTTATCGAGATCGGAGGTGGTCTCAATGAGATCACCTCGTAACCGGACAAAGCCGGCCCGCTCCAGGATTGAAAGAAGAACAGCGAACAGCTTCTGGTGCCCTGGCGCGATCGCTAGACGTTCCCGTAAAGCTGCCACGTCAATCTGTTCGCTGCTTCGACGAAACACGCTCATCCGTTGAAACGCAGCGAGCAATCCGACTCGCCCTAGTCGTTCGAGCTCCGATGAAGCGCGTCGGATATTTTCTAATTGGTTTTGAGCAAGAAGAGGCGCATACACAGCCGGCAAGGCTTGTTCCAAGCCTCTATTGACGGGGACGATCTCTACTCTGCGCCCGAAGTCCACTCCCAGACTTGCAAGGACATCTCGGTCTGCTTCGACCACGACTACCTGGCTTTCAGGCGAAGCGACCGAGGCGATAATCGCTTCCAACCCATCCGCAGGTACAATTGCTCGATAGCCAATCGCTGAAAGAAAGCTCTTTGCGTCCTCAACAACTTCGCCACCCCAGTATCCGAAGTTGATCGTCCTGACCGGAAACCGCGCGCTCTTGGCGAATACCTGTGAATATGCGTCCTGAAAACCACAGCCAATAGCATAGGCTGCCTGTCGTTTATCTCCCGAAAAACGCTGTATCGAAGAAAGAAAGACAAGGAAGTCGAGGCGTTCGTTCCGAAGGGTCTCGGCGAGAACGCATGTTCCCAACGTTTTAGGGCTAAGCGCCCGCAAGATCCGGTCATCGGACCATTGATCCAGGCTCGCATCTTCTAGTGTGACAGCCGCATGAAAGACACCATGGATTTGTCCCCAGCGAAGCTTTGTTTCCCGCAAAGCGCGACTCAGACTGGCGCCCTCGGTTACATCGGCTTGCAAATAGAGTACTTCGCCACCGCCACTTTCTATCTTGTTGATGCATGATCGCAGCTTCGCGTCCAACTCCCGGCGTCCAAGCCAAACCAAACGAGCTTGGAACCGTTCGGCAAGCAACAGGCTCAGCTCCCTTCCGACACGTCCAGCGCCGCCAACGAGGATATAAACTCCCCTTTTGCGAAATACGCGCCGCTCTGCGCCAAGCAGGTGAATCGGCAAAAGGACGGAACTGAAGAGTCGCTTATCTCGCCAGATCACGAATTCACCCGAACGTTGAAATGACCTTTGAAGAGTTTTCTCGAGATCTTTGGTTGAATAGGGTGTAGCGACATCCAGGCCACAAATATTCCACCCTGGATTTTCTCGTGCGGCCACCTTTAACGCTCCGATAAGTCCTCCCCCGATGGGATCCGCCACCTCGTGAGGATCAGCGCTCAACAAACCATCCGTCACCACTCGGATCGCTAGTCCCAGAGTTTCTCCATCTAATTCTTTCAGGGCGCGAATCGTGCGAAGCAGCGCCAGAATGATCGAATCGAGCCTGTCTGAGAAAACGCGAGCCTCCGCCTCGCCGCTGGATTCTACCTGGCGTCGCACCAGAAAATAGACCGCTTTGAGTCCTCCCAAGCTCTTCCCATCCTTGGACGTCTTCGATCTTTCAACAATTGCTCGCAGCGCACTCTTAATTCCACTCGGATCTGTCTGGTCGACGCTCCAAGAGTGGTCGGACAATTCTCGGTATTCCGTCGTCAGATGAATCTGATACGCCGGCTGCCCAATGTGCGCGCCCGCTACACTCTCGACAAATGCATCTAACCCGGTCGACGTTACAATGACAGCTACTCCACCAGACTCGTCTCTAGGATTTTTTTCCTCTTCCCAAACAGATTCGGGCGAAATCGAAACCCAACGAGGAACATAGGAGAGCTCATTTTCCATTTCGCTGTCAGCCGGTTCGCCCCGCCTTTCGGTGGCTCCAGAAAGAGGGGGTTCATCAGATGCCCAATATCGGTCACGGGCAAAAGGATAAACCGGCAGGCTAATCCGCTTGGCCGGTCGATTTCCGCGAATCTGCGACCAGTCTACCTTTACTCCGGAAACCCAGAGTTGAGCCAGTTTTGAAAGCTCTCGGTTCCTAAGGATCACTTGGAGGTAAGCAGCACCTGCCTCTCCTTCTAAAGTCAGGGAGCAACGACTCGCATTGGTGGCAGTCCCAACGAACCAAGTTCCGTCGCCGTCTTCGCTATCCAAGTAGGCTTGCAACGCCTTGATCGCTTCTTGGTGCTCGTTCGAAACAACTGCAAAACGTTCCTCCAGTTCTACCCGGCCCACCTGCAGGGTAAAAGCGATGTCCGGGAGACTGCCTGCGCCTACCTGCTCGAGATAGTTCTTTAGTCGAAAAGCGTTGTTTCTCAGCGCCTCGGGCGTCCGCGCCGATAACAGGAGCATTTCCGGTTCGTGCCTGACCGAAGCGATGGCTGAAATTCCTGCCGTCTGCGGAGCGTACTCTTCAACGATCAAGTGAACGTTAGTACCCCCCGCCCCAAACGAACTTATCCCTGCTCTTCGAGGATTGCTCTTCATTGCTCCAGCTTCGGAGACTGTTGTCGGTTCCCAATCACGCAGTTCGCGCTGCAGGACGAAAGGCGAAGAGGCAAAATCGATCGAAGGGTTGGCGATCTCCGCGTGCAGCGACGGACAGAGTTGCCGATGCTTTAACTGCATTAGCACTTTGGTCAAACCTGCAATCCCAGCGGCTCCCTCCAGGTGGCCGATATTGGATTTCACCGATCCAATTGAACAAAAGCCTTTGTCCTGCGATTCACCGAACGCGTCACAGAGCGCCTTGAATTCGATAGGATCTCCTAGGGCTGTACCGGTGCCGTGAGCTTCGATGTAGCTGATGGTACGTGCAGGAATCCCGGTTCTCTGGAGGGCTTGACGGATCAACGCGGCTTGAGCAGTGAGATTTGGGACCGTAAATCCATGGGTGCGTCCGCCATGGTTCACCGCACCGCCGCGGATAACAGCGTAAACAGAATCTCCATCTCGGCGGGCGTCGCCGAACAGTTTCAAGAGAACTGCGCCCACCCCTTCGCCGGGCACATAACCATCACCTCCTTCCCCGAAGCTGCGGCAACGCCCATCGCTTGAAAGCATCCCCATCTGGCTGAGCTTCACGTATTTGCTTGGGTGGATGGATAGATTAACTCCCCCGGCCAAAGCGTATCTGCATTCCCCCCGGCGAAGACTTTCACACGCCAAAAAGACGGCGAGCAACGAAGAGGAACAGGCCGTATCCACGACCAAACTCGGACCATGGAAATCGAAAAAATACGAGACGTGATTAGCGATCGAAGAGTTAGTCGCATTCGCTACTACCTGCCCTCCCAGAACGGCGCTCTCAGCGGCGAAGAGCTGATAGTCGGTCCACATTGCGCCCACAAAAACACCCACACTTTTTCCTGCCAGACCGGCAGTCTTATCGTTCAGTGAATTCGGGGTGTAACCGGCGTCTTCCAGAGTTTCCCAAGCGGTCTGTAAAAACAGCCGCTCTTGTGGATCCATCGCCTTTGCCTGTTTGGGTGAAATTCGGAAGAAGTGTGGATCAAACCAATCAACACCCTCGATAAAGCCGCCCCACTTGCTGTAAGAATTGCGCCCATCACTATCGTTCGGATTGAAATATTTGCGATAATCCCAGCGGCTTTGCGGAACCTCCACAATACAGTCTCGCCCGGCCTTCAAGTTGGCCCAGAAAGCGGCGACATTTTCCGCCATTGGATAGCGTCCGGCCACACCAATAACTGCTATTGCTTCGTCCTCATACGAGGCTGCCTGGCTCTTAAAGGCAATCGTCAGGTTCGAATGCGGGCCCGTTCGCTGAGCATCCTCCCTGAATTCGGAAATACCTGATCCTGCTGCAACGCCGTTGTCGGCAAATTTCTTTGAGCCGGGTTTTCTCTCGTCCTTAGGGTCCGGTTTCGGTTTCGCGAAGAGTTCTAAAACCTGTGCGGCGTACTCTCGCATCAGGTAAGCGGCGATACCTCTGAGATTGCGCACCTCGAAAAACAGGGTTGCGGGTAGAGATGGAAAATCCTTGGCCAGCTGCCGACTAACATCCAGAATAATGATCGAATCCAAGCCGTAGTCCTCAAAGGCTCTGAGCGGGTCGATATTGTCCGCAGAAAGCTTTGTGACATTGGCCAATGTTTGGCGAAGGTGACGTTCCAGACGTTCTTCAAGGACCGCATCCGCCCCGCCGGCTTGAGGATGGCTGGTCTCTTCGTTTTGGCCATCAAGGCGGAAAAACTCTGCCGAACTTCGAAGCTTTAAAACTCTTTCTACTTTTTCCAACTCGCCGCACGCTACAATAACCTGATCGTCGGTGACCCCGAGCAGCGCGGAGAAAAGTTCCAGACCAGCATCCGTCGAAAGAGGTGTCATCCCGGAATAACGGGCATACAGAGCTTCGTCTTCAGGCGCCAGGGCCGTACCAAAACCGCCCTCCCGCCAGAGGGGCCAATTGATCGAAAGCGTCTTGCCTCGCCGTTTTCCCGCTTGAACGAGAGCATTGCGCCAAGCAGCGAAACTATCCATAAATCGATTCGCCGCGGCATAACTGCCGGTTTGGAAATCTCCCACCTCTGATGAAATCGAAGAAAACAGAACCAAAACCTCTAAATCGATATCTTTGGTGGCTACGTCGATATTCAAGAGACCGTGCACCTTCGGCCCGAGAATCTCTTCAAAAGAACGGCGATCTGCTTTCAATAGAGGTGTGCAAGCGCTCACCCCGGCGCAATGAAAGATGCCATCCAAACAACCAAATTGCGCCACGATCTGCTGCACGGTACGAGCAACATCCACCGGCTTGCGCACGTCCGTTTTAACGTAGCTGAGCTGGGCGCCACTACAACTCGAGTTTTTAATCTGTTCAAACTTACTATGGCCTGATAAAGATCGTCCTGAAAGCACCAGGCGCGCCCCGTACCGGTTCACTAGATAGTCAGCCAGGAGTAACCCTAATCCACCTGCTCCGCCCGTGATCCAGTAGACACCCCCTTGCTTAAGGGGAACGGATGTTCTCACGGCGCTCTCAGGACCGCAGATCGGCTCAAGTCTCCTGATATAACGTTTATCCTGTACGTATCGAACTTCGGTTCCGACCCCCTTTTTCTCAGCATGAACTTCTACTAACAGCCGCCGCAGCGTCTCCACGCTCAAAGAGGTAGACCCGCTCAATTGGACAACATCGCAACTGATATATGGATTTGCGCGAGGCGTTGAACGCGCCAAACCCACAATTGTGCTACCCCAGGGTTGAATATAGGTACCATCCCCTCGGCAGGCGAACAGGCACGAAATCCGCACCTCTGGAAACGAAGCTGTGGCCGCCTGGACCAAATACAGCGCAGAGTATAATCCTTGATCCAGGGCAGCCTCCATGTCAGGCGAATCGTCGAGCCCTTCCTCCCACACCTTTAAATCCTCGCAGTTCCACAGATGAAGCACCGCTGCAGGAACTTTACCGGTTTCGTTCAGAAAGCTAAAAAGACGACGGTAATCTTCGGCTCGCGCAGGATTGATGATGAAATCACCGCTGCTCAATGCCTCATAAGATGGGCCAGGAAGCACCCGAATAATTTCTGCATAGTCTCCTTCGCCGATGGCTTGGCACAGCGGCAAGTTATCATCTATTAGAAAGGCGAGTAGCACATCGGTTCGATTATCCCGTTGCCGAACGGAAGGCGAAAGCGGAGTCTCGTCCCACACAGGCCGAAAGCAGTAAACGGGCAACGCGGCGTGGCCGTTTTCTTGCTCGTTCGATTTCTCCTCCTGTTTAAGCCGGCGACCTGACAATCCGCGAGCGCTTACCAGTACGGAACCGTTTTCATCGACGATCTGTAAATCAAATTTCGCCGGCTCTTCGCCATTGCCAGTGGCATAACAGGCATAGGCATAACACGTCTCTGGCAAGGGTCCGTAGATCTCTATATCGCTAAGTGAAAATGGGACATGTAAACCAATGTTCCCTACCGATATTGATCTAACGGCCATGGTCGTACGAAAGGCGCCGTCGAGGAGGGCAGGATGAAGGATGACGTCCGTTTGCATGGTCTTGCCGGGAAGCTGCAACCAAGACAGCGCTTCCCGTTCATTGCTGTGCAACTGACGAATGACTTGATAGTTTGGACCAAATGCACAGCCAAGCTCTACGAATTGCCGGTCGATCTCCGTTTTAGTTAACTCTTTAACGCATCGTCTGCGAATGGCCTCCAAATCGACTTTTCCCGGCGGTTCCAGCGTATGACCGGCAGAAAGAGTTGCCCAGGCGTGTATCTTTTCTTCAGCTGCTTCTCCGCTGCCGAGCGTAAAATTAATTCCGTCTTGACCAGTTACCAGGTGAAAATTCAGCGCACTCTTCTTATCTCCAAGTAATACTGGGTTCGCCCAGACCAGATTGCGGATCCGGGTGATCGGTTTACCTGTAGCCAGGGTCCCCGCGGCCCGGGCGATTTCAACGTATATGCTCCCCGGCAGCACACACTTACCATTGACGATATGATCGCTGATCCAGAAAGAATGCCGGTCGAATCGCGAAACATAGCAAATATCGGAAGCACTCGATTCTCTGGTGTGAACCAATGGATGTAACAAGGGATATTCACTACGAAGTTCGTTAGTTCTTAGTTCATTTTCTAAGGACACCCAATGGCGTTCCCGAGAAAATGGGTAGCCGGGCAAACTGATGCAGCGGTACGAACCGTCTACAAAGAGAAGTCTCCATTCCAGCGAATAACCCTTAGTATAAAGGTCTGCCAAAGAGCGTAGCATCTCCCTGTATTCATCCGAAGAGCGAGGTCGATTTCCCGAGAGTTCTACGAGAAGGTCCTTGCCAAGTCGCATGAGGATTGGCTCCTCCTTAGCCGGGTTTCTCTCCAAATCGCGGAAACAATTTCCGGAGAGGTCGGCATTTGGCAGGCAAGCTCGCCCAAGTTGCTCCGAAAACTCATTCAAGTCCCGCGCTACAAATGCACAACCTACCGGAAATCTGTTGCGCCGCAGGGTCAAAGTGAAGCTTAAATCTGCGATACTGCCCGAGTCGATCTGATCTGTTAGCCAAACTCTCAAATCGCGAATCCTGCGGCGCAAAGCCGGTTCATCTTTCGCAGAAATTGGAAGCAACCAAGCCAGTCGTTCCTGTGCGTGATGCGGTTGGCTCCAATACTCGTCCACCACGACGTGCGCGTTTGTTCCGCTGAATCCGAATGAATTAATCGCCGCTCGTCGCGGAACGCCGTCAAGGAGGATCCAAGGACTCAGCCGGGTGTTGACGTAGAACGGGGTCTCCCGAAATCCGATATGGACATTCTCTGTTTCGAAATGCAGCGAAGGCGGGAGGCTCTGATGCTTTATCGCAAGAAGCACTTTGATCAAACCCGCGATGCCGGCGGCTGCAGATGTATGGCCAAGGTTACTTTTCACGGAACCGATGGCGCAATACTGCTTGTGCGCCGTGTATTTCCGGAAAGAAGCTGATAATGCCTCGATCTCGATAGGGTCCCCCAAACGAGTCCCGGTTCCGTGAGCTTCCACATAGGTTATGGTCTTAGGATCGATCTGATGACGCTCGTAAACGGCGATCTGCAGATCCCGCTGAGCGGCAGCGCTGGGGGCGGTCATCCCATTTGTCTTGCCGTCTTGGTTCAATCCACTTCCACGAATCACTCCCAAAATCCGATCGTTCTCCGCGATTGCCCGGTCCAAGCGTTTGAGCACTACCACGCCGACTCCTTCCGCAGGAACAAATCCGTCGGCGCGTTGATCAAATGGGGAACATTGCCCGGTCGGAGATAGCATACCGGCTTTGCTCATGCCGATGTAGGGTTTCTCCGTAAGATACAGCGTTACACCGCCGGCAAGCATCATCTCAGCTTCCCCGTCAAGAAGACTCTTACAGGCATAGTGTAGAGCGACGAAGGACGAAGAACACGCTGTGTCCACGCTGATCGCAGGTCCTTTCAGATTGAGCAGATAGGCAATACGTGCTGCCAGAAATGAACTTGCGTTGCCCATCGCTTCCTGGGCCGGTCGATTGTGTGGGAGAAGATCCAGATAGTCATTGCTCATGACACCAGCGAAAACTCCGCAAGAGAGCCCACTAAGAGCTTCCTCCGAATACCCCGCGTCTTCGAGCGCCAACCAAGCCTGCTCCAAAAAAAGGCGATGCTGCGGATCCATGAGTTCAGCTTCCGCCGGCAGGATATGGAAAAAGGATGAATCAAACTGGTCGACACCGTCGAGAAAGCCCCCCCATTTACAATCTGTCTTGTTGGCCAGCGTGGGATCCGAGTGATAGTATTCGCTGATGCTCCACCGCTCGGCTGGCACCGCTCGCACCGAGTCCACACCCCGCTTGAGGTTTTCCCAAAATGCATTTACATCGGCTGCCCCGGGAAACCGACACGAGATTCCGATAACAGCGACCTGCGTTTCGGCTCCGCTTGATACGTTGGAACGCCGACTTTTGGCGGCTGCGCTCTCGCCATCTGGTTTGGTCGCTTGAACCGAGACAAAATCGGCGACTGAATGAGATTCCGTTCTAAAGCCGGTTTGCACTTCGGATTTCTCTAAGGCCGCTTTAGATTCCATCTCGGTCAGCCGGATCTGAGCCTCATCGGACTTCGTTATGGAGAAGACGTGCTCAGCAAACCTGGTGACCGATGGAAACTCATAAAGCGTCGTTGCCTTCAGGTCGGTGTGAAAAAGACTGTTCAGCCTCTTTACAAGCTCTACACCGAGAATCGAGTCGACTCCTGCTTCAATGAATGGTCTGTCGTCAACGATGGCCGTTGCCTCCAGGTAGAGAACACGGCTGAGTTCCTCTCTGATAGTCAGTCGGATCTCCTCCAGCCGCTTTACGCGATCCATTTCCCCAAGTAAATCGGGTGCCCCCATATTAACCGAACTATCTTGTGTGCGATCAATAGCCTCGGTGCTAAGAGCTGCGGCAGGCATTTCACGCGCTTGACCGGTCACGTCACCTGCCGCGCCCAGCGCGATTCTCTTCAGTTGGATCTTGAGAGGCTTGCAAGCATCAGTCTTCGGTAGTTGTACCTGTTCAGATTGCCGCCTCACAACGCGGTCCGGTGAAATCGGACCTTGGGGAACAGAGTCTATTATTGTCCCGACTTCCGAGGCGCCGTTCTTTCGCCGTTGTTCACTGAGGCTGTACCAGTAAGGCTCCTTCTGGAATGCGTAGGTGGGAAGAGAAACCCTTCGGGGTAGTTCTTTTGGGTAGAGAAAGCTCCAGTCGACGGAGAAACCCGTGACCCACAGAGCTGCTAACCTATCTAGATCAGCATGCCGGTAAGCAATCGCCAGTTCGTGACTTTCTTGATCCTCTCCCGGAACCGGCCCCCCAGGCGCTGCTCCACCGAAGTGGACTCTGTCCATTTGCCGTGCTCCGGCGATGATCGCATTTACGATCTCGCGCAGCTCGTCAAGCGAATGGACTACCAAAGCAAGCCGGACCTCGCGCATTGCCTCTCGTCCGATCTGCAGAGTATAGGCGACGTCGTCTAACGTAAACGTCGATTCGCCATGGGCGGGCGGATCTTGGAATCGTGGCAGAGCCGACGCAAACCTGCGCAACCCTTCATTAAGACTCTTGCTATTACGGGCTGAGAAGACAGCAATGTTGGCTTGCCGCGGCACTCTAAGCCCAGCCATTTGTGGTTGAGGCGCTTCCTCAATGATAACGTGCACATTGGCACCGCCAGCACCGAAAGAACTAATCCCAGCCCTGCGAGGTAACGTTCGCCGCTCGCCCTTCCGGTCTACTAACTGTGGTTGAATCCACGGTTCATGCGTTTGCGGAATATAGAAAGGAGAACCATTAAGTGTAAGGTTTGGGTTTAGTTCAGCGGAGTGGATCGACGGCACAAGTTCCCCGTGCTGCAGCTGTAGAAGAACCTTGGTAAGCCCGGCAATACCTGCTGCCGATTCCAAATGCCCAATATTTGATTTCACCGACCCGATTGCGCATCTACGGCTGTGCTCGGCTGGGAAGCCGAATGCGTTCGTCAACGCCGCGATCTCTATCGGGTCCCCGAGAGCGGTTCCGGTTCCATGCGCCTCGATATAGCTAATCGTCTCGGCAGGACAACCTGACCTTATCAGAGCGAGCCGGACCAATTTCTCCTGAGCCCTTGGATTAGGAACCGTATAACCGTTTGTCCTACCTCCGTGGTTACACCAACTTCCTCGGATCACGCCGTAAAGACGGTCACCGTCTTTAATAGCCTGCCGGATCGGTTTTAGGAGGACGGCTCCTATTCCTTCCCCCGGGACGTAGCCGTCACCTCCCTTACCGAAACTGCGGCAGCGTCCGTCCGTTGAAGCAAATTTCCCTCGACTCAAAAGGACGTACTTATTTGCATGCAATAAAAGATTTACGCCTCCGACCAGTGCCGCGGAGCACTCTCCCCGTCGTATACTCTCGCACGCGAGATGGAGCGCCATCAGCGAGGAGGAACACATGGTGTCAACAGACAGACTAGGCCCTTGGAAATTAAAAACGTAGGAGACCCGGTTCGCGATCGATGCAAAGGATCCACCTGTTGCCATGATGTTACCGCGAAGTGACTCCTCCACCCCGAAAAGTTGGTAGTCACCATTCATTACCCCCACAAAGACACCGACGTCAGAGCCGAGTCTCTCGCGGGTATAACCCGCATCCTCGATGGTTTCCCACGCGATTTGCAAAAAGAGCCGTTCCTGAGGATCGATAAAATCTGCCTCGCGCGGCGAAATGTTGAAGAAAGCGGGGTCAAACTTGTCTACATCGTCAAGAAACCCTCCCCACTTCGAGTAAATCGTGCCCTCTTTTTCCTTGTCAGGATCGAAAAGGAGTTCGGCGTTCCATCGTTCTTTCGGAATCTCGCCGATGCAATCTCTTCCTGATTTCAGGTTTTCCCAGAACGCTTCTAATGACTCGGCCATCGGGTAGCGCCCGCTTAGTCCCACAATCCCAATGCCCGTTGTTTCATCAACTCCACTGGATTCTTCTGATCCAGTGGCCGGCTCTCTGACCGGCAATGAGACAGATTTTTGAGCAATCGTCGGTGTCGATTCGCAAGCCAGGTCGACAGTTCCCGTTCGTTCTGCCTCCTTCTCACCGCCAAGAATTGCAACTTTCTCTTGATGCTTTTCAACGAGATAGGCCGCTAACTCTTCTACGGTCTGATATTCGTAAAAGAGCGTTTTGGGTAATTCCCCAAAGTCTCTTTCCAGCTCTTGAGTGACGCTGAGAATGACGACCGAGTCGACTCCGTATCTATCGAGCGGATCCTTATAACGAATCTTGTCCTCGGTTAGCTTTATCTTAGCAGAAATGAGGCGGCTTAAATGCTGTTCCGCTATCCTCCGAAATTGGCTGGTCCTATCCTGAGGATTGCTCTCGATCGCTTTATCAGGCCCTTTGCTGTGAAAATGCGACGCGCCTTTGCCGACAATAAGTTCTGTAATCCGGTTGACGTCTCCGTAAAAGACGATCCACTGCGTTTCCCCGGAGCCAAGACCATCTCCAAAGGCCTCCAGGCCCGGAGCAAGATTTAAAGCCTCAAACCCTAAGGTGCTCCGCATTCGCTGCCAGTTCGCGTTATCCATGCGCATACCGCCAATGCTCCAAAATGGCCAATTGATCGAAAGTGATCGACCACTTCGCAGGCCCTTTTCCACCCACGATTGCCGAACAGCGGCGAATTGATCCAGAAACGCATTCGCCCACGCATAATCGCTCTGGCCGGGATTGCCGGTCACGGCGGCCAAAGAGGAAAAAAGCACAAAGAAATCCAATTCGTCTTCTCGGGTAGCTCGATCGAGATTCAGCGCGCCCTCGACTTTCGGAGCGAGCACTGCGCTGATGGTTGCCGCCTCCTTCTGGCGGATCATGCTGTCCCGGAGAACACCAGCCGCGTGAATAACGCCGTTGATCCGACCATAGCGCGAGCGAACCTCTTCAATCGTGCGGGCGACTGCCGCAGTGTCGGTGACATCTGTCTGGTGGTATTCCACCACAGCGTCAACAGAACTGAGCTCCTGGATGACTCTTGCTCCCTCCAGGTCCGGTTGCTCCCGGCCCAGAAGCACTACCCTGGCATTCCGATAACTCGTAATGAACTTAGCAAAAATCCGACCCAGGGCTCCAGCTCCACCGGAGATTATGTAGACTCCGCCCTCCTTCAGACTAGCACCAGTTTCGTCCGCAGCTCGCCCCACATGATGCACAACTTCCAGACTCGCTATCTGGCGGACACCCGTTCCGTACCGCACCCAAGGGACCTGCTCAATAGCGAAATACTCGTCAAGGAGTCTTGCAAATGGCCAGCTTCCCCGGTTGTCATCCGCAACACCCAAAACCGTGCAATGAAAATCAGGATTCTCAGCATTCAAGGTTCGCGCGAACGCCGCCATGGCTGCTCCACCCGCACTGGTCAAACCATTTCCCTCCGCATAGGTGAATAGCAACCTAGGTGAGCTGACGCTGTGACGCTGGAGGGCTTTTCCGAGGAAGATGGCGGAATAGAGAGAACCGTAAGCCTCATCTAAGTGCTCATTCATCTCATCTCGCTCCGCGCCGGCGCACCAGAGATGAATAACTCCGTGAAGTTTCCTGCGATCGCTCAAGAGATCATTGAATAAACGATCGAAGTCAGCTTCTGAGAACGGATCTATAACGTATGTTCTGTTATCTCTTTTCTCGTACGATTTGCCGCGACCAACCCAAACCAGAACTTCCCGGGCACCTCCTCTTTCCATCCATGCGTTCTCGAGTTTTTGTCGCGCCGCTTCATTCTCTCCTAATAACAGGATCAACCCGTCTCCGTTCCCGGCCGGCGATGAAAGTTTGGTCTGGGTCCAAGTACTTCTCGCATAGACACGTCCGGCTCGATTTATTTTGGTGCTGCCCAAAACAATTCTTTCCGACTGCATTGCCTTCACCGCGAAGTCCCGGAATCGGCCACACACCCATCCGTTCGCATCGCACAGGTCAATATCAAAATGCTTCAGTTCCAAGGATCCACTCACTGGACCATCACTCCTTGTGGCATGAACGTACACCTGCTCCGGCAACGTCTCTGCCAACTCGAGACCAGCGACTGAATATGGAAGGTAAGTAAAATCATCGGAGCCCCTGTGGCTCTCCAGTAGACCGGCTACAGACTGCATGGCCCCATCAAGACATCGGATTGCCTTGCCGGCGGCACCTTCCCAGCCACTATCCACCGGACTAGAGAAGTCCAACAAGGCAATGGATTCCAACGTTCCACGATAGAGACTTTTTATGACCTGTAGCACGGCACCGTAACTAAACCCATGCTCCCTAAACCGGGCATAACAAGTCGACTTGTCGATGATCTCGCTGCAACGCGCACGAATCGTTTCGATGTTGCAGAATTCTCCATCCGTTAAGAAATGATCGGAGCTGATGCTAGCTTGAAAATAGACGCTTGATTGTTCCGCATCTGACAGCGCCCTGACTGAAATCGTACCGTCACCAGGCACGAACTCCATCAAGATACTTTCTTCTTCCCTTTTCGGGACAAATGGCTCCGGCCAACGAATCTCGCGCAGGCACAACGGACTTTTCGCTTGACCAGCCAACCGGTATGCCACCTGCGCCATTGCAAGATAGGCAGCACCTGGCAGCACATGGCCGCCATGAACCAGATGATTTTGCAGGAAGGGGTCGATGCGCCGGAAAGTTTTTCGGAACCGCACCTTGTCGAGTGTCGATACGTTCTCATCGATCAGCGGGTCGAGAGGCGTTCGCGGCAAATAACCCTGCTTATAGTTGAACATATCGGCCGGCAGCGGCAGCCAGTATCGTTCGCGGGCAAAAGGATATCCCGGTAATGAAGTTCGCTGAGGACGACCGGAATTTGGCAGGAGACTCCAGTCCAATACCGTTCCTGAACACCATAACCGAGCAAGTTTGATTAGTTTCCGCTTTGTCAGAAGCTCCCGTAAGAAGGTTTCGCCCTCTTCGTCGTCGAGCACAGAAGCGGCGGACGCCTCGGACATTGGTGTATTCCCATGGAAGAGTGCAGCAATGTTTTTCGCGCCCTCTAAGAATTGGCCCAACTTTTCGACCAATTCTTCTCTTGCAGAAACAACGACCGCCAGGCGTGCTTCCATCGGTTCCCGCCCGACCTGAAGTGTATAGGCAAGGTCCGCTAAAGAAAAGCTCCGCGCCTCGTCCAGGAGAGCTTCCCGCAGCATTTTCGCACACTCATCCAATCGTTCGCGAGTGCGGGCCGAAATGACGACGATTTCGGGAACTCCGGAAGTCGCCGTCTCAGCCGCGACCGCATCCTGTTGGTATTCCTCCACGACTATATGCGCGTTCGCGCCTCCGGCTCCGAAGCAGCTAACTCCCGCCCGTCGTGGCGATTGCCGCCTGGCACCCTTCTCGGCCAACCGGGAGACCCAGCGCGCGAGACTGTCCTGTAGGTAAAAAGGCGAATTCGAAAAGTCGATATGATGATTCGGGACATCCGAGTGGATCGACGGTACCAGTTCTCCGTATCGCATCTGCAAAACGACTTTAGTCAGACCGGCGATCCCGGCAGCAGACTCCAAGTGGCCTATATTGGATTTCACAGAACCTATCGCGCAAAACTGCCGATTATCTCCAGCGCTCGCATAGGCTGTCTTCAGGCCAGCGATTTCAATCGGATCTCCAAGTGCGGTCCCTGTCCCATGAGCCTCCACATAGCTGATGTCCGCCGGATCTATTCCTGCCCGCCCCAGTGCCCGTAAGACGACATCAGCTTGTGCATTCGGGTTAGGGACAGTATAGCCGCTGGTTTTACCTCCGGCATTAACTGCGGTTCCAGCGATCACTGCATAGATGTGATCACCGTCCTTCGTTGCCTCTTGCAACGGTTTTAACAATACTGCACCCACACCCTCGCCGCAGACAATGCCATCCGCCCCATCCCCGAACGTCCGGCACTTGCCGTCCTTAGAGAGCATATTCACGCTCGCCAGGCGTATATAGTGCATCGGATGAAGAATGACATTTACGCCTCCGGCCAAGGCGACTCGACATTCTCCATGGCGCAGACTCTCGCAAGCAAGGTGAACCGCCGTTAACGAAGAAGAGCAGGCAGTGTCCACGGCCAAGCTCGGACCCCGAAAATCAAAACAGTACGATATTCGGTTGGCAGCCGACCAATAGTAGGAATGCGCACCATTCATGATGCCACGGGCACACGACTCTGCCGCCAGCCATTCATAGTTGGCGTTCATAATGCCGATAAAGACCCCAATATTCCGCCCGTTCGGTTCGAGACCTTTCGGCGTGTAACCGGCGTCCTCGAGTGTGAGCCAGGCAGTCTCCAACATCAACCGTTCTTGCGGGTCCATGTTCTCGGCTTCGGCGGGGGAAATGCCGAAGAACAGGGGGTCAAATTTATCGACGTCATCGATAAAGCCGCCCCATTTGCATAAGGCTGCGCCTCCTTTATCCGAATCGGATTGGTAACAGTTCTGCCAATTCCAGCGGTCCTTGGGAATTTCTCGGATACAATCTCTTCCAGTCTTCAAGTTCTCCCAAAAGACCTTCAAGTTTTCCGCCATGGGATATCGCCCGCTGATGCCAATGATCGCGATCCCTTCGTTTTCGACCGCCTGACGTACCTCGTGTTCTCCTCTATCGGTTGAGACGGTTTGTAGCGTTGTCGCCGTAGTAAATTGCGGCTCAATTTTAACAGTTCGTACAGCTTCGGAGGGCACATTGGAGCTTTCTGCCAGCATCGCCCGTAATGCATCCTGGTGGTGTTCCACCAGATACCCAGCGAGGGCTTTAACTGTGTTCCGCTCGAAAAGCAGAGTGGAAGGCACTTTTTTGAGATCTTTCTCAAGCGCCTTGTTGAGTTCAAGTACGGCAAGAGAGTCCACCCCATACCGTTCGAATGTGGCCTCTGGAATAATCGAGTCACTATCGATTCTTAAGACGGAAGAAAATACTGCTCTAATATAGCTTTCTGCGGTACGCCGCAGGCATTCGTCCGAATTGTCTCCGGAGTGTCTGTTTGATTCTTTGCCGGCGGTTTGAACAAGCGATCCGCTGCTTGTGTCCAGCGTTTGGACTGATGTGGTGGAAGTAGCAAGGGCGATGAGTCCATCACTCTGAGCAAGGATAAGCGTTTGGGGAGGATCTTGAGTCGGCTCCGCGGGATTTACGCCAAGGGCTTGGGTGAGCAGGACCTGGTAGCCGGTGCGGTTGAGTAATTGGAGCCAGCGTTGCTGACTCAGCAGAGGTGAGCCGGCTAACCGATTGCTTGGATCCTCAAAACACCACCAACCTTCCGTCAGTCCAAATGTCAAGGTGGCAAAGCTCTGCAGGCGGGTTAACTCATTAAGCAGTAACACTCCGTGGGTCTTGAGCAGTTTCTTCAGCTCACTTAACGTCCGCTCGATCCGGCGGGTGGCATGCAACACGTTACTGCCGATAATAAGATCAACGCTGCCCGCGGCGTAGCCTTGCTTGAGCGGATCTTCTTCAACGTTTAGCAGCGCAAAACTCAACGGTCCATAGACTGATGCAAACCGTTTGCGCCCGTGCTCCAAAAAGCTTCGCGACACATCGGTGTAGAGGTAGCGGACCTGGTTCTGGAAAGGCTGCAGGGCCGCAAGCACAAAGGCGCTGCTCCCTCCTGTGCCGGCTCCCACTTCCACAATGCTCAGCACCTGGCCGGATTGTTGTTTTAAGCGTGCTTGCACATAGGTGCACACCAGCTGCGCTTGTAAACGTCCGTAGGCCTCCATCAGACCCTCCCCAGCGTGGATCTTCTCCACTAGCTCCATGCCGCCTGCTGGAAAGAGCGCTTCTAAGGCGTTGACCTGACCGCGTAAGATCTGGGGATAGGCTTGCAGGCAGCGTTTGAGCAGCGCTACATGCGGCCCTACCACCGGATGCTCCTGATCCAACCGCTCTTCCAGTTCACTGCGTTCCTGCTCCAGAACTGAGTGCTCAAGCCCTTCCTTCGTCCTGAGCTTTGCTCCTGCAACTTCCAGATAACCCGCCTTGGTTAACAGCCCCAAGAGCACTTCCAACAATGCCCCGTAGCGTTCCACTATCCCCAACTGTTCTCGGAAGCGATCCTTCTCGTATTCTTCTCCTGCACGCTGCAACACTCCCATCCGCTCAAAGGCCTCCAACAAAAGCAGCAATCCGTAACGCTCCAGCAGCACAAAAGCTTCCCCACTGTACTGAAGCTCAATCCCCTTTTGGCTCTCTGCCACCACCTGTTCCGCCGCGACCCTTAGCTCCAAGCCCTCCACCCGTCTTGCTGCACCATTGACCACTTGCCATTGGCAACTGCGCTCTACCCCAACCTCGCTCAAGATCTCTTCACTGGCTCGGATCACTACCACTTGTGGCAGTTGTTGGCCTAACACTCTCTCCAGCACCTCCATCCCTTCGCCGGCTTCGATCGATCTCAGACCACGTCGCTCCAGTCCCTGCCGATAGGCCGTTCCAGACACTGCTCCAACGCTGCCCCAATAACCCCAGTTGAGCACCACTCGCCGCCCCTGCAGTCCTGCCACCCCTTGTCGAGCTCGCGCATAGGCATCTGCAAAGGTGCACCCGGCTGCGTAGTTGCCTTGCCCAGCCCCGGCCATCATCGACTGCACGGAAGAAAAATAGACGATAAAATCTAACTCCGGCTCTCGCCCAAAGCTCTCTTCCAATAGCACGCTGCCAAGTTCCTTAACCTCCAATGCGGCCAAAAACTCTGCTTCGCTCATCCGGCCCAGTGTGCGATCCCTGAGTTCTAACGCCGAATGGATGACCCCCTGCACTGCCCCAAAACGTTGCCGGCTCAATTCTACCGCTCGTTGCACTTGCTCTCTGCGGCAGATATCGCTCTGCAGGTAGAACACCTCTCCACCTAAACGTTCAATCTCTCGACGTTTACTCTCAACCTCAGGATCATTCGCAGCTCGGCGCCCTAACCACACTAAGCGGGCGTTATAACGACTCACTAAATAACGCGATAACACCCCTCCTAATCCACCGCTGCCACCCACGATCACATAGACCCCGCCTGCCCGAAAACTGACCCCTCTGCCCTCCCCCGTCGCCTCCCCGGATAAAGTCAACGGCTCTAAGACTCGCTCGTAGCGCTCAGCTCCTCGCAGGGCAACCTCCCTCGCCCCACCCCCTCGCTCCAGCTCTACTCGTAACTGTTGCGCTAGCTGCAGCGCGGCGGGACCCTCTAACTCCTGGCTCTCTACATCCACGTAGCTCACCCGCCACCTTCGGCACTCACGCCCTATTACTCGTCCCAACCCAGACAGTGCTCCTTCGTAGCTATTACACTGCTCGGTTCCAACAATCTGCTCTACCTCTTCGCTAACTATTACCAGCCCTAAGCCTTCTCCATCATAGCCTTTGGCCAAAAGCGCTCGCACCAGGCGCAACAAGCTCACACTGCTGTAGCGCCGGCTCTCCCTCACAGCCTCTTCCACTCCAAAAGATTGGTAACGCCTTTTCCCGCCCCCTAGAAAATAGATCCCCTCGATGGCTCCCAGCCCCTCGATCGCTGCCGCATAAGAGTCCGGTCGCTCCACATCAATGCATCCTTCCGCCAATCTTCCTTGCGTTAAGCGCAGCTCCACCACTTCGCCTTTCCCGTGCACCCCTCGCAAGCACTGCACCAGCCCTTCCCGATCTCCTCCGTGCACAATTACCACCCGGCTTACCCCAACCGCTCCCTTACTCCCTTGCATATCTAACTCCCGCACCCTCCACCGCGGCACGTAACAAAGCCCCTCCAATAAATCCTTCTTGCGCCGAAAACCCACCCCCTTCATCTCCACTCTTACTTCCCCATCCTCTCCCACTATCTTTACATCAAAACGAAGTGGGCCGATCAGCTTAGCGGCGACGTAGACCGATCGCGAGAGCGAGCCGCATACCGCTAATGATTCAACGGCGAAAGGCATGACAGGTCCCTCCCGTGAGCCTTCGTCCCCTAAAGTCAACGACGCCAAAACCTGCAGAGCGCCGTCGAGGAGGGATGGATGCAGTATATAATTGTGGAACTCCGCGTCGACCGATTTGGGCAGTTCAAGCTTGCCGACAACCTCTGACTCATTTGCCTGTACTTCCACCACCGATTGCATGGAAGCACCGTGCTCAACTCCAGTCGCGCGTAAGCGCTCGTACAATGCCACTGGATCCATTCGCTTCGGTAGACGCGCTCTGACGGCAGTCAAGTCAATGAATTGTCTGGTTGCACCCTCATCCGGCGGTAATTGTTTCAACTCGGCCGTAAAGTGTACCCTGCGCTCGCCGCTAACCGTGCTGTAGATTTCCACTTGGCGATTACTACTCGAATGAGAGAGACTAACTTGGATACAGCCATTTTGCTGATTCAGTTGAAATGGCGTCAGCCAATAGGCCCGGCCAATGCCAAAACGAGTTTCAAGATTTATTGCCCGTAAGACTGCCAGAGACATCTCGAAATAAGCCACCCCGGGAAGAACGAGGAATCCGTTTACTCGATGATCACGCAGAATCCAGTCATCAGCTCGGACCACCTTCTCGAAATAAGACGACTCCTTGTCTGTGATAACATCCGCCGAACCATCCAGAAACGGATGTCGCCGCTTTCCTTCTTCCGTTTCTCCGATTCCCTCATTACCAATCCAACAACTTTGCTTAGCAAACGGGTAACCTGGGAGAGAAATACGACGATAGCCTGAAGACGGATATAACTCCTCCCAGGGTAACGACACGCCGGCGCAGTACAGGCGACCTAAGTCTGCCAACTTCTCACGGCATATAACAGAGTCCAACGCCTCGTCATTGTCCGATCCGATCCCGAACCATTGGATTAACCTTGAAAACCCAGCGTCGTCCAGATCCTGTGCTCGTTCTCCAGTCTCAGTTGTCCCTCCGGGCTCATAGCCATCTAATCTTTCCCTCAATTCGCGAATTGACTCGGCCACAAACGCGGCGCGGTATTCGAAGTGGCTGCGCCCGGTATCCAGCGTATAAGCCAGGTCTGACAGAAGACTCTCATCGTCGTTTTGTCCGATCCACGCGGCTAAGTCTTTTACTCGCTGTCTGAGCGCCTTCGGAGCTTTCGCTGAAAGACACACCAGGTGCGCTTGACGCCTTGGCCGCTTCAGCCCAATACCTGGAGGAGCTTCTGCAAGAACCACGTGGCAATTCGTCCCACTCAAACCGAACGCGCTGACCGCGGCACGCCGTGGATATCCATCCGCCGGCGTCCACGATCGACAAAGCGTGTTTACATAAAATGGAGTTTCCGAGAACGAGACATGCTCATTCGCTGTTTGGAAATGCAGCGACGGCACGAGTGTTTTATGCCTGAGACAGAGCAGCGTCTTGATGAGCCCGCAGATCCCTGCCGCATTCAGAGTATGTCCAATGTTGGTCTTGATTGATCCGATCGCGCAGAACTGCTTAGCTGGAGTGAATTTTCTGAAGGCGTCCGTTAGAGCGTCAATTTCAATCGGATCGCCTAATTTCGTTCCCGTACCATGCGCTTCCACATAGCTTATGCTGAGCGGATCGACTGCAAAGCGCCGATAAATCTCTTCATACAGTCTGGTCTGAGAAGGAGCGCTCGGGGCCGTGATACCGTTAGTCTTTCCGTCCTGGTTCATTCCCGACCCTTTGATTACCCCATAGATCTGGTCTCCGTCCTGGATCGCTCGCAGAAGTGGTTTAAGCACCACCATTCCGACTGCCTCACCGTAGCCCATACCGTCGGCTCGAGCGTCAAACGTTTTGCAGCACCCATCCGACGCAAGCATTCCAGCCTGTACAGCGTTCAACACAAATTGCGGCGTCGTTAGAAGAGCTACCCCTCCTGCGATTGCGAAATCGCACGTCCGATTCCGAATGCTTTCGCAGGCAAGATGAACAGCAACTAACGAAGAAGAGCAGGCCGTGTCGACCGCAACGCTCGGGCCTTGCAGATTCAGAAAATAAGAAACTCTCGCCGGCAGCATGCACGGGAGATTGCCCGTTAACGTATAACCCTCGGGAACAATTTCCATCTCCCGGATTAGATTGATGTAGTCCCCTGATTGGCAGCCAACATACACACTCCCGCGACTTCCCTGCAAAGACTCCGCGGCATACCCTGCATCTTCCACTGCACGCCATGCTTCCTGGAGGATAAGCCGCTGCTGAGGATCCATAAGCGCCGCCTCCCTGGGTGAAATATGAAAGAAGAGAGGATCAAACTGATCGATGTCCCGCAGCATTCCTCCCGCGCAGACCTTATCTTGATACTGTTCACGCCATAGACGTCTTTCGAACCCGTCATCGTTCCATCGTGATTCGGAAATCTTGCGGATGGAATCTCTGCCCTGTTTGAGATTTTCCCAAAGTTCTTGAATCGTAGCCGCGTCTGGAAACCGGCCAGCCATCCCGATTACTGCAATATCATCTGCATTAATCTCCTGCTTGCCAGAAACCGATCGGTCGCCTTCCGAATTTGTCTGGGTCAGCGATGAGTCATTGATCGGATTCCGGCCTGGAACTTCCGCCCTTTCCGCAAGCAGGTTCGTTTCGTTTTTCGATGGCAGCGCGATTACATTCTCGAACGCAGAGGCGATATGTTGAGCGAGCCTTCGAGGCGAAGAGTAGTTAAACAAATCCGTCGATCGCAGATGCACGCCAAGCGTCCTATTAAGTCGCCGCACAACTTCTACCGCGAGGATGGAATCAACTCCCAGATCGATGAAGGCAACATCTTCATCATCGACTTCTGCTCTCTTGTTCAACAAGCCACCAAGACAAAGCGAAATCTCCTCTTGCAGACAAGAGAGGGTTCCTCCCTGATTCCAATCAACAGAACCGCCGTCAAATTTTGTAGTCCCGATCCCAGAGGTAGCGTTCGAGGAGGGGCTACACCTAGACTCTTGTGGAACCGTGACTACCGAACACCTAGCCTCAGCCCCTTCATCGTCGATGTCCACTTCGCATACTTCATATAGGCCATCACTCTCGGCGATCAGAACCGTCTGAAAAGGTTCTTCGTCGCACCACAATTCTGCGCCCGCGGACCGAGTTCCGACAAAGCCAGTCTCATGCAACAACAACTCCCAAAGTGCTCGACTCAGCAGAGGTGTGTCCGGCAAGCGTCGCGCCGGGTCCTCAAAAAGCCACCAACCATCAAGGAGACCAAAAGTGAGCAACAGAAAGTCAGTCGCCCGGGTGGTCTCGTTAACTACAAGAAGGCCATTGCGCTTAAGCAATGACTTAATGTGGCCACAGGCAGTCCGGACGTCACGGGTCGCATGTAAGACGTTCGCAGCTATGATGACATCCACACTGCCAAGGGCGAACCCCTGTTTTTCAGGCGCCTTCTCGATATTCAACGTCTGGAACTCGAGGAATGAAAACTTCGCCTGATGACCTCGTCGACCATTCTCGACCAGAGTAGGTGAGATGTCAGTGTAAACATATTTGATGCGATCGGCATACGGCTTAAGCGCATCGAGCACCTTGGCACTGGTCGCTCCCGTGCCGGCACCAATCTCGACAATTTTCAGCTGGCACCCGCCGTTGCCGGTTTGGATTCTGCGCCTGATATAAGCCGCTGTCCATTCAGCGACCGCGTGGTTGAAGTAGTCGGCAATTAAATTTCGAGCGTAAACCCCCTCCGGCAACTCGGTAGACGATTCCGGGAAAAGGATATCTGTCGCTGGCGCAGTCCCGTTGATAACTCCGGCGATATGAGAGATACAAGCTTGCAGAAGGCGGCCATGTCCTTCTACCTCTGGGAATTCTTTCAGCAATTCCTCCAATCGCCGATCCACGAAACTCGCGTCGGAGGTGTCCGCTGGTGAGGGGGCATTTTCTGCGACCCTCCAGACGTTTTCTGTGCGAATGATCCACTTCTCCTGCTCGAACATCCGAAGGATCACCTTTAAAAGGCGAGCGTACTTCGGGAGCACCGAGAGCTTGCCCATCAAGCTTGGCAGGGTCCAGCTTTCGTCTTCCAGTTGCTGAAAAACCCCTTGTCTCCTAATCGCGTCAAACGCTCCGATGCGCCCGAGTTCCTCCAATTTTCGAAACGCCTGCCGAAAACGGAAGAATTCTTCCCTTCCGATAGAGGGAACGGATAGCGCCCCGGCGATTTGATCCAGAACACGGGCGGCTTTGATGGGGTGTGAACGGAGTCGCTTTCCAAAATGAGCGCCCATGGTCTCCATCGCCGATCGATCTGCCGGCACTACTGCCACCTGTGTTAGTCCGGAACTAAGAATTGTTTCCAGGGCAGCGAAACCGGCCTCAGCCTGTATACAACCAAATCCGAGGGCCTCCAACGATTCCCGAACCTCCTGGTCAGAAGCCTTTCCGATTTCCCAGTATCCCCAATTAATTGTGATCACGGGATATAGCACCAGCTTATTCCAGCTTTCCGCCAAAGCGTCCTGAAAGGTGCAACCCGTAGCATAACTCGCTTGCTTCTTGTCTCCGGCAAAAGATTGAATTGACGAGAAGAAGACTACGAAGTCCAGCGGTTCGTCCGTCAGCGCAGCCTGGAGCGCTTGGGCGCCCAAGATCTTCGCGCCGGAAACCTTACGAAAGGTAGAGTCGTCCAGTTCTCTAACCAGGGTAGCTTCCAATGACGCAGCCAGGTTGAATACTCCATCAATCCGAAAAAAGCACTCTCTGGCCAAACGAATTGCCTGATCCAGCGCCTCCGGCTCAGTCACGTCCGCCTGTGTGTAAATGACTTCGCCTCCAGCCCTACGGACTTCTTCCATTTTACTTTCGATCTCGGAGTCGCTTTGTCGACGACCGATCCAGATCATGCCAGCACCACAGCGCCCAGCTAGCCAAAGACTTAGCGCATGTCCGATTTGGCCGGCTCCACCGATCAACAGATAAACACCCCCATGCCGCAGTGGAGAATCCGTGATCTTTCGCACCTCGACAGGTACCAGCGTTCTTTTGAAAATCCGTCCGGAGCGTAGAGCAATACATTTTAGCGCCGGTGTAGGCTCTTCTCTGAGCAATCGCCCCAACGTCCCTGTCACCGAACCTTCCTGCTCTGCGTCAGCAAGAACGGACTTCGAACAGTCGATGCAACGGACCTTCCAATTCGGCTGTTCTTTGGTCAGCACCTGAGCAAGTCCTATAACTCCGGCGGCTTCCGCATTTAAAAAATCGTTTGGAAAGATAGCCGCCGCGTTCTCTGTTATGATACGCAGTTGAAGTGAGACGTTTCCGTAACCTAACTGACAGAGCGCCTTCGTTAACTGAAGCAAACCTAAAATGCTCTCCGGGCAGCCATGGGAAATGTTGCCTGGTCGACCAGGCACAGACACGGCCTTCGTAGCGCTCACAAGGTAATAAACCGTCTTTAGCTTCCCTGAACTCAAGTCGGCCGAAGGCAGACAATCGATCAATGCTATTGCCTGAGCGTCGGCAACACCTGGGGAAATAGACGCGCATTTTTGCAGAAAGACACAACGCTCAACCTTCGAGAGCGAGTCCTTACGGTGGATCAAAGCCAGACTATCTTCGTAGGTAGTCGACTCGGAAGAGGCAACGATTAAGACCCGGCCTGGTGGACCGCTGTTAGTTTCTGACCGGCAGTCGAAGTCGTCCTGGTTTTGGTTTCCTGCCTCCTGGCAGGCTTCCCAACGCGGCACATAGTACCAGTCTTGGCCACAACTGCAATCATACTCCGTCAATCCTTCACTTGATCGATTGACGGTTGGCACGCATTGGTCGATGCACCAGTAACGCTGGCGCTGTAACGGGTACGTGGGAAGCCGCTTTCGGCGCAAGCCGATATTTTCCGGAAGAATTTCCCACGAAATTTCTCGACCACTAACCCACCACTCGGCGAGTTGACGCGCTTTTTCGCGACCCTGTGGACGAAGAGCCCAATTCTGAAGGTCCGCATTGAACTCCGTGGATTTCTGAAACGACTGAGCTCGTCCCGTCAAGAGCGCTGAACTGTTACCCTCCAGAAATTGTTGAAGACGTTGCTTCAATTCTCCGACATCTTCCGCCACGAAAGCCAGACGCTCTTGCATCGGTTCTCTACCAACCTGTAAAGTAAAAGCTAACTCCCGGAACGAAAGAGAATCGATCTCAGAATCCGCTGATTCCAAGAACTCCAGGAACGCCTTGGCATACGCGTTCAGCCGTTCATGAGTCCTTGCCGACAATAGAATCACACACGATCCGGCTGTATCAGTCGGACCAACGTCAGGAACGCCCTGGAATTCCTCAAGAACGACGTGAGCATTCGTTCCACCGAAACCGAACGAGCTGACGCCCGCACGACGCGGAATGCCGGAGCCCGATACCCCCTTCAGCTGCCGCCAGGGCTGAGTAAATGTGGAAATAAAAAACGGCGAATTTTCCAGTTGAATCAGAGGGTTGCATTGCCGCACGTGCAATGAAGCCGGAATGACTCGATGCCGCAAGGCCAGGACTGTTTTGAGCAAACCGGCGATACCTGCAGCCGGCTCGAGGTGCCCGATATTCGATTTGACAGATCCGAGTCCACAATAATGGCCATTATCCGTTGACTGCGTATCCTTGGACCGCGCAATCCGTAAAGCTTCTCTGATTCCATCAACTTCCACCGGGTCGCCCAACGCAGTACCGGTACCGTGGAGTTCGAGATAGGTAGCCGTTTCAAAAGGTATGTTGGCGTCCTCCCAAGCTGCGATCAGCAGATTTGCCTGAGCCCGCGAGTTTGGCGCCGTAAGAGAGTGAGCGCGGCCCCCGTGATTAACTGCACTCCCTTTGATCACTGCCCAGATGTTATCTTTGTCGGCGACCGCCTTCTCCAACGGCTTTAGAAGGAGAACACCCACACCTTCGCCGCGAACATAACCGTTAGCTTGTTCATCAAACGTCTTGCAACGTCCGTCCGGTGATAAGACCCCGAGCTGGCCGGTCGCTACGGCGGTCTCTGGAATTAACATCAAGCTAACCCCTCCCGCGACCGCCAATGAGCATTCACCCGAGCGCAATGAGCGAACGGCTCTGTGTACGGCAACCAGACTGCTTGAGCAAGCCGTGTCTACCGACTCGCTTGGCCCATGAAAATTGAACAGGTAGGAGACGCGATTAGCCAGCATGGTCTGAGCGGTGCCCGTCGCTTGAAGCGCCGACACCTCTCTATGCTTGGCCAGAAGATGTTGATAGTCGCTGAATTCGATTCCGGCAAACACTCCTACCGGTTTACCAGACAGCTCGCCCATCCTATACCCACTGTCTTCTACCGCCTTCCAGACGGTCTCAATAAACACCCGATGTTGCGGGTCCATGTTTTCCGCTTCGAAAGCGGATATTCCAAAAAACTCCGCGTCAAAGAGATCGACGTTCCTGATAAAGCCACCCCAGCGCGATTGGGTCTTGTTTCTTTCTGTGAGCGGGTCGCCAAACCAAAGTTGCCAATCCCAGCGATCAGGTGGCACCTCGGTGACCGAGTCCCGCGCCGCGACCAAATTCTTCCAAAACTGATCAAGGTCCTCTGCACCCGGCAGGACGCCACTCATTCCGATAACTGCAATATCTTCACCAGGAATATCAGAGTTTTGCACTGAGGCACTACGGACCGATGCAAACTGGACTTGCTCATTTGCTCCGCCCGCCGAGCCGATAGTCTCTGGTGAAGTTGATCCAGAGATTTTCGATTCCCTTGGACTTATGAGCTGCCATTCTTTCGAAAAGGCGTCAAGTTTCTCCTGAATCTGGGGCCCATATTCGTCGATGAGATGGACACTTAATTGCTCAATGTTGTTATGAGCGAAAAACAGAGACGGGCTAACTTCGATATCGAATGTCGTGGAAATTATTGATGCGAATTCCCGTAGCGTTACCGAATCCAGCCCGTAAGAACCGAAGCCTTCACGTAACTCTAAACGGAAGACATCGAGCTTGAGCAGACGAGCAGCGGTTTGACAAAGGAAGTTCTGTACAGCACCCGAGATTGAAACTGAGCCATTGATTGGAATCGGGCGGGTTGTTGTGTCACCATCCGATTCATTATCCAGTGTGACATGGTAAAGCTCGAGCAGCCGCTCCAGTCTTTGGCAATCACCTACCAAGAGCATCAACTGTTCTTCTTCGCCCTCAAGACAGTTTTCCAGGAAACGAAATGCCTTTTCGGGGTGGATTTTCGTCATCCCGGCAGAACGCAAATAAAGGGATTCACCATCACCGGTCATCGGAAGCGCACCGCCACTCTTCCACAGCGGCCAATTGATGGTTCGAGATCGGCCTTGGCGCAGGCCGCGTTTCCTGAGTCTCTCTCGCCCCCGAATATAACTATCCAGGAAACAGTTACTCACGGCATAGTCGCACTGTGCGAAATCACCCAGAATCGAAGCAATGGAGGAAAAACCAACGAAGATCTCGAGCGGTTCATCTCGGGTCACTAAATCGAGCACCCGGATCCCTTTCGTTTTTGCCTGGATAACGCGCTCGAAGTCTATCCATGACTTCTGCGAAAACGTCTGCCGACTTTCCTCGCCGGCGACGTGAAACACTCCTTGCACGGTTCCAAACCGATCCTTAGCAAAGCCTAACGCTTTGACCATGCTGGCAGCGTTACCCGTATCAGCTTGGCTGTAGAAGGCTTCACCTCCCAAGGTTCCTAAGCAATCCAGGAACTTCCGCCGCTCTTGATCGAGAGGCGAACGACCGGTGAGGAACAATCGAGCCTGATAACGCCGCGCGAGGTAATCCGCGACAAGACTCCCCACTTCACCAAGGCCCCCTATAACCCAGTAGACACCACCCTTTCTTAGAATGCGATCCGTTGAATTTACATTCGCATCGATTCGTTCCATCCGCCGTGTCCAACGCTTTCCATCTGCGTACCGAATTTCACCGGTAATCCCTAACGCGTTTGCGCCTTTCAGTTCGGCGTTAAACAACCAGCTGACATCGGCCTCAGGAAGCCGGTCCTGTATCTCGATCGTGGTCAACTTCAATTCCGGGTAGAGAAACTGCACCGATCGAGAAAACCCTGCGAGCGACTCTATCCAAGGACAAGTGCAGCGGTCGAAATTCTCGTATACGAAAACTATCCACCGCCGAAGATGCGCTTTGCTCTGGACTAAACCTCGAAGAAGCCAGAATAGCGATCGGGGCCAACTCTCACCTCGCATGTCCAGGACCTCACCTTCTCCCGATATCGAGGGCTGACTTTGAATCGTGGCCGTGGTAGAAAAAGAGTCATGCAGAACAAGAACGTCCGGCAGCGTACCAACACCCTCCAAGGTCTGAAAAAGCAGAACCAAGTCCGATCCACTCGTCGGATTCACACCGTAGGTATTTTTGCCAACAATCCCGTATTCACTGCCCGGCAGAGCTACTATCACATCCTTCGCTGGATAATTAGCAGAAATGGCTTGTCGGAATCGTGCTGCGGAATCGTCACGGTTCCCGCAGAATAACAAGACTTTACCTACGAAGGCATCGCGAACCGATCGGTTCCACGGAGTCTCTTTCCACGTCGGACGAAAAACCAACTCACCACAGCCAGGATCGTTTTCGACCCGAAGGCGTTTTTCCAGTCGTCTAACAACGGGTAGCGCGTCTTGCAGGGAAATCTCTCCCGCCCTTATCCTTTCCAGCAAAAGTCGCAATTCGCCGTTCATTGTGATCCTCCGGCGATCAATTCCTCGACGACCTCAATGTCTAACTGCCCGTCCCTCAACTGCCGCAATAAATTGAATAGTCGATCATCACCATCGTCCCGTTCGCCATCGACACGATTTTGGGAAGGAGGTGTTTCCTTCGTCGGGCTAGCCAAAGCGTCGCCCAACCTGAAACTGTCCGACGCCGGAGCCGCCGTTGCCGATGCATCCGAGTCGCCGAACCAATAACGCTCTCGTGCAAAGCAATAGCCCGGGAGCGATACTTTCTGGGGAACGCCGCTCTCATAAAGCTGATTCCAGTCAATCACTGCTCCCATAACCCACAGCTGTGCCAACCGCGGCAAGTCTCGCTCAGCAAGGACAGCGGCAATAAAAATATCTCCGGCTGCTCCCCGAACTAACTGCTCTCTTTCTGCTCCTAGTTTTCCAGTAACGACAACGCCCTCTTCCGTGGATCGACCATTCAACCATGCCCTCAGTCTGTCGCACAGCTCCTCAACTCCGGATGCGACGATCGCTAAGCGATACTTCATCCCTTCGCGCCCGGTCTGGAGGGTGTGGCATAGCGCCTCGAACGTTGGCGGCACCCCTAAACCGCTTCGCTTTGTCTGAAGAAAATCCGCCAAGCGCTGGGCCGATGCTTTCACGCCTTCTTCCGTTTTCGCCGATAGGAGCACTACGTTGGGTCCGGGCGACGAAACCCTTTCTTCGGCAACTGGCTCGAAAGACTCGACGATAAGATGCACGTTCGTGCCACCCGCTCCAAACGAACTAAGTCCAGCTCGTAGACAACTTTCTTCCGTAGCCGGTGTCCAAGTGGCTAATTCGCGTTGGACATAAAAAGGAGTCTCTGCGAATTCGATGTCAGGATTCGGCGGATCACAATGCAAGGAAGGCACTAACTGGCGGTACTGCATTTGCAACAGCACTTTCGTTAGCCCACCGATACCCGCTGCGGCCTCCGCATGACCAATATTCGATTTAACCGAACCAATGGCGCAGAACTGCTTATCCGATGTGTAGGTGGCGAACGCGCGCGTCAGCGCTTCAACTTCGATCGGATCTCCGAGGGCAGTCCCGGTACCGTGGGCTTCCAGGTAACCGATGGTGCGCGGATTTACATTGGCCTTTTTCAGAGCCGCGAAAACTAAGTCTTCTTGACTACGCGGATCCGGTACGAAGAAGCCGTTCGTGCGTCCACTGTGGTTCACCACGCTGCTTACTATCACTCCATAAATCCGATCTCGATCTGCGATTGCTCGACCAATTGGCTTGAGTAGAACAGCACCGACTCCTTCGCTTGGTACGTAGCCATCTCCCCCCGCACCAAAGCTTCGGCAACGACCATCGCTGGAGATAAACTGCCCCTGACTCAGTTGAAGATACTTGTTTGGGTGCAGAGAAAGATTGACTCCGCCCGCTATTGCGAGTTGGCATTCCTTATGCCGAAGGGATTCGCAGGCAAGGTGAACAGCGGTAAGCGAAGATGAACAGAACGTGTCGATCGCGAAACTGGGTCCCCTCAAATTAAGGAAGTAAGAGACGCGATTGGCAATCGACGCATGCGTCACCGCTGGAGGAACAAATGATTCCTGGTGCGTTTGTCCGCTCTTCAGCAGTCCATACTCAGATTGCATGACGCCGACGTATACTCCGACGCAACGACCTTCCAGATCCTCACGCCTATAACCTGAGTCCTCCATAACGTGCCACGCGGTCTCAAGAAAGAGGCGTTCTTGCGGATCCATCGATTCCGCTTCACGTGGCGAGATATTGAAAAAGAGCGGGTCGAATTTATCGATGTCATCTAAAAATCCACCCCACTTACTATGGCTTTTGCCTTTCGCCCTTTTATCGGGATCGTAGAAAGCATTTTTATCCCACCGATCGACTGGGATTTCCGTAATGCAATCCCGCCCCGTCCGGAGATTCTCCCAGAAACTATCGAGATTATTGGCCATTGCATAGCGACCGCTTAGCCCGATGATCGCGATACCTTCGTCATTCGCCGATCCTGGGTCGGCCTTATGCTCGTATTCTCTTAATAAAGCCTGCTGATTCGCTGGGTGAAAGCGATCCACCGACCGAGGCATGCCTGCGCCAGCGTTTGCCGGTGGCAACCATCGTGCAAGTTCGGTGGGGTACTGCGCGATGAAATAGTCTGCCAGAGCATCGATGGTCTTATATTCGAAAAAGAGAGTCTTCCGAAGCCTACCGAAGACGCTTTCCAACCGGCGCGTGATGCCCATTACGGAAATCGAATCAATGCCGTAGTTCGCAAACTCTTGCAGCGAATCTAACTTCTCCGCTGGAATCCGGAGATTCTCTGCGATCGCATCGCAGAGAAAGCCGATAGTCCTTTCCTTGCTCACGAATGTTCCGGCTGTCTCTGCCTGGAGTTGGGAAGGAAGGTCCTGAACCGGCGATAACCCATCGATTTCAGCAATGCTGGCGCGGATAATCGAGGAGACTCCGTGAAAAACCGCGATCTGAGGTCGATTAAATCGCCAGAGTTCTTCCAGCAGCGTCAAACCTTGTTCCAGCGGCAGAGCGCGCAAACCGAAGTCCTGTTCCATCCAACGCTGGATATCCTCAGAAACTTTCATCCCTCCATCGGCCCAGTATGGCCAGTTGACAGAAATCGTTCGCCCCTGCCGTACCCCGCCCAAGCGTAAGGCTTCCCGGTGCACGGCGAATTGATCGAGAAACGCGTTAGCGTAAGCGTAATCAACTTGCCCGGGATTACCCATGACCGCGGCCAATGATGAAAAGAGCATCAGAAAATCTAACGGTTCATCCCGTGTGGCTTCGTCAAGATTAAGAACACCGTCGACCTTAGGAAACAGTACCTTCTTCGCTTTCTGGAGCGTTTTCCCGGTTAGCAAAGCGTCATGCCGCCCACCAGCGCAATGAACGATGCCGTTCATTGGCCCAAAACGAGACCGAATATCCCGCGCTGTCTGCTTTGTGTCCTCTCGATCGGATAGATCGACAGGCAAATAAGCCGCTCGCGCTCCCAAGGATTCTAACTTCGCCAACAGCGTCGTGATACGATCTCCGGGTTCGGACCGTCCGCTGAGGACAACCGTTCCCAGGGTCCGCTTGGCAAGGTATTCCGCCACAATCCCGCCCAGAGATCCATTGCCTCCCAAAACCCAATACAGACCACCACGCTGAAACGGCGACGCATTTACGTCCTTGCCAGACAAGCCTAGCTCCCCCAGCCGACGCGTACGACGTTTTCCACCGCTGCAGGATATCTCGAGTGAATCGCGGGGAGTAACTTTAAGCTCCTGAAACAGCGTATTTATGCATATCGGACTATTCGCCGAGGACCTATTTCCCGCCGCGTCGCCGATTAACACCGATTTACAACGAACATTTGGATACTCCTGGATTAGACTTCGGAAGAAGCCGCTTACGGCTCGCGCAGATAAACAATTTGCGTCATTTTGAAGAACGCAAAGCATCGACAACGGACTGCTTTCTACGACATTGGTTAGTGCCTTCGTCAGGCAGAAAAGGTTAGCGAACGCTTCTGAATCATGCGTCGCTGATGCAGAAGCGCGCCGTGGCCAGATGTACAGCACACTCCCGAGAACCGTACCTTTTTCTCGCAGCAGTTCCGTCAACTGCCCGTAGTCTTCCGGCGAACCAGAGCCCACCGTGAAGCGACCGTCAACGTTAACTGAGAACCCCTCTCCGGGTTTTATCAGAATAACGTCGTCAGAGAATTTCCCAGACTCGGTTATCGCCCTCCAGATTGTCTCATCCTGGTCGAAGAGGATTAGCGATCCCTTCGGCAACGTGCCGTCCTCGGGCGCACGTGGAGCGTCAATCCACTCCGGAGCAAAAAATAGCGTATCACTCTCACAGGCTCCATAAGCGCCAAGCAGCCGCACCCGGAATCCTCGAACAGTGACAAGAACCTCACCGGCCTCGTCAACAAACTGAACATCGAAGCGGCGCTCGGCTCCCTTACCCTCGACACATCGGATGTAACTGTAACCAGTGCGCACAAGTGCGCGATGCACGATTAATTCGTCGATTCCGATCGGAATGCCGGCTTCCGGGCCCTCACCTTTTCGAAGGCCAAGAAAAGCCACGACCGCCTGCAGGGCATATTCCACCACACATGGATGAAGCCGGAATTGGCCGAAATCCTTATCCATGGAGGGCGGCAGCTCGATTCGAGCCAGCGCCTCCTCTCCATTGCAAACAATGTATCGAATTCCCCGCAGCGAAGGTCCATATTTCATACAGCGCGCCGCGAATGCCTCATAACAGGCGTCCGCTTCGTACCGTTCCGTTAGCGGGAGAGAGATCTCAGAGAGATCGAGTTGTTCTGGGGGTGCTGATTTCTCCTCCATTATCAAAAGTCCGGTGGCAAAGCTGTTTGGGTTAGAATTCAGATCGGCAGACTGCACGGAGAATGACCACCCACGGTCGCACCGATCGAATTGTATAATCAGTTCCCTCTGTCCAATAATCTCGCACGGGTAGTTCCACAGTATATTCCTGATACAACGCGCGGATTTAGATGCTATGCGCTCACCGGCGACGATGGCCAACTCCAAATAGACGACGCCAGGAACCAAAACACGACCGCTAATATTGTGATCCGCGATGTAAGGCGTTTCAGCAGTGAGCCTGGTTGAGAACCCGGTGCGATTCGGCAGATGGTGCAGTTCTCCTATAGCTGCGCAAACGTTTGGCTCCTTGGATGGATCGGCTGTTGCAGCCGGGTTCCGGATCCAACACCGCTCTCTGGAAAATGGATAGCCAGGCAGAGAGACAGGCGGATAACCCCCAACCGGAAAGAGCGACGACCAATCTACCGAGTAGCCCGCTACGAAGTAATCAGCAAGTTTGAGTAGAATGTCTTGATACCGGACGCTCGCATCACCCCGAAATTCTGCGGCTTCCTTTAGCAACCGGTCGCAGTCGCTATCCCGCGTAAATGAGGTATTCGCCGAGGAGCTTGCGCATCCTCTGCGAACCCAAGTTTCCTTGCCGAAATCTCGATACGATTGGATGCTCCTGGAAAAGCCATCCCAATTGCTCGCCAGAAAGATGATTCGATGAGTAAAATGGGTCCGCCGACAGAGCAACGTGTAAGCCAGCACCTCCAGGGGTAGGTTCGGGTGCGACCCGGTTAGCCAACGAGCGATGTCCGCCATAAACTGATCCAGCTGTTCAGCCGTCTTTCCTGTAAACGGAAGGAGCACGTGGGAGCGCCTGCCGGCCACCGGGCGCGAACTTGGGGCCGGTGCTTCCTCGATGACAGCGTGTGCATTGGTGCCACTAAAACCAAACGCACTTACCGCCGCATATCGCGCTTGTGCGACAGGAGTCTCCCAATTAAGCAAACCAGTGTTCACATAAAATGGCGATCCTTCGAAAAGACAATGTTCGTTCGCTTGCTCAAAATGAAGAGATGGTGGAATTTGGCGCCTCGTCAGAGAGAGCAGGACTTTCAGAAGTCCCGCCATGCCCGCGGCTGCGGTCGTATGGCCTATGTTGCTCTTCACGGAACCCAACGCACAGAAACCAGTCTTTTGCGTGTATTCACGAAATGCTCGAGTTAGCCCATGAATTTCGACGGGGTCACCTAACTGTGTACCCGTCCCATGCGCTTCCACATAACTAATGCGTTCAGGGCTCACTCCACAGCGGTCATAGGTCTCTAAATATAATTGCTCCTGCGACTGAGAGCTTGGTGCCGTCAGGCCGTTTGTTCTTCCATCCTGATTGATACCTGATCCTTTGATAACCCCGTAGATTCTATCGTTATCACGCAGTGCTTGATCAAGGCGCTTCAGCACAACAACGCCAACGCCCTCGCCGGGAACAATGCCATTCGCTCGCTGATCGAAGGATTTACACCGGCCATCCGGAGCGAGCATGCCTGCCTTGCTCATCTGAATGTACGGAAGTTGAGTGATATAAAGGGTGACCCCGCCCACTAACATTAGATCTGCTTCGCGGCTCGTAAGAGCACCGCAAGCCAAATGAAGTGCAACCAACGAGGAGGAACAGGCTGTATCGACCGTGATAACAGGCCCCTTCAGATTGAGATAATATGCAATCCTGGTAGCAAGAATCGAGTTGGAGTTACCAAGCATTTGGTAAGCGGGGTTTCTGTTATCCAGCAGATTCTGGTAGTCATTACCCATAACTCCCGCATAAACCCCACAACGGCATGCTTGAAGCCGTTGCTCGGAGTAACCCGCGTCTTCGAGTGCGTGCCAGGCTTCCTCGAGGAAGAGACGTTGCTGGGGATCCATCCAGTCTGCTTCTTCGGGCGAAAGATGAAAAAAGAGCGGGTCAAACCTGTCGATATGATGCAGAAAACCTCCCCATTTGCTGTATGTCTTTCCAGGGACGCCGGGGTCGGGGTCGTAATAGAGATCAACATCCCAACGATCACGCGGAATCTCTGTAATCGAATCAATCCCGTTCTTCAGATTTTCCCAGTATAGCTCCAGGTTATCGGCTCCGGGAAACCTGCCTGCCATGCCGACAATCGCCATCTCTCGTGGAGCTGATTCCGTCACGACGGGCGTATCTCGCCGGGTGAAATCGGCGTTTCTGTCTAACCCTGTCTTTGACGGAGAGGATTCCTCTTGAAACTGCGGGGTTGATGTTGCCCCCCGAGACTCAACTAGAACGTCGCTTGCCGTCGCGCTGCCACAAATCTCTTCGTACACTGTCTTTGTCAGCAGGTCGATGTTTGGAGCATCGTATAATCGTGTGGCCTGAAGGGTGAGTTGGAAGCCTTCGTTCAGCTTGCGAATCAACTCTACGCCAAGAATTGAGTCGAGCCCCAATTCGGCAAAGGAACGTTCCGGATCAATCGTATCTTCACTGAGATAAAGTACCTCAGCCAAATTCGCCCTAATCTTTCGCTGAATTGTCTCAGGAGAAGGAAACCCGCTCTCTCTTTCCGGGCGATGCTCCGATCCTGTTGTCTCGTCAGGCTCCAGCATCTGAGGCACGGGGGGCGCAGACGCCGCCTCTTCCGGCGGCTCCGAGATTTGAGACGCCGCTACGTGCTGCTCCACCAGCACACCTTTGTCAACCCGACGTAACGGCTCCGAATGCGGTCGCAAGGCTTTCAGATGGACCCGCCCATCTGAACTTTTCATCGGCTTCCCGGGAGCGGCACCGAGTCGCTCGTGACTAATTAAGGATTCTGGTCTTCCATCAAACCAACAACGCTTCAGACCGAAGGAGTAGCCCGGCAAGTGAATCCGCCTTGGCAATGGCTCGCGATAAAGAACAACCCAATCAGCCGCTTCTCCATTCGTCCAGGAGTCAGCCAGTAAATGAGCGTGGCCGAGCTCTTGCCGCACAGGCTCCCCATCCCGCTTCGAAACAAACAAATGGGGACTTTCTTTGCCTGCGAGAAATGATTTCAACCCATCTAGCAATTCATCGTAGTCCGTGACGACTAGCGCCATGCGCGCTTCGCGGAACAGTTCCCGCCCTATCTGTAGCGTATAGGCAAAATCCCGAAGCCTTGGTCGAGCGAAACCTGGTCCGTTATTCTGTGCCTTTTCCAAATATCTTACCAAGGCAGCGGCGCTGGCTCTCAGGCGCTTCTGGTCCTTTGCGGCTAATGGAATAACAAACGAGCTCTCTGATTCAGAGACTAAAGCAGCGTCCGGCTCGCCGAATTCCTCCAGAATAATATGAGCGTTGGTTCCGCCAAATCCGAAAGAACTTACACCCGCCCGCCGAGGTAGTTTTTCGCCCGACTCAGCCAATAAGGGTTCCCACACTCCCGTCTCGCGCATCAGCTTAAGCGGTGTATTTCGCAGATCTATTAGCGGATTAACATCCGTTAGCTGCGGATTCCCTAAAAGGGTTTTGTACTTCAGGCAAAGAAGAACAGTTATCATCCCGGCGACGCCCGCAGCTGCTTCCAAGTGACCAACAAAGGATTTAACCGAACCCACTGCGCAATGCTTAGCCTCGGAGCGAAACGCTGTTCTGTCGGGTTTATCCAATTCGGCAGACGCGAGTTTGAGCGCCTCAATCTCTACCGGATCACCCAGCCGGGTTCCAGTGCCGTGCGCTTCGATGTAGCTGACGGTCCGAAAATCAACGCCCGATGTGCGGTAGAGTTCGATCAACAGATCGGCTTGTGCGCGAGGATTGGGGGCGGTTAGTGAAGCTGCATGGCCTCCGTGGTTTACTGCCGAGCCACGAATTATTGCATAGATAGGATCGCGATCGACGGAGGCTCGACGCAGTTGCTTTAGTACCAGAATACCGACTCCCTCGCTCCGGACATACCCGTCGGCCCCATCGGCAAATGGTTTACAGACCCCCGCGTGACTCAACATTCCTGCCTTGTCGAATGAGACAGTCAACTCCGGGTTCAGAAGCACATTAACTCCGCCAGCGAGTGCCAGCTCGCACCTGCCGGTTCGGATTGCCTCGACCGCTCGGTGAATCGCGACCAACGAACTGGAACAAGCCGTATCGATGGCCTCACTGGGGCCGTGGAGATTTAGTAAATAAGAGACTCGATTGGCCAGTACCGAATGCGAATACCCTGTGGAGCTGTGGGGCTCGTGCTGCAGCCCGTTCTCCTTCAATAGATCGCCGTAATCGGAACTGGCGACTCCAACATAAACTCCCGTGCGAGTGCCAGATAGAGCAGAAGGTGGAATCGAGGCGTCGGCCAGCGCCTGCCAAACGGTCTCTAATACGAGCCGGTGTTGTGGGTCTAACAAATTGGCTTCCCGGAGTGAAATTCCAAAAAACTCCGGATCGAATTTGTCGACGTCTGGAATGAAGCCACCATGTCGAGCCTCGGTTTTACCCGGCTCCTTCATCGGATCGCCGTAGTATGCTCTCCAATCCCAGCGATCGCTCGGAACTTCCGTAATCAAAGATTTCCCTAAGCAGAGACTGCTCCAGAACGTATCCAGGTCTCGCGAATCCGGCAGAATTCCGGCGACACCCACGATTGCCACGGCCGCATCATCGGATGGCACTTTCCAAATGTCCGTCGTTCGCTCCTTTTCAGTGGGAATGTATTGACGGATTACCTGAGGTACTCCCTCCACATCCGATGCAGATCTGTGGATCAGACATAGAGATTGCGAATACTTCTGACAGAGAAACCGCCAGAAGCGATCTAACGTAGTATGCTCGAAAAAGACTGCGGGACTAACATCTAAAAAATACTGTTTGTTAACGGCGTTAGCGAGTTCCGTAAGACCAATCGAATTGAACCCGTAATCCATCATCTGCTCTTCAAATTCTACCGCGTCAGCGGGAAGCCCCAGGATTTCCGCCGCCCATTCGATCAAATTGCACTTAACGCTTTCCTCGACCTTGGCTAACCTGCTTGCTGACGGGGGCGGCACATCGCTCTTGCTGCCTTCGGACGCGACAGCTTCGCCACTGATTGCTTCCTGTCTTCCATCAGGTAACTTCCCGTTCTTCTTACCAACGAACTTTCCAAGTTTTTGAATATTCCTCCGCTCGCGGGGGAGTACGATGAGCCAGGGCACTCGGGCTTGGAGAGCCCGCCCCAGGGCGTCAATTCCCACCTCGGTGTCAAGGAGTTCCACTCCAAGTAACTTTTCCAGTTCGACATCCCGTCCTCGAGTATCGACCATCCCTCCTTCCCTCCACAGCGGCCACGATATCGAGACTATCCGTGGAGAACGGCCATTTTGTCGCCGGCGTGTCGCATCGTTCTCCGCGTAACTGTCGAGAAAACGGTTCGCGTAGGCGTAGTCGCCAAAACCTCCTTGACCGGAAAATCCGGCAACAGACGAAAACAAGGCTATAAAGTCGACAGTTAGGTCTCGCGTTGCCCGGTCAATATTGATTGCCCCAAGCACTTTCGCACGAAATGTCTCTTCGGCCTGTGACTTGATTCGTTTTGCTACGGTAGCTTCTCTCAAGACACCAGCCGCGTGCAGAATGCCATCAAGCTTCCCGTGTCTGGCTCCAATCTCGGACACGGTTCTCAGGACCTGTTCGTAAGACCCGACATCACACGGCAAAACAGTCACACAACACCTCTCACCTTCAAGGCGCTTGATCCGCTCCAGTTGCTTTGCGGTCGGTTGCGAACGACTACTTAAAACTAAGGCGGAGCACCCTCGCGAGGCGATCGCGGAGGCGACGGTTAACCCAAGGCCGCCCAGTCCACCGGTAATCCAATACACACCGCTCTCTCGCAGCGGGAGACCGGGCGTCTTATCCTTTAAATCGAGCAGGCGCAGGCGGCGAGCCCAACGGCCATCAGCCCTGTAACAAACCTCCACGTCCTCCTCCCTGGCCCCGGCGGACTCCAGGCGCAGAAACTCTTGGAACCTCAGGGAAGGAACCGTTTTCTGAGAGTAAATATGCGCAGGGATGCCGATCAGTTGTATACGCAAACCGGGATTCTCCTTTCGCGCGCTTTTCAAAAAACCGGATAATGCTTCGGCTAAAGGATTGTGCGGCAACTCCTCACGAAAAGGATAGATACAAACGACTCGGCGTGATTTTGTTCCATTCCAGCCGGCCCATGCGGAGCATATCGCAGCGAGCCCGGATAGGTACCGGTCTATCTCAACCGTAACAACCGCCGGATCCCAGTCATCCGGCGCCTCGGACAACACAAAAACGACCTCTGAGAGCAACTCCCCGGCCTGCGAGATTCTGTCGAAAATGATTCTGCTGCCGGGAGAGTTTTCCAAATCGACCCATTCGTTTTCATGCGTACTGTTTTCCGCTGCCGGCGTTTTTTCCCCGGTGACTCGCGCATCAATAGTTTCCCCATGGTCAGGCAGCACGACTGGGCCGCTTTTTGATCCATCGAGGTAAAGAATCAGTCTTTTGTCAGGAGCGGCATGCTGAATATCACGCACTACATTCTGCTCCGTCAGGGGGGACGGTATCCATACGTATTCATTCAACAGATCGTCGGAGAGTTTTTTGAACAGGGCAGTGGCTTCGTCGCGTCTCCACTCCCGCGCACAGAACCCGTACACGCTAACCAGGACACCTCCTTCCTCATCCAGAATGCTGAAATCGAACTTGCGTACATTCGTTTCCGGCGAAGTTGGCAACGATTCCCGCGCATGAACAAAGCACTTCCGTTTGATCGGGCGCCACAGAGTGATTTCTTCGACGGCAAATGGCAGGAAGAGTTGACCTGTAACAGCGCGCTCTCCCACAAAAAGGCCCAGTACAGTCTGCAATGCTCCATCAAACAGGCTTGGATGCAGGATGTACTGATCGAATTGAAGTTCTAAATGGCCTGGTAGCCGCAGCTCTGCAAACGCTTCATTCTCGCTCCCTCTCCATTCCAAAAGCGACTGAAAGCTGGGCCCATACTTTTGCCCTAACGCCTCGAAGAGCCGATAACAAGTCTCTTGCGATCTGACATTCGGACATCGCGCCCGAATGGCGGAAATGTCTAACGCTGGAGTTGGGGCCCGACGCTCGGCGCCAAGGCTCAAAACTCCCTGCGAGTATAGAAGCTGCTTTTTGTGCCGCTCGCCAGCGATCCGATATTCCGACTCCCGTTCTCGTGGCGTAACGTGGAGCGACAGCTTTTCTTTTGCATCAGCCTCGATAACCACCGGCTGAGTCCAGACCACGTTCTTTAGGTGCACCACCGGAGATCGCACTACCATTCTCCCCGCAACCAATGCCATCTCTATGTGCACTGCGCCCGGCAGAACCTTCTGACCCGCAACAACGTGATCGGCAAGGAAGTATTCGTGCCCATGGAAAATGAATTCGAACTGATTCCGCTGGAGATCAGAGTTGTTTCGGACAACCAGCGGCTCCAACCGGCTATTCGAAATATCCGTTGCTGCCGGCTGAACGTTTATCGTGCGTAGCGGAAACCGATCTCGGGAAAAAGGATACGTCGGGAGAGAGAGACGCCGGCAATCATCGTGCTTCATTACCGGTTCCCAATCGATTGTAGCGCCTCCGGTCCAAAGTCTGGCTAGCCCTTCCCAGCACCGGTTGACAACCAACTCGCGGAGAACTTCATCAGGTTCCTGTTCCCCAGCCAACGCAGTGTCTTCGCGCCCATGACCGAATACATTTCCCCGGAAGACCTGATCTACTTCTTTTCCACCGTCGCAGAGTTCTCGAAGCTTGCACCGAAGCGTCGTGAGATCCGCAGCAACAATGGCTGCACGTTCTGCAAAGGCTTGTCTCCCTACCTGGAGCGTAAAGGCCAAATCTCGGAGCCGAACCCGACTCTGTTCCAGGAAAGCACAATAGTTGTTTAAAACAGATTTCAACTGGTCCGGCGTCCGTGCCGAAAAGACGAACAGCAAATTATCGCTGGACGTTTCGCCATTCTCGGTCAGCGGATTAGGGGAAAACTCCTCAAGGATCACATGGGCATTCGTGCCACCCAACCCGTACGCGTGAACACTTGCCCGACGCGGTACCACGTCGCTATCGACTTCCCAATCCGTCAGACGGGTGTTGATATAACAGCGAGCACTATCCAAACCTAGTTCTTCTGGCGTCTCTCGATGATTGAGAGTTGGGAGCAATTGGCGATGCTGCAACATGAGCAGTGTCTTGATCAGCTGGGAAATACCACCTGCTGCTTCAAGGAAACCGACGTTGGGTTTCAACGAACCAATCGCGCACCGCATCGAAACATTGTCGCCACCGCGCGCTCTCACAAAAGCCTCCAACTCGATGGAGTCGCCAATGCCCCCTGCGCCGTGCGCCTCAATATAACTGATCGTGTTGAATGGGACCTGAGCGTTGGCGCACGCCTTAGCGATCAGTTCGGTCTGCGCGTCGGCGCTAGGCAACGTCAGCGTTCCGGATCGATTCCCGTGATGATTCACGGCCGAACCGCGGATCAAGCCATAAATATGATCCCGGTCACGAATTGCGTGGGAAAGAGGTTTGATCAACAGAGCGCCAACTCCCTCTCCTACAACTTCACCGGAAACTTCCCGATTGAATGGATGAGAACGGCCATCGCGCGCCAGAATGCCCATCCTCTTCAAAGCCGCAATGCGCTGTGGTCCCAAGAGTAGGCTAACCCCGCCCACCAAAGCAGCCGTGCATTCGCCGGCGCGGATGGATTGGACTGCTCGGTGAAGAGCCACCAGCGAACTCGAACAAGCGGTATCAATAACCTCACTCGGACCGTGAAAGTTGAAATAGTAGGAGAGGCGGTTAGCAACCATGGAATGCGCCATCCCGGTGATATCGAATGCATCTGCTCCTGTGCCATCGCCCAAGCGGAGAGCTGCAAACTCGGGATTATACATAGCAACGAATAGGCCTGTTTCCGAGCCGGAGAGTCGCGCCGCCGAGTAGCCAGCGTCCTCGATACATGCCCAAACGATTTCCATGAATAGCCGCTGGTGCGGATCCATCATCTGAGCCTCGCGCGGAGCAATTCGAAAAAAGCGAGCGTCGAAGCATTCCACCTGGTCAAGAAGGCCAGCGCGATCGACGGCAAAGCTGTCAAATGATTCCCCATTCCAGGCCTGCCCGGTCTGCCACCGGGACTCAGGTATAGTTGAGATTAGTTCTCGCCCTGCGCTAAGGTTATCCCAAAAAGCTTTGAGATCCGGTGACTGTGCGAAGCGCGCACACATTCCAATGACAGCGATGGCCTCTGCAGCATCCTGGCAGGCAACCGACGCCGAATGGTCTGTCACACAAGCTGGTGCCGCCTGTTCGGTCACATCTAAGACCTCGGGGTCCCTTTGCCTTTCACAGGCATCCTTCAATTCCCCAAGGTACGGCAGACTCTGAAGGACCATGGAGTGATTCACTCCGAAATCCATCAGGCAGGCGATCTCATTGACTCCAACTTCCCTGGCGCGGTCTGCAGTTGCTTTGGTTGTTACTGGAGTTCCGAAAAGGGCGCCAGTCTGATAGTAACGCTCATATGCATATTCAACCACTTCATCGATTTCTGATTCATTTGGAATGTCTTTCCCCTTTTTTGCCTGTAAGTGGCCGCTCAAAGCACTTTTGATATAGCGAAAGAAGGGGTCCCTTACCTGCGTCCGCACCAACTCCGTATCTGGATGGACAAATGTGTGGAGCATTAACGTCACAATCCCGTCTTTTGGGTTTAGTCCATGTTCTTGCCGAGCATCTCTATAGAGCTGAATCTTGCGTCCCAATTCATCTAGAGAGATGCCTTGAAGCATCGTAAGGACGTTGTATCCCCGTTCACCGGCGATGATGAATGTCTCATCTCGTCGAGTCGCCGTAAGCCAAACCGGTAGTTCTCTCTGCAGCGGTCGCGGATAGACAACGATTCCGTGCTTTTCGCCTCGCCCATTAATGAAGGAAACCTCCTCTCCTCGCCATAACTGTTGGACGATAGGAATGCGATTTAACCATTCGTCGCGTAAATTCGGATACGTCTCCGGGGCAAGGACAAAATCGTGAGGATTCCACCCACTGGCAAAAGCGAGGTCTACTCTTCCTCCGGACAAGTTGTCGATCATGGACCAGGTTTCTGCTACCCGCGCGGGATGATAAAGCGGAAGAACCACGCTGCCTGCCCGCAGACGAATGTTGCGTGTTAGGCCGGCCAGGTTGGCACAAAGAGCACCGGGATCGGGGTAGATTCCGCCAAACGGGTGGAAATGCCGTTCTGGTACCCAGATAGCGCGGAAGCCGTGTTCATCCGCATAGCGCGCCAGTTCGAGTACGAGCTGGTATTTGTTCTCCCGACTTTCATTTCCACCATCGGCAAAAAAGATGAAACTGAATTCCAACCCTCGGCTTCCTGGCGAGACTTCGTTGCGATCGCGCGCCGGAGAGGAAATGCGACCGAAAGGCGACGCCGGCAAACCAACGGCCCCTTTCGTTAACAACTTTTCTCGAAGCCAATTCACTCGCTCGGGCCGCTCTGACAACGAGGCCAAGAGTTTTTCTATCTTTTCCTTTTGTGTCATCTGAAGGCCCCTTCTTCCTCATCTGCTGTTTGTACGTCGTGGTTTGCGTTCCCAACTAACCCCTGGCAATTGGTTCTCGATCTTCTCCGCGAGAGAATCGACTGTCGGCTGTTCGATAAGCCACTTCGGGGATAGAGTGAGCTGCAAAAGACGCCCCAATCTATGCGCTGCTTTCACGCTGAGAATGGAGTCCATTCCGTATCGTTCGAAAGCCGTCTTCCCATCGATCCTCACTGGATCATATTGCAACAATTCACCGACTACTCGACGAACTGTCGCCCTTATTTCCTCGAAGGTGGGCCTCTCTTTCCCGATTCGGTCGTTGGCCGGAGAAGGCGTGTGGTTCACGTTGCCTGGAGAGTTGCAACTCATACCGCGAGTACACTCTCTGTACAGATCGTCCAGTTCTTCTTCAGGAAGGTTTTGCAATAGGCTCCTGATCTCCTCAACCGCATGACCAGAGTTTGAGACGAGCGCCTCGGCGGCACGAAACACGGAATTCCCCCGGGAAAAACTACCCTCGCGTGCCTGCACATTTAACAAAGGCCGTAACGCCGCAAGATCGCCGTAGGCGAATGCTATCGTGGTTTCCTGCTCAGATAAAACTCTCTCCAGGAAACGCATGCCAATGTCCAAGTCCAGTAAGATAAATCCGCGCTCCTCGAGGAACCGATTCCTGGCCGCATTTGAATAATTGTCGCAACGCCACTGCGGCCATCCGATCGCAAGGGTTTTGCCGGCCCTACGCCCAAGCTTCGACCATTGCTCGCGAATCGCAGCGAAACGATTTTGGAAGCTGCAAGCGTAAGCGTAGTCGGCGGCACCAGCCAGACCCCATTCTCCTGCGATCGAAGAGAACAGAATAAAAAAGTCGAGCGGATCCCTAGCCGTGGAGGCGTCGAGATTCAGAGTGCCGGCCACCTTCGGATCGCTGACCCGCACGAAGCTCGCGAACTCCTTCGACACGATCGGGCCATCCTCCACACTGCGGGCCAGATGAAAGACGCCCTGCAAGTCACCGTGCTCCTCTCGAATCCGCTCGAGGATATCGGAGAGCGCCGGGGCATCACAAAGGTCTGCCTGATAGTAGCTCAGCGTTCCTCCGCCTCGGTCGATTCCGGCCAGCTGAGACTCCACCGCAGACGTCAGCGCCCGCCTGCCAAGTAGAATCACGGAGCACTTATACTGGCGAGCTAAATACCCGGCTAACCGACTGCCAAGCTCGCCTAACCCGCCGGAAATAAGGTAAGTACCACCCTGACGAAACGACCGCTTGGCCGGACTTTGGGTCAATTGGCACTCGCGCAGCTTGCGGACATAACGCCGGTTTCCTTCCCGATAGAGTACCTCCTCGGGCACCTGACGATCTGCCATCGTCTCCTTAATGGCGAGCGCAATTAAACCCTCTGTTGACCAGGAATTACCTTCCAGTTCTACCGTGTGAAAAGGGAAACACCCATTTTCCAGGTAGCCGGAAAGCGCAAACGCGGAAAACGCTGCTTCCCGTGCGTGGTCGATTCCACCGGAGGCATGCAAAAAATAACAGCCGCTGACCCGTTCTTCGCACTCTCGCCTCCAAATAGCTCTACTTAAGCAAAAGAGAGCTCGTAAGTGCTCTTCCAAGCGGTCCTTGAACAGGTAGTTTTTAGGCATGCGCAACCCGGGACAAAACGGTAGCAGACTCTCACTAAAGAAAATCACCCGGTGCGGTGAAACTCCGCGCGCAGTGAGCGACTCGAACAATTGGTCAAAGCCCGCCTCATCCTGGATATTGACGCGATAGAAGTTTTCTGTAACCTCGGAAAATTCATTGTCATAAGCAGCGAGCACCAAAAGCATTTTTTCCGCCATTCTTCGCATCGGTTCGCTTTCGAAAACCGCATCAAGGAACACTCGCGGACCAATAATCAGAAGAGGACCCGAGAGGTTTTCCAGGCGTTCACTACCATCGACTAACAACGAGCTCTCGGTCCATCGTGCGCCATGGAATAAAGCAGACTGAGCGTTGATCTGAGGGCTTTGCTCGTAATCATCGCCTCCCTTCGTGCCGAGCCGCATCGCGGTTTCCTCAAACCAGCAGCGTATCTGCCGAAACGGATAGAGCGGAATAGAAACGCGTCGCCCTTCGGTTCGAGGCCAATTTACAGCCTGCCCCTGGGACCAGAGTCGCGCGAGCGTCATAAGATCAGTGGGCGAACTGGTTAATCGATCAGGTGCGGGCCCAAACCCATTCATTAGTCCAACCTCGTTCCCAGGATCGTCTCCTGCCGCAAACGATCGAAGGATACGCGCGTCCTCGAGTCGTTTGAGAAACAGCTGGAGAAGGTCGTCCAACTCAGCAAACGAAGAGGCGATGAGCGCAATACGGTGCGCCTGACTTGTTCGTCCAATCCGCGAGGTGAAGGCGACATCTCGGAAGGTAGGCGACTTAAGCCCAGATTGGTGATTCAAGCAGTTTCCTGTGAAAGAAACCCATCGCTGAGCATAGGCATCGAGGCACTGGCGCGTCGCTGCCGAAATCAGAACTGGCTGAGGCATGTCACGTTCGGTCGCGAGCGTCCCCGCACCTTTTTGCGCATAATCTTCCAGGATCACATGTGCGTAAGCGCCGCCAAATCCAAAAGAACTCACCCCGGCTCTCAATGGAATCGGTTCATTCCGTGGATCAACTAACTGAGACCAACGTTCCCCCTTGGAGATGAGATAAAAAGGAGTACCCTCGAGATCAATATAAGAGTTCTGGCTCTCCAGATGAGGGTTGGGCGGGAGAAATTGGTTCTGCATCGCCAAGAGCGTCTTAAGGACTCCGGCTATCCCAGCCGCTGATTCCAGGTGGCCGATGTTAGCTTTCACTGAACCAATCCCACAACGCCGCCCTCCATCGTTCGAGATTCCGTGAAGGTCGTATAATCGCGCAAATGCCTTCTTGAGACCTGTCACCTCCAGTGGATCTCCGAGTTGCGTTCCCGTGCCGTGCGCCTCGATGTACGTCACTGTTGCCGGGTTCACCCCTGCCCTGGTATAGGCATCCACTAACAGATCCGCCTGCGCATTCGGATTTGGTGCGGTCATAGAAGTCGCCCGGCCACCGTGATTTTCTGCTGAGCCTCGAATTAATGCGTAAATATGGTCTCCGGCGGCTAATGCCCGATTCAAAGGTTTGAGCAGAATTGCTCCCGCACCTTCACCTCGGACATAACCATTGGCACGCTGATCAAACGTTCTGCAGCGCCCGTCCGGACTCAACATCCCGGCCTTTGCAAAAGAAACGAACATGGTGGGGGTGAGGAGCAGGTTAACCCCACCCGCTATCGCCAATTCGCAACTCCCAGATTGGAGAGCCTCGACCGCGCGATGTACAGCGACGAGAGAGCTCGAGCAGGCGGTATCAACGGGTTCACTAGGACCATGAAAATCGAATAGATAAGAGATTCGGTTAGCCAGAATTGAATGGGCGTAACCTGTCGCAGTGTGCGCGTCGATTGACGCATGGCGTACGCGCATCAACTCGAAATAGTCTGAAGTAGAAACTCCGACATAGACACCAGTGGAGCTCCCGGCCAGGTCCGATGCTTTGTAACCTGCATCTTCCAATGTATGCCATACCACCTGCAGAAAAAGCCGCTGCTGCGGGTCCATTAGCTTTGCCTCATAAGGTGAAATCCCAAAGAATGAGGCATCGAAGCTCTCTACCTGCTTTAAGAAGCCGCCCCAGCGGGCGGCGGTCAACGGATCATCTGCGTTTTGGTCGTTAAGGTAGTTTCGCCAGTTCCAACGTTCTGAGGGCACTTCGGTAATTAAGTCGTGACCTTGACGAAGCGCTTCCCAGAATGTTCCAAGGTCGTCGCACTGGGGCATGATCCCAGCCATGCCAATAATCGCAACGGGATCAGCCGGAACGGATCGTTGCGCGTCTCGTGAGGCTGGCGACCGATATGAAACAGGGATATTCCCGGAAGTCTGCACGCGAGACGGTGCAGGGGCCTCATTTTCGGCGAATCTCGAATTCGCAGACTTCACCGCAGAATCCGAGTCAGTCTGTAGCATCATTTCTGCCTCGGCCCAGAGTCGCTGCAATTCATTATCGAGAGCGCCGCTCTGAGAGTCCTTATGGTTGACAGCAGACACCTCTATCCTTTGCCGTTTCTGTAAAACAGCAGCCGGGTTCATCTCTAACTCGTCTGATTTCGCGATAGATCCTCGCCGTAATTGGGCGCAATATTGAGAGAATAAGTAGTCTCCAAATGCACCGAGATTGGAGAATTCAAACAGAACTGTCGGCGCGACACTCGTGGCGAAGCGGCCATTAAACTCTGCCAGTAGCGCCGTTACTGTAATGGAGCTCAATCCATATTCCGAGACTGGTAGATTGAGATCGATCTTCCCCGCATCGATCCTCAAGGTTCGGGCGATCATTTCTCTCAAGTCCGAGAAAAACGCTGTCCGCAGACCGGTATTCTCTAAATGCTGCGCCCTTGGCTCATCCTCCGAGGCAAGTCCGTTTCTGCCGTGCTTAGGCGGTGTGGACAGGGGGATGGTTGCCAAGTGCGCGCGATCAACTTTTATCGTATGGCCCTGACGATGCAGCGAGGCGAAATACTCCTTCACCTCTTCCTTGGTTAGTTCGCCGCCGGCTAGCCGTTCAAGCACCTCTCGGGTAGTCATAGTCATCAGGCTGCTTCGAATTTGTTCTTCAAGAAATTAAGCGCCAAGATCAGTTTCCAGAGATCCACCTCGTAACTATGCCGGTCTGTTTTGATAAAACGTTCGTGTCCCAGATCGGGTGCAGGCCCTTGCTTCATTTTCTGAAAGATTTTGAAGGCACCGGTCCTTCTCTCAAATGCATCGAGATAGGCGACCAAACAGTGGCCAACAGCATTTGCGACATTTCCTAATCCGGACGGAGCATTGTGGTACCCCAAGAAGAAGAGATTATCATAACGCTGATGAAAGATGTAACAGAATAATTTCAACCAATCTCGTTCCCATTCCAAGTAGGTTTCAGGAATGAACGCCACGGAAATTCGGTAACCCGTCGCGAAGAGCACAAGGTCGATCTCCGCCTTAGTTCCATCGCGAAACCATACGTGCGACCCGTCAAACTTTTCTATATCCGGCTTAGGAACGATGTCTCCGTGTCCAATATGGTATAGGACTCGAGAGTTCATGATTGGGTGCGCTTGATCGATTTCATGATCTGGCCTAGGCAATCTGAAGTCGACCGGATCACATCCCGCGATTTTGAATACCTGTTGCGCATGCCTCCAGAAAGCCTCGGGTGAGTCGAAATTGCGTGAGTTCTCCATCAACCATTCCTGGGTCGGCAGGCCTTGGACGAACTTCGGCATGAAGTGATATCCGCGCCTCATGCTATGGTAAGTTCGGGTGGCAGTCGTAGCGGCATCAACTGCGATGTCACATCCGGAGTTCCCTCCTCCGATGATGAGAACTCGTTTGCCCGCGAAAATACCTGCGCTCTTATAGTCGGCGGAGTGAAGCGCTTCTCCATTGAATCGCCCGGGGTATTGCGGGATCACCGGCTTTCCGAGCCGGCCATTTGCCACAAACACGCCCCGGTACCGTTGAGTTTCTCCCCCGCTCACGGTTACTACCCAGTCTGGTCCGGCAGGCTTCATTGATTCGACTCGCGTGCGAAATCGAGCATGCTCATAAAGCCCAAAATGACGCGCCATGCTTCGCAAGTAACTGAGCATCTGCCGATGGTCAGGATAGGCCGGGTAATCGTCCGGCATCGGAAAGTCGCTAAACTGCGTATTTTTCTTCGACGAGATTAAATGTGTGGTTTGGTAGACCCGTGAACACGGTCGACCGAAATACCAGTTCCCTCCGAAGTCCTCTTCGGCTTCGAATAGGTCGAAAGGGACACCTTTAGCCTTCAGGCACTTCGCTAGTCCGATCCCAGCGGCTCCACCGCCGACGATACAATACCGAGAAGTTCCCCCTGTCGACCTCTTGTCACTCGGGACCATAAGTCTCTCCTAGGCATTTTAACTTCGTTCTTCAATTCCTATGACGGAAAGCGCTTGACCGACGCCGATTTCTCCGTTTTCCAGGTGATCTAAAACGGCGTCCAGATCACCCCAGGGGATCTCGTCCGCCAGGACCGCTTGCACAGACCGTTCCTCTTGGGGTGCCTTGATCCAGTGTTGCTCACGAGCAAATGGATAGCTTGGCAGCGGCACGCGTCTTGGACGCTCAGATACATAGAAGTCCTCCCAAGACACTTCCCCCCCGGCGCACCAATGCTGTCCGAGACGAAGCCACTCCTCTCGCCCAGGGTACGAACTCCCGTCCACCATTGGGGCGTTCGCGCTCGTGCTGGAGCCGTCCGCGGCTGTGCCAGTCATAAAGCTTTGGTCGTTCCCTTTTCCGGTTAGAAATCCGACCAACGCTTCGCTAACCTCGGCATAACTCGCAATCACTGCAGCTATCCGCTCTGTCATGGCCTGGCGTCCGGTCTGTAACGTGTATGCAATGTCCATGAGTGAATGCCTCGCTCCGCCGGCTCCATCCAAAAAAGAGATCCATTTCTCGGCGTAAGCTCGCAATCGATCTCGGGTCTTTGCCGAAAGGACAAATAGATATTGATGAGAATGAGAGGTCGAGAGAGGGAACCGAGGGTAGTCTTCCACCACTAGATGACAGTTCGTGCCACTGAAGCCGAACGAACTGACCGCTGCTCTACGTGCTCTGCTACCTGCTTTCCAATCGCGAATCGTATCGTTCACGTAGAAAGGCGTTTCTTCAAATCGGATACTTTCATTGGCTTTCCTGAAATGCAAAGAAGGTGGAATCTTTCCGTGCTTCATTGCCAGGAGCACCTTGATCAGACCAGCAATCCCCGCGGCTGTCGTCGTGTGCCCAATATTGGTTTTTACAGAACCCAGAGCGCAAAACTGCCTCTTACTTGTATAATGAGTGAACGCGGTTGTAAGCGCCTTGACTTCGATCGGGTCTCCCAATCCTGTACCGGTTCCGTGCGCCTCAACTAACTGGAAGCTTTCCGGCGACATTCCAGCCCGGGCGTATACACTTTTCTCTAAGTCTGCCTGTGACCGGATGTTGGGTGCCGTGATGCCATTTGTGCGACCATCCTGATTTACTCCACTGCTACGAATCAGGCCGTAGATGAAATCCCCATCTTCGACCGCCATCTTGAGAGGCTTGAGTACGACCACGCCTACGCCCTCGCTGAGTACAATCCCATCCGCATCATCGCTAAAGGCCCGGCACCGTCCGGTCGGCGAGAGCATTCTCGCTTTGCTGGCCCGAACATGCAATTGTGGTGTTGCTAGAACGGATACTCCGCCCGCCAAAGCCATATCGCAATCTCCGGTGATAAGGCTCTGGCAAGCCTGATGAACCGCTACCAAGGAAGATGAACAGGCCGTATCAATTGCCAAACTTGCTCCAGTGAGACCGAGCGTATAAGAGATGCGAGAAGCAAGGATCGAGGGAGCCGATCCAAGAAACGCATCTGCTGTATTATCAACCGAGTATTCCTGTAAACGGAGTGTATAATCACCCGTAGTCGTTCCCACATAAACTGCGCATCGGCGACCGCGCAGGTTACGCTCACAGTAGCCGGCATCCTCCAATGCCTTCCATGCTTCCTCGACAAAGATGCGTTGTTGGGGGTCGATGGACTCTGCCTCTCGAGGCGAAATTCTGAAGAATAGTGCGTCGAAATTGTCGACCCCTTCTAAGAACCCGCCCCAGCGACTATACGTCTTGCCGGGAGTATTCGGATCGGGATCATAGCACAAGTTGAAATCCCAACGATCAGGAGGGACTGTCGAGATCGAGTCTATCCCGCTGGCAAGATTTTGCCAAAAGGCTTCAAGGTCAGGTGCGCCAGGAAAGCGGCCGGCCATCCCAATGACTGCGATGTCGGTATCAATGAAATGTTTGATCCCGGCACCCTGTTGCCGGGCCGCGTCATCTCCCGATTCCGGCGACTCGCGCACATCCTCCATAAAACCGACGCCTCGCCTAAAATCGCCACCGTTCCCAGCAGTCTCGCTATCCTGTGCAGCAGCGACCAACGGCTGTGACAGTAGATAGTCGAGTAATTTTCGTGGAGTCGTCCACTCGTAAAGAATGGTCGCATCCAGATCAAGTCCGTAGCAGCGATTTAACTCTTTAACGATCTCCACCGCCAGAACAGAATCGCACCCGAGCTCTTTGAAGCTCTGGTCTTCGTCCAGTTCCGTTACATTGAGCATAAGAAGCTGCGAAATTTGGGATCGAATCCTTTCTCGCAAAGCTCCCAGGCACCTTAGCGGTACATTCTCGGATATCCCTTTCGCCGCCGCTTCATTTTTGGAGACCGGCTCCTTGAAACAGAGTGTTAAATCATGTCCTTTAAGCTCCTCTTCGATTACCCGGTCCAGCTTCGACAGAAAGGCGCGGGTAAGCTGCCTCTTCAAGGTTGTCAGCGCAACCCGAGGCTTTCCTGCTAATTGGCTAGCAAGACGTAAGCTAAGCGGCAGAACCTCCTTCTTTTCCGCAAACTGCACCGATGCCCCCAGTTCGGCAAGTTGAGCGCCGCTGAGGCTCTCGCCAGTAAACAGCATCCGACTAGCGAGACCGGCTCCCAACTTTTCTGGGAGAATCAGGGTTGCTCCCATTCCAGGAGTAAACCCTAGATTCAAGAAATTCGCACTGTAATAGCTCCCTTTCGAAAGGAACACGAAGTCCCCGTAAAGACTGAAGGCAAATCCTCCACCCATGGCGTGGCCGGCCACGGCATGAATGAACGGTACACGACATTCCAGAATGCCGCGATAGAAACAGGCCAGCTCAGCGAACGACCGCTCTTTGGCGCGGAGGCGCTGCAAAAGAGCAGCATCGGCGCCAGAACAAAAATAGGGACCAATATTAGTCAGAACAACTACCCTGATCGCATCGTCCTCCTCAATCTCTTGCAAACGGTCCCGAAAAGCGGCAACGAATGAATCCGTGAATGCGTTGTTGTGATCTTCATTGCAAATCCGAAGAAGAGCCACACTGTCCTGAACCTCAAGCGTCATTACCTTTTTCTGCCCAACATTCCTATTCGTCGAGAGGGTAATGGTAGTTGGGGCAGAAGCAATGCCAGGAGGCGGGGAATCCAGCCGTTTCAGCGTCACGCTCTTTTCCAGCTGACGAATCGGGACCCTGCGTGTTTCCAGATGGTTAATCGGCATCTGATCTGAAGGTTGATTCTGGTCTCCGATGCTGCTGCCCTTCGATACCCAGTATGATTTTCTGTCGAAGACATATTCAGGCAGTGGGACTTTGTGGTAGTCATCTCCAATCCATTGCGTCCACGGGATCGAACCACCTTTTAGCCATAAAGTCAGAAGCGCACTCCAGAGGCTGCGACGGAGTCCATTTTGGCCGGTCGGATCCACGATCGCATCAACCCGCGATGTGTCGCCTGGAGCTCCAATTTGCAACACTATTGCGTTCGAAAGCGAATCCGGGACTTCTGTCGTCTTCGACTTAACTATCTCGCGCAGCCACCGTGCATCTCTTTCTTGCGAAAGAACCAGTCGAGCATACTCTGGCAGCTTGCCGGCCGCAACAGAAGCCCGCCAGGGATCCCCGATCGCGTTCGCGTTGATCGCCGATGCGATCTTTCCGAAGTCCGGATTATCCGAAAGACAAAGTTCAAGCAAGTGCTCTTTAGAAAGTAACCCACCGGCTACTAGTTCGACAAGCGAACGGCCTCCCCGGTTTTCGATGGGCTGGCTGTCAAACTGCCACTTCTGACTCAGGCGCCGCAGACATACCTCGAGAACGATAAACAGAAGAAATCGCTTATTTGCAGTACTCGAATTTTCAAACGAGCAAATCTCGTTGTCGAACAGCATCGTCCGGACCGTTTCGCTATTGAGCAAAACATCCCATTCTTGCGCCAGACGGATGAAAGTCCGCTGATTTTGCATCAGCGAACGAGCCTTACGTAAAGTACGCAACCACTCGCCCTCGACGATGGATTTGGAAGTTAGCCAATCCTCGAGGAGAACAGCATTGACATTAAATGGGGAAAGAACCTGGCACGAGATTGGATCGTAGAATGGAAACACCAAAGCCTGCGGCTCCAGATGCTCGCAAAGCGTCTCATTTTGTGCCAGGGTGAATGCGCTTTCTAACGGAAGAAGACCAGAAATCGCCAGACCTACCGCATTTCCCAAGCCTTCTCCGCAGATACACAACGGAGTAATCCCTCCGGCGATCACTCGTCGCAACAAGGCGTAAAGCGCAGCGAACTCGATTAGTGTCACCGCGCCTGCATCGAGGCCCGCTGACTCCAGGTGTTTTAGACAGTCCTTGTAGTGAACGCCGAACGTGGAATCTTCTGTTAATAATTGGTCGATACCGTCGAGGGGGACCGACAGAGAGTTCCCTACTCGGAATACTACGGCTCGTTGCCCTACCGAATTCGCTCCATTGTTCGAGTCTTGATCAAGCCGATTCGCTTCGCTTCTCAGAAATTCAACAAGTTCCAGCTTGGATGATAGGATGCTTCCACAGCGGTGTTCCCAGAACTCTCTGCCCTTCGCAAGGGTATGACTCATGTCTCGCAGAGCTACATGAGCAAACGCCTCACTGTTAACATACTTGTTCCACGCTTCCAACAGCCCTCGAAGGCTACGCGAGGATCGTGCCGAAAGCAGAAAGAGACTTTCTTTCTCAACATTTAGCGGAGCAGCAAGATTTGCAGGAATTGCTGAGCCAACCTCCTCATCTGTTGCAGCCTCCAGGATCACGTGCGCGCTCACACCTCCAAAACCAAAGGAGCTGACGCCGGCGCGTCTCGGCGTTTCTTCGCTTCCCACGTGCCATTCGGAAAGGTTTGTCACGGGCCAGAAAGGACTCCGGTCAAAATCAATCATCGGATTGATCTCCCTCAGATGCAACGATGGAGGAATTGTTCTGTGACGCATCATCAGAAGGACCTTGATGACGCCGGCAATTCCCGCCGCCGCTTCCAGATGGCCGATGTTCGTTTTCGCCGAACCCACTGCGCAATGTCGTGAGGGTGAGGGCCCTTCGCACGCGAATGCCTGGCGAAGTGCTTCGATTTCGATAGGATCACCCAACGAAGTTCCGGTGCCGTGCACCTCGATGTAAGTAATCGACCGGGAACTAACCCCAGCGCTTCGCCAGGCGGCCTGGATCACCTCTCGCTGAGCGTCGACCCGCGGCGAAGTAATACTCGGCGCATTACCGACATGGTTTACCGCAGAGCCCTTGAGTATTCCATAGATTCGATTCCGGTCGCGCCTAGCCTCTTCCAGTCGCTGCAAAAGAACTACTGCGACACCCTCTCCCGGCACATAGCCGTCAGCACCGGCATCAAAGGTTCGGCAGCATCCGCCTGGACTGAGCATATGGGACTTAGAAAATGACACGTACTTCCAAGGATGGCAGATGACGTTGACCCCTGCGCTAATTGCGTAATCGGCTTCGCCATTTAACAGAATCCGCCGCGCATCGTGTAACGCCACAAGCGATGAAGCGCAAGCGGCGTCAATCGTTTTGCTTTCTCCATGGAGATCGAGAAAGTACGAGATTCGGTTGGCGAGAATGGCGTCGTAATTACCCAGGCAAGAAAAGGGTTCTATCGGTGCCGCCTCCGTCATCAATAACTGCAGGTAATCGCTGGTCATTACACCGACAGAGACCGCCGTCCGAGCTCTTCGCAGCGTGGCCAACCCAATTCCGGAATCTTCTACACAGTGCCAAGACTCCTCCAGTAGTAAGCGCTGCTGAGGGTCCATTTGAACAGCCTCACGTGGGGAAATACTAAAAAAGCGACTATCAAACCCATCTACCTGATCGAGGAAGGCGCCCCAATTGCTGATCAGATTTGCGCTATCACTATCATTAGATTCAAGGTCTTGAACTGTCTTCCATCGCTCCACCGGAACAGCGCCGACGCTGGCGACTCCATCACGCAGATTTGCCCAAAATTCTTCATAATGGTTCGCCCCAGGGAAACGGCACGCCATCCCAATAATCGCTACGCCGCTCGTTGGATGAGAGTCAACCATGATCAGGAAAGACCACACGATTGCGGCTGCGATTCTGTGCTCCTCCGGAGGACCACGCAGCTATTTATCCCGCCGAAGCCAAAGGAGTTACTCAACCCGAACTGTCCGTTGAAGGGTTTCGCTTCCTTCCCGACAAAGCCAATCTCCTCATCAATAGGAGTCTCTAGATTTAAGCTCGGGTGGACGAAACCCTCGTTTAGCTGAATAAGGCTCGCAACGGCTTCGACGATGCCTGCGGAGGAGAAGCAGTGACCGGTGAGAGGTTTGGTTGCATTGACAAACAGGCGTTGCGCCTGGGTTCCGAAAACCTGTCGTATCGCCTCACACTCTATTTGGTCTCCTAAAGGCGAAGCGGTGCCATGCGTGTTTAGGTAATCGATCATTTCCGGAGTAATCCCGGCATCCTCAATCGCATTCCTCATCGCTCTCACTTCGCCATCGAGTCTCGGGTCAGGGAGATGGTTACCATCCAGGACACAAGAAGCTCCGGCCAGCTCACCGATATTTTTGGTTCCCCGACTCCCAGCAGATTCGCGAGTCTCCAACACCAAACATGCACTCCCTTGACCCCAAACGCATCCTTTGTGTTGGCGGTCGAATGGTCGACAAACCTTTTCCGGCTCCGCGGTTGGCTCACCGGTGAAGGCCGCTCCCAAGATCGCAAACGCCTTCAATTCCAAAAGGGAAAAGTCGGCGGCGGCGCCGCAAACCAGACAGGCATCCACCATTCCCGAACGCAGCCAGCCAAGGGCCTGATAGAGAGCAACATTTCCACTCGCCGCCACTCCGCCAACCGTAATCCCGGGACCGTGAATGGATAAAATTTCGCTAATCACTCCGACCTGATGCGAGTCGGAAAACGATATGGCATACCGAGGAGCAATGTATTCCGGCTCGCTCAGAAACCGTTCCACATTCTCGAAGATGTAACGTTGATGGAGATTGCTACCCGCGATAATCAGTCCGAAGCGTCGGGACGAGATTGGCGAGAGGTGCAATCGCGCCTGTTTGTAGGCCTGAATCGCGGCGCAGACCGACCACCGAATAGAGTCCGGAGTGTTTCTAAGAACCTTGCCAGCACGGCAACCGACGGCAGGTAATTCATTCTCGGTCTGCTTAATAAATGAGGGCCAGGAAAAATTGCGGATCGATGCAGCCACATGAATCTCCGTCCTCTTGGCATCAGCGGCGGCTAACCTCTCAATACCGGAGCGGCCTTCCCGCAATGAGGCGGCAAACTCGCTAACGCTGTCGCCGACAGTCGAAACTACCCCTGCACCGGTGATCCACATCGTTTATTCAGCGAATTTGCTGCGCTCCGTTACAATGCTTGTAGAGGATATCTACAAGTCCCTGAATATTCCGCGCCTCAGACAATTCCATACGCGGGATCTTGAGATCGAGCTGCTCCATCGTGTACATAGCTACTTCGACCCGATCGACTGAATTGGCTCCCAGATCGACCAGGCTTTTGTGGGCGGCAATCTCTGATTCATCGACATCTCCCAACACCCGGAGGACGTTTGCCTTGACAACTGCAAATATCGATTCCTTATCCATTCGTTACCCGATCACCCAGATTCCATGGAGGCACCGTAGACCCACGACGGCTTAGGGAAAGTTCCGTCTTCAACCACGGACGATATACACTTTCGCTACGTCAGAGGACAAGCATAATTTCCAGATTTTTATGCATTTTCGCTCTTTTCATATTTCCCGTAATCCGATTACAGTGAAATTATATGACCAGGGTTTTCTTGTTCCCCGGGCAGGGTTCCCAATTTGTTGGCATGGGAAAGGATCTTTTTTCTCTTTTCCCGGAGGAAGTTCGCACCGCCAACCAACTTCTGGGCTATTCGATCGAGAAATTCTGTCTGGAAGATCGGGACGGGCAACTTAACCTAACCCAGTATGCGCAACCCGCTCTCTTCGTGGTTAATGCGCTCACGCTTCTCAAGAAACTCCGTGATACGGAGCAGCCACCTGACTATGTAGCCGGACACAGCCTAGGCGAGTACAACGCCCTTTTTGCGGCGGGCGTCTTTGATTTTGCTACCGGTATCCAACTGGTCAAGGAACGAGGCCTGCTCATGAGCCGTGCTTCTGGAGGCGGGATGGCCGCCGTCATTGGATTAACCAGCGACCAGACCGAACAGATTCTTCAGCAGGCTGGACTTCTCGGCTTGGATATTGCTAACTATAATGCGCCCACCCAGACCGTTATCTCCGGTCCCAAAGAAGAAATTGATCGGGCGCAAAGTATCTTCGAGAAAAATGGGGCGGCCATTTACGTTCCGCTCCGAGTTAGCGCGGCCTTTCATTCTCGGTACATGACTCCAGCTGCCAATGAATTCGCCCGCTTTATCGAGCCTTTCAGTTTCGCCTCTACTCAAATCCCGGTGATTGCTAACGTTTCCGGCCGCCCTTATGTGCGTGGACAGTGCAAGTCCACCCTGGCCAAACAGATCAACAGCCCGGTGAGATGGTCCGAATCCATAGAATTCCTACTTCGCCAACCCCACCCTCAAGTCGAAGAAATCGGTCCGGGAAACGTTCTCACGGGACTCCTTCGAAAAATCAAAGCAGCGTTAGCCTCTTAGAATCCCCGCAGGAACGCGTCCGTCTTTTCAGACCATTGACGATAGGGAACTGCCTCTTCGAGTGTCCTGTCCCCGAAATAACGGGTACTTTGCTGCGATTAAGATGGGCCGCCGGATCGGGGCTAACCCGACTTCGCGATTCAGGGCGCTCAGAGATATTTTTTATGGTGTAAGTCGTTGATTTTCAGGGAGAGGAATTGGCAAAAATGCTCAAAGTGGCTGTAGTGAAGACCTTTTAGACGCTTGCGTTGATTTTAAACGACTTACAATCGAAGTACCCCTCGAATCCGCGAAGGCGGGCTAACCGCGAAGGCTAGTTATCTTCAGAAGGTGAGATCAACCTAATCGGTTAAATTCCAACAAGGATACCAAATGCGAAATAGGATTTTATTCAGGGTCTTTCCGGCGTTGGAGTCCCGTTCCTTTTGCAACTCCCAAAAATTTGTCCCGTTGGTCCGCCAGTTTTGGGGGTTTGATTCCGATAGACTTCCGGGGTTTCAAACCTGGTTGAAACCCCGGGGCTGAGACCTTCTGCCACTTCGGTTTCGGGGCACTTAGCAGCTGAGTCGTCCCGCCCTTTCGGGCTAGTGACTAGTTTCATCCACTGATCGAGCCAACCGTTCAGCTCGCTCGTCGAAACTTCAAGTGCCGGGTGTATGTGCAATGACAAAGCCATGCGGCCATTGATCGTGGCGCAACCCACACTCAGCGGAGAGGTCGGCGCAATCGGCACCACAAAAACCACCGGTTCGCTATTGATATTCCAAGAGCCGAGATTTGAAAAAATGCCCACCCAGTTTTCTTTCACGTGTTCGGCTTGGCTGAGAACCCAGTTCATACCTTTGAGACCAATCCACTTGCCGATATTAAGGGTAAACCAGCCGCCCCAATGAAAGCTCTCGGCAAAACGTTTTAACATTTGTGCTTGAATATCTTTTGCGCCATCGGCTTTAAGCGTATCTACCCAAACCCACGACTCTTGATTGCACGTATCAGTGCGTCGATTGACCGCACCACGCATGTTTACCGGGATCATCCAATAGTGTGGGCCGCTGCCTTCAATGATTTCATTTTTGATGACGCGATCGAGAGCCCACAAAAGATGCGATGTCGTTGTGACACCGCCGGCTTTAGCGTGCTTCAGTACGAGGGCCGTCTCTTCGGTGCTGAGAATTTTATAAACATATTCGCCGTAACTTTTATCTGCCAATCTGGCTTCGTCGACGCGCTTCCATTTCGCGCTTTTGACCGGGCTAAATCTCAGGCCTCTGAGGACTCCCATCAATCGTGAAACGAAGTTCGAGCGATATTTTTCAGGCAGAGTGGGCACGATAGGGTTTAGCCCGCGGTTTCGAAAATAATTTATCGCGAGCCCTACACCGTCAAATTCGGCGTGGGAGTATTTCTGCCAATGAATTTCATGGGGCTGTTTGCCGGGCGAGCCGAAAACGATCTCGGTTTGAAAGCCGCGCTCTTTTGCAAGAACGAACCATGTGCCAATCCAGTCTCTGTTTTTTTCTGAATTAATTCCCATAGAATTACGTTAGGTGAGTGGCTTGAATTAGGCAAACATAAGTGAATTCATATAGGGTGTTTTTGACGGAAACCGCGAAAGGTCAATTTGTGTCAAAACCCGGTAGTGGGTCGGTTTGATTCTCGGCGCTGGTGAACTTCCAGAAAGCGCCTTCATCGCTCGCGAGTGGCTAGCGGCTTTGAAGGCATGTGCCGCTCTGCACCCGGACCTAACCTGGGTAAACAATCCGATCAGTCAAGCCTCAGCGAACCTCAAGATACGCAATCTCCAAATCGCGCAGACAGTCGGTTTTAGCGTTCCTGACACTTTAGTCACGAACAGCCCCGAGGAATTCAACGAATTCAGGACTCGCTTTGCTGGAGACATAATTTACAAGCCGCTCACCTATTACTATGAGGAGCCAGACCCAGGAGGTCGGTGGCTTTGGCTGGAACACGCAGTGTCCGTTCCAATTAGCCCGATAGACCGCATTCGATCTAAGGAAATCGAAGATTTCCTGGAACTGCCTCAATGAGGCAGTTCGTAACGAAAGCCGGCAAGACGCTGGCGCCACGCTCTGATTGCTGTCAAGCCTTTCGGCAGCTCGTTCGCCTCATGAAAAGTGAAATTCTCCAGAATGCCGAAAAGCAGGAAATCGGTGTAGACCGGCAGAGTGCCGAAAAGAAATGGGGTCCCTTGAGCCAGGACCTGTTCGAAAGGAAAAATTAGACGCACGGCCTGCCTGAAAAGGTTTTCGCGTTCTCGTGCCCAGTGATCGATGCAACCAACGCCAAATTTCCGTTCCTTATGCCGCACAACAAGCGTGCGCGCAACAACGTCGTCGATTTCCGGTATCAGGACTGCGTCATTCACTTTGAATGTGACGGACTCAACCTCATTTTCAATGTATCCGTTGACGATCGTTTGCCAGCCTTTCGTGTGGGCCGGGAACAGGAAGCCGGAGAGACAATGTTCATCCAAGTAGGCCGCAATTTCCTGTGAATCTGGACTGCTTTCGTAGATGATTCGGTCGCCATCCGCAAGGACAGGAACCTGATAGTAGGCGCCACCCGTGAGTCGAATGATTTCAGAGCGATCCGCATTGCTGACATGGACAAGCTCCGGTTCGATACCGGCCGCGCGTACCGCCTGCACGATAGCGATGCAAAACGGACTGTGAGCAAACTGGTAGATTTTCAGCCGGGAAGTCATTGGTCCAAACTAGTCGGGTGTTTCAAATCGATTCATAATAAATTCTGACATTGAGATCTTCTCCAATAAAAAATGTTACCCAGGGCGACCGGCCCCGAACCCGCAAATAAATAATGCCCTGACTCAAAACCGCGTTATACTGGGATTCTTCACATCCCCGTGGAAAGGCAGACAATAATCAAAACACATAGAAAATTTGTACGTAGATAGACCACAAAAGACCACACTTTTGCTTCCGCCCACTTCCACAGGTTTCTACCCTGATGGAAATTCCATAGGGAAACACCATGGAACATAGCGGAAAGCAGAACCCTAAGATCGGGTTCAAGTCCCCCCCCGAGCACCAATCCTTCACTCTCGGAACAGATGGACCCGCTGATTCAAACCGTTTCGCTCAATCTCGGCCCGCGCTCTTATCCGATATACGTCGGTAACGGCCTTGTTGACCAGGCCGGCCGCATTTGCAGCGATCTCGGGCTGAAAGGTCGCGTCGCTGTGGTCACCGATCGTAACGTCGGAACTTTGTACGGCGATCGGATTGCCACGACCTTTGAAAATGAAGGGTTTACGGTTTCGAATCACTTGGTCGAGGCGGGAGAACCGTCGAAATCGTTTAAGGCCGCCGCGGAACTCTGCGAAGATCTCGCCCGCCATGGCGTGAACCGGCAAAGCTTTGTGGCCGCTTTAGGCGGCGGTGTGATAGGCGATCTCGCCGGGTTTGTCGCATCGATTTATTACCGAGGAATTCCAGTTGTCCAAATCCCGACGACGGTAATGGCTCAAGTCGACAGCTCAATCGGCGGCAAAACGGCCATCAATCTAAGCGCCGGCAAGAATCTGGTCGGAACATTTCATCAGCCGGTTGCGGTGCTCGCAGATACGCAGACGCTCAGCACACTCGGAAAACGTGAGTGGAATGAAGGGTTTGCCGAAGTCATAAAGTACGGTGTGATTCGGGAACGCGCGCTGCTGAGCGAATTGCGCGAAGGCAATTGGAATCTGCACGATCTGGTTCGCCGATGCGCCGCGATTAAAGCGTCGTTTGTCGAGCAGGACGAGAAAGAGCTGACTGGGAGTCGCGCGTTGCTGAACTTTGGTCACACGCTTGGCCACGGAATCGAGGCTGCCGCCGGCTACGGAACGCTGTTACACGGAGAAGCAGTCGCCCTCGGCATGGTTGCCGCAGCGCATTTGTGCGCGAAGCGAGTCGCGTTGCCTCAGGAGGAGGTCCAAGAGCTCGTCAGTGCGATCAAGCATTTCGATTTGCCAACGGTCTTACCTCGACAACTGTCACGATCCGACATCTTAATGAAGGTCTTTGCAGACAAGAAATTTGCCGACGGCAAAATCCGGTTCGTTGTCACCAACAGGCTGGGCGAGGCGCGAGTCGCTCACGATCTCACCGCTGAGGATCTCGAGTTTGGGCTGAGATCGATCGAATCGTAGCGACCGTGACTCGAAAAGAGGCTTTTATCGCGCTGAACATGGTCCCGCATCTGGGACCGGTCCGTCTGCGACGCCTGCTGGACCTCTTCGGTTCGCCCGAGCGCGTGCTGGCCGCCAGCCGCGGCGAACTTCAAGGCGTCGACGGTCTGAACCAGCCCTTAATCGCATCGCTGATTGCCTGGGAATCGGTCGTTGATTTGCAACAGGAGCTCGATTGGATGCGGGAGTTCGGGGCGACTGTAGTTACGCTCGAGGACGAAAATTACCCGTCGTTGCTCCGTGAAATTCATGACCCGCCGACAGTTCTGTACGTTTGGGGCCAGCTCGGCCCGAGAGATCAGCATGCAATCGGGGTAGTCGGATCCCGGCGTACATCCCATTACGGGTTGGAGTGCGCAAAAAAGTTCTCCTACCAGATCGCATACGCTGGCCTCACCGTCGTGAGCGGCCTCGCAGCTGGGATCGACACTGCCGCCCACAAAGGTGCGCTCGCG